>ENA-OPZN01000333-OPZN01000333.1-human-gut-metagenome-genome-assembly--contig:-NODE-333-length-15897-cov-2.771465_pt1 | contig 15897 bp, 18 predicted proteins | sample MGYA00242483_ERZ504503 | MGnify/ENA primary metagenome ERZ504503 (study PRJEB26092, sample SAMD00036285) | human gut metagenome | host: Homo sapiens | study: EMG produced TPA metagenomics assembly of... | reverse complement strand
CTTTTAATTTGATGTTTTTGAATGGCAAATTTTGTAATATAAATTTCAAATATTCTGTATATGAATCATTGCGTGATTATGACAGTTTGTAATGATTTATTAATGATAAATAAGTTTGTTGAGCATATTCCTAGTGAATTGAGGAATTTATATTCATATTGATATGAAATCAAATATTGACGTTTCTCAAATACATAGGGAAAAATGTATATAAGATGAAAAAATTTACTGGGGGGAAGAGAACATTTGGAAGTCTTTATTTATTGAAGCAAACGATGTTAAATGATAAGAAATATGATTATTATCATTTAGTTACAGGATCTGATTTTTTTGTTGTTTCTCCAAACAGGTTTGATGAGATATTGGGAAGGTCTGGCAATAGTTATATCGAGATATTTAAAGCAGTAAATGAAGTATTGACAAGCGAAATAGCAAAGGACTTATATCAGAGATTGAGAAGTTATATGTGGAGAAGAAATATTCTTTCAAATGGTTCTTATGAATTTCTGTTTGAGAGATAAACTATGCAACGATAGTCTTCGGTATATAGATTGGAGTGTTCAAAATCCACCTAAGACATTGGCAGAAGATGATTTTCTATTATCAAGAAAGGAGATTTTCTTATTCTGCTGTAAATTAAATTTTGTAAAATCATCAGTTTTGATTCGTTGTTTTGAATATTCTTGGTAGATTATTACATTGAGGATATCTTGATGCTGATAACACTTTGGAATTGTAAAGTCTTAAAATAAAATTCTAATTATTAATCAATATGTCACATTTTGTCACTGTTTGGCAATTATTAGTTTGTTTGGCTGTTGTCTTGGCCTTATATTGGCGCAGTTTAAAAGTTCCGTGGAATCCCAGCCCTAACCAAAGATAGTACATACCCTATATAAGAAGAATGAAATATCAGCAATGCCATGTAGCTGCGCTCTGAATCCTTTGATTTTCGAGTTCAGAGATTCTGCAGCAGCATTGGTAGACCTGTTCAGGAAATAGTTCAAGACGTATTCTTCCTTGCCTTTGATGGCATTCCTTGCCGCCTTGATTTCCCGCAGTGTACAGGCATTGACTTCCTTGTACCACTCGTGCAGCTTTTCCTTAGCTTCCTTTCGTGTTATATGCGACTTGAAGATTGCCCGCACTTTACAGATGAGCGAGTAGGCTTCTTTCATCTGCGGGTATTGCTCAAATAGTATTCTTGCTCTTTCCTTCTTGCTATCACCCCATTTGTCACCGGACTGTGCAAGCATGTTTCTGGAACGTGTGAGCATCTCCACTTTGGTTTCACCGTTGGCCAGCAGCGTTGGCTTGTATTTCTGTTTGCGTATGCGCTTGCGTCCTCTGCGTTCCTTCTTGTTCCTGGGATGCTTCTTGCGGTAGTATGCCCTTTGTTTGGCCTTTCTGTCTTCGTTTTGCGCAAAGGCTGCAGCTTCCTTCCTGGATTCGGTAACAGCCAGCTGCTTGAACCGCAACCGCATTTCCTCAAGTCCTTCACATAGACGCTGTACGATATGGAAACAGTCAATCACAATGGTTGCCTTGGGGAAGCATTGCTTGGCTATACAGAACATCGAATCGCTGAAGTCCATGGTTATCTCGGTCACCTTTTCACGCTCAGACTCAGGAATTTTCTTCAGGACAGCAGACACAACATTAGCCTTTGTCCCTTTGACTATGGCTATGACGGAACCTTTCTTTCCATGTCCGGCCTTATTGGACACGATTGTATAAACCTCATTGCAGAGGCTGGTTTCATCTATGCTGCAGCAAGCACCCAGATTGTCGGCCAGCAGCACCCAGTCTGTCGCATGTTCCTTTTGTGGCCAGGTTTTAAAGTCACTGAGATGATGCTTGTAGTAACGCTCGACTTCACTGCCATCAATGAAAGAATCTTGCTAATGACGCTGCTGTCAATGGAAGCCTGTCCATCGCTATCTTTAAAAAAAGCCCGAATTCAACGGACACCTTAGTACCGTCGGCAGTGAGCGGGTACTGATTGAGGATGACATTTCGGTTGTCTGTATCAAGATAACGTCTGCGTCTGACATGAAGGAGCACCTTGCGGTTGCGTATCGGGTAGTCCTTGATAAGAGTGGGCTCGGTAAAGCCATTGGGCTTCAAACCCATTTCTTCTCCGCTACGGGTATCACGCTCGTCAAGATAGATATGGAGCACACTGTTGTATAAAACGTCAGCCTGAGCTGTGCCTTTGTTAGGTTCTTCCTTGATGTTGACTACTTCAAACCAGTCAATCATCTTCCGAAGAAAGAAGCTAATGATGAAATCTGTATTGATACTTGATGAATTCTTTGCCATGACCGCAAAGATACGGACATTGTTCTTATCCCATATCAAGATCACCAATTATTTAACCCTAAAACACGGAACTTTTAATCTGCGCCGAAAAATAGGAATTCGATTCTAACAGATTGATTGATTTTTCGTTAAATCATCTTAGAAAGCAGAGAACCGGAAATAATTCTCGGACATGCCGGCTATGTTTTATGCTTTGGTCTGTTGGTCTGTACACCTGCACCGGGCAGGCATACAGACCGGTGTATTTCCCGTTTTTACACCCTTATTTCTTCTTGTTGTTTTTCAACAAGGTCTTGATGGTGGTAATCAGCTCTTCTCCGCGCAGGTTCAACGCTTCAACTTTCCCTTCGGGATTGATCAGTACGGTGTAAGGTACGGCAGTCAGGTTATATCTGCGTGCTACCGGACCATACCAGACCTGGAAGTCGCACGCCTGCGGCCAGGTCATCTTCAGGTCTTTCACCGCCTTCTTCCAAGGCTCCGGCTTCTGGTCCAGCGAGATACCGATGATTTCAAAGTTCTTGCCCTTGCATTCCTTGTAGAGCTTTACCACATTCGGCATTTCGTTGCGGCACACGGTCCACACCACGATGCCCAGAAGTCGAGCAGGATGTATTTACCGATAAAGTTCTTCAGTTCGATGTCCTCGCCGTCCATGCCTTTGATGGAGAACTCCGGTGCCTCTATACCTAACCTAAATTCCTTGTTGGCGATGATTTTCGTCCAGTTCCTTAGTGTACGGATGGTCGTTCAGCTTTTTCGTTCAGCTGTCCGCGCAGTTCCTTCAGTTCGTTCAATGACAGTTCGTTCGTCATCTCAAACAGCATGATGAACGGGGCGAAAGCTTGGTCGTTGTAGAATCTCACCATGTTTTTCTCCATATTCAGTTTCTTGGTGTTCTGTTCCCAGGTGCGGAATTTGAACAGGCTGTCCTCCACGGCCAAATTACCGCGTCCGTAGCGCATATAGTGAGTGTTGGAAGCCAGCAGCATGCTGTCTATCCAGTATCTTGTCTGCAACTGGTGAAGCGTCCACAGGTTGTTGTTGATGGTTCCTTTGGTCGACGAACCCAAGAAATAATCGGCACGCATGGTCATGTTGATCTGACCTGCTTCCAGAAAGACGGGTGCCAGCTGCTCGTCATGACTCTTGATGAAATAGATGACCGATTGTTCAGGTACGGAATCTCCCTTGAATTGGAAACGTCCGTCTATCACCTCGCAACTGTCCACTTTTGTCTGTGGCCCGTGCATGCCATCTTCCTTTACCAGATATACCTTGCCGGTATATTTCCCGGTTATCAGGCCGTTGATTTCATAACCTTTCATCGGTTGTTCCTTTTCCTGGGTGTTTTCAGTTTGCCCGAACAGGAATCCGGACATGAGCAAGCCTACGCTCAGTGTAATCCATTTTTTCATGTTACTCGTTTTTTTTGACGTTAATGATTCTATGATTGATTGTTATGTTTGGCAATCAGACTGGATAATCAGCATGACAAAGCATCTGTCTTCTTTTTCCTATTTGTTGATACCTGACTCGCCTTTCCATACCGCATCATTGTTAATACGCACCAGTATGACAAAAGGGTGGGGGTTGGCATTCTGGAATAACTTACCTTATTTTTTCCAGCAGCTCATCTTGTCCGATCGATTTTTCAGACTGAAAAAAAACGTTCTATCTGGCAACTGATGACTTCGGTACACCTGTCAGATAAGAATTGTTGAAGAGTTATCTCATACCATTTACTATACATAGTAGCTACTACATTTAGTAGATGAGTAAAATAGCATATTAGTATCGTAGTATATACTAACCTACTATATTACTAAAGTGATATTTTATAGTAAAATAGTATGCACTAAATTTAGTATTTACTAAATAAAGTATTATCTTTGTATATGATTTAAAGACAATGTTTTATGCCAAAGATTATTGCGATATTGAACCACAAGGGCGGGGTTGGAAAGACAACCACCACCATCAATCTTGCTGCTGCTTTAGGGCAGAAGAAAAAGCGTGTGCTGGCTATTGATATGGACGGTCAGGCTAACTTGACAGAGTCGTGCGGACTTTCCATCGAGGAGGAACAGACGGTGTACGGAGCGATGAAAGGCGAATATCCTTTGCCGCTTGTAGAGCTGGAGAACGGGCTTGCCGTGGTGCCGTCCTGCCTGGACCTGTCGGCGGCAGAGTCCGAACTGATCAACGAGCCGGGACGGGAACTGATTCTGAAAGGACTGATTGCCAAATTGCTCGAAAGCCGGAAATTCGACTACATCCTGATTGACTGTCCGCCTTCCTTGGGGCTGTTGACGCTCAATGCACTGACGGCTGCGGATTATCTGATCATTCCGGTGCAGGCACAGTTTTTGGCTATGCGCGGAATGGCCAAGATTACCAGTGTGATTGAAATTGTCAAGGAACGGTTGAATCCCAACCTGAAGATAGGCGGCATTCTCATCACCCAGTATGACAAACGCAAGACGCTCAACAAGAGCGTAGCTGAAATCATCAACGATTCTTTCTGCGACAAGGTATTCGGAACCGTCATCCGGGACAATGTGGCACTGGCCGAAGCACCGATTAAGGGAGAGAATATCTTCGAGTACAACAAGAACTGCAACGGAGCCAAGGACTACATGGAGCTGGCTAAAGAAGTATTGAAACTAAAATAAACAGATATGGGCAAAAGCGATTTATTGAAAGACGGCATGAAGACCGGACTGGACGGATTGCTGTCATCCACGAAGAAATCTCCGCAAAAGGAGAAGCCGGTACCGGTTAAGAAGGAAAAGGAGCCGGCAGTACATTGTAATTTCGTCATTGACAAGAGCATTCACACACGCATGAAATACCTCGCTATCGAGAAAAACATGTCGTTGAGAGACATTGTGAACGAGGCGATGAAGGAGTATCTGGCAAAGCATGGAAAGTGAGGGTTTTCCTCACTTTCTCCTGCTTCCGTATTTTCGTATGTCCGGACTGAACAGCCCGGCATTGTTACATGTCTGCCATGGACAGCCCCTTGTATGAGAGGGCATACCCCTTGAACTCTCCGGTAGCGCGTAAAAATACAGCTGCCTTCGTCTCCAGCACTTCCAGGTCGATGTTCTCGGCCTTGCGCTTCACTTCAAAGAAGGTGGCGGTTTCCTCCAATTCGTTTTCCGCCACGATGTCAATCTCGTTTTCACCCTTGCGGTCCCACCAGCTTCCGATGCGGGTAAAGGCCTGCTTTTCTATCAGCACACGCTTGAAATAGCGTTCAAGCATCAAGCCGCTGAAGGTCTCATAGTCCCGGTTCACGATCGTTTTCACGCTTCCATAGTTCTCTATCTCCAGCATGTAGCTGTATTTGTAGATGAAGCGGAACCAGAATGTGAAGAAGTTGTCCTCTATCGTATAGCGGACGTCTTTGGTAGAACTCTTTTCGAAGAGGGGCTGCTTCTTGGCGATGACCTCGTATTCATTTTCCAGTTTGGTCAGGTAGCCGCCGATTTCCTTGCCGATGACGTTCTCGATTTCTGAACGGGATGTCTTTCCCCGAGCAATGGCAGACAGGATCGAGAAATAGATGCCGTAATCCTTACCGAACTCTTCTATCAGGATGGCTTTTCCTTCCCCCAGGAAGATGGAATCGGCTTTTATGATGTGGTCAAGCATGGCTGCCTTGGTAGTAGCTCCTGCATCCACCAGCAGTTGTACATACTTGGCCACGCCTCCCGTGAAAGCGTACAGAGCCAGCAAGTCTTCCGGTGTATAGGCGGGATTATATTCCGCCAGAATTTCCTTCAGGACGCTGGGTGTAAACGGCCGGACGGTCATGAAGCGCGACTGACGGTTATACAGCGGCTCTTTCTTGTCCTTGAATATCTTGGTCATCATGGAGTATATCGAACCGCAGACTATCAGGTTTATACGGGACTTCTGGCTATAGAGGTCCCAGATGCGCTGCATGTCGCTGAACACCGATTTGTTTACACGGAAAAACTCCTGGAACTCGTCGATGAAGAGCGTGATGGGCGTTCTGCCGAGAGCTTCATCAGGTATTCGAACACATCGGTAAAGCGTTCCGGGCGTCCCATGGTTGGAACACCCAACTTGTTCTCTATCTCCAGCCGGTAATCCTCGCACAGGTCTCCTTCGGCTTTTCGGGCGACAAAGAAATACAGCATCGGCTCATCCTCGTAGGCCTTCCGTACGAGCATGGTCTTTCCGATACGGCGTCTGCCGGTCACGACCGTAAATTGGGCGTTCTCCCGCGCCTGTCTGCCTATCTCCTGCAGAGAGGCTATTTCCTCTTTTCTATCAAAAAATCTCATATCCTTGTCTATTTTAAGTCAGTGTTCCGAAACAGTCATTTCCGAAACAGCGGTTTCTTTACTACAAAAGTAGCGATATTTTCTGAATAACACATACTTCGGTCGGATATATTTATGGCAAAGTCCTGAACTGACAGAATTTTCCAGCCAATATGCCTTTTTACCTCGCCTTGCCCTGCGCTCCGTCTGTCCGGTTGTACCGCATATCCTTCCTTTACAGTTTCTCCGTTTTTACTGTCCGCCTTCCGGCGTATCATCTCCCTTCTACCTTATCTTGAATGTTGCTTCTCCGGCACATTTCTGTCCTCGCCGGTTGGTTTTCCAGTGCAAAGGTGGACTGTCGCGCTGGATTCCGTCACTTTGAAGTGCATTTCCTGTAAAATTCTTCCTTCTGCGAAAGCGTAATTTTCCGGAAAAAGTGTCGGAAGCAGCTGGGCCGCCAGTCCTTGAAAGGCACCTGTAAATCCCAAGGCGGTTCAGACAGGAAACTGGACCGAACGGAGGGAAACAAAAAAATCAAGTTCAAACTAAATTTTGTGATTATGGAAACAACAGCAGCAGTTCAATCAATGGAGAAAAACATCACGATGGTGGCATTGGCAAACGTACATCCGAGTAACTACAACCCACGCAAGAACTTTGACGAGGAAAGCCTGTCGGAACTTGCCGAAAGCATCCGTCAGCAGGGTGTCCTGCAACCTGTCGGAGTGCGTCCGGTGGCAGAAGACCGCTTTGAGATTGTGTTCGGAGAACGCCGATACCGAGCCTCCCTCATGGCAGGACTGGAAGAAATTCCGGCTATTGTTATGGAAATATCGGACGAGACAGCCGAGGAAATGGCGGTGACGGAAAACCTGCAACGCAAGGATGTCACACCGATTGAGGAAGCCAATGCTTACCAAAGGCTCATAGACAGCGGTCGCTATGCTGTACAGGCTTTGGTGATGCAGTTCGGCAAGAACGAGAAGTATATCCGCACACGCTTGAAATTCGTCTCCTTGATACCCGAAATAGCCCGGCTTCTGGAGCAGGACGAAATCACTATCAGCGTAGCGAGCGAAATCTGCCGTTATGGGGAAGAGATTCAGCGAGAGGTGTACGAGAAGCATCTGTGTGAAAGCGTACAGCAGTACAACAGTTGGCGAGGGATGAAAGCCACCGAGGTGGCACGCAGCATTGAACGGCAATACACCACCGACTTGCAGCGGTACGCATTCGACAAGACCCTCTGTCTGTCATGCCCCCACAACACCAACAACATGATGCTGTTCTGTGAGGGTGGTTGCGGAAATTGCGCCAACCGCACCTGTCTTGCTGAAATGAATGCAACCTATCTCACAGAGAAAGCCGTGCGACTAATGGAAGAACGCCCCGAGGTTGCCCTCTGCCAGGAAAATTTCAATGGCAACGAGGACGTGATGGAACGACTGACCGCCATGGGCTATGAGGTGGAGCGTCTCAATGGCTATGCAAAGCCCTATCCCGAGCTGTCCACATCACCCCGGAAAGAGGATTACGAGACAGACGAAGCATACGAGGAAGCCTGCAAGGACTACGAGCAGGAAGTGGACGACTACGTAAAGGAATGCGAGGAAATCCGAACCCGAAGCGAGGCAGGCGAAATCACCCTTTACTTCCGCATCGAGAGCAAGGACATCGTACTATGCTATGTAAGAAATGCAGTGCATTCATCCGCAGGCTATAATGGTACAACGCAGCAGCAGACGCTCTCATCGGTGGAGAAATTGGAGAAGCAGGATAAGCGCAACAAGGAGATTGCCCTTGAAAAGACCGTAGAGGACACCAAGAAGCAGATTCTGGAGGTGGATATGTCGGAACGCAAGTTCGGGCAGGACGAGGACAAGATGATTTATTTCTTCCTGCTTTCTTCCCTCCGCAGGGAACACTTTGCAGAGGTCGGCATCGAGTGTGAAGAGACCTACCATTACCTCACGGACAAGGAGAAGATGAACATCATCGAGAACCTTACAGCCAAGCAGAAAGCCGTCATCCGCAGGGATTATCTGATAGCCAATTTCAAGAACGCATCGGGCAGCAATGCCACGGCAAGCCTCTTGCTTGACTTTGCAGAGAAGCACATGCCCGAAGCACTGGCGGAAATCAAGAATGGACACAACGAGGTGTACGAGAAACGCCATCAGCGCATCGAGGAAAAGAAAGCCGTCCTGCTCGTGCAGGAACAGGCAAGGCAGGAAGCGGAGCCGTCCGATGAACCACAGCCCGAAGCGGAAGCGACTGCCGGCAAAGAGACAAAGGAAGAGATTGCAGCTTGATACCATAATCACTCTTGGGCGGAGGAGCGGAGGAATCCGCCCTCTGTCTTTTCATGGAATTGCCCTATATAATAAGGAACAGGGATTCACAGCCAACCGCTTGGCAGGATTGCCGGGCGGCGCGTCTGCCGACATGTGCCGTCATCCGCGCAAACTCCCTTTTCTATCCCTTTCTAATTGCCTCCCGATTCCCCGCCGCCACCCGTTACCTGTTCTATCTTCTGTTTCCCTCTTTTCTATTTATCTCTTGTCTGTTTCAGTCCATACCTGTCTTCACCGGTTGGTTTTTCCAGTCGCAAAGGTGGACTGCCGCGCTGGATTCCGTCACTTTGAAGTGCATTTCCTGCAAAATTCTTCCTTTCTGCGAAAGCGTAATTTTCCGGAAAAGCGTCGGAAGCAGCTGGTTCGCCAGTCCTTGAAAAGCATCTGTAAATCCCAAGGCGGTTCCGACAGCATATAGAACCGAACAGGAGGGAAGAAAAAACAACTCATTAAATTTTATGAACATGGAAAATATCAGAGAAAGCAAGGAGTACAAGCTCGCCAAAGACTGGGAAATGGCGGTAAACAGTTTCAGTTTCAATCCCAAGCGGTTCGCCGCCGCTATTCCCGATATGCACCCCACACTGCAGCAGAGCCTTTATCGGCTGGTCAAGGAGTGTATTGTGGTGATGGCAGACGAGACACGCCATTACGATGAACGCAACTGTGCTTCGCATGAAGAAGCCAAGTGCATCATGGAGTATCTCAAGAACAACGGTAAACATATCCCATTAAAATGAACAGGCGTATGAAAACACAGAAAGTACAGTTTGACGGCAAGGCTTATGATTGCCGTGTAGTGGAATCCAACGAAGGTGAAGAACTGCTCATCGGCTCGACACTCTTGCTTGATGCCCTGCAACCGGGCAGCTTTGAAGACAAGAACGAAGGCTTTGCCAGCGAGGAAGCCGGAAGAATCTATGACGGAATCTTTTTCTTTACCGATGCGTCAACCCTTCAGCTCAGCGACGAGAAACTGATAGCCGAGTTGAAGAAGGACAACCCGGATTGGTTCGAGTAAAACAAATCAATAATCATTTTAATACACTGCAGTTATGGAAAAAGAATATGTATTGCAAATTGCACAGACCATCAAGGAACAGCTGGTAGGAATGACCCCGGCACCGGTAATCATGTCATGGGGCATCACGGAGTTTGCTGCCACCATCTACAGGGACTTGCCTGCACTGCGCATCAAACTGAACGGACGGCTCCATACCGGATACGTCATGATTGTACTCAACGGCTCGGATTACTACGAGGTGTATCTGCTCAGCGGCTCCGCCACGGAGTGTGTCAGCAAGGAAGTTTGCTTCGATGAGTTGGGCAATGTCATTGACCGCGCTGTCGAGAGCGGCACCGACCAAGCCGAATACGAGGAGTTTTGCAGGCAACAGCTCGGCAAGCTGTTGAGTGGACAGACTGCCTGACATGGCAGCAATAACTCTTTGCACCGCCCATACATCCGTACTGGCGGTGTTTTTGTGTGCGCCCGGTTTTGCCGAAGGCAAAACCATCCCTTTTTATTACGTATGGATAATCCCTGTAACGAATCCGCTTTTCTATTGATACTGGTTAGATTCCCGGTATTATCTCCAACCGATTGGAATAATCGCCCTCTTTCATCCAGACCAAGAGTCCTTTGGAATGGCAGAAAGCGGTTGGTTTTGTCTCGGAATAATACATTCTTTGTGTAAGACACGCTAATGAATCCTCATTGCCAACATAATAAAGAGGTCGGGCATTTTCGCTGTCCGACCTCGCCTTATTATTGAGGCAGCACAATCATTTTGAATTACATGTGCTCCATATCCTCCCTCACCGCCACATACATCTGGTTGCGGCTCGTAGGATTGTCTGGCTCCGTCATCGCCAACGCCCCTGCACCAATCATCGGATTGATATAGACCTCCATAAGATTTTCCCTGTTTTTCAATCCCAAATGCTGTAAAATATCGAATAACGACTTTGGCTCAACACAGAACTCCAAGATTTGCTCCCTCCGCAATACCTGTTTATTGGACTTTCTTGTCGGGTTTTCTTGTCGGGTTTTCTTGTCGGGTTCCGTCCCTAACTGCATGGTCAGTACCACATAGTCCGGTCGTGTTTCTTCCGCAACGGTAGGAAGTGGCCAACCCAGATATTTCCATCCGCTCACAATTTTATCCACACCGCTGCCAGCTTTCTCAGCACGACCAAGCATCATGAACATCTTTTGCAGAATTGGATTTCGACAAATGCTACGCCCACCTTCGAAATACTGCTTCTTGGAAACCAACATCATTCCTTGGTTCATAAAAACAAGGCTCTTGTCGGTACGCTCTACGATGATATGCCCTTGTGCATTGACATCCTGATGAACAATGCAGTTAATAAGGGCTTCCCTCACGGCATCGTGGGCAGGGGTCTCTTCCTAACGCACTCCGTCTTTTATCATGAACGGACGGGGCAGCGACTGTATCAGGCGGTTGTATACCCTTACATAGTATTGATAGAGATTTGCTTCCCACATACCATCTGGATAGATACGGTGCGTCCATCGGATGTCGGGATTGTCGGTTGCAATCCGTTCCCGATAATCCACAAAGTACATCGGGTCGCCCGAAGGGTTGGTGATGCTGTCGTATTTGCCGAACATCAGTATACCGGCCAAGGTGAATCCCTCTTTCCCGGTCTCGTATTCCGTGGTGTAAGCTCCTATCTTCTTCAAGAAATCCATGTCGCTGATACCTATCCACGGATGAGTGGGTTGCAGGCTGGCGAGTGTCTGACGGTATTGGTGCAGTGATTCCTGGTCTATATCCCGCTCGAACTCAAATCCTGCAAGGATGCGTCCGTCCTGCGAATGGCGGTCATGCTCGGCATCTGCGAACATCCGCCTTACCTCCGCATCCGTACAGAGATAATCTCCCTCGTGGTTCCTGCGGTAAGTGCTCTCGAACGGATTGCTGCCGATATAGACCGGACGAAGCTCGTAGTTCGCACGTGGAATATCGCATATCAGGATATACGACTCTTCGATTTGCTCGACTCTCACGTCCGATTCCCTCGGTAGGCAAACGCTTATTTTCCCTTTGTTGTGGGCGCAGTCCCAGAAAATCTTCTTGTAGCGGACGATGGTTTCCTCCGTCAGTCCGTCAAAGGAGAAACGGTTATCCTTTTCCACCACGCCCAGCACGATTGTACCGCCGTTGGTGTTGGCGAAAGCCGAATAGCTCTCCCAAAAGCTGCCGGGGAATCCTCCGCGTGCTGATTTGAACTCGACTTCCGAACTTTCGCCCTGACCTATCAGTGCTTTAATCCGGCTCTTTATGTCTGTTGTATGTTCTGCCATGATGATGTAGGAGTTTAAGGGCGCAACAGTTCCCTGCGGCTCACGTTAAGTAATTCTGCAATTTAGATAGGGTATGCAATCCGGTTGGCAGGTGTTTGTACACCATTTGGACACAGTGGTCGGATTCACGCCAAGCTGCTCAGCCAGCCACACATTCGTTTTCCCTGTTTCGGCCAATACAGCCTTTATGCGGTTTTATATTTTTTTTCATTTTGCAATAAATTGTTTCTAAGTGCAAATATAAATGCTTTTCACGGATATATCTGCTTGAGAATGGCGGATTATTGAAAGCATAAAAAACACCTGCAATAACTCCGAAGTCATTGGCAGGCGTTTCCCTTATTTATTCCCTCTGTTCGGTTGGGTTAGCCGCTACTTGGCCCCCCCTTATCTGAAGTTTTGGATAAGAGGGGCTATCTAAAGTTTTGTAATTATCATAAGACTATGTTATTTTCATTTTTAAAATATTTATAATCAACATATTGCTCGTGTACTTTAGATAATTTCTTTTGATAATATTGTTATTATAAACATCGTTGACCGTCTTATATATACAGCGATGTTGCTGTAACTAATATTATTCATTATGAAAAATTGTATTCCTTTTGATGAAATGAGAAGTAGATGTCGTGTCGCATTGAAAGCACACGGCATCAAAACTCACAGTCTATGACTATCAGCGTTCCCTTGCGCCACTCATTTCTTACATGGAGGCCAAAGGAATCAAGTCGTACACCAGCACCTTGGGTGAAGAGTTCGCCATGACACTAAAATATGATAGTGGCATGTCGTGTAATAAGCGCAATGATGTCTATAAGGTTATCAAACTACTCAATTTCATATTGGGCGAAGGCGCGTCTCCTTTAATCAGACCTGCTCGTATTCGATATGAGTATGCCGAAGTATTCCGAGAAACCATTGAGCGCTTTTTGCAAAAGATGGAAACACTCGGGCGTTCAAGCAACACCTTGGCCTGTTATAAGCATGGTCTTAGTCAGTTCTCGATACGTATGGCTTTGGAAAAACTCACGCCAAACACTTTATCTCGTGAAAAATCGTTCAGTTTTTTGAGAACAATCCTATTGGTAAACGCGGTTCCACTGTATCAGCAGTAAAGTTCTATTGTATGTTCTTACATAGTGAAGGGATCTTACAGGATGACTTTGAAGGCTTTTTTGGCCGGTTTGGGAAAAGAGGTCCTAAACGACTTCTTTCTTATTATAGCCCAGAAGAAATAACCAAGATAGAATCTGCCATAGACCGGAATACGGATACTGGCAAACGTGACTATGCGATGATACTCATGGCTACACGTTTAGGGTTACGATCTTCTGATGTAAGGGACTTGAAGTTTAGCAATATCAACTGGGATACCAATGAAATCTGTCTGGTTCAGTATAAGACGAAGCAAACTATTACATTGCCTTTGTTGAGAGATGTAGGGGAAGCCATAATTGCTTACATAAAAAATGGCAGACCACAATCATCAAGTAAGTGTGTGTTTATATCACACAACTTCCCTTATGATAGGATTCAAATGGAGCATTTTCACCAAATGGTTACGAAATATATTCGTAAAGCAGAGGTGAATGATAATGACAGACATCACGGTCCACATGCGCTGCGTCATAGTCTTGCTACTGCCATGCTCAACAATGGAGAATCTCTACATGTCATTTCAGAGGTGCTTGGACATACTTCCACGGTATCAACTGAAGACTACTTAACAGTTAACGTCCCCAATCTTTTAATCTGTTCTCTTGATGTTCCAATTGTCGATGAGAATTTTTATCACCAGGGAGGAGGCCTGTTTTACGATTATGACTGATCCTAAATTTAACAGTGTAATAGCAGATTATATGGATGCGTTCCTGAATGAATGTCGAGTTACACACCGTTCGATTCAGAACATCATAAATCATCTTAATATGTTTGATAAGTTCCTGTGCCAAGAGAATATAACATCTAAAGAGATTACAGAAGAGGTATATGATAGTTGGTATGAATCATTTCGTGATTGAACAATGACAGCACAATATATCACAAGACCGGTAATATCATCTCTTTATTGAAGTATATGTACTCTTGGGAGTTAAATGTTTTATTCCAAGGAAACCTTTCGGTAGGATTAAAACCAGTTTTGTCCCATATATTTTTACTCATGTTGAGATAGAGAAAATATTTTCTGTGGCAGATGGTTGGCGTGACAAATGCATGAAACCGGAAGGAGCGGCAATGGTCATGCCTATAGGATTACGTTTGTTATACAGCACAGGAATGCGTGTTAGCGAAATGATTACCTACGGAATAAGGATTTGAATCTCAAGACACACGTATTGCGTATTCGCGTAACTAAGAACTGGGAGGAACGTCTTGCTCCCGTAAACCAATCATTGGAAAAAGCACTCCTCCAATATATAGGCTACCGCAATCGTCTACCGGCTAAAGGGCTTGATGCCCCTGAAGCATATCTTCTTGTCAATCATCGTGGCAGGAAAATCTCTCAAGAAACTTTTCTTGCCAGATTCCATGCAATCACAAAGAAAGCAGGTATAGAAGGGAATAATCAGAAACATGGATCAAGGGTTCATGACCTCCGGCATACGGCCTGCATTCATGTCATGTCAAAGTTACTGGCAGCAGGTTACGATCTGTATAATTGTATTCCAATCTTATCAGCCTTCATGGGACATAAAAGCATCTATAGTACAGAGCAATATCTAAGACTTACAGCGGAGTTTTACCCTGAATTGATAAAGTACGCCAGTAAAGTGGTTTCACCCATTGATGATGTAATATTAAAATCCATTAATCATGAAAACGAATTATGATACTATCCGGACTTTCCGACTGTTGTCGAAAGGTATTTCCGAAAATACCTTGTAGGGAAATAGTGCAAGTAAGCATACAATACGCAGTTATAGAGACTCCGTTCATCCTGCTCTTACAGTTTTTCCAAGAGGTAGTAGGCATCCCAACAGAAAAAGTATCCCTTTCTATGATAGACAGGAACTTGATATGTAATTTCTTAGATTGGCTTGAAGCAAGTAAGAACTCCTCTGTCAGCACACGCAACAGCAGATGCGCAGCCATGAAATCATTCTTTTCGTATGTGCTGTACCTTGACCCCTTCCATATGGCTCAATGGAATGGCATTTGTTCCATCAAGATGAAGAAAGGCCCAAAAGGAACGATGAACTTTCTTACTGTAGATGGCATTAAATGTATTTTAGAGCAAGTGGATATATTGGAGAGTAAGGGTATCAGGAATTTAACGATGTTGTCTCTTCTGTACAATACTGGCGCACGTGTACAAGAACTTGTTGATCTTAAAGTCAGAGATCTGCGGTTAGATAAACCATATTCTGTAGAACTTTATGGAAAAGGTCGGAAGAAACGCATAGTACCTATAGATGACAGTATGCAAAAATTGTTACAGAGATATATGAAAGAATATGGTATAAACACAAATGAACAGAAAAGAAAGCCCACTATTTTTCAATTCTCGTCATATAAACATTACAACAGCAGCCGTCAGCTATATCATAAAAAATATGCAGACAAGGCCAGGGAACAACACCCAAAG
>ENA-OPZN01000331-OPZN01000331.1-human-gut-metagenome-genome-assembly--contig:-NODE-331-length-16039-cov-2.595525_pt1 | contig 16039 bp, 16 predicted proteins | sample MGYA00242483_ERZ504503 | MGnify/ENA primary metagenome ERZ504503 (study PRJEB26092, sample SAMD00036285) | human gut metagenome | host: Homo sapiens | study: EMG produced TPA metagenomics assembly of... | reverse complement strand
CTTCCACGATCCCTTCGTTCCTGTGTAACCATCATTACCCTGCTGGTCTGCACTGATCCGGTCCAGACGTTCCAGCTTTCCGGCTGTATAAAACTGACCGCCCAGGGCACTCAGAACGATGACTGCAAATGCTACCAGACTGGCGCACACCGGACCTAAAGGAAAACCTGCCTCTGTTATCTTTTCATAGAAGCTTTCTCCTTCCATAAATTCACCTGTATTCCGGTAAAGCAGATTTTTCAGTTCTCCCGCTAATGCCTGCCGTTTCCATATCCCATTTTTTCCCAGAGCCATACAGGGGATCCCCAGCATTTTTGCAAGAACTCCTGCGTCTGATCTGGGTGCTTTCAAACACTCACCCTGGATCAGGACTCCCTGTATCTGAAATTCCCGTCTTTCCTGTTTCATCCTGGTCTGAAAACGACGGATCAGAACCGCCACTTCTTCCATTAACGCCTTTTCTTCTCCCAGATAGGCAAACATCCCTGGTTTTAAACTGGAATGTTCCAGATGACGGCAGTGTCCATTTTCCATCTGGTAAAAAACAATGGACTGGTCTGCAAGATGGACAAAGATCACCGTTCCCTTATTCATTCCATAATCGGAAGGTTCCAGAAAAGAGGCCAACAGCGCAGGTCCCGGCAAAATGGAACGGATACGGAAACGCGTGATCAGGGCTCCCGTTTCAATGGCCCGGATCCATGCTTCTGATACTGTGTACACAGTTCCTTTTAACATGCCCTGACCATTATTTGGCATAAAATCAGCTGCAAGAAGGCGTTCTCCTTCCTCTCCCAGGACCAGCAGCTGTTTTTTCCGCCATCTGCAAAGCCGTTTTCTTAGAAGAAGCCGGAAGACTCATAAAATGGATCTTTACAGAGGCTTTTATAGCCAGGACGACCGCTCTTCCTTTCAGATTATAAATATCTGCCAGTGATTCCATGGCACCAGTTACAGTTTCTGGTCCGGTTATGGTGCGGGAACCCATAAAACTGTAGCCTCTGGCTCTATTTTCTTTTCGGATGTAATAAAGTTTATCTTCTGTAAGATAAATATAATGTTTCATCGCATCCTCCTTTATAACATTGCTGTATACATACTGAATACCGGCAGCATAATGGATAAAACAATACTTCCCACCACTGCTGCCATGATCAGGATCATACATGGCTCCAGCAGTGTTACCATTCTCACTGCAGACTGTTCTGCTGCTTTTTCATAATAGATCCCGGCCTGTTTAAACAAGCTTCCAGATGTCCGGACTCTTCTGCCGCAGCCACCATGGAAAGAAATACCGGATGAAAGATCCTCTGACGCTTAATGCCTGGGAAAGACTCTCTCCTTTTTGCAAGCCTACGGCAGCCTCTATCAGCTTCTTTTCGATCCATGTATTTCCCATTACATGTCCCGTTATATCCATACACTCTAAAATTCCCGTTCCGCTTCCATAAAGAACAGAGAACGCCGAAGCAAACCTGGATGTATAAATGGTCTTCATAAGCCCTGAGATCACAGGGATGTAAAGGATCATCTGGTCTCTTCGCAGACGCAGCCATGGAACTGCAAAAAGAGCCATCATAAACAAAAGCAACAAAGGCAGGAAACAGACATACAAAAGCCAGTTATCCTGAAGATAGGCCCCTGCTTTCATCATAAAACGGGTAATAGCCGGAAGTTCATATTCTGCCAGCATAACTCTGAACTGTGGAAGAACCGATGTAAGCAGAAAGGCGGACGCTCCTATGGATGCAAAGAAAAGGATACAGGGATAGATCATCGCTGTCCGTACCTTTCCTGCCATTTCTACTTCTTTTTCATAATAACTGGACATTTTCTCTAAAATATGATCCAGGGTTCCACTGGTCTCTCCTGTCTGGACCATATACACAAGAAGTTTTGGAAAACAGCCATGCATGGACTCCATTGCCTCAAAAAGAGTCTGTCCTTTGTGGACTTTTTCTTCCAGTTCACCAAGAAGCGCCTTCATTTCCCTGTTTGCCGCTGTTTTACAGGCTGTTTTTAAGATCTCCGCCTGAGGAACACCTGCCGCCAGCATGGAACTGACCTGGCTGCACAAAGGAGGAAGCAGCTTTAACGGAACTGTAAAATGCTTCATGGAGGCAGTTCTTTCTTCATTTTTCAAAGAACAGCAGTACAGGCCGTCTTCTAACAGAGCTTTTACCAGTTCTGCTTCACTTCCAGCTTCTTTAACGCCTTTATACTTTCTGTTTTCCCTGTCTCTGGCATTGTATCTGTAAAGAGCCATTTTTCCTCCTTTCTGAAGTTAAAAAGCAAAAACCGGCTTTACCTGATCATGCTTGCTCAGATAAAACCGGCTCTTTTTAGCGAAAACAATTTTGTTCAGGCTCATACTCAAAACCTATGTCAGACAGAGTCTTTTTGATCTGGTCTTCATCCAGATCCATAGCCTGACACAATTCTTCTAAGGAACTGTAGTTATCTCTTAACTGGGTATTTATATAGCTTAACAAAATCATAGGATCTTTGGGTATTGCACTCATAGGATCTTTTCCTTTCTTGTTAACATAATTATTACAAAAAATTATAACATCTGTTACTTTCCATTTCAACTGTAATCTGTGCATTTAGGTCCTGAAAATCCGCCTGTTTTCTCGCTTTATCCACTTTATAATGCTTATATTATAGGTAAAATAATGTGTAATTAAAGCAAAAAAACAGGTCTGCTGCAAGCATTTCTGTTTGCAGCAGACCCGGGTCATCAATCAGGATAAAGAAACCATTATTCTGCCTTGGCAGTCAGGTGATCTTCCTGTGGATCTACATCGATCACGATCACGGAGCCTTCTCCTACTCCATCTGCAAGGATGATACGTGCAGCCAGAGTTCCACATTCTTCTGAAGGTAACGCTTCAGAGGACGGGCGACCATATACAGGATCATAACCATGGTCTGTGATAAATACCTTGGCGCATCTGTCAGACGCAGCTTCAACTCTCTGTCAGCCAGACGTTTTGTTCACATCTGCTACGCAAAGGTCTACGATACGGCTGATATTGTCCTTGGTCAGAGGCTTAAACAGGATCATTTCATCCAGACGGTTTAAAAACTCCGGTCTGAAGTGGGCTCTCAAATCTCCCATAACCGCATCTCTTGCTTCTTCACGGATATTTCCGTTTTCATCAATTCCCTCTAACAGATACTGGGAACCAATGTTGGAAGTAAGGATGATAATGGTGTTCTTAAAGTCCACGGTACGGCCCTGGGAGTCGGTGATACGGCCATCATCCAGTACCTGTAACAGTACATTAAATACATCCGGATGTGCCTTTTCTACCTCATCAAAGAGGACAACACTGTATGGTTTACGGCGTACTGCTTCTGTCAGCTGACCACCTTCATCATAGCCAACATAGCCTGGAGGCGCTCCGATCAGACGAGCCACCGAATGTTTCTCCATGTACTCACTCATATCAATACGCACCATATTGGACTCATCGTCAAACAGTGACTCCGCCAGTGCCTTTGCAAGTTCTGTTTTACCTACACCGGTAGGTCCTAAGAACAGGAAAGAACCAATTGGCTTTGTAGGATCTTTGATACCGGCCTTGGAACGTATAATGGCATCTGTAACCTTTTCTACTGCCTCGTCCTGTCCTACTACACGTTTGTGAAGGACTTCATCCAGATGTAAGGTCTTGCTGCGCTCACTTTCTGTCAGTTTCGCAACCGGGATACCGGTCCACTTGGATACGATACGGGCGATCTCATCTTCGGTTACACTTTCATGTACCAGGCTGAGGTCTTCATTTTTAACCTTTTCTTCCTCAGCTTCCAGTTCTTTCTGTAACTGAGGCAGTTTACCGTACTGCAGCTCTGCAGCCTTGTTCAGGTCGTATTTCTGCTGTGCATCCTGGATCTGGCGGTTCACAGCTTCAATCTCCTCACGGAGACTGGATAATTATCTACACTGGCTTTTTCATTCTGCCACTGGGCTTTGCCTGCAGCAAATTTATCATGAAGTTCTGCCAGTTCTTTCTGTAAGTCTTCCAGACGTTCTTTGCTCAGTCTGTCCGTCTCTTTCTTAAGAGCCGCTTCCTCGATCTCCATCTGCATGATCTTACGTGACAGTTCATCCAGCTCTGCCGGCATACTGTCAAGCTCTGTCTTGATCATGGCACATGCCTCATCTACCAGGTCAATAGCCTTATCTGGAAGGAAACGGTCGGATATATAACGGTCGGAAAGCACTGCCGCGCTTACAAGCGCAGAGTCTGCGATCTTTACGCCGTGGTAAACTTCGTAGCGCTCTTTTAAACCACGAAGAATGGAAATGGTATCTTCAACTGTAGGCTCTGCTACCATAACAGGCTGGAAACGACGTTCCAGAGCAGCATCTTTTTCAATGTACTGACGATACTCATTTAAGGTAGTTGCACCGATACAGTGAAGTTCGCCTCTTGCAAGCATAGGCTTTAACATGTTTCCGGCGTCCATAGAGCCTTCTGTCTTACCTGCGCCTACAATGGTGTGCAGCTCATCGATGAACAGGATGATCTGTCCTTCGCTCTTCTTTACTTCTTCCAGAACAGCTTTCAGACGTTCCTCAAATTCACCTCTATATTTAGCACCGGCTACCAGAGAACCCATATCCAGGGCAAACAGCTTCTTATCTTTCAGGCCGTCAGGAACGTCACCACGGACTATTCGCTGCGCCAGACCTTCTACAACGGCTGTTTTACCAACACCAGGTTCACCGATCAGCACCGGATTATTTTGGTCTTTCGTGAAAGGATACGGACTACGTTACGGATCTCACTGTCACGGCCGATGACCGGATCCAGCTTCTGATCTCTGGCACGTTCTACCAGATCGTAGCCATATTTCTGTAATGTATCGTAAGTTGCCTCCGGGTTGTCGCTCACCACTCTCTGATTGCCTCTTACAGTGGAAAGTGCCTGAAGGAACTTTTCTCTGGTAATGCCATAGGTCTTAAACAGGTCCTTCATTTCCTTAGAAGGCTGTTTTAACAGAGCCAGGAAAAGATGTTCTACGGAAACGTATTCATCTCCCATAGCCTTGGCTTCGTCTTCTGCATTGATCAGGACTTTGTTTAAGTCATTGCTGATATACAGCTGTCCGCCACCGCTTACCTTGGTCAGTTTCTCTATGGCCTGCTTTGCCTCGTTTTTAAACATGTCGCCCTGAATGCCCATCTTTGTGATCAGCTTCATGATCAGGCTGTCATCTAACGTCAGCAGGCTGTACAGCAGATGCGGCTGGTCGATCTGCTGGTTTCCATATTCATATGCCAGCTTTTCGCAGTTCTGAACTGCTTCCATTGATTTCTGTGTAAATTTATTGATATTCATATGCCCACTCCCCTTTCCGGAACAGTGTGTTTGTTATCTTGTTTTTTGTTCTATGCGTACTATAACACTTGTTGTTAGCACTGTCAAGAGTCGAGTGCTAATTTTTTTGTAAAAAAGTTTTTTTTATTTAAAAAAATCCCCCTCCTATTTCATAAGACGAGGGGTAATATTATAAGTTGATCTGTTTTTTATTTTTAATCTACATTCATTTCTACACCGCTTTCGGCTGCAGTCTGCCCATTTTTCCACGGTCCTCTTCTGTAGAACATAATGGATAATGTTGTTGCAACACACCAGCTACCGGCCATGCGCACCAGATACCTGTTGCTCCCAGTGCTGTCTTAGAGAATACAAAGGCAAGTACAACACGAAGGATCAGGTCTGTAAAGGTTGCTACCATAAAGTTCTTCATCAGTCCGGCACCTCTTAAGATACCATCTGCTACCAGCTTTGCAGAAACTACAAAGTAGAACGGAGAAAGGATCTTTAAGTAAATGATACCTGTATGCATTGCCAGTTCTGTAGGCTCGTCCATAAAGAGCTTTAAGACAATGTTTCCGCCGAAGAAGTACAGTAAAAACAGGGGCAGACTTAACATCCATACCATTTTAACACCGGCACGGAAGCCTTCTTTGATACGTGGCATTTTTCTTGCGCCCAGGTTCTGTGCTGTATAGTTGGAAATACCATTTCCAAGTGTGGTGAAAGAAGTGATGACCAGGTTATTTAACTTGACAGCCGCTGAGTAACCTGCCATAACAGGGGCTCCAAATCCGTTGATGATACTCTGGATCACAATGTTTCCAAGAGAGATAAAACTCTGCTGTAAGGTACTTGGCACTGCGATCACTACGATCTGCATTAAGATCTTTTTATCGAAAAATGGTGCTTTTTCTTTTCCTTCGATCTTTGCAAGTCTGCGGAAGATAACTACCATTGCAAGGATACAGCTGATACCCTGACAGAGGAAGGTTGCCCATGCAACACCTGCAACACCCATGTTAAATCCTTTTACAAACCAGATATCTACTGCGATATTGGAAGTAGAGGAAGCAGCCAGGAAATAGAACGGTGTCTTGGAGTCTCCCAGTGCAGAGAAAATACCGGTTGCAATATTATAATAGAACACGAACGGCAGGCCCCATGCATAAATATCCAGGTACAGTTTGGAGTCTGCAAATACTTCATCCGGTGTACGGATCAGTTTTAACAATGCTCCGGATCCCAGGATACCGATCAGCATCAGGCACACGCATACAAAGGCGCTGAAAATGCAGGCTGTATAAACAGCTGTTTTCATTCCCTTAAAATCTTTTGCGCCAAACAGCTTTGATACGACTACAGAGCATCCCATATTGCAGCCAAATGCAAAGGCAATGAAGATCAATGTAATCTCATAACTGTTTCCTACTGCCGCCAGGGCATTTTCACCGATAAATTTTCCTGCTACCAGGCTGTCTGCGATGTTGTATAACTGCTGGAAGATAATACTTCCAAACAACGGCAGACAAAATTGCCAGAGCACCTTTTCAGGATTTCCTACTGTCAGATCCTTATTCATTTTCCATTTCCCCCATTCCCCTTAAGCCATCAATGATCACATCCACGCAGCCATCAATTCCAAGTTTACTGCTGGATAACATCATGTCATAGCTTTCTGACTGTCCCCATTCAGTCTCGGAATAAAACTCATAAAAATGTTTTCTCATTCTGTTCATATGTTTGATCCTGTGGACCGCTTCTTTTTCACTGATCTGGTTTCGCTTCATAACACGCTTGACTGTACTCTCTTTATCTGAATAAATAAATACAGACAGTCTGTTCTCCTTCGGGATCATGGAAGCAGCACAGCGACCAATGATCACACATGGACCCTGTTTTGCGATCTTTTCGATCACTTCTTTCTCTGCATTGAATGTCACCTGGCTCTCTGAATAGAAAGTATTGCCAATGCTTGCAATATCCGCATAAGGATTTCCGCTTAAAAACTGAATACTGTTGATCGGTGACTCTTCTGTTTTGGAAATAAAATCTGTGCTTAACCCGGACTCCAGCGCCGCTTTCTTGATCAGCAGCTTATCGTAACAGGGAATTCCCAGTTTTCTTGCCAGCTTTTCACCGACCTCACGGCCACCACTTCCATATTGTCTTCCAATACAAATAATGCCCTTCATGTGATCCACTTCTTTCTTATTTATTTTAATTAATGTTGTTGAATGAATATTGAATGTTGTTTTTTGACGTCGGCTGTATTATAATCCGTAACAAGATATATGTAAAATATTAAAAATGTAATTTAGATATGTGTTTTTGATATAATGAGCGCCATAAAAAACAAGCGCCGCCAAAGGCGGCATTTGTTTTTCACAAGCCATTAACGAAGGTTCCGCCTGCGAATGCAGGCAGTAAAGCGCGTCAGCGCGGGGAACCTGAGTATACAAGTGTATATATGGGGGGAAAACCAAAATGGACATCAGCTACGATTATTACCGTATCTTTTACTATGTTGCAAAATACAAAAGCTTTACAGGGGCTGCGGAAGCACTGCTGAACAGTCAGCCAAACATTACCCGGACCATGAAAAAACTGGAAAAAGAGCTGGGATGTACTTTATTTGTACGCCAGAGACACGGTATTGCACTTACTCCGGAGGGCGAAAAGCTGTATGCCCATATTTCCGTTGCTTTTGAACATATTTCCTATGGGGAACAAGAGATTGCCAGGGATAAAAGCCTGCAGTCCGGTATCGTTACCATTGCAGCCAGCGAGATCGCCCTCCACTGTATCCTTCTTCCCACCCTGAAAAAAATTCCGCAACACCTATCCAGGCATCCACATCCGTATCCTGACCCATTCCACTCCCCAGGCCATGGATATGTTAAAAAGGGGACTGGCAGATTTTGCCATTGTAACAGAACCTTTTGAATTTATATCCGGATTTTCTTTCCGTATTCTCAGAAGTATCCAGGAAGTGCCTGTGTGCAGCAGTGTTTTTTCCCTTTCTACCGGAACGTCCCTTACAGACGAGCAGATCAAAAAATATCCCATCATCGGTCTTGGTTAAAAGACAAGTTCCTTTGCCTTTTACTCCGACTATTTTAACAGAAGGGGCGGTACCTTTGCCCCGGAGATCGAAGCAGCGACTGCTGACCAGATCCTGCCTATGGTACAGTCTGACCTTGGGATCGGTTTTGTTCCAACGGATTTTCTGGAAAAAGAAAATATGGAAAATCTGATCATTTTAAATATGGAACCGCCGATTCCCAAGCGAAATATCTGTATGATAAAAAGAAAGTATGAGTCCCTCAGCATTGCTGCTGCAGAACTGGAGAAAATGATCCTGAATAATAATAGTAATAATAAGAGAAATTAAAACAGTACCCCGGAACCATCCTGATCTAGATGATCCCGGGATACTGTTTTTATAAGTTGTTCTTTTATTTTTGTAGATTATTCTACACCCTGTGCTGCAACCGTCTTATCGGTCAGTGTACCATCATAGATCACTGTTACCTTGTCACCAACGCTGATACCATCAAACATTCCTTCTGTTCCTACAAAAGAAAACAGGGTATTTTCCGGATCTGCAGTATCCAGAACAATGTGATCTGCCTCAACTTCTGCTACTGTACCGGTTAAAGTTTTCTTCTTTGCTTCTTCTGTATCTTTTGCATCAGCTGTTACAATGCGGGTCGCTACTGCTGCGTCATCTGGATCTTCCAGATCACCGTAGTAAGTTACTTCTGCTTCTGCGCCAGCTTTGATACCGTCTTTTGTTACCTTCTGGGCGATCAGTGCATTCAGTGTATAGGTTCCTTCTTCTGTCTTTAAGGTAATGGTGCTGTCATCTGCACTTTCAATGGTTCCTTCTACTACCAGATCTTCCTGATCTGCCTCTTCTTCCCTTGCAACCTCAGCTGCGGAAGTCATGATCTCTACTGAAGTTGCCTTTGTAACATCACTGCTTAATTCACCGGCAAAACCTACGTTTACTTCATCGCCTTCGCCGATCTCATCTGCACCTGTTATCTCTGCATCTGAAATATCAAATTTTGCGGTATTACCTCCATCTTCAGAAACAGTGATCACATTATCTTCTACCAGGCTGACAAAGCCATAGTAATAATCTTCTTCTACTTCTTCATCAGAAGTCGCTTCTGTACTTTCTACTGCCTGTGCTGTGGTAGATTCTGTATCTGCTTTTTTTAGAAGAACAAGCGGTAATTCCCAGTGCAACTGCCAGAAACGCAACTGCTAAATACTGTTTTTTCATAAAAATCTCTCCTCTCTCTGCCGCCTGTGGACTAACTTTTTGCGGCACGATACATCTTACTACGAAAGCTGTGTTTTTACTATGTATTTTTTATGAATTTTTCCTTAAATGTGTTTTTGGGGATTTTTAAGATCTGTCTTTTCTGGATCTCCTTTTCATGATCACTAAAAGGATCAGTCCTATGAAAAGCCCAAGTATACCGATCGCCACTGTGATCATAAGACCGGTGCGGACCAGATACCAGAAAGGTCCCTGTCTTTTGACCGGACTGTCATTCTTTTCCTTATGATCTTCTTTTATTCTCCATGGTCGTTTCTTCCTCTGTCATTTTTGCAGGTTCTTCCAGCTGATAGATCACATGAAGTTCATAATAATCCGGCTCTTTCCATTTTACTTCCCCTTCATACAGCACTTCATAATCCCGTAAAAGCCGTTTTCCAAGTGCCAGCGCCTCCCTGCAGATCTGCCCCGTTTTCATCTGAAAATGGTTCTCCGTTCCATACTAAAGAGGTGATCCGGTAATCATCTTTAGAAAGTCCCAGGTCTTCTAAGATCCGGTCACCTGCCTCTGCTGTTTTTTTCAAGAAGCTGGTCTTCCCCTGCCGGGATCACAAGATCTCCCAATTCATATTCATCTGCCCCATAGGAATAAAATGTAACAGGTACTGAAAAATCTTCCTTCCACTGCTCCCCTGTGATCTCAACATTTTTCTGTATAAATTTCCGGAAAGCAGGATCCATCCGGATCTGTTCATCTGCCAGAATGATTTCCGGAACCTCCTCTGCAGCTTCCACCTTGGGATATTCCACCCGTTTTTCCAGGGTACGGGTACTTTCTTCCCCTTCTTTTTCCTGTAATTCCCAGTGTTTTAATTCATAGCGGATCCCATTTTCATCTTCATACTCTTTTTCAGGTTCTGACAGTTCTCTGACTTCTTCTATTGTAAGTTTCTCTGTAAAAGTCAGCTCCGTCTGTGCCATGACGCTAAGACCTGCGGCCATACTGGTAAAAATTCCTGTAGCAAGAAATGCCAGCCCCTTCAAATACCATTTTCCCCATGTTCTGTTTTTCTCTTTCATACCTTCTCCTTCACAATATTTACGTAAGACCCTGTGTTTTTGTTTCTGTATTTAATTGTCAAGGTTCGGTTTTCAATGGATTTTTAGTGATTTCATGAAGCCTGTTATGGCTGTGATATGGGAGATCTGAATGTCTCCTGAATGTTTCATGGAGCTGTTAAAAACAGCTGTAGGTTTATTATAAAAAAGGGAGGGGATTTTGGTTCAAATACAATCTGGCAAATATCCCCTCTCCTTGATGGATCATTTTTAATTATTAACGGAACTGGCTGTATTTATGTCCTGCTGACATTCCGCCTCTGGCTGCTGCCAGTTCGCTGACTGTAACTAACTGATATCCTCTGGCTGTCAGTTCCGGGATCAGTACTACGGCTGCGTCTGCAGTAGCATCGTAAATATCATGCATTAAAATAATATCGCCATCTTTTACCTGGCTTAAAAACGTTATTGATGGTCCTCTGTGCATTTCTGTGCTGCCAGTCTCTTGTATCAATGGACCACATGATCGCCGGCATTCCCATAGAACCAAGAACAGAAAGTGAATGGGCATCTACATAGCCGCCTGGCGGACGCATTACAACCGGTGATACGCCGCAGACTGCTGCGACTTTCTGGTTTACAGCACTTACCTGGCTTACAATGCCGTCACTGCTCAGTTTGGATATGTATTTATGGTCATTGGTGTGATTTGCAACCTCACAGCCCTGGGCTACCATACGGCGGATCACATCCCCGTTGTGTGGAACATTGGTTCCTACCATAAAGAATGTAGCTCTTCCTCCATACTGGCTTAAACTGTCTAAGATGCGGTTTGTAACAGAGGCTCTTGGACCATCATCAAAAGTCAGGGCGATCATAGGCTTTGACGGATCTACTGTTGAAGAAGCTGTCTCTGCAGGCGCTCCTGCATCTTTTGCTGTAATAGATGCCTTGATGCCATCAACTCTCAGTCCTGCTCCTTCGGTTCCTGCTGTTGCACCATTTACTGCCCAGTCTGTCCAGGAACCGTTCTGGTATACCTTATAGTACAGATCATAGGAAGCTGCCGAAGAACCGGTCAATTCCATGGCAATGGCTTCCAACGGCTTTTCTGCTGATGCCCCGCCGTTTTCTACGCCGTCTGCTTTCCAGTCAAGCCAGCCGGTACCGCTTAAATTTACTTTGTAACGGACGCCGATCTGTGCTCCTGATGGAATATTGATCAGATTAGCTTTCATAGATGTGACCCATGACTCTGATGAGGCTGACAGTGCCTGGTTATCTGCTGCCGGATTGCTCCAGCCCTGATTTCTGAAATATACACTGTAGTTGACCTGAAGTGGATCCTGTCCAGACGGCTGTACGGTTCCGCCTGCGTTTTCCTGAGAACCTGTATTCTGTCCTGTTTCTCCGGAAGTCTCCTGTGTATCATCTACGGTTACAGTACCTATATCCTGCTTTACCTCTCCCGGTCCCCCGGTCTGGGACGCAGTCTTTGCCGCACCAATACCGGTAGTTCCTGCCAGTACTGTCATTCCCTGGGCAGTAAAGATCATTCCTGCTGCCATAAGGACCGCAAGAACCCTGCTTTTCATTTTTCTCATTCTCTTCTCCTTTTAACCAAATACTCTTTCACACAGCATCACGTATTCTTCATAATAAATGTGGCCTTTAAATTCTTTCAGAGCCTCTGCCACGCCTTTGTAATACCAGCCTTGCATCTCTTTGTCTTTCTGGTTGAAACGCTGCCACACTTCATCTCCCAGAACAAGATAATCTCTGGCTGTACTGCGGATATTGCTTAATTTGTCCGCAAGAGCCAGGATCTTTTCATCCCTGGTTGCCGTTTTCAAGCGTTCTACGGTTGCACCTTTACGTTCAACCCAGCTTTTTGATTTATCTTCGCTTTCCCCGTCTACCAGAAATGCCACCCTGGGGCCGAACTTTTCTTCCAGTTCTTCTCTTGTAACCCCGGCGTCCTCTATTACATCGTGAAGAAGGGCCGCAGCTATCATCTCCGGTTCATCTGTAAATGCCGTTACGATGGCCGCAGTTTCCATCGGATGCGTAATATAAGGGATCTCCGTTCCCTTTCTGAAAACGCCCTGATGAGCCCGATCTGCAAATTCAGCCGCCTCTTTTATCATATTGTGCTCTACCTCTTTTCCCCCATGTTCAGTTGGCCTCTCTGATACCAGATTGCTACGTGCTTTTGACCCTGGTATCATCATACCATACCCGGACATTATTTTGAAGTTGTATTTTATTGTCACTTTCGTAAGACTTTCTCAATGAATAATTCCTTGTAAGTAAACTGTTTTTCTGCTATGCTATAGAGAGTTTTTAACAAAGGAGGAAATGGTAATGGAACACCATTCATCATACAGCGCACCAAGAAGCAGCCGTGGTTCAGAACATACCCGCCCTGCTGCTTCCCGTCCAAGTCAGAGACGCAGCCGCAGTCCAAAGAAAGGCAGCAGTTTCGGACATATTTTACTATGTTACATACTTCCATTTTTAGCAGTCAATCTGGCGATCTTTTTTATTGTCACGGCTACACCGAAAATTGAAATGACAATCAGCGATACTACCGATTATAAAACGCTGGATGTAAGCTTTAAGGTCCACTCTCTTCTTCCTTTAAAGAAGATGACAACGACTCTGGAGTCCCAGCCAATTGAATTCCAGAAAGAAAAAGGCGTTTATCATGCAGTCCTGACAAACAATGGTACTCTGGAAGTCTACGTATTAAGTTTGAACGGTATGCAGGCCCAGGATATCGAACATATTGCTGTACTGGACGATACACCGCCTTCCTTTGATGAAGAAAGTGTTGTAATAGAAAACGGTACACTTACCATAACAATAGAAGACAGTATCTCCGGCATTAATTATGACTCCCTCTATGCTACCGATGATGCAGGAACCAAGATCCTTCCTGACAGCTACGATAAGGAAAACGGGGAAGTCACCTTTAAACTGGAAGAAGGTTCCCTTACTGTCTATGTAGAAGATATGGCAGGAAACCCAAATCAGGCTTCCTTCTCTCTCAGCCAGTCCGGAATTGATACCGAAGACCGGGAAAGCAAGTTCCCGACAGACGGAAAGAATGGTACGAACGGAACTACAGCAACAGAAACTGAGAACGAAACCAAAGCCTCTGAAACTAAGTCTTCCGAGACAAAGGCTTCTGAGACAAAATCTTCCAGCACCAGCAGTACCAAAGCAGAAACAAAGGCTGAGACGAAAGCATCATCTGCAGCTAAGTCTACTACTGCAGCTGCAAAATCCACTACTGCGGCTGCCAAATCTACTACCGCAGCCAAGTCCACCACTGCAGCTGCTAAGTCTACTACTGCGGCTGCTAAGTCCACTACCGCAGCAGCGAAGTCCACCACTGCAGCTGCTAAGTCCACTACCGCAGCAGCGAAATCTACCACTGCGGCTGCCAAGTCCACTACTGCAGCAACCACAGAAGCAGCGAAATCTACTACTGCAGCAGCACATGAACCATCTACAGCGGAAGCACCTGCTACCATTGCTCCGTTAAATTAACAAATAATAAACAACAAAAAGCTGACCGATCTTCTTATTTTTCAAAGAATTTCTGTCAGCTTTTATTTTTATGATACTATTCAGTTCATGGCCGAACTGCAAGTATTTTACCATCCTTCCGCTACGATCTCATCAATAATATCCACGTATTCTGCACAGTATTTTTCATATAACGGCATAACTGCCTGCTGGAACCGCAGTTTTTCTTCCGGTGAAAGCTGGGTGATCACACAGCCTTTTGTTTCTACGCGCTGTCTGGATATAGACTCTCTCGCTTTCCACTGGCTTCTTTCATACCATGCTGACTCCTGGGCACATTCCCGGATGATCTCCCTGTATTCTTCCGGAAGTTTGTTCCAGGTATAAGTAGAAGCGATCTGAACTTCCGGCACACGGCTGTGTTCATCTACTGTAAAATATTTTGCCACTTCGTAATGCCCTGCAGACTCATAGGATGGCCAGTTATTCTCTGCTCCGTCTACTTTTCCAGTCTGAAGTCCGGAATATACTTCCCCATAGATCATAGGAACCGGAACAGCTCCTAAAGCCCGGACTGTATCACTCATCAATTCCGACTCCTGAACACGGATCGTCATTCCTTTTATATCTTCCAGTTTTTCAATGGGTTTTATGGAATTATAAAAACTTCTGGCACCTGCATCATACCATGAAAGCGCAATCAGACCGGAACCATCAAAAGAATTAAGGAAATCATCTCCAATAGGACCTTCCAGTACTTTCCACATGTGATCTGCGCCTGTATACAAATAGGGCATCTGAAGTACATTTAACTTGGGAATGTACTCTGCTACCGTAGAAATGGATACTCTGGCAAAATCAATACCACCAAACTGCAACTGTTCAATGACAGATTTTTCATCTCCCAGGCTTCCGCCTGCATTGACCAGTATCTCAACTTTGCCTTCGGTTTTTTCTTTTACCAGCTCCGCAAACTTATCTGCACCCTGGGTCGTCGGATAATCTTCCGCCTGGTTTTCCGCATAGGTCAGTACAAAATCCGGTTCCGTTTCCTTTTCTTTTCCTTGAAATACCCCGCACAGCCGCTTAAAATAAGCGCAGCTGCCCACAGACAGAATATCTTCTTTTTTATCATTGTTTCCTCCTGATCTTGTGACTGCTGCGTTTCCTTTTATTTTGACTTTACCTGGATCTGAGACTGCTTTTTCATCAGCCAGTCATAAAAAGTTGCTTTATCTTCTCCGATGACAGGTCTGTAAGTAAATATCCATGGGATGGATCTGTAAAAAATGATGGCCATCCCCGGCAGCTTTGCGATCCTTACCATTTTTTCTCCACGGGATCTTATCGTAAGTATTTCCCACTTTTACCTGGATCCCAACATCATCCAGACGGATCTCTGTGTCCTCCCCGGAACCGGATGCCAGTTTTCCTGCACTGAGATAGACAGCCAGCGGCTGAAGGATTGGAAAAAGGCAGCAGCCTAAAACCATACAGATGCGGAATACGGTTCCCGAAGACTCCCATTTTGCACAAGTAAGAGCTATAAGAGCTGCTGTAAAACAAGGTTTACCATGCCGGTCATGGAATGGTAGATGAAATACATGGACATTTTCCAGTATTCACCTCTGGTTGTTTTATAACGGTATTGGTACATGAATTGGTCCCCTTGAATGTGCGTATACACTCACGAACCCGCGCATTCGCACTCTACTGCCTGCTGACGCAGGCGGTTCGTTCGTTAATGGCTTGAAAAAACAAATGTCTGCTTCGCAGCCGCTTGTTTTTCCCTGTGCTCATTACATTATAGCATAAAAGGGGA
>ENA-OPZN01000330-OPZN01000330.1-human-gut-metagenome-genome-assembly--contig:-NODE-330-length-16040-cov-1.804562_pt1 | contig 16040 bp, 19 predicted proteins | sample MGYA00242483_ERZ504503 | MGnify/ENA primary metagenome ERZ504503 (study PRJEB26092, sample SAMD00036285) | human gut metagenome | host: Homo sapiens | study: EMG produced TPA metagenomics assembly of... | reverse complement strand
ACTTTCCTTCTGTCAGCTGGCATGCACTGTAATCACAGTGATAACGCTCCAGCCAGCCATCATCATAGGTAGTTGCGCCAATTCTGGTGGAAAATGCAAAGTATGGATAGCAGTCGCAGGCAACATCAATACCGTTCATGCGGTAACCATCTACCTGGCGCAGCAGCTGTTTCATCTGTCCGAAACCGGCCATGCTGCCGATATGGGATACCTGCACCGGAATGTTGTATAATTTTCCTGCCTCTGCCACTTCTGCTACTGCTCCAAACACTCTGTCCTCGTCATCTCTTACATGAGCGGAGATCATTCTGTGTTCCTTTTCACAGCAGGAAGCAGTATCTAAGAATTCGTCACGGCCTGTTCCCGGAACATAGCGAAGTCCGTAGGAAATTCCCACACAGCCTGCTTCAAGGGCTTTTTCAAGGCCTTTTTTCATATGTTCCTGCTGCTCTTTTGTAACAGGTGCATATTTATCCAGGGCGCCTGCTGCCTCTCTGAAATACTGATGGCCTGCAAAAGCATTACATTCACTGGTGCGCCGTCTTTTTCTACCATATCCAGATATTTCACCGGATCATACACATTGATACCGCAGTTTCCGCCTACTGCTGTGGTAACGCCCATACGCAGCATGGCATCAAAGATACAGAATTCATTTTTCCGTCTTTTACCGGGTCCTCATGCATATGAATGTCGATAAAAACCAGGAGCCACTACTTTTTCCTGTGGCATCAATAACCCTGTCAGCCTCAGGTTCTTCTTCTGTTACAGCCACTACCTTTCCGTCTTCCAGTATCAGGTTTAAATAAGCCTGTACCTGGTTGGCCGGATCGATGAGAAGGCCGTTTTTGATCAGTGTTTTCACGACCTTATCCCTCCTTTTATCTACTCACAAATCCCGCACTTACGTGCTCTACTGCCTGCTTACGCAGGCGATTTAGTATAACTTACCTAAAATCTCATGCTCTGCAAACAGGGCAGTTGCTCCGCCGGTGTGCCAGAATACTACATTGCTTCCCTGAGGAACTCTTCCGCTTCTTACATAGTCGATAAGACCGGCCAATGCCTTTCCTGTGTATACAGGATCCACAAACAGGCCTTCTGTGCGTGCTAACAGGCGGATGGCTTCGCTGGCTGCCTCGTTTGGCTGCTCATAGCCTGGTGCATAGTAGCCGGTATCCATATGAAGGTCTTCTTCTATGGTTACATGGGCCGGGCTCTTTATCAGTGCCAGCACATCATTTGCCAGTTTTTCTACTTTGCGTAAATACTTCTCATCCTTAGGGCTTACAGTAATGGAGATGATCTTTGTATCGCTTTCTGCCATCTTTCTTCCTGCTGCCAGACCGGCCATGGTGCCGCCTGTTCCTGTTGCGTGGAAGATGTAATCTACATTCAGGTTCATGGCCTTTACCTGTTTTCAAACTCTACATAACCATTGCAAAACCAACAGAACCTACAACACTTGCTCCGCCCATTGGGATATCATAGCATGGATGGCCGGACTCATTTAATTCCTTTGCTCTTGCAGCGCCCATTTCAAAGGAACGTGCTTCTGCGTCATCCTCTGTTTCTCCCGGAAGGATGTCTACAATATGAAGCTCTACATCCAGGATCTTGTCTAACAGCAGATTTGCCCTTACATCCGCATCATCCGGCTCTACTACTGCAGTCAGATAAAGGATAGGTTTGATCCCGCATCTGCGGCAGGCTGCTGCTGTCTCCATAGCATGGTTGGACTGGGTAGCGCCGTAGGTAATGGCATACTCACAGCCTTTTGCCTTTGCTTCTCCTAAAAGGTATTCCAGTTTGCGGACCTTATTTCCTCCAAACAGGTTCATTCCCGTAAAATCATCTCTCTTGATAAACAGGTTGACGCCTAATTCTTCAGAAAGACGGTCCAGACGGTAAAATGGGGTCGGGAAAAATCCCAGCTGTTCCTTAGGCAGAGCCTGTAAAAGTTTTTCTGCCTGTTCCAGTATCTGTGACATGATTACTCTCCTCTCCGCATTTACCCTCAAACTCAATAGGTAAATGTTTATTTTTCTACAACTATAGCACTTTTGTGTATATTTGTACATAAAAAATGCAGCCACGGCGCAGATTTCTTACGATTTCTGTGTCATGTCTGCATATATTGTTCTTTTTCTTTCCAAGACCCAAGACAGCCTATCACCCACTGACGCAGGTGAAGAACACCTGTGTGAAGAGCATAAACTGCCATTCCCGTCGGTACAGGAACCAGACCATCACATTACTCCCCATCATCCAGCAGATACGGTGTCATCTGATATACATAGAAGTTCAGCCAGTTTGTATACAATGTATTGGAAGTATTTCTCCATGTAAGCTCCGGTACAGAGAACGGATCATTATCTACATAATAATTGACCGGAAGTGAGGGGTTCAGTCCCTTATTCAGATCTCTGTGATATTCGTTATTTAAAGTCATGCGGTCATATTCCGGGTGGCCCTGGATGAAGATCTGCTTTCCGTCACGGCTCATCACAAGAAATACTCCTGCCTCTTCGGACTCTGCCAGAATGACCAGCTCCGGATGCTTCTCAATATCTTCCCTGCGCACTTCTGTGTAACGGGAATGAGGTGCCAGGAACGTATCATTAAAACTTCGCACTAACGGTACTTTCCGGTCTAATACCCTGTGGTTATAAATACCGGACAGTTTTTCCGCCCTCTTATATTTCGGGATACCATAGTGGTAATATAAGCCCGCCTGGGCGCCCCAGCAGATATGGATGGTAGATGTTACATGGGTCTTGGTCCACTCCATGATACCGGAAAGCTCTTCCCAGTAGTTTACCTCTTCAAATTCCATATTTTCAACCGGTGCACCGGTAATGATCATTCCATCGAATTTTTTCTTCTTAATGCTGTCAAAGGAAACATAAAACTTGTTTAAATGACTGGCAGATGTGTTTTTGGACACATGGGTAGACAGCATTAAAAAGGTACAGTCCACCTGCAGCGGTGTATTGGACAGCGCACGAAGCAGCTGTGTTTCTGTATCTTCTTTTAAAGGCATCAGGTTTAAGATCAGGATCTCCAGCGGTCGGATATCCTGGCTCATAGCCCTGTCTTCATCCATAATAAATATATTTTCTGATTCCAGGATCGCCCTTGCAGGCAGGTCCCTCTGTACTTTGATCGGCATATCAGCCTTCCCCCTTTTCCTTCTCCTGAAGCAAATTCAGGAAATCTTCTTCCGAAAGGATCGGAATTCCCAGTTCTTTCGCCTTTTTGTTCTTGGAAGAACTGGACTGTGTATCATTGTTGATCAGATAAGTGGTCTTTGAGGTAACAGAACCCGTTGCCTTTCCACCCTTACTCTCGATCAGTGCCTGTAATTCTTTTCTGTTTGCAAAATGCTCTACAGAACCGGTAATAACAAAGGTCATTCCTGCAAAGGCAGTACCATTTTCCTCAGTCTGCTCTTTTTCAATATGCAGCTCCTGTAATAAATGATCTAATACCTCATTGTTCTTTTCAGAAGCAAATAGTCTACCCAGGCCTGAGCCAGCACACCGCCAATACCATCTACAGCTGTCAGCTCTTCCACGTTGCAATGACGCATCTGATCCAGGTCATAATTAAAATGACGGCAGAGCATTTTGGCATTTGCAAGACCGATCCCGGCGATCCCCAGTCCATAAATCAATCTCGGAAGTGTGGTATGGGAGGCCGTTTCAATAGAACTGATCAGGTTATCATAGGATTTCTGACCAAAGCCTTCCATTTCTGTGATCACTTCTTTATGGCCGGATAAATGGAAAAATATCCGCATATTCATGGATAAAAACCGGCACCAATGAATTTTCTCCAGTGTTGCCTCGGAAAGACCATCAATATTTTAAAGCATCACGGCTTACAAAACAAGGTAAAGCTTTTGATCTTCTTTGCCTGACATTCTGGATTGGTGCAATATAAACTCTTTACATCATTGGTCTGGCGGATCTCCGTAGCACCGCCGCACACCGGACAGATCTTAGGGATATCCCTTACGCCGCTGCGGGTCAGGTTATCTGCGATCTGTGGGATGATCATATTTGCCTTGTATACAGTGATCTTATCTCCCACGCCTAACTTAAGGCCTTCCATAATACTGATATTATGGACACTGCGCGGCTGACGGTCGTTCCCTCTAACTCAACCGGCTCAAATACAGCTACCGGGTTGATCAGACCGTTCTTGAAGGACTCCATTCAATATAAGATAATGTAGTCTCCCGGATCTCATCCTGCCATTTAAAGGCAATGCATTCTTGGGAACTTGGCTGTACGTCCTAAAGAATCACCATAGGCAATATCATCGTATAACAGAACCAAACCGTCTGAAGGGATATCATTGTGCTCGATCTGCTCTGCAAACCAGGCTACTTTATCCGGCAGATCAGCTGCCGTTACCTCTTCATGGTGTACTACTTCAAAGCCCTGATTTTTCAGCCATAAAAACTGTTCTTTTCTGGAATTTTTAAAATCAACGCCTTCTGCCTTAACAAGGGCAAAGGCCTCAAAATGAACGCTGCGCTCTGCGGTGATCTTGCTGTTTAACTGGCGCACAGAACCGCTGCAAAGATTTCGCGGATTTTTATATTTGGTCATCTGCATCTCCGATTTCTTCATTGATGCGCTCAAAATCCGTATAGGTAATGACCGCTTCCCCTCGGATAATCAGCTGTCCCTTATAGGCAATAGTCAGAGGGATATTGGAAAATGCCCTTGCATTTGGAGTGATAACTTCCCCGATCTCCCCATTTCCTCTGGTAACAGCCTTTGCAAGTGTTCCATTTTCATAAGTAAGGACTACAGTCAGACCATCCATTTTCCAGGACAAAAGGCCTTTCTGGCTTCCTAACCACTGCTGTAAGTCCTCTACACTTTTTGTCTTGTCAAGAGACAGCATTGGCTCTTCGTGAGTCTCTTTTGGAAGCTCGCTAAGGACCTGATAACCAACCTGCTGGGTAGGGCTTCCTGACAGGATGATCCCTGTTTTTGCCTCCAGGGCAGACAGCTCTATCATACAGCTTATCATATTCAAAGTTGCTCATGATCTCCCGGCTCTCCTGATAATAGGCTTTTGCAGCCTGACGGAGCTGGGGGATCAGTTCTTTCATTCTCTGGATCTCTGTTTCCATTTATTCACCTGATCTTCTTTTCTAGGGTGGAAAGCCACATATCGTTTTCCTCTTCTGTCTGCCTCAGACAGACTTGTGGAACCTTCCAACAGTTTTATAAGTCGTTTGTATTCTTCCCCGGTGACCTTACGATATTCTCCTGTTTTCAAACCGCCTAACTGGATATTCATAATGCGCACCCTGCGAAGAAGATGTACCCGGTATCCGCAGGCCTGGCACATTCGCCGGATCTGCCGGTTTAAGCCCTGGGTCAGGATAATCGAAAAACGACGTTCTCCCTGTTTGCGGACTTTACAGGGCAGAGTTTTCCGCTCTAATTCCTCTAACCATACGCCTTCTGACATTTGTTTGATAAATTCATCGGTCAGAACCTTGTCCACGGTTACGATATATTCCTTTTCATGGGCATTGGTACTGCGCATGATCTTATTTACCAGATCCCCCTGGTTCGTCATAAGGATCAGTCCCTCAGACTCTTTATCCAAACGGCCAATCGGGTAAATACGCTCCGGATAAGAAAGCATTTCCACAATATTTTCTGCCCGGTCTTTGTCAGAAGTGGTGCAGACGATCCCTCTTGGTTTATTTACCGCAAGCAGAACAGGGCGGGGAGGTTTTACTTCTCCCCGCCCGCCGTCTGTATCTCCTACCGGCTTTCCGTCGCATATTACTTTCTGTCCATCTTCTACACGCTGCCCCATCTGGGCAACTTTTCCATCAATTAAAACTTTGCCCTCTTGGATCAGCCGGTCTGCCTCCCGCCTGGAACACACTCCCATGCGGCTGAGCCATTTATTCAGACGTTCTTCCATTTAACTTCCTACGCTTTCTTTACAGGCTGTGGATCATCAGCTATGAACATGGCATCTCCGAAAGAGAAAAATCTGTATTTTTCCCTGATTGCCTCATTATACGCTGCTAAAATGTTCTCTCTTCCTGCTAATGCGCTTACTAACATTACCAGTGTAGACTCCGGTAAATGGAAGTTTGTGATCAGCGCATCCAGGATCTTAAACTTATATCCAGGGTAAATGAAGATATCGGTCCAGCCTGTTTTGCCTGTAAAATGCCGTCTTCTGTGGAAGCAGACTCTACTGTACGGCAACTGGTGGTTCCTACACAGATCACACGGCCTCCTGCTGCTTTTGTATCATTTACCTTTTTTGCCTCTGCCTCTTCTACTACATAAATTCAGAGTGCATATGGTGGTCTAAAACATTTTCCACCTTTACAGGGCGGAAAGTGCCAAGACCTACATGTAAGGTAACGTGGGCGATCTTTACTCCCATATCTTCGATCTGCTTTAACAGTTCTTTTGTAAAATGAAGTCCTGCTGTAGGCGCTGCTGCAGAACCTTCATGGACTGCATAAACAGTCTGATAACGGTTCTTGTCTTTTACTGGTGTGTAATGTATGGAGGCAGAGGCATCTGACCTAAACGGTCTAAGATCTCCTCAAAGATACCTTCATAAGAGAACTGGATCAGTCTGTTTCCATCATCTACAGTCTCAATAACCGTTCCTGTAAGGATACCGTCACCAAAGTCAATAACCGTTCCCGGCTTTGCCTTTTTACCAGGTTTTACCAGAGTCTCCCAGATATCATTTTCACGGCGTTTTAATAAAAGGACCTCGATCTTGGCTCCGGTGTCCTTTTTTACACCAAATAATCTTGCAGGAATAACCTTGGTATCATTGATCACAAGGCAGTCTCCTGGTCTTAAATACTCTACAATATCCTTAAAGATCCTGTGCTGGGTCTTTCCTGTTTTCTTGTCCAGAACTAAAAGTCTGGAAGAAGAACGGTCCTCCAAAGGATCCTGTGCGATCAGTTCCTGTGGCAGGTCAAAATAAAAATCTTTTACATCCATTTTCTATTACTTCCTTAATTTATAAATTAATTGTTCACATGTAATCTACGCAAATATGTCTATGATCTGTATGCTCTTACTGGATCGCAACAGCTGCGTCAGAAGACTCTCCTGCGGACTCCGGCGCTTCTGTCTGTGCTTCCTGGCTTTCTTCTGCTGAAGTCTCGCCTGCAGCGCTGCTTTCATCTGCATTTCCTTCACCTGCATCAGAAGAAGCATCTGCTCCATCACCGATCATAACCTGGCTGTCTGCGCCTTCTTCTGAACTGCTTACTACTGCACCATTGCTTAAATCCTTGTAAATACCGGCTAACAGACTGTCAGACTCAACGGCCTGTTTTAAACGCTCATTGACCTGTGTAGATAAAAGGCGCACATCCTCTGTCTGGTTCTGGTTGGCAACGTAATCTGCCTCATCTCCTACTACATTTTCGCGGATGATATAATCGCCGTTATCATTTTTTCACTACATAACACCACATAGGCCCGGTGCCAGCGTATCTACCCTGCGGAACTTTACATCATAGGTTACATATACTACATAAGAGTCATCTGTCATTCCCGCCTTTGTATAGCAGGTAATATCCTGATAATCTTCAATGTAAACTGCTTCATCTTTTAACTGCTGTTTTCTTTCTTCTAAACGGTCATCTTCCTCTTTACCGAATACTTTGTAAAGCAGCTGAACATCCTGGTCTACTTTTGCCTGAAAATAGGTACTGATCAGCTCATTGACCTGTGGATAAGCATCCTTCTGAAGTTCATATGCGGAAAAATCCTGATGATATTCATTATTGTCCGGCTCTACAGATCCATCATCCGTGCCGGTCTCTGTATCATTTTCAATGGAAATATCAGAAGCATTTGTGACTTCTGCAGATGTACTGCTTCCCTGCGCCTTATCACCGGCCGGTTTTCTGTCCATAACTAAAATGACCACAAGTAATACCAGTACAATTGCTGCAGGTATCGCTAACATTCTGGCATACTTTGTTTTATCATCAAAAGCCTTTCCTGACTTTCTCCTTCCTCTGTTACTGTGTCTCATGTTCTATCATTCCTCCATTATTTGCCACTACTCCGCTCTATTCTAACAAAAAGCAGGCTAAAATGCAATACAGCGAAAATCGGCGGATACGTCAAAAAACTCCCGTATCCTAAGGAATAAGCCCTTTTTTACCAAATACGGAAGTTTTTTAAGATTACAGGTCAAATTTTATTAACTTAACTTTAAGTCTCCTTCTTTGACCCAGCCGATCTTCTTTAAGAACATATTGATGATCGGGCAGATCACTGCAGGAAGGATAATGGATACAAGAAGCAGTCCAGCCCAGTCACCTGTTGTAATAGCTGCCTTGGTTCCCTCAGAAACGTCTTTGACCCAGCCTGTATACACGCCGATCTGACCAACCAGACCACAGGTACCCATACCGGAAGAAACAGCAGCTCCGTTCATTTCCATATGGAAGAGACAGGTTGCGATCGGTCCTGTAATAGCGGAAGTAAGGATCGGTGCGATCCAGATCTTAGGATTTTTTACAATATTTCCCATCTGGAGCATGGATGTACCAATTCCCTGGGATACCAGACCGCCCCATTTATTCTCCGGGAAAGACATAACTGCAAAACCTACCATCTGGGCACAGCAGCCTGCTACTGCTGCTCCGCCAGCCAGTCCTGTAAGACCTAAAGCTGCGCAGATGGCTGCGGAAGAAATCGGAAGTGTCAGGGCAATACCTACAAATACAGATACTAAAATACCCATTAAGAATGGCTGAAGCTCTGTTGCCCACATGATCACATTTCCCACCTTCATGGCTGCTTTTCCAAGAGCCGGTGCAAGAAGTGCAGATAATGCGATACCTACGCCAATGGTAACAAGAGGTGTAACAAGGATATCCACTTTTGTCTCTTTGGAAACAGCCTTACCTGCTTCTGATGCCAGAACTGCTACAAACAGAACTGCCAGAGGACCACCTGCGCCGCCAAGTGCATTGGATGCAAAACCTACGGTGATCAGGGAAAATAATACAAGGGGCGGGCAGTGAAGGGCATAGCCAATCGCTACCGCCATAGCCGGGCCACTCATGGCAGATGCAAGGCCGCCTACTGTATAGGCTGTGTCATTAACAGTTGCCACTGTCATGGTTAAAAACGGGATATGAAGCTGACTTCCCAGTGTATTGATAATGGTTCCGATCAAAAGGGAACAGAACAGTCCCTGCGCCATTGCACCAAGAGCATCAATGCCATACCGTTTTACACTGATCTCAATGTCTTTCCGGTGCAGAAAATCTTTTAACTTTTCCATAATGCCTCCATAACATAATCTGTTTTCTTTTCATCATTTAACGTCCCCGCAATTTTAACTCTGTTTTTCTGTCTTGTCAATTACTTTTGTCATATGACAAGACAGTTGACTTTACAAAAACAGTTCAAAGCAGTCTGCACACTTTTACACATACCAAAAAGCCAGGAGTTAAACTCCTGGCTCTCTGGTGTAATGCGAATAGGATTTCATTGTTTGTCTGCCGGAAAGCCTTTCCCGAACAGCTTGTATAGATTTTAGCATACTTTTCATATAAATGCAACTCATATTTAACAAAACAAGGCCTTATAGGGAATTTTTGTAACTTTTATGTAAAATTTCACCCTGCAAACATGACTCCATCCAGTACGCTTTCAAGTTCCTCCCCATTTATTTTCTGGGGCCAGTCACTGTTATACATAGATACCTTTCCGTACTGATCCCCATCATAACGAAAGATCACGTAACTTTCATTATCTGTCATGTAAAATACAGTTTTGTTCCCACAGGGATCACTTCTGTTTTTCCATTTTCTCTTCCAGAGGCATCTGTCTTTTTTACAGTCAGTGCCTTTTTTACTGTAACCACTATTTCTGCCGGGCCTACCACATAAGGATCTCTGCTTTCTAAAAGTCCAGAGCTTCCTACATGATAATGTCTGCTGCCGGAATAGGTACTGAATGCGTTCATAGTCTTTTCAAGGTAAAGAGCACCTGGATCATTGTATGCAGCCACATCCTCGCTGTTGGTAAAAAGACTGTTCTCATTATAATTATACTCATATCGTATCAGTGCCGGAGTTCCCTCTACATATCCCAGATCATGGATCTGCCCATTTGTGATCTCATATACATTATCCGTAGTCCAGTCATTTTCTGCATGGGTCAGAACATGGAGAAAATGTCTGTCTCCTGATCTCACATAATATGCGTCCAGATTGAAATAGTACATATCGTTGAAATCCTGGCTTGCGACTTCTTCCTCTTTATTTTGGATCTGGATACGAAGGGCATTGTTTGCAAACCCATCTGCTCCGTAGGGATAAACACTTACATCAACAAATGTACCGTCATTATAAATATCAGCACTGTAATCTGCATAAGCTGCGATCTTTACAGCATAATCTGCAGGTGCCGCCTGGTATTCTTCTTTTACCAGGTCCGGATACTTTTCAAAAGGAAGACTGATACTGATAAGACCTAAAGCCCAGGAACCAATCGTATAAGGATTATAATAAATATTCAGACGGTCTGTCCCCAGACTCCAGGCAACAGCACCATTGTCCTGTGGTGTATTGATACATTCAAAAAATACATCTGCATCTTCCTCAGGAGTACTGTTCTCTACCAGACCTTCTTCGCTGGCATACTTGTCTTTTAGTTCGTGTACGATCCCGGATTTCACCTTATCTTCATCTGTGATCACATCATAAAAACCCAGCTTTTTCCCGGTTTTTGTATCAAAAGTAAGACCTGTATAGGAATTGTATCCATGGGCTCCGCCGTAATAGTCATAATAAAACAGCTCGTAGCTTACCACATTTTCATCTGCGCGAAGGATATCGGGTGTATACACAGCTGACAGCTGCATATTACTATCCTCCTGTACATATTCAACCATCTCCTCTGCCGATGTTTTCAGGTTTTCCAGATCTTCTTCTGCACTCTTTTTTAATGTGTCATACTCCAAAGCCAGCGCCTGATTCAGCTTCGGATAAGCAGCCGCTTCCTCATCGCTTAACACAAGTCCCCCTGTTTTCAGACTGTAACTTACCTGAACGCTGCCATCTGCACTGTCTGCATATCCATTTGCACTGTCTGTATGGATATAGGGATGTAACATCTGTGGCATACCGTCATTCGTTTTTTTGACTCTGCATTTTCTTCCGTCTCTGGTCCGCTTTCTGACTCTTCTGCACCACTTTCACTTTCATTTACACTTTCTTTTGTTGCTGCATCCGCTTCCTGGCTTTCCTTTGACGTTGTCTCTGCTGGTTCTCCCTTTAAAATTTTCTGACATCCAGTTCCTGTAAACGCCATGATAACAGCAAGTCCTGCTGCCATAATTCTTTTCTTTTTCATCTTTCTCCTCTAAATTGTAATAAATTTTGAATGAACTTCTTTTTCAAATTGATACTTGAAGTTTTAGTGAAAATATAGTATTATACAAGAGATGCGTTTGTAGCTCAGTGGATAGAGCAGTGGCCTCCGGAGCCGCGTGCGGAGGTCGATTCCTCTCAGACGCATTTTTATTACCCTTTTTCGGTCTTTCCCTTGACAAATCCTCCCCCATCCCTTATTCTGATTACATATATTTCAATATATCTTCTTATTATCTGTCAATCTGTAATCTCATCATAATTTCATTCATTTTATTTTTTATAATTCTTATTTCTATTATTTTACTCCTTATTTTATATCCCGGCTACTTTATTTTTACAAATGATTTTGCTATGGATCTGCCTGGGCAGTTTTCATAAATATTATTTTTAGGAGGTATATCTTTTGGTATACGACACATTTCTCAACACAGTAAAAGAACAGATGGAACAGGCTTTAGGAGACGGATATTCCCTTACCTTGCGGAAAGTCCAGAAAAATAATGGTCTTATCCTGGACGGTCTGTGCATTGCAAAAGGTAACGGCACCATTGCTCCTTCCATTTATCTGAACTCCTGTTATGAACAGTATTTAAACGGAACTTCAATGGAGGAGATCATCCAGAAGCTGCTCACAGCTTACTACGAAAGCAGCTGGCCTCCCATTCTTAACAAGCTGGTCCTGTCTGACTATGACTCTCTCCGTTCCCACATTGCTTTCCGTCTGATCAACGCTTCTTCCAATCAATCCCTTTTAAAAACAATGCCTCATATTCCCTGGATGGATCTTACCATTGTCTTTTATCTGTACATACAGGAAAATGAAAACGGCATCATGACCGCAGCTATTTCTGATCACCATATGAAAACCTGGGGTGTTACAGTCCATGATCTCTACCACGACTCTCTTTTAAACACTCCCAGGCTTTTTCCTCCTGTTATATCCAGCATGGCCTGTATCCTGGACGTCCCTTGATCCCAAACACCTGCAACATCAGCCAGCTTTCCCGGAAACTCCTTTTTATGTTCTCACCAACCAGAATGGGATCAATGGCGCTGCCTGCATCCTTTACAAAGATGTTATAAAAATTTTGCTGAAGGGATGGACCGGGATATCCTGATCCTTCCCTCCAGCATTCATGAAGTTCTTCTGCTTCCTGATGATGACCCGCTATCTTATGATGAGCTGGGGCATCTGGTGACTCATATCAACCAGACAGAAGTAGTTGCCGAAGACCGTCTTTCCAATCAGGTCTATCTCTATTCCCGTAAAGAAGACAGGATCACCACTGTTTCTTTTGGTCCTTCTGCTGTCTGCTGATTCTTACTGTACCCAGGCACCGGAGCCATCTACATATCGTCCGTCAGGTGTCCAGGTATTTGCATACATAACACCATTGGAACCCATATAGTACCATCTGCCGCCTACTGCCTGCCAGCCGGTAGTCATCTCACCACTGCCATTCAGATAATACCACTGGCCGCCTAACTGCTGCCAGCCAGTCTTCATTGCACCCGTTGGATCCAGATAGTACCATTTACCGCCTACTGCCTGCCAGCCGGTCTGCATTTCACCGCTTCCGTTCATATAATACCACTGGCCTCCTACAAGCTGCCAGCCGGTAGTCATTACACCATCACCATTTAAGTAATACCACTGTCTGTCTACTCTTACCCAGCCAGTCTGACGATAACCGGATGTATTAAAGTAGTACCATGCTCCATTGATCTGCTTCCAGCCATTGGATGGATAACCGCCGCTTGAATAGGAATACCACCAGCCAACATTATCCTGGACCCATCTGCCGGTTCCATTGTAAACGCCTGCCTCATCTTCATCTACATAATAGGAAGAAGAGTCATCAGACCACTCGCCTGCCTTATCATTATAACTTGCAATGGCTCTTACACGGAATGTATAATCTCCTTCCTTATTAAAATAGCCATTGAAATTGAAGGTCGTTCCTGTGGTGTTTACAGTGGTCACTGTCTTCTCATCTCTTAAAAGTTTTACATCATAGCTTTTTGCACCGTCAATGGAGTCCCATTCTGCAATACCGTCATTCCATTCCAGGTTGGAAGTTCCTTCCAGTTTTCCACCTATGCGTTTTAACTGGGCTGTCACTTCAATGTAGTCGCCGCTGTCGTAGATCTTTGCTTTCTTAAATTCTGCATTACAGCCGGACAGTTTAAAATGGCTTTTACTGGTATACGAGAAGCGATAACCGTCCTTTGCGTAAAGTTCCACTTTTACTTCCGGTATGTCACCTACTGTCCAGGTATCCTGGTCATCTGCATTGGTATACTCAGCGGACTCTACATAATAGCTGGATGTATCACCGCTTACATGGATCGAACCAATAGAGTCTCCGCTGGCAGGTGCCGTGTCATAGGAAAAAGTCAGTTTCACAGTGTCAATTTTAGTATCTGCTGCAAATGCAGGCATCACGGACATAAAGGTCATTGCTGCAGCTAACGCGATACACCAGGCTTTTTTCATCTTCATATTCCATCCTCCTTCTTATCTATTCATTAGATAAATTATAACGTTTTTTAACTTACTTTATTATAATAAAGAGCATGGATCTATGCAATTTCAGAAACCTTAAAAAGACTACGATTTGCAAAATTTTACATGGTTACAAAATTATACACTATTTTATCTATAAAGTAGTATCTGTAAGACGCAGTTCATCGATCATGTCTGTAAACCAGCGGATCTGTGTCGTAAATTTTTCTCTCAGCCGGTCTGCATCTATACTGCCTTTGCCTGCTTCAAAAAGTCGCAGTCACTTTCCACCGCAATATGAAGTTTTCCTTCTTTTAAAAAGCTCATGTACAGTTTTCCGCCGCTTATCTCCGCTGCTGAAAGGATATATTCTATCATATGGGGTGTTAAAATGTGAAAAACTTTCTCCCCATCATCAGAACGGACCGTAAAATGTTTATCAAAAACCTCATTGCCCGTTTTAATGGTATCTGTACGGATAAGACGCTGGAAACCAGTCCTTGGAAACAGACTGACCTGTGCTGACAGCTCCCTGCCAAGGTCACAGATCAGCCACTGCCCCTTAAAAACCTCCCGTTTTTTATTTTCCCAGACCTGCATTTCTTCATTATATATATTTTCGTCCTGACAAAGGATTATATCACTGAATTCCATATTCAAGTCTTTATAAACCGCTTTTATGTGATCATTTCCCTCTGCACAGTTATAGTCCAGAGGGATCATCACACCGGAACCCTGGATCTGGGTGATCCCTATCTTTCCGAAAGGCTCATAGATCACATCTTCCAATACCTCCTGAAGGGCTTCTTTTACCAGATTTTCACCTATCTGCTTTTTTAGGCTGTATCCTTTTTATCTTTTACAGAACCAAGTACACAGGCAAGGATGATCAACAGAATGGCCAAAAAGGATCTGGCCTGTTACCACGCATATAAATGCCAATACTGCCACGATTTTTCCTATGAGCCTGCATACAGCAGCCGTTGTCTTATTTCCTTTCAGTTCCCGGTTAAGCTCTTCCTCTGTTATTTTCTGCTGATCCATTTTGCACCTCCCTGCTGATCCTTTTTTCTTTTACTGTACCGTGCCGCCCATTAACTGGATCAGTGCAAGGTTTTCGTCACTGGTACCGCTGTAGTTTACAAATCCCAACAGTTCTGCACAGTATTTTCTGGTTTCAAAATCAGGAGAAATACCGCTGAGCATAAATGCGTCAATAACAGAATGGCCTTCATATCCCTCTAAGAAATCACTGAGATCAATGTCATCCGACTCCACATCTACGCTGTCTTCTGCTGTAAGATAGCTTGTAAGGATATCTAATGTGCTGTCTACATCTTCTGCTGCCGACTCATAAAGATAATAGGTGGTATCATCTTCCGTCAGCTCAAAGCAGTAGCTGTCACCTTCTTCTGACAGATCCCAGCCTAATTCATAGGATACGCCAGTTTCATCATCGATCAGGTTCAAATGGTCATAATCAAGACTCCATATGCCGGAAATAGACTGTGTCTGGATCTGGCCGTTATCATTGTAGAGAAGGTCAAAATATGCCTGATCATCTTCAAAATAGAAGATCATAGCTGTTTCATCACCGGAACCGATCCAGTAAGTTCCCTGAGCTACATATTCGATCACGCTGGCTGTCGTCATCATCTGGTCCAACGTAGTTCCAGGTTGCTTCCGTCTCCTTCGCTGGATAAGACAATATCATCTAACTGGATATATTCTCCGTTTTCTGTGTTGTACCAGTCAAAAGCAAATGTAGTTGGATCATCGGAATAGTCTTCATTGAGATACAGATAAAAGGTATCGGTATCTGCTTTCCAGTAACCATCCAGATCTGTCACCTCTCCATCTGTATCTAAAATTGCCAGATAGGCATCTTTCTCATCAAAGGCCGCCACCATGATCTCCTGGGTGCTGGAAATTCCCGCCCAGGTAGTTCCTGCCAGGATATCGGCCATTTCTGAGTCATTAACACCAGTAAGTTTCTCTGCTGTTGTTTCCGTTTCCGTTGTTTTCTGCCACTGTTGTTTTCTACTGCTTCTTTTTTATCAGCTACTACTTTTTTGGAAGAACCACCTCCGCAGCCAACAAGAG
>ENA-OPZN01000328-OPZN01000328.1-human-gut-metagenome-genome-assembly--contig:-NODE-328-length-16200-cov-2.601443_pt1 | contig 16200 bp, 36 predicted proteins | sample MGYA00242483_ERZ504503 | MGnify/ENA primary metagenome ERZ504503 (study PRJEB26092, sample SAMD00036285) | human gut metagenome | host: Homo sapiens | study: EMG produced TPA metagenomics assembly of... | reverse complement strand
AACCTTTAGACCTACCAGATCAACAGACTTGGTGCCGTTTCTTCTTTCCAGCTGCCTGGGTAGGAACCTCAGTTACACCGTAAAGAACCTTTAACATCTGTCTTCTAGCGTGAAGTCTGGAAGCGCTGTCCTTCTTGATTTCCTTCTCAACTTCATCGTAAACAGTTACTTTCTTGCCGTCTACTACTTCTTTAACGCGCTTGCCGTTTGCATCTTTACGAGCAACCTTAGCAGTAACCTTTACAGTCTCGAAGTTATCTTTTTCCTTAACAGCCAGTGCGATCAGACCCTCAGCAACTTTGCGGATCTCTTTTGCTCTGGTTTCAGTTGTTTTGATGTGACCATGATATAACAGTGCAGTTACCTGGCTTCTGATCATAGCCTTTCTCTGATTGGATGTTCTTCCTAATTTTCTATATCCTGCCATTATTCTTTCCTCCTGATCGGTGGAACACCTTTCCATGCATCATCGGACTTACTGGTAGAGGCGCATCTTACCCACCTGTTTATTTTTTATAGTGGCAACCCGCGCCATGCTTCATTGGACTTACTGGCTAAGGTTATGTGGGGACTTCCCACAGCTTTCAATCATAACTTATGCTTCGTCACTAGGATTCAGCTGTAAGCCTAATTCTTTTAACTTGGCAAGTACTTCCTCTAAGGACTTACGGCCAAGGTTACGAACCTTCATCATATCCTCAGAAGTTCTGTTGCACAGTTCTTCTACCGTATTGATTCCGGCTCTCTTCAGACAATTGTAAGAACGAACAGAAAGTTCCAGTTCGTCGATGTTCATCTCAAGTACTTTTTCTTTCTCATTGTCTTCTTTCTCTACCATGATCTCAGCGGTCTTGGCATTTTCAGAAAGGTCAATGAAAAGATTCAGATGCTCGCTTAATACCTTTGCAGCAAGGCTGACTGCTTCATCAGGAGCCAGGGTGCCGTTAGTATAAATTTCCAGAGTCAGCTTGTCATAGTCTGTCTGCTGTCCAACACGGGTGTTGGCAACAGCCATATTAACACGCTCAACTGGAGTATAGATAGAATCAACTGCGATCACACCAATTGGAAGATCTGCATTCTTGTTCTTGTCAGCGCTTACATATCCACGGCCCTTGGTGATAGTCAGTTCCATATAGAACTTGCTGTCAGCGCCGCCGCTTAAAGTTGCGATTACCTGATCCGGATTCATGATCTCGATATCAGCATCTGCCTGAATATCAGCAGCTGTAATCACGCCTTCGCCTTCAAACTCAATGTATGCAACCTTTGGTTCATCGGTATCGCTGTTGTTCTTGATCGCTAAGCTTTTGATGTTCATAATGATCTCAGTTACATCTTCCTTAACACCTGGAATAGAACTGAACTCATGCAAAACGCCATCGATTTTTACCTGACTCACTGCGGCTCCGGGTAAAGAAGAAAGCATAATTCTTCTCAGGGAATTGCCCAGTGTAGTACCGTAACCTCTTTCAAGTGGTTCAACTACAAACTTGCCGTATCTCTTGTCTTCTGAAATCTCTGCGATTTCAATGTTTGGTTTTTCAAAATCGAACACTAATAGCCCCTCCTTTTTGGGTTTCTATCAAATATCGAGGGTTAAATCCAGCAAAGTATACCTGTCCAAAATAAGACAGGCATACTTTTCAATCTTTCATATATTGATGGATTATTTGGAGTACAACTCGACGATAAGCATCTCATTACTGGAACATCAATTTCATCTCTGGTTGGCAGTTCCTTAACGGTACCGCGCAGATTTTCCTGATCAGACTCCAGCCATGCAGGAACCATACGACCAGCAGTTACTTCCAGAATGTCTTTGTATCTCTGAGCAGATTTGAACTTCTCTTTGATCTCGATTACATCGCCAGCCTTAACCTGGTAAGATGGGATGTTTACCTGCTTGCCATTAACCAGAACGTGCTTGTGATCAACGATCTGTCTGGTTTCTTTACGTGTACGTCCAAATCCCATACGGAACAGAACGTTGTCCAGACGGCACTCAAGAAGGATCATCAGGTTGGTACCAACCATACCGTTCATCTTGGAAGCCTTTGCGTAGTAGTTACGGAAAGGTTTCTCTAATACGCCGTAAATGAATTTAGCTTTCTGCTTTTCTCTTAACTGCATGCCATATTCACTTAACTTCTTGTTTGCTCTCTTAGATTCTCTGTTAGATTTTTTATCAATTCCTAAATAGATTGGATCCATACCGAGGGATCTGCATCTTTTAAGAACAGGAACTCTATCTACTGCCACTTTAATTACCTCCTAATTAAATCAATCAGACTCTTCTACGCTTTGGTGGACGGCATCCGTTGTGTGGAACTGGGGTTACATCCTTGATGCTGGTTACTTCCAGACCACATGCCTGAAGGGCACGGATTGCTGCTTCAGACCTGAACCAGGTCCTTTAACCATAACGTCTACTGACTTTAAGCCATGTACAAGAGCTGCCTTTGTAGCAGTTTCTGCTGCCATCTGAGCTGCATAAGGAGTAGATTTCCTTGAACCTCTAAATCCCAGACCACCGGCACTTGCCCATGATAAAGCGTTACCCTGCGCATCAGTTAATGTAACGATTGTGTTATTAAAAGATGACTGGATATGTGCCTGTCCGCGTTCAACGTTTTTCTTTACACGCTTTTTGTCACTTTTTTTTGCTGTAGTGGACACTTTTTTAGCCATTTTAAACTAACCTACTTTCTCATTTACTTGAATTCGCTCTCCTGTTTTTAAAACATACAATCGAATTCGGTTACCATGTTACTAAATTACTTCTTCTTATTTGCTACCGTTTTTCTTGGACCCTTGCAGGTTCTCGCGTTGGTCTTTGTTTTCTGTCCGCGAACCGGCAGGCTCTTTCTATGACGGATTCCTCTGTAGCATCCAATTTCCTGAAGTCTCTTGATGTTCATTGCGATCTCTCTACGAAGATCACCTTCTACAGTCTGAGTGTCAGCGATGATGCTAGCCAGCTTTTTAACCTCATCATCGGTTAAATCCTTAACGCGAGTGTCTGGGTTTACGCCAGCTTCTGCTAAGATGCGGTTGGAGCTTGCTCTACCAATTCCGTAGATGTAAGTAAGACCGATCTCAACACGTTTTTTCTCTTGGTAAGTCAACACCTGAAATACGAGCCATGTGTGTAGTACACCTCCTAAAAATAATTAACCTTGTCTCTGTTTATGCTTTGGATTTCGCAAATTACTCTGATACTGCCTTTTCTTTTAATGATCTTGCACTTTTCGCAGATCGGCTTAACGGATGATCTAACCTTCACAGTAATTCTCCTTTCTATAGACCAACAAAGTTGCTAAGCATTATATCAAATATTTTTGGTAATGCAAGTCTTTTTGATCTATTTTTAAATTATTTTTATTTATCTCTCCAGATGATTCTGCCCTTGGAAAGGTCGTATGGAGACATTTCCAAAGTTACTTTATCGCCTGGAAGAATGCGAATGTAATTCATACGGAGTTTTCCGCTGATATGTGCCAGAACCTGATGGCCATTTTCCAGTTCAACCTGGAACATTGCGTTTGGCAGCTTCTCTACTACGGTTCCTTCAATTTCAATTACGTCTGCTTTGGACATATTCTTTCCCTCCTAATGCTTATGGGGTGTTACAAAGATAAGATCTCAGGTTCTCCATCCGTGATCAGGATGGTGTTTTCATAATGGGAAGCAAGTGAACCATCTTCTGTTACAACGGTCCAGCCGTCGTCCATCCAGGCTACATCGTAACGGCCTGCAGTGATCATTGGTTCAATTGCCAGTGTCATACCGGCTGCCAGCTTGATGCCTTTTCTCTTCTGTGCGAAGTTGGGGATCTCCGGTTCTTCATGCATATCGGTTCCAATACCATGTCCAACCAGATCTCTTACAACTCCGAAACCGAAGCTTTCTGCATATTTCTGGATTGCTGCTGAGATATCATAGAGATGATTGCCAGCTTTTGCAAACTTTATTCCTTCAAAGAAGCTCTGCTGAGTTACTTCAACCAGCTTTCTGGCCTGAGGAGTTACCTCTCCGATCATGTGAGTTCTTGCTGCGTCTGACTGATATCCCTTCCAGATGACTCCGGTGTCAAGGCTTACAATGTCACCTTTCATTTAAGTAACGGTGCTTATTTGGAATGCCGTGAACGACTTCATCATTAATAGAGATACATACAGAAGCAGGATATCCTTCATAACCGAGGAAAGATGGGATGCAGCCATAGCTGCGGATCATCTCTTCACAGATGCGGTCGATTTCCTTGGTGGAAATTCCCGGTCTTACTACCTTGCCCAGTTCCTCATGAACTTTTGCCAGGATCTTTCCGGCTTCCCGCATTAATTCAATTTCCCGTTCTGATTTGATCGTTTACCATTTTTTATGCTCCTAAAATATTAACAATATCCTGGAATACTTCTTCCATGTCTTTTGTTCCGTCTACTTCTGCCAGAATGCCTTCATTCTTATAATAGTCGATCAGAGGCTGTGTCTGATCATGATATACAGACAGTCTCTTCTTTACAGTTTCAGGCTTGTCATCGTCTCTTAATACCAGCTGCTGTCCGCAGGTATCACAGATTCCTTCTTTTCTTGGAAGGATTGTAAACAATATGATAGGTAGCGCCACAGTTTAAGCATGCACGCGTCCGGACATACGGTTGATGATGTTCTCATCTGGTACATCTACGTTTACTGCATAATCAACTGCTTCGCCTCTTTCGCTTAACGCTTTTGTAAGACTTTCTGCCTGAGGGATCGTTCTTGGGAAACCATCCAGTACATATCCGTTTACGCAGTCTGCTTCATGGATACGGTCTAACAGCATTCCAATCGTGATCTCATCCGGTACAAGACCGCCTGCGTCCATGAAAGACTTAGCCTTCATGCCCAGTTCTGTTCCGTTTTAATATTCGCTCTGAAAATGTCTCCTGTGGAAACGTGTGGAATACTGTACTTAGCTGCAATTTTCTTTGCCTGGGTGCCTTTTCCTGCGCCCGGAGCTCCTAACATGATGATCTTCATGAAAAGTTTTTCTCCTCTCAAAAAAGTCCTATAACGCAATAAATCCGCCCTTGTGGAATACCACAAAGGCAGATTGACTGATCCAACTGTTGTGTTAATCGTTCAAAAATCCCTTATAATAACGCACAAGCATCTGAGATTCTACTGCTTTAATTGTCTCCAGTACTACGCCTACAATAATGATCAGTGAGGTACCTGAAAATGAGATACGGCTCACATCTAAAAGTCCGGATGCAAGGATCGGGACGATCGCTACTACTGTAAGGCCAACTGCACCAATGAAAACAATATAATTCAAAATCTTATTTAAATAATCGCTGGTGGGCTTGCCGGGACGAATGCCGGGAATGAAGCCTCCCTGCTTCTTCATATTGTTAGCAACTTCCAACGGATTAAAGGTAATCGATGTATAGAAGTATGCAAACACGAACAACAGTACGATATAAATTATCAAACCGATAGAATAGATTGGCTGGGATGGTTTGCACCATGAGCCGGAATTCAGCATTGTTAAGATCTTTCCACCGATAGAGCTGTAATCAACAGTAAAGAACTGAGCAATTACAACAGGGAAAGACATAATGGAAGATGCGAAGATAACCGGCATAACACCTGCGGTGTTGACCTTTAACGGAATGTTGGTAGCCTGACCACCAACCATCTTGCGTCCTACCATCTTTTTGGAATACTGAACTGGAATCCTTCTCTCTGCATCGTTTAAAACGACTACAAAGACTACCATAGCTAAGAGAACTACTGCGATCAGTAATACTGCTACAGCCATTGTTGCGAAGGACTGACCAAATATAAAACGATAGTAAAGGCTTCTCATATCATCGGGAACACTTGACAGGATGTTAAACAGAAGCACGATGGAAATACCATTCCTACACCCTTGTCAGTGATCTGCTCACCGATCCACATTAACAGTGCACTTCCTGTTGTCATAGTGATGATCGCTACGATCACGTTCCATGCATTGTAATCCAGAAGAAGTCCCTGACGTCCAAAACCAATTGCCATGGCACTTGATTCCAGCAGCGCAAGTCCTACAGTGGTATATCGGGTGTATTCCTGAATTTTCTTTCTGCCTTCTTCTCCATCCTTCTGCATCTCTTCCAGTTTAGGAATAGCAATTGTCAGCAGCTGGATGATAATGGAAGAAGTGATGTACGGTGTGATGCTTAATGCGAAGATAGACATGGATGAAAATGATCCACCGGTCATCGCATTAAAGAAACCGAACACATCGGTTGTCTGTTTCGCAAACCAATTCGCAAAGAATGATGTCTCAATTCCCGGAATAGGCAGCTGGCAGCCAAATCGAATGACTACCAGCATCATAAAGGTATAAAGGATCTTCCCACGAAGCTCTTTTACCTTAAAAGCGTTTCTAATCGTTTTGAACATTAGATCACCTCGCAGGTTCCACCTAAAGCCTCAATCTTAGATTTTGCACTTTCACTGAATGCATTTACCTTAACAGTCAGCTTTTTGGTTAATTCTCCGTTTCCAAGAATCTTAACACCATCTCTTGGGTTCTTAACGATACCGGACTCAAGCAGAGTCTCTACAGTAACAACTGTATCGTTGTCGAATCTTTCCAGTGCGCTTACGTTAATGCCAACAATGTGCTTAGAATTCATATTGGTGAATCCACGCTTTGGCAGACGTCTGTATAATGGCATCTGTCCACCTTCAAAGCCTGGTCTTGGTGCTCCAGAACGAGCCTTCTGACCCTTATGGCCCTTACCAGCGGTCTTACCATTGCCTGAACCATGGCCGCGGCCTCTTCTAAAATTATCGCTATGCTTTGAACCTGCAGCAGGCTGTAAATTAGATAACTCCATGACTGCACCTCCTTACTTTATCTGAATTAGATTTCTTCAACCTTAACTAAATGTCTTACTCTCTGAATCATGCCTCTAACAGCGCCATTATCTGGCATTTCAACTGTTTTGTGCATTTTTCCAAGTCCAAGTGCCTCAACAGTTGCTCTCTGCTTTGGAATAGCACCGATAGGGGACTTGACTAATGTGATTCTTAACTTCTCTGCCATGTCTATTTCCTCCTATTAGCCTACGATTTCTTCAACAGATTTACCGCGAAGTCTTGCGAACTCTTCTGGTGTCTTTAATGCAGTTAAACCTGCAACAGTTGCAAGAACTACATTGGTCTTGTTATTGGAACCTAAGGACTTTGTACGGATGTTCTTAATTCCAGCTAACTCAACAACGGCACGAGCAGGGCCACCAGCGATGATACCGGTACCTTCTGGAGCTCTCTTTAACAGAACGCTTGCACTGCCGAATTTTCCGATAAAGTCATGAGGAATACTCTTGTTCTCATCGATCGGGATCTCTACAAGGCTCTTTACAGCAGCCTCTTTACCTTTGCGGATTGCTTCCGGAACTTCTCCGGCCTTGCCTAAGCCTACGCCCACATGGCCGTTTCCGTCACCAACTACTACCAGAGCGGAAAATCTCATGGTACGTCCACCTTTAACAGTCTTGGATACTCTCTTGATTGCCACTACTCTATCATTCAGCTCCAACTGACTGGCATCAATAATTGTACGCTTCATGTTTGTTCTCCTCTCTATTAGAAATCCAGACCAGCTTCACGAGCTGCATCTGCTAATGCCTGAATCTTACCCTGATAAATAAAGCCGCCTCTATCGAAAACAACTTCCTTGATACCTTTTTCAAGGGCTCTCTTTGCAATTACTGTACCAACGTATGCTGCAGCTGCCTTGTCATTTGTCTTCTCCAGTTCAGCCTTGATCTCTTTCTCAACTGTGGAAGCAGCAACCAGTGTGTTACCAACCGTATCGTCGATAATTTGAGCATACATATGATTATTACTTCTAAACACTGCCAGACGCGGTCTCTCTGCTGTGCCAGACAAAACGGTTACGCATTCTGTTGTGCTTCTTTACGCGAATTTCGCTTCTTGACTGTTTGTTAACCATTTTTACACTCTCCTTAAATTATTTCTTACCAGTCTTACCAACTTTACGTCTGATAACTTCATCAGCATACTTGATACCTTTGCCCTTGTAAGGCTCAGGTCTTCTCTTGTCTCTGATCTCAGCAGCGTACTGGCCAACTTTTCTTTACTGATACCTTTAACGATGATCTTGTTCTGTCCGTCGCAAACAGTTTCGATACCTTCTGGATCTTCCATCTCTACTGGATGAGAATATCCAAGGTTTAAAGTCAGTTTCTTTCCCTGCTTAGCAGCTCTGTAACCAACACCGTTTACTTCAAAGAACCTTCTCATAACCCTCAGTAACACCATGGATCATGTTGTTGATCAGGGTTCTGGTCAGACCATGTAAAGATTTCATTCTCTTTAAATCGTTTGGTCTGCTTACGATAACGTGACCGTCCTTCTCTTCGATGGTCAGCTCAACCGGGAGCTCTCTCTCTAATGTTCCCTTTGGACCTTTTACAGTCACCTTATTTCCTTCTGCGATTGTAACAGTTACACCTGCTGGAATCGCAACTGGCATTCTACCGATACGTGACATGCCTTTTTACCTCCTACTTAAATTCTCGGAGAGGACATATGCGTCCTCTCTGTTTTCAGTTACATTTCGCACTTAACGTTCGTCTTCCAGAACGTTTACGTGCGAAAGTACTTCGTTGCACTTAGTGAGGTCTCTCACGAACTTAGTGCAATCGAAGTTACTATCGTCCATTCGACTAAGCTCGAAAAAACCTCGCTAAGTCTCAGGACGGGCTTCATACTAGCTCGAAAAGACCTCGCCAAGTATTCAAAGCCTACCAAACGAAAGCCAGAACTTCGCCGCCTACACCAAGCTTACGTGCTTCCTTATCGGTGATCACGCCCTGATTGGTGGAGAGGATTGCAGTACCGAGACCGCCAAGAACCTTCGGCAGGTTCTCCTTGTCAGCGTATACACGCAGACCAGGTTTGGAAATTCTCTTGATACCGGAAATAATCTTTTCGTTCTTATCTTTGCCGTACTTTAAGGTAATGTGGATGTTCTGGAAAGCGCCATCCTCTACCAGATCGTACTTTGCAATATAACCTTCATTTACCAGGATATCAGCGATAGCTAATTTCATCTTGGAAGAAGGTACATCTACTGTATCATGCTTTGCAGTTGTTTGCATTACGGATTCTTGTAAGCATATCTGCAATTGGATCGCTCATTGTCATTTTGAAAATGCCTCCTTTTCTAAATTCTATCTATCTTCACCCGCCAGGTCTGACAACCTATGCTGTCAGACGCTGTAACGAGCCTTCAGCCTACCAGCTTGCTTTCTTAACGCCAGGAATCTGACCCTTGTATGCTAACTCACGGAAACAAATACGGCAGATACCATATTTTCTCAGGTAAGCATGTGGACGGCCACAGATTCTGCAGCGATTGTACTCTCTGGTAGAGAATTTAGCAGGACGCTGCTGTTTGATCTTCATTGAAGTCTTAGCCATGAATGTTTCCTCCTAACTATTTTGCAAAAGGCATATTGAATAATGTCAAAAGTTCACGCGCTTCTTCGTCAGTATTAGCGGTGGTAACGAAGATGATATCCATACCTCTTACCTTGTCAACTTTATCGTACTCAATTTCAGGGAAAATCAGCTGCTCTTTGATACCAAGAGCATAGTTTCCTCTGCCATCAAATGCGTTAGGGTTAACACCTCTAAAGTCACGTACACGTGGCAGTGCCAGGTTGATCAGACGATCAAGGAATTCGTACATTCTCTCACCACGAAGGGTTACCTTGCAGCCGATTGCCATGCCTTCACGGATCTTGAAGTTTGCAACAGACTTTTTAGCCTTGGTTGTTACAGCCTTCTGACCGGAGATGATCTCCAGATCTCTAACTGCGGAATCCAGAACCTTGGCATTTTCCTTAGCTTCGCCTACGCCCATGTTGATAACGATCTTATCAAGCTTCGGCACCTGCATAACGTTCTTATATCCAAATTTCTTAATCAGAGCGTCTACGAATTCGTTCTGATACTGTTCTTTTAATCTAGCCAAACGTTTTTTTCCTCCTCTCCTGAATTATTCAACAACCTTACCGGTCTTCTTAGCAACGCGGACTTTCTTTCCGTCTCTTACTTCAAAGCCAACTCTGGTTGCCTTGCCGTCTACTACCAGCATTACATTGGAGATATCAATTGGAGCCTCCTGATTCACGATGCCGCCCTGTGGGTTAGCTGGAGACTGCTTGGTGTGCTTTGTAACCATGTTGCAGCCCTGAACCAGAACTTTGTTCTTCTTTACGTCAACAGAGAGTACCTTTCCCTGTTTGTCTTTATCTTTTCCTGCGATTACTACTACTAAATCGTCTTTCTTGATTTTCTGCACAGTGGACACCCTCCTTATAATACTTCTGGAGCTAAGGAGACAATCTTCATGAACTGCTTGTCTCTTAATTCTCTAGCTACAGGCCCAAAGATACGAGTTCCTCTTGGAGTCTTGTCATCCTTAATAATAACTGCTGCGTTCTCATCGAACTTGATGTAAGAACCGTCTTTACGGCGAGCGCCTCTAACGGTACGAACTACTACAGCCTTTACAACATCGCCCTTCTTTACAACACCGCCTGGTGTTGCATCTTTAACAGAAGCAACGATGACATCGCCGATATTTGCATATCTTCTGGTTGAACCACCTAATACACGGATGCAGAGAAGTTCTTTTGCACCGGTATTGTCGGCAACCTTAAGTCTTGTTTCCTGCTGAACCATACCTGTTAACTCCTTCCCTAATTATCTTGCTTTCTCGATAATCTCAACAAGTCTCCATCTCTTATCCTTGGACAGTGGTCTTGTTTCCATTACTTTTACAGTATCACCGATGCCGCACTCATTGTTCTCATCATGAGCTTTCAGCTTAACGGTTTTCTTAACGATCTTACCGATCATTGGGTGCTTTACGTGGTCCTCGATTGCTACAACGATGGTCTTATCCATCTTGTTGCTTACCACTTTACCGATACGGGTTTTTCTTAAATTTCTTTCCACGGTAAGTTCTCCTTTCATTAAGCATTAGCCTTCTCAGTGATAACAGTCTGGATACGAGCGATGTTCTTGCGAACTTCTTTGATCCGGGATGTGTTGTCTAAACTGATTGGTTGCATTCTGGAATCTTAAATTAAACAGTTCCTTCTTCGCAGCTACTAACTCTTCATTCAGCTCATTTGCTGACTTATTCTTTAACTCTTCTACAAACTTATTAGTTTTCACTGTTATCACCGCCTTCTAAATCTGCTTTAGAAACAATTTTGCACTTGCATGGCAGTTTGTGCATAGCAAGACGAAGTGCTTCCTTAGCTGTTTCCTCTGGTACACCAGCGATCTCGAATAATACGCGGCCTGGCTTTACAACTGCTACCCAGTACTCCAGAGCGCCCTTACCGGAACCCATACGGGTTTCTGCTGGCTTTGCTGTTACAGGTTTATCCGGGAAAATCTTGATCCAGACTTTACCACCACGCTTAATGTAACGGGTCATAGCAACACGGGCTGCTTCAATCTGGTTTGATTTGATCCAACATGGTTCAGTAGCGACTAAACCGTACTCACCGTTAGAGATCGTATTGCCTCTTAATGCCTTGCCGGCCATAGATCCACGGAACTGTTTACGACGCTTAACTCTCTTAGGCATTAACATTATTTATCGCTCCCTTCCTTATTTCCTTTAGTAGGAAGTACCTCGCCTTTGTAGATCCATACCTTAACGCCAATCTTGCCGTAGGTTGTATCTGCTTCTGCGAAACCATAGTCAATATCTGCTCTTAATGTCTGAAGCGGAATAGTACCTTCGCTGTAGAACTCTGTACGAGCCATATCAGCACCGCCTAAACGACCTGCAACTGCAGTCTTGATACCCTTAACGCCAGCCTTCATGGTTCTGCTCATGGTAGACTTCATAGCACGGCGGAAGGATACACGGTTCTCAAGCTGCTGTGCGATAGATTCAGCAACCAGCTGAGCATCTCTGTCTGGTCTCTTGATTTCTTTGATGTCTACGAACAGCTTCTTAGCAGTCATCTTCTGAACTTCTGCTTTCAGCTTTTCGATCTCTGCGCCGCCCTTACCGATAACAACGCCTGGCTTAGCAGTGTAGATGATAACTTTCACTCTGTCAGATGCGCGCTCGATCTCGATCTTGGAAACGCTGGAGCTCTTTAATTTGTTCTTAAGGAACTTTCTAATATTATAGTCTTCAACCAGGTTGTCTGCAAAATCAGCTTCTGCATACCATCTGGAATCCCAGTCTTTAATAACACCGACTCTAATGCCGTGTGGATTAACTTTCTGTCCCATATTTGCCTCCTATTTATTTCTCATTCAGAACTACAGTGATGTGGCTCATTCTCTTCTCGATTCTGTAAGCACGGCCCTGAGCTCTCGGTCTAACCCTCTTCATGATCGGTCCCTGGTTTGCGTAGCACTCTTCTACGTACAGTTTTGCAGGGTCCATGTTGTTATTGTTCTCAGCGTTTGCTGCTGCTGATTCCAGTAACTTCTTTACTAAGCTGGAAGCATATCTAGGATTGTAAGTTACAATACCAAGTGCGGTCTGTAAATCTTTGCCTCTGATGGCATCTAATACAAAGCAAGCCTTCTGGACAGACACTCTAGCGTAAGACAGTGTTGCGCTTGGTCTGGTGTCCTTCTGGGCATTTCTTTCTCTCTTAATTTGGGATCTATGTCCTCTTGCCATTTGTAAAACCTCCTTTCAATTTACCTGTGGATTACTTTCTAACAGCGGACTTCTTCTCGTCTTTACCGTGGCCTCTGTAGGTTCTGGTTGCTACGAACTCACCCAGTTTGTGTCCTACCATATCCTCAGTAACGTATACCGGAACGTGTTTTCTTCCGTCATGTACAGCGATTGTGTGACCAACCATCTGAGGGAAGATTGTTGAACGACGGGACCAGGTCTTGATTACCTGCTTCTGTCCTGCTGCATTCATAGCGTCTACTTTCTTTAACAGATGTGCATCTGCAAATGGTCCTTTTTTCAGTGAACGAGCCATGTGTTCTTAACCTCCTTAATTATTTGATGGTTTTGCCATCACGTCTTCTTACGATCAACTTATTAGACTGCTTGTTTTTCTTTCTGGTCTTCAGACCCAGAGCAGGCTTGCCCCAAGGTGTGCATGGACCTGGACGGCCGATACCGGTCTTTCCTTCACCACCACCGTGTGGATGATCATTCGGGTTCATAACGGAACCGCGAACTGTAGGTCTGATGCCCATGTGACGGGTTCTACCAGCTTTACCAATGTTGATCAGGGAGTGTTCGCCATTGCCAACAACACCGATTGTTGCGCGGCAGATGATCGGAACCATTCTCATTTCACCTGAAGGTAAACGTAAGGTTGCATACTTGCCTTCCTTAGCCATAAGCTGAGCAGAGTTACCAGCGGAACGAACCAGCTGACCACCCTTGCCAGGATACAGCTCAATGTTGTGTACCTGAGTACCTACTGGAACATGATACAGTGGCATGCAGTTACCAACTTTTGCTTCTGCAGTGTCACCGCTCATAACCTTCATTCCATCAGTTAAGCCCTGAGGAGCTAAGATATAAGACTTGGTACCATCTGCATAGCAGATCAGTGCGATGTTTGCACTTCTGTTTGGATCGTACTCGATACCGATAACGGTTGCCGGGATACCATCCTTGCTGTTTCTCTTGAAATCGATAATTCTATATTTTCTTCTGCTGCCGCCGCCTCTGTGACGAACAGTGATCTTACCCTGATTGTTACGACCAGCGTTCTTAGCCAGAGATACTACCAGAGACTTCTCTGGAGTTGTCTTGGTGATTTCCTTGAAATCAGAACCGGTCATATGTCTTCTGGAAGGTGTATAAGCATTATACTTCTTAATTCCCATGACATTGTACTCCTTTTCAAATTCTTTTCACGGTTTTAACAGCCGTATAAGTTCTCCGGCCGGGCACATACCCGGCGGGGTGATGGGTCTTAAATTATAAGCCCTGGAAGATTTCGATCTCCTTGCTATCCTCGGTCAGCTTAACAATAGCCTTCTTGGAAGCAGCGGTCTTTCCGAAAGTCATTCCTCTTCTCTTTGTCTTGCCATCGCAGTTCATGGTGTTTACGGAAGCAACCTTGGTTCCTGGGAACATCTTCTCAACTGCTTCTTTGATCATAGACTTGTTAGCGTCTACATGTACCATGAAAGTATACTTCTTATCACCCATAGCGTTCATGCTCTTCTCAGTGATAACTGGTTTTAAGATGACGTCATAGTATTTGATATCTGCCATTATGCGTATACCTCCTCGATGGATGCAACAGCTGCCTTACTAGCAACAACTGTGTTGTACTTCAGAATGTCGTATACATTGATGGTTCCAACCTGAGCAGTCTTAACATCAGCAATGTTTCTTGCGGATAATACTGCGTTCTCATCGCTCTCGCTTAAAACAACCAGAGCTTTGTTAACCTTCAGATTGTTCAGAACATTCTTAAAGTTCTTTGTCTTGATCTCGTTAAACTTAAGTTCTTCAACAACGATGAACTTGTTCTCCTGAACACGGCTTGTCAGAGCGGACTTAAGAGCTGCTCTCTTTTCCTTCTTGTTCAGTCTGATTGTGTAGTCTCTAGGAGTTGGTGCAAATACAACACCGCCGCCTTTCCACTGTGGAGCTCTTGTTGAACCCTGTCTTGCATGACCGGTTCCCTTCTGTCTCCATGGCTTTCTGCCACCGCCAGAAACCTCAGAAACGTGTTTTAGCTTTCTGTGTTCCCTGACGCTTATTAGCAAGCTGTGCAACAACTGCAAGATGTACCAGGTGCTCGTTTACTTCTACACCGAACACGGCATCGTTCAGTTCTAATGTGCCAACTTCATTACCTTCCATATTGTAAACAGATACGTTTGCCATCTGTGTATTCCTCCTTTCCTATAAAAGCTTACTTCTCAACCTTAACGGTTTCCTTTACAGTAACCAGGCATTTCTTAGGTCCTGGAACTGCACCCTTAACCAGAATCAGGTTGTTCTCGGCATCAACCTTAACTACTTCAAGATTCTGAACAGTGATCTGCTTGTGACCCATCTGTCCAGGCATTCCCTTGCCCTTGAATACGCGGCCTGGGGTAGTTGCGGAACCGTTGGAACCCTGATGGCGATGGAACTTGGAACCATGAGCCATAGGTCCTCTGTGCTGTCCGTGTCTCTTGATTGCGCCCTGGAAGCCTTTACCTTTGGAAATAGCGGTTGCATCGATCTTATCGCCTGCTGCGAAGATCTCAGCCTTGATCTCATCCTTTACAGAATACTCTTCCGCATTCTCAAATCTGAATTCTCTCACATATCTCTTGTAAGATACGCCAGCCTTATCAAAGTGGCCTTTCTGTGGTTTGTTAACAAGTTTTTCTCTCTTATCAACGAAACCAACCTGTACTGCTTTGTAACCGTCGTTCTCTTCGGTCTTAACCTGAGTTACTACACAAGGTCCTGCCTGAAGTACGGTTACCGGAACTAACGCACCATTCTCATTGAAGATCTGGGTCATTCCGACTTTTGTTGCTAAAATCGCTTTCTTCATTGTCTTACCTCCTGTTTCATGATCTACAGCGGAATGCTTTCGCATTCATCCTAGAACAGCCTAATATACGTGGAACACTATGAACCGTTGCCGGTATGTTGATTCCTACAGGAATGTAGTGTTGCTTCTATATCTAAACCCTTCAGGATATAAACATAATCATTAATGCTTACTGGGATTATTTGGTCTTCATCTTGATGTCGATGGACACACCAGCTGGCATTTCCAGTCTGGACAGTGCATCTACTGTCTTCTGGCTTGGTGCAGTGATATCGATCAGTCTCTTGTGAGTTCTCTGCTCGAACTGCTCTCTGGAATCTTTGTACTTATGAACCGCACGCAGAATTGTTACAACCTCTTTCTTAGTTGGTAACGGCACTGGTCCGCTCACCTGAGATCCTGTCTTTTTTTACTGTCTCGATGATCTTTCCAGCGGACTGATCTACTAAACTGATGATCATAAGCTTTTAATGTGATTCTCATTACTTGACTTGCCATAAAAAAAAGTCGCCTCCTTTTCGCACTTTATAAACCAAGTACGACAAGCGGTGACTGTACACGTTTCCGTGTGTGTCCTCACAGAACTACACACTGATTCTGC
>ENA-OPZN01000327-OPZN01000327.1-human-gut-metagenome-genome-assembly--contig:-NODE-327-length-16201-cov-3.140475_pt1 | contig 16201 bp, 18 predicted proteins | sample MGYA00242483_ERZ504503 | MGnify/ENA primary metagenome ERZ504503 (study PRJEB26092, sample SAMD00036285) | human gut metagenome | host: Homo sapiens | study: EMG produced TPA metagenomics assembly of... | reverse complement strand
CCTAAGATACAAAAAGCCAACTAATTCGCAATACTTTGTGTATGAATTAGTTGGCTGATTTTGTAATATTTAATGAATGTCCCTATATAGTTCTCTTTTCCATATATAAGCCCTTCTCCACGGTCACCATTCTCTAATCAGTTAACTCTACTTTAATATTCGGTAGGGGAGAATATTTTTCTGGTGTCTGGGCATATCCACGGTCAGCAGATAGGCATTGCCGTATTCGGTAGCATCGAAGTACTCTTTTATCTCTTGTTTCATCAGAACAGGTACTTCTTCTCCATTTATCCAAACGATAGCTTTTAGTTTGTCAGCCGATGGTGCCAGCAAAACGCCTTTGGCTTGTTTGCTTAAACCTGTTTGCTCAATCTTGCTAAGATCCTGTGCATGTACAAGTGAGGATTTTTCTTCTTTTTGCCATTGCAGGGTGCGGGTCAGACTCATGGGTCGAACATATATCTGATAGGTGGGCATGCCTCCAGGGATGTGGAAAATCTTCAATCATGGGCAAATACATGGTCTTGTCCACATAATAATAATTTTCAGTCCGCATCCGCACAAAGTCCGAGATGCCGTAAGGGATTTGAGGCGCTTTTTTGTTTCCATTCTTTCTTCTTCTCTTTTTATAGCTATACAAAGTTACACCATTTTTTTCTGATACCCGGCATGGAAAGGGCTGTTTTTTCCACTCTATTTCGAAAACGTTGGCAAAGCACCGCGCAGCCTTCCTCTTTTCGAAGGCAAGGCCGCGCAAGATTTCGGGGTGCAAAGCATCTCTTCTTTGTATGCATGAAATTGTTGGAATCAGACTCACGTTGCCATATTATGAATCATATGCTTCTTCGTGCACTCCCTTCACGGCCCGTCCGCTTGGTTCGTTCATGTTCTTGAAGGCGGCGTCCCACGCAAGGGCTTCGGCTGTAGAACATGCCACACTGGGCACGCTTGGCACGCTGCGGGCTGCGCTTTCACTGGGAAAGTGCTCCTGGAAGATGCTGCGATAGTAGTATTCTTCCTTGTTTTGCGGCGTATTGATAGGAAACCGTTCGGCTGCGTGCGCCATTTGCTCGTCACTGACGGCTTCGGCGGTAAGGGCTTTCAGTGTATCAATCCAACTATAGCCCACGCCGTCGCTGAACTGCTCTTTCTGTCGCCATGCTACACTGTCGGGCAACATGTCTGCAAAGGCTTTGCGGACTATTTTCTTTTCGATGGTGCTTCCGGGGCACATCTTTGCCTCGGGATTGAGGCGCATGGCTATGTCCAGAAAATCTTTGTCCAGGAAAGGCACTCGGCCTTCCACTCCCCATGCTGCGAGGGATTTATTGGCACGGAGGCAGTCATAGAGGTGGAGTTTGCCTAGTTTACGCACGGTTTCTTCATGAAAGGCTTGGGCTGTAGGGGCTTTGTGGAAATAGAGATAGCCGCCGAACACTTCATCAGCCCCTTCGCCACTCAGCACCATTTTGATTCCCATGCTTTAATGACGCGTGCCAGCAAATACATCGGGGTAGAGGCGCGAACGGTGGTGACATCGTAAGTCTCGATGTAGTAAATGACGTCGCGGATAGCGTCCAATCCTTCTTGGATGGTATAGTGGATTCATGATGCACGGTTCCGATAAAGCGGGCCACTTCGCGGGCTTTATCAGGTCGGGCGCACCTTCCAGACCGATGGCAAAGGAATGGAGCTGAGGCCACCAGGCATCTTTTTTATTGTCGGTTTCTACCCGTTTGCCTGCATATTTCTTGGCAATGGCAGAGATGACGGAACTGTCCAGACCGCCGGAAAGAAGTACGCCGTAGGGCACATCACTCATCAGTTGGCGTTTAACGGCCTCTTCCAGTCCGTCGTGTATGTCCAGGGAATAGGCATTGTTGTTTTTCACGGCTTCGTATTCAAACCAGTCGCGGACGTACCAGCGGGTCATCTTGCCTTCTTTTCCCCAATAGTAATGGCCGGGAAGGAAGGGTTCGTATTCATCACAGAACCCTTCGAGGGCTTTCAACTCGCTGGCGCAGTATATTTTGCCGTCCTTATCCTTACCTATATATAAAGGTATGACTCCGATGGGGTCGCGGGCAATGAGGAAATCGTCTTTCTCCTCATCATAAAGGGCGAAGGCGAAGATGCCGTTCAGTCTTCGAGGAAGTGAATACCTTTGTCACGGTAAAGGGCAAGGATGACTTCGCAATCGCTTCCGGTATGGAAATCATATTTTTCGGCGTACTTTGCACGAACATCCCGATGGTTGTAGATTTCTCCGTTCACGGCGAGGATTTGTTTCCGGTCGGGACTATATAGGGGTTGCCCTCCGCTTTGAGGGTCTACGATGGAGAGGCATTCATGGGCCAGGATGGCAGAGTCGCCTACGTAGATGCCGCTCCAGTCCGGCCCGCGGTGGCGGAGCTTTTGTGACATTTTCAATGCCTTCTGACGCAGTTCCTGCGTTTGTTGCTTTATCTTGAATATTCCTACGATTCCACACATAATTGTATTTGTTGATTTATTTATTGAGATAACTGTCTATGTCCGTTGCCGCTTTCCGTCCGCTGGCAATGCGCGTACCACCAGGCTGGCTCCGCTTGCTGCATCGCCGGCTACGAATACGTTTTCGGCGAATTGGGGATGTTCGGGCTTTAGGAATCCCATTGCCAGAAGAACCAGGTCGGCTTCAATCACTTCCACCTTTCCGGTGGGCTTCATGACAGGGCGGCCGCGTCGGGACTCGGAGTCCATTCCACCGGTTCCACTTCCACACCGCACACTTTACCGTTTTTGCCTAAAAACTTACGGGTGGCGAGAGACCATAGGCGGCTGCACCCTTCTTCGTGAGAAGAGGTGGTTTTCAGTACGACGGGGAATTGGGGCCATGGAGTGGCAGGATTCTGTCCTACGGGCGGCTGGGGCATGATTTCTATTTGGGTGACGCTTAGGGCACCTTGCCGGTTGCTGGTCCCTATGCAGTCGCTGCCGGTATCCCTCCGCCGATGACCAGTACTTTTTCCCTTTGGCAGTAACCAGTTGTTCTTTCGGGAACGTCATGCCGGCAAGGATACGGTTTTGTTGCGCCAGCATGTCCAGTGCCGGGTGGATGCCTTTCAGTTCGCGTCCGGGGACAGGGAGGTCACGGGCGGTCGGAGCTCCGGTGCAGATGCAGTAGGCGGTCAAAACCTCGGGAAGTTGGCCGTCACATCCACATCGTTGTTCATTTTGAAGTGGATGCCTTCTTCTTCCATCACCCGGATACGGCGGTCGATGATGGGCTTGTGCAGCTTGAAGTTGGGGATGCCGTAACGTAGCAGGCCGCCGGGAGCCTCATTCTTGTCGAAGACGGTCACTGTGTACCCTTTTCCGTTGAGCTGGTTGGCGGCGGCCAGTCCGGCGGGCCCGGCGCCGATAATGGCTACTTTCCGTCCGTTGCGTTCAATGTTCCGGGGCTTGATGTAACCTTCGCGGAAGGCTGCTTCGGCAATGGCCGCTTCGTTCTCGCGGATGGTGACGGGAGAGTCCATGCTCAGTTTCAGCACGCAACTCTTTTCGCAGAGGGCGGGGCAGATGCGGCCGGTGAACTCAGGAAAATCGTTGGTTTCGTTCAATATCTTGTAGGCTTCCTCCCATTTGCTTTGTAGAGGGCATCTTGAATTCGGGCTGCTTGTTGCCCAGCGGACAAGCCCAGTGGCAGAAGGGAACGCCGCAGTCCATGCAGCGTGAGGCTTGAAGTTTCCGGTCACGGCTGTTCAGAGTCTGTTCTACCTCGCTATAATCTGATATCCGGTCGTGGATGGGACGGTAGCCCGCTTCCTGACGCGGTATAGTTAAAAATGCTTTTGGATTTCCCATATCTTTGTTGTATTTCTTTTGTCGTTAATAATCTCTTTGTACATCAGCTATTTTTTGTTGCAGCTTACGCATTTGTTCTTCTTGCAATACTCGTTTATATTCGATAGGTACTACCTGAATAAATTCATCCACATAGCGATTCCAGTCATCCAACATCGTTCTTGCCAGTTTGGAGCCGGTATAGAGGTAATGCTGACGGATCAGTTCATGCAGTTCCTTCCGGTAAGATGCCTCCTCGATAAGCGAGAGCTCCACCATCTCCATGTTGCAGAAATAATCGAAGTTGTGGTTCTTGTCCCACACGTAAGCCACGCCGCCACTCATCCCGGCAGCGAAATTCCGTCCGGTTTCCCCCAGTACCACGACCCGTCCTCCGGTCATGTATTCGCAACAGTGGTCGCCTACACCCTCTACCACGGCCGTCACACCGGAATTGCGGACAGCGAAGCGTTCGCCCACCCGTCCGTTGATATACACCTCGCCGTCAGTAGCGCCATACAACAGGGTGTTTCCGGCGATGGTATTCTTTTCCGCATCGAAATTGCTGCGCACGGGGGGCAGTACAGCAATGCGTCCGCCGCTCAGTCCTTTCCCAGGTAGTCATTCGCTTCGCCTTCCAGCTGAAACTGATGCCGTGGGTCAGGAACGCACCGAAACTTTGGCCTGCCGAACCTTTGAATTTGATGTGGATGGTCTGTTCCGGAAGTCCTGCCTGCCCGTATTTCTTGGCAACCGCTCCTGCCAGCATGGCGCCTACCGAACGGTCCGTATTGGCGATGGTGTATTCCAGGGAAATTTCTTTTCCGTTTTCTATGGCATCCCTGGCGGCGGCCAGTATGGTCACATCCTTCACATGGGCAATGTCGTGCTTCTGTTCCATGACATGGTGTATGGCAGCTCCGTTGTCCACCCGGTGTAGCAGTCTGCTGAAATCCAATAGTGAGGATTTCTTCTCACTTGGTGCTTGTTGTATTTCAATCAGGTCTGTCCGTCCGATGATATCCTCCAACCGGGTGAATCCCATTTCGGCCAGATATTCGCGTACTTCCTGTGCCAGGAAAGTGAAATAATTCACTACATATTCATAGTGTCCGCGGAAATGTTTGCGGAGTTCGGGGTCTTGGGTGGCCACGCCTACGGGACAGGTGTTGGTGTGGCACTTGCGCATCATGACGCATCCCAGTACAATCAATGCGGTGGTACCGAAACCGAATTCTTCCGCACCCAGCAAGGCCATGTTGATAATATCCCGTCCGGTTTTCAACTGTCCGTCCACTTGCAGTTTCACTTGTCCGCGGAGTCCGTTCAACACCAAGGTCTGTTGCGTCTCGTTCAGTCCTATTTCGGGCGAGATACCTGCATACCGCATACTCGATGCAGGCGACGCGCCGGTTCCTCCTTCCGCTCCCGAAATGACAATCAGGTCGGCTTTCGCTTTGGCTACTCCGGCGGCAATGGTTCCTACGCCGCTTTCGGCTACCAGTTTCACGCTGATTCGTGCCTGTGGATTTACGTTTTCAGGTCGAAATCAACTGGGCCAAATCTTCGATGGAATAAATGTCATGATGGGGTGGAGGGGAAATGAGCGAGATGCCCGGAATGGAGTGGCGGGTTTTGGCAATCACCTCGTCTACCTTGAATCCCGGCAGTTGTCCTCCTTCTCCCGGCTTGGCGCCTTGGGCCACCTTTATCTGGATCTCTTCGGCATGGACCAGGTATTCGGCGGTGACTCCGAAGCGTCCCGATGCTATCTGCTTGGTCTTGCTGCAAAGTGAGATACCCTGGTAAGTGCCGGTAATGCGGTCGCTGTCCTCACCTCCTTCACCCGTATTGCTGCGTGCGCCCAGTTTGTTCATGGCCAGTGCCAGCGCCTCATGTGCCTCCTTGCTGATAGCGCCGAAGGACATGGCTCCTGTCACGAAATGTTTCACGATGTTTTCTACCGGCTCCACCTTTTCAATATCAATGGGGTTTCGTTTGTGTCCGAAGAAGTCGCGCAGGAAGAGGGGGGAATCTTTTCCATCTACCATGGAGGTGAATTCCTTGAACTTCTTGTAGCTGCCCAGCCGGGTGGCCAGTTGCAGGGTGGAGATGGTTTCCGGATTCCAGGCGTGCCGTTCTCCGTCTTTGCGGAAAGAGAAAAGTCCGTTGTGCGGTAAAATGTCGCTCACTTCTTTTGCAGCGAATCCGGCATCGTGCAGGGCGATGGCGTCTCTGGCGACTTCTTCCAGACGGATGCCTCCGATGCTGGATGTCTGTGTGCCGAAATAGCTTCTCAGCAATTCCTCGCTGACCCCTACGGCTTCAAAAATCTTTGCGCCCCGATAGGAACGGATGGTAGAAATGCCCATCTTGCTCATGATCTTGAACAAGCCCTTGCGGATGGCCTTGATATAATTCTTCTCGGCCGTTTCGTAATTCATCTGCACATCGCCTTTCCTCACCAGTTCATCCAGTACGGCGAAGGCCATGTAGGGATTGATGGCACTGGCGCCATATCCCAGCAACAGGGCGGCGTGCATCACCTCGCGAATCTCGCCGCTTTCTACAATCAATGCGGTTTGCACGCGTTTCTGAACGGAGATGAGGTGATGATGGACAGCGCTAACTGCCAGTAGCGACGGGATGGCGGCATGGGTGTCGTCCACAAAACGGTCGCTCAGAATGATATAGTTCACTCCGTCGGTAACGGATTGCTCGGCTTGTTTGCACAGGTCGTTCAGGGCCTCTTGCAATCCGGTTTTTCCCTTGCTCACCTCGAATACGATAGGGAGTTTCACGGTATTGAATCCTTTATACCGGATGTTGCAGAGGATGTCCAGTTGGGTGTTGTTCAGCACGGGATGAGGCAGGCGTACCATTTTGCAATGGCTTTCGCTGGGCACCAGGATATTCATTCCCACGGCGCCGATGTACTCGGTGAGCGACATGACTAACTCTTCACGGATAGGGTCGATGGCGGGATTGGTCACTTGGGCAAACTGTTGGCGGAAATAGTTGAACAGTAACTGCGGCCTGTCCGAAAGGACGGCCAGCGGCGTGTCGTTACCCATAGAGGCGATGGGTTCGGCTCCTGTGTTGCACATCGGCATGAGGGTGCGTTCTATATCCTCGCGCGAGAATCCGAAGGTACGCAGCATACGGTCATAGCCGTCTATCCGGTTGTCTATCTTGCGTCCGCTTTTCAAGGTATCGAGCTCGATGCGGTTGGCAGACAGCCAGGCGCGATAGGGGCGTGCCGATGCCAGTTGTTCTTTTAGTTCACCGTCATAATATATTTTACCCTGTTCGGTATCAATCATCAGTATTTTTCCCGGTTGCAGACGCCCTTTCTCTTTAATCTCTCCCGGTTCGAAATCCATCACGCCTACTTCACTGGCCACTACCATCATGTCATTATTGGTAATGAGGTAACGGGCAGGGCGCAGACCGTTGCGGTCCAACATTCCTCCGGCAAACCGTCCGTCACTGAACAGCAGTGCGGCAGGCCCGTCCCAAGGTTCCATCAGGATGGAGTGATATTCGTAAAACGCTTTCAAATCTTCACTGATGGGGTTTTTGTCGTTGAACGATTCGGGTACCAGCATCGCCATGGCATGGGGCAGGCTCAGTCCCGACATCACAAAAAATTCCAGCACATTGTCCAGTGAGGCACTGTCGCTCATGCCCGGCTGGATAATGGGACGGATGTCTTTGACATCCCCCAATGCCGGAGAGGAAAGGACACTTTCGCGCGCCTCCATCCAACCCCGGTTACCGCGATGGTATTGATTTCGCCGTTGTGCGCTAACAAACGGAACGGTTGGGCGAGGCTCCATGTAGGAAATGTGTTGGTGCTGAACGGGAGTGTACCAATGCCAATCCACTGGTAAAATAGGGTGCGTCAGGTCCGGGAAGTACTCGCGCACTTGCATGGACGAGAGCATACCTTTATATATAATGTTTTTGCCGATAGCGAAACGATGTAGAAGTCCGTGTGCCGCACGCGCTTTTCTATCTTCTTGCGGATGATGTAGAGGGTGCGTTCCAGGCTGTCCGCATCTGTCACTCCGGTGATAAATACCTGTTTGATGTCCGGTTCGGTGGCCCGTGCGTCCTTGCCCAGGCAGGCGGGGTTGGTGGGCACATTGCGCAGGTGCATCAAGGTAAGTCCTTCGCGTTCTATTTCTTCAATCATAATGCTCAGGATGCCGGCTTGCTCTTTTTCGTCTTTGGGCAGAAATACGAGTCCGGTTCCGTATTTTCCTTTTTCGGGTACGGGGATGCCTTGCAGGAGGATGAATTCGTGGGGAATCTGTAGCATGATTCCGGCTCCGTCGCCGGTTTTGTTATCGGCTCCTTCCGCGCCTCGGTGGCGCATGTTTTCCAATACCTTTAATGCGGAGTCTACCAGTTCATGCGACTTGTTGCCATGAATGTTGACTACCATGCCTACGCCGCAAGCGTCATGTTCGTTGGTTGCGTCATAAAGACCTGTTTGCTCTGTTTTTACCATTATTGCTATCTTTAGTTTATAATAATGCTGGTTTGTATTTCATATTGTTCTGCAAAAGTAGGTAATTTATTTCTTTTTGATGAAGAGTTGGTGCTTTCTTTTGATAAAAAGATGCAGTCTTGCGTCTCTGTATTACAGTTTGTTGTATATATGACGTGTATATTTAATATTTGAAAGCTAGATTGTGAAAAATACTTTTTAAATTGTAAGTTTGGGCATTTCTTTTATTCATATAGATTGTATTTATGACGGCATATCCCCTTTATAGTCAATCGACCGAATATAATAATGGGAATATTACATTCCCCAATCATATAACGACCTATTGACTTACAATTCAAAACTATCTACCCTTGTTTTGATGCAATTTGAAAAGAAAAAATAAATGCTTCTGTTTCTATTTGTTATTAGAATGAAAATAAATAAGAAAATAGAACAATTATATCTTATAAAATATCAAAAAGATATATATTTGCACAGAATTAAAAGCAAAAGGAAACCACAATAAATAAGTATTAATCAAAATGGCAACAACTATCAAGTTCACCAAGATGCAAGGAACCGGCAATGATTATATCTATGTAAATACCTTGTCTTCTCCGCTGCAAGATCCGATAAAAGCCGCCAGAAAATGGAGCACTTATCATACCGGTATCGGTGCGGACGGTCTGGTACTGATTGGAGCATCCGAAAAAGCGGATTTCAGTATGCGTATATTCAATGCAGACGGCTCCGAAGCATGATGTGTGGAAAACGCCTCGCGCTGCATAGGCAAATATGTATACGAGAAGGACTGACGGATAAGGAGGTGATCACGCTGGAAACCCTTTCGGGAATCAAAATCCTGAAACTTCATACAGGCAACGGGTGGTGAAGGATGTAACCGTAGATATGGGTACGCCTCTGCTATCGAATCCCGGACAGATAGCTACGAAAACCGGCGGAATGCTGGCAGAAACCATCCCGGCCGATGGAAAAGAATACAAAGGAACATTCGTCTGCATGGGAAATCCGCATGTTGTCATTTTCGTAGATGATATAAAAGAGGTGGATTTGCCCGCGGTTGGCCCGAAACTGGAAAATCATCCGCTTTTTCCTGAGCGGACCAATGTGGAATTTGTAGAAATATTGCCGGATCAATCCCTACGGATGAGAGTGTGGGAAAGAGGTTCGGGCATCACAATGGCTTGCGGAACAGGGGCCTGCGCCACCGCCGTGGCGGCCGTACTGAACCATAAAGCCGGACGAAAATCGTGGGTAAGGATGGACGGAGGCGATCTCCACATCCATTGGAACGAGAAAGACGGACATGTATACATGACCGGTCCGGCCGGAAAGGTTTTCGAAGGCGAAATAGAGATGTGATACTGATTTTGAAAACTTAAAACAACGATAAAACAATAACAACGATGGCACTAGTAAACGAACATTTTTTAAAACTACCAAACAATTACTTGTTTTCGGACATTGCCAAAAAGGTAAATGCATTCAAAGTCTCTCATCCCAAAACGGACCTTATCCGTCTGGGTATCGGAGATGTAACCCGCCCGCTGCCTCAAACTTCCATCGAAGCCATGCATAAGGCAGTAGACGAGCTGGCAAACAAAGAGACATTCCACGGTTACGGTCCCGAACAAGGTTATGATTTCCTGATAGATGCCGTCATCAGGAACGATTACGCTCCGCGCGGCGTCTATCTGGAACCCGGCGAAGTCTTTATCAGTGACGGCGCCAAGAGCGATACGGGAAATATCGGAGACATCCTTCGCCACGACAACAGCATCGGCGTGACAGACCCCATCTACCCCGTATACATCGACTCGAACGTAATGTGCGGCCGTGCCGGGATACTGGAAGACGGGCGATGGAGCAACGTGGTATACTTGCCTTGCCTGAGCGAGAATAATTTCGTGCCCGAAATTCCCGACCGCAGGATAGATATCCTATACCTCTGCTATCCCAATAACCTACGGGGACGGTCATTAGCAAGGCCGAACTGAAAAAATGGGTGAACTATGCATTGGAAAATGATACCCTCATCCTTTACGATGCTGCCTACGAGGCCTACATACAAGACCCGGACATTCCTCACTCCATTTATGAGATAAAAGGAGCGAAGAAAGTAGCGATAGAATTTCGCAGTTTCTCGAAGACGGCCGGATTCACCGGGGTGCGTTGCGGATACACCGTCGTACCGAAAGAACTCACAGCCGCCACGCTGGAAGGAGAGCGCATTCCGCTGAACCGGATGTGGAACCGCCGCCAGTGCACCAAGTTCAACGGGACATCCTATATCACCCAGCGTGGTGCCGAAGCGATCTATACCCCCGAGGGCAAAAAGCAAGTGAAAGCCATCATACAGTATTATATGGCTAACGCCCGCATCATGAAAGAAGCGTTGGAAAGTACAGGACTCAAAGTTTTCGGCGGAGAGAACGCCCCCTACCTGTGGGTGAAGGCGCCGGGCGAGGTAAGCTCGTGGAAATTCTTTGAACAGATGCTGTATGAAGCCAATGTAGTGGGCACGCCGGGAGTAGGCTTCGGCCCCAGTGGTGAAGGATATATCCGCTTGACCGCTTTCGGAGAGCGGGCGGATTGCGAAGAAGCCATGAAACGGATCAGGAAATGGTTGCTCTGAGCTGTACACGGCAACACCTTGAAGCACTGTGTGCTTGCACCGGACTTACATCAATCAAGCCAATAGGTATATAAAATATGACATACTCACTATTATTAATTAAAAGGTAAAAAGCTATGAAGATGAATTTTAAGGAAACGGCATTGCTATTAGGCATGTCCATGGCAGTGCCGGCAACGAGCATCGCTCAAGACAAGGTGGAAGCCAGTGTAGGAGCTGACTTGGTAAGCGGCTATATTTGGCGCGGACAGGATTTGGGAGGCGTAAGCATACAGCCGTCATTGTCCGTTGCCTACAAAGGATTTTCGCTCGGTGCATGGGGATCCGCAGGCATTGAGTCCGCTGATACGAAAGAACTGGACCTGACGCTGGGCTACAGTACCGGCGGTTTCAGCATTTCGGTGACAGACTACTGGTTCAATGGCGGTCCCGGCTATTTCCACTATGGCACGCACCATACCAGCCATGTATTCGAAGCGCAGATAGGCTACGATTTCGGTCCGTTGGCAGTGAACTGGTACACCAACTTTGCAGGCGACGATGGGGTGAACAAGGACGGCGACCGGGCTTACTCCTCTTACATATCACTCGCCGCCCCCTTCAAATTGGCAGGTCTGGACTGGACGGCAGAAATAGGAGCCACGCCATGGGCCAATGACTTCTATAACGTGTCCGCAGATCCGGAATGCAGTGGTTCGGACGGGTTCGCCGTATGCGACATCAGCCTTGGGGCATCCAAGGAAATCAAGATTACAGACTCATTCTCAGTCCCCGCCTTCGCCAAGGTGACGGTGAATCCGCGCACCGAAGGGGCCTATTTCGTATTCGGACTGGGTTTCTGACAGGAAGTGCTGAAAATGCAGGTACGACAACAAATTCAGACATAACGACAAAATAGAGAGGTATCAGTTTTTAAAAAGGTAAAAAGATTGGAACATATAAATTACAAGTACAACAATGAAGAAAATTGAGGCTATTATCCGTAAGACCAAGTTCGAGGACGTAAAGGACGCGTTGCTCGAAGCCGACATCGAATGGTTTTCCTACTACGATGTAAGAGGCATTGGCAAAGCACGCCAGGGACGTATCTACCGTGGCGTGGTGTATGATACCAGTTCGATTGAAAGAATCCTGGTTTCCATCGTGGTGCGCGAAAAGAATGTGGAGAAAACAGTGCAAGCCATCATCAAGGCGGCGCACACCGGCGAGATAGGCGACGGACGTATTTTCGTCATCCCCATTGAAGACGCCGTCCGCATACGCACGGGCGAGCGGGGTGACATAGCCCTGTATAATGCAGAACAGGAAAAATAAGCGCAAGCTACTTCCCTTTACCGGCAAAAGTAAAGTCGGGAATAAAACAATACTACAACGTAAACGAGAAAAATTATGGATACTATACTCTTATTTATGCTCCCCGCCGGCCTTTGGGCGCAAGATGCAGGCGTGGCAGCCACCACCGCGGCGCCCGATGCAACCGCCGGGGCCCTGGGCGAACTTGCTACCGGACTCAACACTGTATGGATGCTACTTGCTGCCATGCTGGTATTCTTCATGCAACCGGGATTCGCCTTGGTAGAAGCCGGGTTCATCCGTACCAAGAACACGGCCAACGTGCTGATGAAAAATCTGGTAGACTTCATGTTCGGCTCCATCCTGTTCTGGTTCATCGGCTTCGGGCTGATGTTCGGCATAGGCGGTTTTGTGGGCGCCCCCCATTTTTCAACTTGGAGGCGATGGACAAAATCATCGACAACGGATTGCCCATCGAAGGCTTCCTGATTTTCCAGACTGTATTCTGCGCCACGGCGGCCACCATCGTGTCCGGAGCCATGGCGGAACGTACTAAGTTCTCCATGTATCTGGTCTATACTGTCTTTATCAGCGTACTCATTTATCCGGTTTCCGGCCACTGGACCTGGGGCGGAGGATGGCTGATGAACGGAGACGAAGGCTCCTTTATGATGAGGACGTTCGGCGCTACTTTCCATGACTTTGCCGGCTCTACGGTGGTTCACTCCGTAGGCGGATGGATTGCCCTGGTGGGCGCCGCCATTCTGGGACCGCGTATTGGCAAATACGGGAAAGACGGCAAATCAAGGGCCATCCCCGGTCATAGTTTGACGCTTGCCTGCCTGGGCGTGTTTATCCTTTGGTTCGGCTGGTTCGGGTTCAACCCCGGTTCGCAGTTGGCAGCGGCAACAAGTGGAGACCAGACAGCCATTTCGCATGTGTTCCTCACCACCAACCTGGCAGCTTGTGCAGGAGGTTTCTTCGCACTGGTGGCGAGTTGGATGAAGTATGGCAAACCTTCCTTGTCCCTCACACTGAACGGTGTGCTGGCAGGACTGGTGGGCATCACGGCGGGATGTGACCTGGTATCGCCTTTCGGGTCTGTACTTATCGGTGCCATTTGCGGCGTGGTAATGATATTTGCAGTCGACTTTATCGACCATGTGCTAAAGATTGACGACCCCGTAGGCGCATCGTCCGTACACGGCGTTTGCGGTTGCCTGGGAACGATTCTTACAGGACTCTTCGCTACAGAAAAGGGACTGTTCTATGGCGGCGGCAGCAGCTTCCTGCTGGCACAGCTCTTCGGCGCGGCGTGGTAGGAGCGTGGGCGGCAGGCATGGGCTTCATTGTCTTTAAAGTGCTGGACAAGATACATGGCTTGCGTGTTCCGAAACGCATTGAAGAGGAAGGACTCGATATCTACGAGCATGGCGAGTCAGCATACAATTAATCACAAAAGTTTTTTCCATTCACTCTACTAATCAACAACTAAACAAATTTAGGTATTATGTCAAAATTAAGATTCAGAGTAGTCGAAACGGCTTTCAAGAAGAAAGCAGCAACGGTGGAGACACCAGCCGAAAGGCCCAGTGAATATTTCGCCAAATACGTTTTCAACCGCGAGAAAATGTTCAAGTATCTGCCCGGCGCCGTTTATGCCAAACTGACGGACGCCATGGACAACGGTGCCCCCCTGGAGCGTGCCATAGCCGACGAAGTGGCGGCAGGCATGAAACGCTGGGCAACTGAGCTAGGGGTAACCCACTACACCCACTGGTTCCAACCCCTGACTGAAGGCACAGCCGAAAAGCACGACGCCTTTGTGGAACACGACGGCAAGGGTGGAATGATGGAGGAATTTTCGGGCAAACTCCTCGTACAGCAGGAGCCCGATGCTTCCAGCTTCCCCAACGGCGGCATCCGAAACACTTTCGAGGCACGCGGCTACAGCGCATGGGATCCCTCATCGCCTGTCTTCGTGGTGGACGACACCCTGTGCATCCCTACCGTCTTCATTGCTTACACCGGCGAGTCGCTGGACTATAAAACGCCACTGCTGAAAGCCTTGAGTGCTGTGGGCAAAGCCGCCGTGGACGTGTGCCGTTACTTCAACCCGGAAGTGAAGAAAGTGGTGGCCTACTTGGGCTGGGAACAGGAATACTTCTTGGTAGACGAAGGACTGTATGCCGCCCGTCCCGACCTGCTGCTGACCGGGCGCACCCTGATGGGACACGAAGCCAGCAAGAACCAGCAATTGGAAGACCATTACTTCGGAGCCATCCCCACCCGTGTGGCTGCCTTTATGAAAGACCTTGAAATACAGGCGCTGGAACTGGGCATACCCGTCAAGACCCGCCATAACGAAGTGGCTCCCAACCAATTTGAGCTGGCTCCCATTTTCGAAGAATGCAACCTGGCGGTAGATCATAACATGCTTCTCATGTCGCTCATGCGCAAGGTGGCGCGGAGCCACGGCTTCCGCCTGTTGCTGCACGAAAAACCCTTCAAAGGCGTCAACGGCTCGGGGAAGCATAACAACTGGTCACTGGGTACAGACACCGGCGTTCTGCTGATGGCTCCGGGCAAGACCGCCGAAGACAATCTGCGCTTCATCACCTTCATTGTCAACACCCTGATGGCGGTATACCACCACAACGGTTTGCTGAAAGCCTCTATCATGAGTGCCACCAACGCCCATCGCCTGGGAGCCAACGAAGCGCCGCCCGCCATCATTTCTTCTTTCCTGGGCAAACAGCTCACGCAAGTGCTGGACCATATAGAAGAAAGCGGCAACGATGACCTTGTCTCACTGGCAGGCAAACAGGGAATGAAGCTGGACATCCCGCAAATTCCCGAACTGCTGATTGACAATACCGACCGCAACCGCACCTCGCCGTTCGCCTTCACCGGCAATCGCTTCGAATTCCGCGCCGTAGGCTCGGAGGCAAACTGTGCCAGTGCCATGATTGCGCTCAACGCGGCCGTTGCCGAACAACTTGCCCGGTTCAAGCAGGACGTGGACGCGCTCATCGAAAAGGGTGAACCGAAAATCTCCGCCATCATCGAAATTATCCGCCGCTACATCAAGGAGTGCAAGCCTGTCCGTTTTGACGGCAACGGCTACTCGGACGAATGGAAGGCGGAGGCCGCCCACCGGGGTCTGGACTGCGAAACGAGCTGCCCGCTCATTTTCGACAACTACTTGAAGCCCGCGAGCATCGCCATGTTCGAATCCACCGGCGTGATGACCCGCAAGGAGCTGGAGGCGCGCAATGAAGTGAAATGGGAAACTTACACAAAGAAAATCCAGATCGAGGCGCGCGTGCTGGGCGACCTGGCGATGAACCACATCATCCCCGTAGCCACCGAATACCAAAGCAAGCTGATAGACAATGTGTATAAAATGAAAGAGCTCTTCCCGGCGGAAAAAGCATCCCAACTGTCGGCCGAGAACATGAAACTCATCGAAGAGATTGCCCGGCGAACCATTTTCATCACCGAGCATGTAAATGCCATGGTGGAGGCGCGAAAAGTGGCGAACAAAATAGAGAGCGAGCGCGAAAAGGCCATTGCCTATCACGATACCATCGCCCCGATGCTGGAAGAGATACGTTATCATATTGACAAGCTGGAGCTGATCGTAGACAACCAGATGTGGACATTACCTAAATATCGTGAATTGCTTTTTATTAGATAATCACTGCATAAAGGTTATCTATTTCTTTTGTTGGTTGTTTTAAGTTTGCGGAGAGGGGCGTCGGGATGACGGTCCTCTTTACACATTACTCTTCTTGCTTGCTTACTGTCTTTCAAATCGTAACTAAAACCACAACAGACAATATCATACTGTAAGTTTTCATATATAAAAAAACGAATAAAAATATTTCTTTTCGATTTTTATTTCTTTACTTTTTTATCGTTCTTTC
>ENA-OPZN01000326-OPZN01000326.1-human-gut-metagenome-genome-assembly--contig:-NODE-326-length-16212-cov-2.503077_pt1 | contig 16212 bp, 18 predicted proteins | sample MGYA00242483_ERZ504503 | MGnify/ENA primary metagenome ERZ504503 (study PRJEB26092, sample SAMD00036285) | human gut metagenome | host: Homo sapiens | study: EMG produced TPA metagenomics assembly of... | reverse complement strand
CCTTCCATCAAAAGATTTTTGCTGACACTCCTAATGATATTCATTCTTTTACACCACCTCAGGGATATTTTCTGATCATGGCCCATCATCCGATCCGCGCCATGCCCCCTGTGACCCGAGATTTGGAAAATTTGCTTTATGACACATTTGAAACCTATTTTGAACATTATGAGGAGGTATTTTCATGAACTATCTTTTTAACTATCCAGATGTCCTTAAAATCAAAGAAGCTATATTTTATGATGTAGCACCTATTCACTTCCAGTTCCTTTTAAAGACGGAACTGGCGGGATCCGTCATGCATCCTTTTTCCAGGGCTGGCTAAAAGTATATGACGAAGATGGTTTCTGTGGTCAGGGCCCAGCTTCCCGTATCATGGTAGATTTCTTTGTCCCAAGACTATTAGAGCAAGGCGGAAAACCAATAGTGAATGGACTCATTACTTCTGGTGGGAGATCCGCAACTTTGGCTATCAAAGCCCTTATGTTGCAGAAATGTTTAATCTGGACTGGATCCTTTTAGACCTTTTAGCCAACCGGGCCCAAAAGCCACTTCATCGTTTTCTTGGTGCCACAAAAGACTGGGCCAGCGTCTATAAAGGCGGCGGTTCTGTGCTTCTTAGCGATGAAGCCCTTTTAGACGATCTTCTCCGCTTCAAATCAGAAGGTTTCAAAATCACCAAATTTAAGATTGGTGGAAATGGCAATGACTGGTCTGCAGATGTCCGCCGTCTTGAAAAAGCCCGACTGGCTCTGGGTGATGATTTTGGCATTGCTGTAGATGCAAACCAAGCCTGGGATGCTGATACCGCTTTTGAATTTGCAAAAGTTGCTGCTCCTTATAATGTGGAATGGTTTGAAGAACCTGTCCATGCTTTTGACATGGAGGCGCTTCGCTCTCTGCGCGACCAGATGGATAATGCCGGTATTCCATGGAAATTGCTATGGGTGAATCTGTCAGAAGTTATCATGCTCATGTGGATTATGCAGAACATGGCGTAGATCATCTCCAGCCTGCCCGTTTATACTGCCTTGCTGAAATCATGCGTGTACGGGATTATGCCCACCAACATAACTGCCGTATTTCTACTGGCGGCTTTCCATTTATAAATGCCGCTTTAGGTGCCCTCTATTCCGAAAATGAACTTCTGGAATTCCATCAGCCATTAAATGAAGTATTGATTCCTTACTTTAAGGTTGTATCCCAGATCAAAGACGGGCGATTCTACCTTCCAGATATTCCAGGCATTCCTGTTCAGCTCGATTTTGACCATCTGGAAACAGATGGACTCTTAAGAGGTATCCAGTATTATTACAGAAAAAAATAGGTTTTCTCTGTTTAAATAGATAATAACAGTCCATTTCCAAAAAGAAAACGTATTCATCTCGTATACAAGATAAAGATAACCGGCAGAATCTTTGCAATTATAATATGCGAAGTTTCTGCCTGTTTCGTTCTACTATATATGCTAAACCAGATAATTATTTGGCAGGCGCACACTTCTCCTGCATCTCTCAGGTTTCCCTTGTCTGTACCAACAGCGTGGGGATCGTGCGAAATTTTCCACCTCAAATAATTACCTGGGTAAAGCCCTATCAATTTTCTCTTTTTAAATATTCCGTATATGGCACATCCGGATCCAAGATCAGTCCGCCATGCATAGTCGGCGCTTTGGCCGGTTTCATGTAATCGCCATATTCAGCTGTAAGTCTTCCGTCATAACCTACTGGAACAGGTATTTTACGGTTTTCAAAAGGCATGTAGACAGCTTCTTTGAACCATTCCCTCTTCCAGGTATTCTTCTCCAGATAGCGGATAAATACAGTATCGCAGACGTATTCCGTGTCTTTTCCTTTAAAACGGGTACACAATTTTTCATAACCCTTATACGCTTTGCGCATAGGAACATGAAGAATGGTTCCAACGCCATGAAGGAGCTTTCCGAAAAAATGTTGCATTTTCATAATAATCAAACCGATACCATGTATACAGTACCATCCAGTAAAAATTCTATCTTCTTCGCCCAGCTTTTTTCTTCCTTTTGCTGTATCCGGCATACCATCTAAGGGAAAAATATCAATGAAAATACCGCAGTTATATCCCGCCTTTTTATCTTCTTCATTGCAGCCGCAGGTTTTGCTGTTACGGATCTGTGCATGACCCCGAAGGTAATTTTTCTCTGTATACACAGTCTGAAGCACCAGATCTTCTTTCAGCCATGCTGGAGCGATCTGCACAAATTTATCATAATCTTCCCGCAGCATCACCAGATCAATATCGTCATCCCAGGGAATATATCCTTCATGGCGGATAGCCCCGATCAGAGTTCCGCTGTCAGCAAAATATTTAAGCCCATTGGCTTTGCAGATACGTTCTACTTCATCCAGCATTTCCAGCTGCACTGCCCAAACACGTTTCGTTTTTTCATCTACGGTGTATCCGCAGCGTATTTCTTCTTTATAAAATTCCGGCTTTTCTTTCAGCATGTCCCCTGATTCCCTCCAAACTGTTTTTGTCTGACCTAAGCTTCTTTTATAGGTATTCTAACCCCTCTGATACTGAATTGCTGCGTACTTTCCACTCTCGCAATTCTACGGCTGTCCTGTCAGCCGCCTGTATATAATTCCCAGATACCCGTACAGGAACACATCATGCATAACCAAAAGCATCAGGAAATACACTACTGCCCCTGCTCCGATCTGTACAAAGGTAGTGATCGGTCCAAGTCCCCGGACCTGTTCCAAAAACTGCCCCGTCCACACTACAGCTCCTAACATAACTACAGCTGCCACAAGCCGTTTCCAGCCATATCGCACCAGCATTCCCGGCTTTATAAAATCTTTTCCCAGCCACAGATAAAGGAAGGTGATAAAACACTCTGCTGCTACTGACGCAGCTGCTGCTCCCAGAGCTGCAAAATGGGGGATCAGCAGGAAATTTAAACAGGCATTGACCACTGCTCCCGCCACGATCACTTTTCCGCTCTGGGCACGTTTACCTCCGGGAGTTAATATCTGGCTGCCGATACAGTCACTTAAGCCTACTACCAGCACCAGTGGACTGCACACATACATTAAAAATGTCACCGGCAGATATCCATTTCCTAAAAACCATGGGATAAACCCGGCTGCAATCCCCGCCAGCCCCAGCATAATAGGCATCGCCATTAAAAGCACGAAATCCAGGGATTCCCGGATACGCTTATGGATCTCCTCCATTTGCCCATTCCCAAATAAATAGGACATGCGTGCGGACATAACTGCATTAAAAGACATGATCAGTATTTTCGCCATATTTACAAAACCGGTGGCATATTCATAATAACCGTTCTGTGATTTATTTTCCCCGGAAAACCAGCCAAGCATGGTCTTATCCAGAATGGTATACACGGAAGTGGCAATAGTAGGAATAAAATAAACCAAAGTCTCTTTTAAATGGCGCAAAGGACAAAGTTCCTTTAAAACCGGCCTTTCTACCTGTCCCTTTAAATACCCCCACATAGAGATGTTTCCCAGAAGTCCTGTTGCCGCAGTCAGCGCCACGTACAGCAGAAGGTCTTCTTTTTCCCGGATAAATAAAAACAGCATAGCAATGCCAATAAGCTTCACTGCCGTATTTCGCAGAACGATCAGTGAATACTGCTCAAGAACCACCAAAAAACCAGGAAATATCAAAAGCCACAGCTGTGAGCGTCATAGTAAGCACAATATAATAAGGCCGGTATTCCTTTGCAAAGCCGATCACAAACAGCCAGATGATAAGACATGCTGCTGTAGTTGCCATACAGAGCATCTCGATCTCCCAGAAAAGTCGGCTGCGCATCTTTAGATCATCTCTGTGTCTTGCGATCTCCCTCTGCCCATAAGAGCTGTTCCCAGCGCCGCCAGTATAGCAAAATACTGGACCACGGAATTGGTATAGCTTGTATTCCCGTTCCGTCCGCCCCAGAACACGGGAAATATAGGGCGTTGTGATAAAAGGGGTGATCAGAGTCATCACCTGGTAGATCAGGTTGTAAATATAATTTTTCGAACGCTGGGTGTTTTGCTCATAAATTTCTCCATGTACATTTCTGTTTTCTCGAAATTATTCTGTCTCTTGGCTCATTATACCCATGGAAGCATTTTTAAGCAAGGGATTTGCACATACATCTCCTTAACCAGAAAACAACGAAAAAATCCGTACCAATGCCAGCAACAGCATTATTACGGATTTTTCCAGCCAAACCAATTTGCAATGTACTAGTGTACTAGTCTTCCATCATATGATCATATTTCTCTCTTGTTTCTTCCCGTTCCAGATTCAGCACATAAGAAAGACCTTTTAATTTCGTATTCAGGATCAGCTTTTTCGGAAATTCGCAAGCCTCTAACATTTCCTTTGCCCGATCCAGGTTTCCTATATCGTAAAATATGTGAGCATCACTGTCCACGATCACCGGCACCTTGTATTTTTTACAGAAAGACAGCATAACCGGAAGATTTTTGTCTGCATTCAGTCTGCCGGTACGGGGAGAAAAAGAGCTGTTGTTTACTTCCAGCGCCACTTTTTCTTTTGCTGCCGCTTTTACCAGTTTTTTCATAATCCAGAGGAAAACGGTCATCATCTGGATGTCCGATGATCTTCACATATGGATTTTTCATAGCTCCGATCAATGCATTGGTATTTTCCTCTCTGGTTCCTGCTTTTACACAGGGAACATGAAGACTGGCGATCACATAGTCCATTTTCTTTAAAACAGCTTCTTCCGCATCCAGTTTTCCTTCCAGATCTATGATATTGGCTTCCATACCGGTAAAAATACGGACTCCCAGTTATTTTCTCTTTGATCGCCTTAAAATTAGTAAAATAAATAGGCTGCGCAGATCCCGGCATGGCACTGTAGTGATCTGATGTTCCCATGGCTTTTAATCCTTTGGCCGCTGCCTCTTCTATATTTTCTTTTAATGTGCTAAATGCATGACCACTGGCCACTGTATGTGTGTGAAGGTCAAATAACAGCTTCATTTTTTATTCCTCTTTTCTTATGATGCCTGGTAAACCAGCTTTACCTGTTCTCCCGGCTCATACTGTTCTCTGCTTCCTGCGTATACCGTAAATGTATCTTCCCCGCATTTTAAGGAATAATGGATCTCCCTGCCGCTGTACTGCCTGTTGGTTACAGTTGCCGGAATACCTTTTCCTTCTTTTTACAATGTGAAACTGCTCCGGACGTACAGGAAACAGACCATGGTTTTTTAAAAGCCTGTGCTACTTCCGGTCCATCATATATAAGGGACTGATCCATTACTTTAAAATAGGAATCATTCCATTGTCCTCTGACAAAATTACATTTGCTTACAAAGGACGCTGCAAATTCAGTCTGTGGATGCAGATAGATCTCCTCAGGTGTTCCTACCTGTTCTATCTTTCCATTTTTCATAATGAGGATACGATCTGCCATGGCAAGAGCCTCGCTCTGGTCATGGGTCACATAAATGATGGTCGCCCCGGTCATACGGTGAACATCCTGGATCACCCGGCGCATACTGATCTTTAATTCTGCATCCAAAGCACTTAAAGGTTCATCCATTAAAAGAATGGATGGCTTTCCCACAATGGCTCTTGCAAGAGAGACTCTCTGCCTTTGTCCACCGGAAAGTTCTCCCGGATACCGGTCTTCATAAGGCTTTAATCCCATATTTTCAATGGCTGCATCTACGGCTTCTTTTTTCTGTGCCTCTGTCAGGTGTTTCTGCTTTGGACTCTTCATTGGAAATTCTACATGCTGGCGCACTGTCATATTGGGCCACAAAGCAAAGGACTGAAATACCATTCCCAGGTCGCGCTGCTCTACCGGAACCATTTTTCCATTTCCGGAATAGATCACATCATCCATCCGTATCTTTCCCTCTGTAGGTTTTGCAAATCCGCCGATCGCCCGCAAAAGAGTGGTCTTTCCACAGCCGGAAGGTCCTAAAATAGCCAGAAACTCCCCATTTCGTATTTCCAGATCAATGTCATTAAGCGCCAGTGTTTGCCCGAACCTCTGGGTTATATGCTCTAAATAAAGACTCATGTTCTTTTCCTCTCTTCTTTTTTTCTGCCGGTTTTAAAGCCACCAGACAGTAACCTGTAAGAACCATTACAACGATCACAGCTGACATAGCTGCCGACAGATTGTAATCTCCAGACTGCTGGAAGTTAAAAATAGTAAGTCCTATGGTCTTTGTTCCTGCACTTGCAAGCATAGATGACAAAGTAAGTTCTGTAAGTGATGATACAAAGATCAAAAAGGAACCGGATAAAATAGGACGTACCAGCATAGGAAGCAATACCTGCTGCCAGAGAGCTCTTTTGCCTCTGCCACAGGCACGTACTGCTTCTTCCAGCTCCGGGTTCACAGACATAAGAGCTGTGGTGCTCTCTTTGATCTGAAGGATCAGATATCTGGTTATATAAGCGATCACCAGGATCCATATGGTTCCGTATACTCCCGGACGGATCCCGGGAAGCGGCTCTACCCAGTGGAAGATCATTGCCAGAGAAAGAACGATACCTGGAATGGCATAGGTCAGAGAAGCACATTTTTCCATGGTCACAGCCCCTTTACTGTTTCTTCTTACTTTCATATAGGCTCTGCAGTTCCCACAATAATACAGACTCCACAAGTCACAAGTGCCAGAAGGATACTGTTTCTGACCGCAGCAAGAACACCTCTGTTTGTAAATACAAAAGCAAAATTTTTTAAGGGACAGATTATCCAACGTCATTTTCAGGCCATATGTTTTTAAAAATGCGCTTTTTATCATTACCAGAATGGGAACCAGATTTAATACACCTAATGTTCCCAACAGCCCCCATTCTAATATTCTCCGTTTTGGTCCTTCCAGCTCAATACGTACCGAATAATCTTCTTTAATGCTTTCTGATTTTCCATTTTTTCCCACTAATGCTGTTTCCATCAATGTACCGCCTACTGCGATCACAGATAAAAGAACAGAAAGAGCAGCTGCCAGAGGGAAAGCGTCTGGTCCAAATCCAATTGCTTTTTCATAAATATAGGTGCTGAGCACCGGGATGCCAGAAGAGATACCTAAAAATGCCGGCACAGAGAAGTTATCAATGGCTGATAAAAACGCCAGAAGCCCGCCTGCAATGATCGCAGGAAGCACCTGCACCAGATCCACATGGACCAGTGTATAAGAAAGACCAAATCCGCAGGCTCTGGAAGCCCATTCCAGGTCTCTTGGAATACGCCGAAGCATATGGATCACGCTCATGTATACAACAGGGATGTTGCAGATACCGATCACCAGTAAAATACCGCCAATGGAATAAATATTCACCGGACCGATCCCCACTGCCCCAAGGATCTGGTTTACGATCCCTTTTTTACTTAAAAATCCGCTCCAGGAAAGAGTAATAATATAAGAGGGGATAATGAAAGGAAGCAGCACCAGTAATTCTAAAAGCCTTTTTCTTTTTATATTGGTATAAGCTGCTGCCAGAGCCAGTCCGCTTCCTGCCACGATGGCGATCATGGTAGAGGAAGCAGCGATCAGGATCGTATTAAAGATCGCTTCTCTGGTCCGTTTTTCCTGTAACAGGACCTGATAATTAGAAAGTCCATAACCATCGCTTCCTTTCAGGCTCATAAACAGTAAACGGACGATCGGCGCTATAAATACCAGGAAGACTCCCAGGTAAAACAGCAGCAGACCTGTACTGCCTAAGACTTTTTTATGTTTCATAACAATGCTGCCCCTTTCTGCCTGTATACCTGCTGTTACTGGAAGATCTCAGAAAATTTCTCTTTATCTGCGTCACGGCTGCTGTAAAGTTCTTTTGTATCAGCACTGATGGTCTTGATCTGATCAATGGATTTTAATCCTTCTGGTGCTGCTACACCCTCTTTTACAGGTGTATAACCAATAGAAGCTGCCAGTTCCTGTCCTTCATCAGAAAGAACGAAATCTACAAATGCTTCTGCTGCTTCCTGGTTCCTGGAGTCTTTTAACACACCAATTGGTCGGTAATGGCTGGTGAACCTTCTTCCGGATAAACAAACTCTACCGGGGCACCATCATTTTTAGAACGGTTTGCCATGTAATCGACCAGGATACCGCAGGACTTTTCTCCTGCCACTACTGCCTTCTGTATTGCTCCGTTTCCTTTATCTACTGTAATTCCGTTATCCTTTAATCCCTGGAAGAAATCCCAGCCTAATGTTTCATTGCGGCTGAGTACCCCCAGATTGTAAGCTGCCGCACCGGAATACAACGGGCTTGGCATGATCACTGCATCTTTAAATGCCTCTCCTGTCAGATCTGCAAATCCCTTTGGCGCATCTTTTACCAGATCTGTGTTGTATGCAATACCTGTTGTGATCACCTTTGTTCCTGTATACATATGGTCTTTATCAATGTATTCTTCCGGAATGCCTTTCAGTTCCGGTGACTCATAAGGTAAAGCATATCCTGTTCTTTAAGTTCAATGTAACACTGTCTGCTACTAAAAGCACATCTGCCTGAACAGCACCTGCTGTCTGCTCTGCCAAAACCTTGCTGACTACTTCTTCTGTTCCGGAACGGAATACATCTACTGTTACATCCGGGCACTCTTTGTTAAAGCCATCGATCAGCTTCTGTGCATCTTCCTCCGGCTGGGAAGTATATAATGTGATCTTTCCGGAAACATCTTTCTTTTCTGCCTCTGTGGAAGCTTCTGTCGTCTCTGCCTTTGCCTGTGTAGCCGGTTCTGCTGTGGTCTTGGCAGGTGCTGCTGTTGTTTCTGTTTTATCAGTCTGTCCGCTGCATCCTGCAAGTCCCATAACTGCTGCTGTTGTTAAGATTAATGCCATTTTCTTTATTTCAATTTTTAAAGTCCTCCGTTTGTTTTTAAAAAAGCTGTATTTTCTGTAAATGTATGAAAATCCCTGCTGTCATCATAGCCTTCTGTTACCAGAGGGAGTCCATATGCTAAAAGTTGTGGAAGCATTTCTTTAAATGAAAAATCACCGTTTTCTAAAGGAGTATGGTAACATTTTCCTTTCCGGTTGCTGATATGTATCTTGGAGATCCGTTTCATCTGGTCTAATATGTGAAATGGTTCTTCTTCGCTGTCACAATGTGCTATATCCAGAGTAATAAAAAAACTGTTTTTTTCTGCTTCCTGCTGCTTCTTCCATACTCTGTGCATCTGTTACAAATTCTTTTGGGATCTTTTCCATGATCTCTAAAGAAACATCTACTCCGATCCGGTCAGAAAGCCTTCCGATCTGTTCTAACGAGTCCTGAAGAAGTTTCATGCTCTCTTCTCTTCGTCCCGGAAGTGTCATATGTCCCGGATGAACTGTCAGTTCCATTGCTTCTAACTCTGCTGCCAGCCTCATAGATGCTTCCACCTGTTTTATGGACATTTCCCGGATCCCCTGATTCATGGAAGCCAGATTTAAATCCCAGCTGCAGCTATGTACACAGGTTCTTAAAGGGTATAATGCCTGAAGACGCAGATACTCCTGTGTGTCATACCCTCTTGCAAAAAACTGCTGCGCCCAAAGTTCGATTCCATCAAATCCATTGTCATATACCCGCTGGAACATTTCTTCCAGCCCGGCATTCCAAAGCAGAGTCGATGAAACAAATATCTGTTTCATATCCATGGCCCCTTTCCTGTTGAACTGTTTGCATTATACGGTCTGGAATGTAAAAATTCAAAGCAGGGAAAATGTAAAAATTATGAGTAATATTTTTTCATTTATTATAATTATGAAATTTTTATTTGCATTTATGATCACCAAATGATAAAATAACTCATATAGATGATCATTTTCAGCCATTCAGATCAAAAAAGGAGTTGTATTCTCAGATGCTTCAGGAATTATATGAACAATATAAAGAATACATTTTCAAAATCGGACCATAAACTGATAACAGTATCTTCTGCGAAACGAAGAACAGCTTCAGTAATCTCACTTCAGAAGAACTTTCTGCACACACAGGCATCAGTCCTGCCACGGTTTCAAGATTTTGGAAAAAAATAGGATTTCAGAATTTTAAAAGAACTGAAAATAAAGCAGCGGATCCAGGATACTGCTACTCCCAGTTCCCGCCTTACTTCTGCACTGAAGCGTTTTGAAGAAACCGCTTCCCTTACAGAAGACCTGAAAATGCATTTTGGAAATAATACAGCAAAAACGCTGGACCGTATGGATCCAGCACTTCCAGCCCGTGCAGCAGACCTTTTACTGCAGGCACAGCATGTTTATATCTATGCCCCGGATGCTCCTGCGGACTGGCTTCCATTTTTTGTTATCGCGCAAGACGATTGGGGATCCAGCCTGTTCTCTTAGAAGGTGGATCTGCCATTTATGAATATATGGTCAACATTACCGGCAATGATCTGGTCCTTCTTTTCAGTTTCTCACGTCTTTTAGGTGAAACACGGATCCTTTTTAGATCACTGTAACAAGATAAACTGCCCGGTTATCCTTTTTACAGACCTTTTTGCGACTCAGGAAGAAATGCCGTCCAGACTGACTTTTTACTGCTACCGCGGCGAACCAAATGAATATCATTCTATGACAGTCCCTTTATTAGTTCTTGATCTGATCATTTTAAATCTGATGCAGGCAAGCAAAAACAGTCTTACCTCCAGCCATTATCTGGAGAAACTGCGGGCCGAATATGCACAGATCATACGGAGATGACCTCAGCCATTGACAAATCACCGTTTTTGTGCCTATTCTATACTTATAATGTAACCATAATAATACAGATCCACAATGATCATAAGGGGGAGTACAACTATGAAAAAGCCATTGGCTGTTCTTATCACTGCTTTCAGTCTTTCTTTGGGACTTACGCCTGCATTTACCGGAATATCCGGAAATCTGATTATAGAGGCTGAGGCACATCAAGGCCGGACTGATGCAAACGGCGGACATCATGATTATAAAAACAAAAGCGGTCTTGGAAGCTATCACTATCACTGCGGAGGCAATCCTGCTCATCTCCATCCAAACGGGGTCTGCCCTTATGCAGGCGGTTCTTCTGGTAATTCCGGCTCAGCTGGTGGTTCTTCCTCCAAAAATCCGTCTTCTTCCGGAAATCAAAATCAAACAGAAACAGCAGCCGCTCAGGTTTCTACTGGTTGGCAGAAAGATGATCATGGCTGGTGGTACCGCCTTTCTGCAGATACCTACTATGCTGACGGTATAGCTGACATCGACGGCGCCACCTATCTATTTAACAGTGACGGCTATATGCTTACCGGTTGGCAGCAGTTAAATGGACACTGGTACTATTTTAACGCAAGCGGTGCCATGGTAACTGGCGGACTGACCATAGATGGGAAATATTACTACTTTGACTCTGACGGCGTACTGGACGAGACCGATTACGATGCCGTAGATGAACCAGGAGACGAAACATCAGATGATGACACAGAATATGACTACGATTATGATTACGACTTAGAAGAATATTAACAGGCAAAGCACAAACTGTCGCAGGTTCATCTCAAACAGATGTTCCTACGGCAGTTTTCACTTTTTACATAAAAGCATATAGGATTCCTCTGTACCTCTTTTGAAATTCAGTCGAATTGACTACGATATAAGATACTTAATAGAAATAGATTCTGCCATTCAGGCAAAACGGCTCACATGATATGAGCCGGACTTTTTTATTCATAGAATTTATAATCATTGATCTTTATTTTGGCCATTAAAAACCAAACTCTGCAATAACTGTTCCAGATATACAGGATCCTTCAGTGCACGCTGCAGATCATCTGCACGATCCGATGTCAGAAGGCAGGAATATAATTTATTCAGTCTGGTAGTAGCTTCTGCACGGCCTTTCTGTAAGCCTTCTGCACGACCTTCCTGTAAGCCTTCTGCACGACCTTCCTGTAAGCCTTCTGCACGACCTTCCTGTAAGCCTTCTGCACGACCTTTCTGTAAGCCTTCTGCATGGCCTTCTGCCAATCCTTCTGCCCACGCTTCTTCCCGGATCTCATCTGCATGTTCCTGAACATACTCTTTCATATACTGTTCAAACATCATATAGCGTTCCCCCATCTTCCGGCTTCTTTTGATCTGGCGCATGGACTCCTGAAGCCGTTTGACCAATGCATCTTCATAATCAGCTTCACTTCCAGCCAGATCAGCCTTAACAAAATCAAGTAATGCTACCAGTTCCTTTGGTATTTCCTCACGATTTTTTCCATTTGTATTAAGAAAAACAGTGCAGACTCCGTCACCAAATACATTTCCCGTTTCTTCACAGTATCTGCGGATGGTATAACGGCATTTTTTCTGCCCCAGGGGATCAAAGTTACAAATGAAAATGACATATGTGTCTGCCAGCTCTCCATAACTTTTCCCTTTTTCCAGCATTTCCACATCCATCTGACTGTGGTAATAACGGCTGCGTTTTTCCAGACTGTCTTTTTTCACCAGCTGCATCTCAATATCATAATGCGTCCTGTTTTCATCTTTTGCAAATACGTCCATGCGAATACTCTTACATTCCGGATTGAAAAAGAAACCATGTTCTGTGCTGATCTCAACTCTTTCAATCTGGATCTCCAACACACGTTCCAGGAAACATCGGCAGTTTTCTGCATCCATCATAACAGCTGCAAAACATAAAATCGTCATGAAATACCAGTTCTTCCAGTGTTTTTTTTACTCATTTTATTCCTCCATATTACAGAGGAATCCTATACTGGTAGATTATCATAATTTTCCTGTACATGCAATGGAATTCCCAAGAAAAATTATCCCCCTCCATTAAATAATGGTACGGTTGTACCCCCAAAAATCTTTCAATAAGTTTTTTTGACTTTTCCATATAAATTGCTTATGCTATACTGTAGTGAGCGTGCAAACACACACATTGAACACGGCGCGAAAGGAGCCTATCGTGAAATTCGCAGTTACAATCGTTACTTACAACCGACTGGAATTATTAAAAGAATGCATACAGCAGGTTCTGTCCCAGACAGTTCCCTTTTCTTATATTTGTATTGTAGACAACCACAGTACAGATGGTACTTCAGAATATCTGGACCAGCTGGCGGCTGGAACTGAAACCGTTTTCCCAAAACGCCGGAAAACCGGAGTTTCACATCCTCCATCTTCCGGAAAATATCGGCGGGGCCGGCGGCTTTGCAAAGGGACTGGAAGATCTTGGAAAAACAGACTGTGACTGGATCCTGATCATTGATGATGATGCCATGATCGCAGCAGATTATATAGAACAGCTTCAGAAAGCCATTTTAAAAACAAACTACCTGGCTTATTCCGGCACTGTAACTACTGCCGGAGCCATTGATACCACCCACAGACGTTTCATCCAGTGTCCAAGACTGATGTTTTATAAGCCGGTACCGGAAGAGGAATATGCCAAAGCTTCTTTTGAATACGATATCAGCACCTTCTGCGGCCTGTTGGTAAACGCTGACATGGTACGAAAGATCGGCCTTCCAAAAACAGAATATTTCATCTGGTTCGATGATACAGAATACTGTCTGCGGTTCCATGACCAGTCACGGATCTTAAATGTGACTACAGCTGTTTTAAACCACAAAACAGCCCCCCGTTGGTTCCGCCCCGGTCATCAGCTGGAAAAAATTACTATGGTTTCCGCAATGCCATTGACATAGGAAAGACCTATTCCAAAAATCCACACCTGTATATGGCATATATCTGGCTGAACCATAAAGCCCACATTTTCTTGGATACCTTCGGGCTTCTGCTTGGAAACCAGAAAGAAATGCGCCGTTACCGCATCAAAGTCTACAAAGATGTCCTTAAAAACCGCCATAAAAAACCAGACGGAATATCCCCGGATTACCTGCCTGGAAGCGGATACAAATCATAAAGGAGAAAAACGCATGCAAGCAATCATCCTGGCTGCCGGAATGGGAAAAAAAAAACGTTTAAAGCAGCTGACACAGAATAATACAAAATGTATGGTAAAGGTAAACGGTGTTCCCCTGATCAACCGCACCTTAAACCAGTTAGAACAGCATAACCTGTCCCGGATCGTTATTGTTACCGGATATGAAGGCCAAAAACTTCGAGAACATATTGAAGGTCTGCATATCAAAACACCGGTTGTCTTTATTGACAACCCGGTCTATGACCGCACCAACAATATTTACTCCCTTTTCCTGGCAAAAGACTATTTATTAAAAGAAGACACTCTTCTTTTAGAGTCTGATATCATCTTTGAGGACTCTGTATTAAACAGCCTTACTGATGACCCAAGAGACAGTCTGGCACTGGCTGCCAAATATGAGTCATGGATGGACGGAACCTGTCTGGTCCTCTCTGACCAGGACGATATCGAAGCCATGATCCCAGGCAAAAAGTTCCGTTTTTCCGATACCGAACATTATTACAAGACCGTAAACCTTTATAAATTCAGCCAGGAATTTTCCAGGACACACTATGTTCCTTTTCTGGAAGCTTATACAAAAGCACTTGGAAATAATGAATACTATGAACAGGTATTGAAGGTTCTGGTAACTTTAGATGATCCAGGCATCAAGGCAAAACGTCTGGATGAGAACCAGCGCTGGTATGAAATTGACGATATCCAGGATCTGAACATTGCTGAGTCCATTTTCGCACCGGAAAAGAGCGCACTCACCTGATCCAGAAGCGTTTCGGCGGCTACTGGCGCTATCCAAAAATGCTGGATTTCTGCTATCTGGTAAACAGTTATTATCCGCCGCAGAAAATGATGGATGAGATCAAACATAATTTTGATGTCCTTGCAAGACAGTATCCATCCGGAATGGCTGTAAACTCTCTCCTGGCCGCCAGAAACTTCTCCCTCCGCCAGGATCAGATCGTAGTAGGAAATGGCGCTGCAGAACTGATCAAAGCCCTTATGGAGCGTGTAAAAGGCAATCTGGGCGTGATCCGTCCTGCCTTTGAAGAATATGCAAACCGCTGTGACAAAGAAAAGGTCATTGCATTCGTTCCTCAGACAGAAGATTTCTCCTACAATGAAAATGATGTGATGAATTTCTTTGAAGATAAGAACCTTGACTGCCTGGTATTAGTTAATCCGGACAATCCAACAGGCAATTATATCTCCCGTGAGGGCATGCTAAAGTTGGCCCGCTGGACAAAGGAAAAAGACATCCGCTTCCTTGCAGATGAGTCTTTCGTAGACTTCGCAGAAGAAACAGAACCTACCCTTTTAGTAGAAGAACTGTTAGATGAAAATCCACATATGATCGTAGTAAAAAGCATTTCCAAGTCCTACGGTATCCCGGGACTGCGCTTAGGTGTAGCTGCCAGCGGCGATACAGACCTGATCGGACAGCTGAAAAAAGATGTTGCCATCTGGAATATCAATTCCTTTGGTGAGTTTTATATGCAGATCGAAGAAAAATACAGAAAAGACTATGCCTCTGCTTTAGACAAGCTTCGCACAGAGCGGACCCGTTTTGCGGAAAAACTTGGCAGTCTCCCCGGTGTCCGCATCTTCCCATCCCAAGCAAATTACCTGATGGTGGAACTCACAGGCGAAAATGTCAAAGCCACAGAGATAACAGAACTTCTTTTAACCCGCTATAACCTGTTTATCAAAGACCTGTCCTCCAAGATCTCCAGAGATGACCGCCAGTTTTTACGGATCGCCATCCGGAATGAAGAGGAAGATGATGTGCTGGTAAAAGCACTTGAAGAAAATTTTTAAACTCACTGACCTGACCAATAACAATATAAAACCACTTTTTAATCAGCTAACAATCAGCGGACGCGCCACTGCGCCTCCTCGATATGCTTGGCAACAAAAAAAGACCGCCCGGACCTGTTCATTATCCAGTCCAGACGGTCTTTTCGTTGTATTTACAACCTATTAATTCTTTTTCTTCTTATAGTCTCCCCATGCATACATAACCAGTGCCAGAGCGATAACTCCGTAGGAAATGAATACACGGAAGTACTCACCGATCGCAGCGTCACCAAACAGGTTCTTTCCTGCGGATGGAGCTACGATGAAAAGTAAGTGGAACAGGATACAGCCAAGAAGCGCCTGTCCGTTGGTTGCCTTTTTAATGGATGCACCACCTACCAGAATGGCTGCACCTGCGTACAGACCCACCTGCTCATGGGCACCGTAAGTCTGGAAGGAACCCATGTTCTGAACGAAGATCAGCTGTCCCCAGCCAGCCAGTACGGTAGAGATCACGATAGCGATCACG
>ENA-OPZN01000325-OPZN01000325.1-human-gut-metagenome-genome-assembly--contig:-NODE-325-length-16360-cov-2.467689_pt1 | contig 16360 bp, 21 predicted proteins | sample MGYA00242483_ERZ504503 | MGnify/ENA primary metagenome ERZ504503 (study PRJEB26092, sample SAMD00036285) | human gut metagenome | host: Homo sapiens | study: EMG produced TPA metagenomics assembly of... | reverse complement strand
CCCCCCAGCGGGATCTTCTCCATTACAAACATTACAATTGCAAACAAGAGAAACAGGATGGTTATAGTTGATGGACTCATAAACTCCCCCTTCGGTTTTATATAACTGTATAAACCTTATTCATTTTTTAAGGTACTTTGTAACCGGTGTCCCGCCTGCCAGTCAGAACACTTATGTTTTGCAGCTGCTGTCCTGGACCATTATTTTATTTTATATCTTATATTTGATATTTTATATTTAATAATGTATCCATTTCATGTTTTATAATAGAACAGAACGCTGTAATTGTCAATAGTAATTTACCAATTCAGCGTTCTGCATATTCTTTTGATATTTTATTGTGCATATATAACAAATCCCCGCTGCCAGCGGGGAAGTCATATCTTTTTTACTAGTATCTTGTCAGTACATCATTCATGCTTCGGATAATATGAAATACCATCTTCTCCCCCGCCTGCTTCGGGTCCCCGCTTTCAAGGGCTGCCAGGATCTGTCGGTGCTCTTCCTGGGAATTTCTGGCGTATTCTTCTTCTGTGGACTTTAAGCCCATAGAAAGACCGTTCCACATTTCAGACAGCATTGTTTTTAACTTTTCATTTCCTGCTGCTGTCCAGATCTCATAGTGGAAGGACTGGTTATAGTTAGAATAACTGCTGGAATCTTTTTTCTCCAGTGCCTCATCTGCCATTTCCAGGCAGTTTCTTATAGCAGAAAGATCTGCTTTTCTCTGACAGCAGAGCACACAGGCCGCACTTTCAAGCGCCGCTCTTATTTCATAGTGCTCTCTTATGGTTGTTTCATTTAAACCAAGGACAGTTGCGCCCTTGTTCTGTTTTAAGTCAATGAGGCCATCTCTTGCCAGTATCTGAAATGCCTCACGCACCGGTGTAACGGATACACCTAACTGCTGGGCAGTTGCTTCCAGTGTAATAACTTCTCCTTCACCGATCTGCTTTGAGATAATGGCTTTTCGCAGTGCAGAAGCCACCCGTTCCCTTGCAGGCAGCAATTTAATTGGTTTTAATGTAACCATAACTCTTTAATCCCTCCCCTTATGGATAGCAGCCAGTTTCACTGCCATTTTTTCAAAATATTCCTCTAACTGTCCGGCTCCTTCTTCTGTTTTTCCAGCCTTCCAGTTTTCTATACTCTTACTTAATAAGATCTCTTCCTCTGTTTTCTCCCGGACATTTCCCCAGACACCTTCCGGGTTCCGTCTGGATATAACAAAATAAAGGTAGATCTCCGTTATCGTCTCCAGATTTTTTCTGGAAAGACTGTAAGGGTAGTTGCGCCAGATCTCCCTGTGAAAATTCAATTCCCTATCAGGAAGACTGCTTCGTTCTTCTTCCTCTAAATTCTGTAAAAATTCAAGTTCTAATCTACAGCCTGTTTTTAAAATATGGCGGAAGTAGTCTTCTGTGAGAGATGCCACCCGCACATGATTATTAGGCAGACGATCGATCAATCCCTGATACTCCAACAAGATCAGAGCTTCTCTTACCGGCATCCGGGATACTCCCAGACTTTCTGCCAGCTCATTCTGTGTCATCTCACTGCCGTCAGGTATATTTCCCGCCAATATCTCATCCCGCAGAAGTTCTACAATACTGCCCTGCTTTTTCTTATTTCCAATATATTCCATTTAGTCTGTCCTCACTTTTCAAGTCTCCAAGATCCAGATCCACCAAAACCATATTCTGGCATAAACTGCTACTGTAATCTCTTCTTAAAATATCCTTCCGCACAGTAGATCGCACCGCATGGATTGTGTGCCAGCACACGGTCCTTTGCCACCAGTGTAGTCACCATTTGTTTGGAATATTTGTAAAACATAGAGTCATGTCCTACGCAAAGTCCCAGCGCAATGTTAAACTCTGTTTCCTGGGAATTTAAAAATTCGGCCTGGGCAATTGGGTTGCACATTGGTTCAAATGCATCTGCATTGACCTTCTTTTCTTTCGGAATTCCTACCGACTCCTTTGGAAAACCACCGGTCTTACAGATCACAGATACCACATCAAAGCCCTGGGCTGTAAAAAGATCTGCCACAACACGCGCCTCTTTTCGCAGTCCCCTGCAAAATGCCAGTCCTATTTTTTATAACCCATTTTTTACAAAATTCCACTGTTTCTTTTAATCTCGGCCATTGGCAATAGCCTTCCCCTTCGATCTCAGAACAACTTACATAAAATTCGTGATTTTCCTCTAAGGCATATTTCTCATAAGCCCCATCCATTTTTTCTTTTTCCCGCATAGGACAGTTTTTTGGCATTTTTCTCTCTTACAGCCGGATCCTGCGATCCACATGCTAATACATTACATTTTGCACAAGTATACATAGTTTCTCCCCTGACTTTTATTTTTTTTCTGATACCGGATTGTTCCGCGTCTTTGCGCTCCCACAATCACATTTAATATTGTATCCATTTTTTGCATAAAAGTAAAGAGCAGACATAACCGTTGATCCGGTTTGTCTGCTCTATTGCTTTTATTTTATTTAAAATGCAAAAACTTATCATGAACTGCCTGAACAGCCCGGTCTGCATCCTTCTTATCTACCAGTACAGAGATCTTGATCTCACTGGTAGAGATCATATTGATGTTAATGTGGGCATCATACAGTGCCTCAAACAGCTTTGCTGCAACACCCGGATTGTTGATCATACCGGAACCCACTACGGAAACCTTGGCAATATCTGCGTTTGTCTCCAGTCTTGCAAAACGCAGTTCAGCCTTGTGGGACTCTAACAGCTCTGCTGCCTTCTTAAGATCTCCTTCTGCTACTGTGAAGCAGATATCCTTTCCTTCTTCATGGCCAATGCCTGAAGGATAATATCTACATTAATGTGGTTCTGTGCCAGTAAAGAGAATACCTTGAAAGAAGTTCCTACTTCATTTGGCACTCCTACCAGTGCGATCCTTGCAATATCTTTATCTTTTGCTACGCTGCTGACTGCTGTCTTTTCCATGCGTTTTGCTACCCCTTCCACTTTTGTACCTGGATGACCGGTAAAGCTGGATAATACTTCCAGTTTTACATTATATTTCTTTGCCAGTTCTACAGAACGGTTGTGAAGCACCTGTGCTCCCAAAGTTGCCAGTTCCAGCATCTCATTATAAGTAACTTCATCCAGCTTTCTTGCGCCCTTTACATGTCTTGGGTCTGCTGTGTATACACCATCTACATCTGTGTAGATCTGGCACAGGTCTGCTTCCAGTGCTGCTGCCAGTGCAACTGCAGAAGTATCAGAACCGCCTCTTCCCAGTGTAGTGATGTTCTGGTTTCTGTCTACTCCCTGGAAACCGGTAACGATCACAATCCGCTTCTGGTCCAGCTCTGCCTCCAGACGCTCTGTATCGATCTTTTTGATCCTTGCATTCTTTGCTGCCGTATCTGTAAGTATCCCTGCCTGCCAGCCGGTAAGAGAAACCACCGGATACCCCAATACTTCAATAGCCATGGCACAAAGTGCAACGGAGATCTGTTCTCCTGTGGATAACAGCATATCCATCTCCCGGTTGGAACCTTCCGGATTAATTTCTTTTGCTTTTTCAATCAGATCATCTGTAGTGTCACCCTGAGCAGAAAGCACAACCACTACCTGATTTCCTGCTTTGTACGTATCAGTGATGATCCTTGCTACGTTACGAAGACGCTCTGTATCTGCTACAGAGGTACCGCCAAATTTCTGTACGATCAACCCCATTTTCATTTTCCTTCCTGTATCTATTTCTGCTTAAAGCAGCTTCATTTTTCTAAAAAAGTCAGTTCTTATTTTAGCCTTTTTTTGTCCGCTTGTCCAGTACATATAACAATATTTGTCTTTATACAAAACACTGCAGAAGTAATTTTTCTCCTGCAGTGTTTTGATCAACCTTTATTTACTTTTCCAGATTTTTCCATTTAAAGTTAGGTACAACATCGGACCACTTGTTGATACCGATCAGGGATTTTGCAAACTCACTTGCCTCTAAAGTAGAGTTCTTTTTGTCAATATCCCTGAATACCTGCCAGATCTTTCTCCTCTTTGTAGCTTCGATCAGATTTGGCTTGCTCATATCGCACTCCCACAGGCCTAATTTCAGTCCATCTTTTGCCTCTGAAGGAGCATCTACCTGACGGCTTAAGGTATAAGCATCAATATATGGGTTGCTGTCTACCAGATAATAGGAATAAGCAAAGGCTGCTGCCTGAAGCTCCGGAACATCTCCCCTGGTCGGACTGTAAGCTGTAAAACCCTGTTCTGTAAGGATAATGTGGCGCACATGACCGGACGGTGTCTTTAATGCCTCCTGGCAGAAATAATCAGTCAGCACATTTAAGTTGGCAAAGTTGATGACCGGTGAATTAAAGTCATTTTTAACCAGTCCTGTTGCCTGGGCGTCATCCCAAAATACAGGATCGATCAGCGGACATGGATATGGATGATAAGCCAGTCCCCATTCCATCTGTCCCTGGTTATTGGCAATGGAGTTAAAACTGTCAATGATCTCTTTTCCGCCGTATTTTAACTGGCCATCCATTTCATTCATCCAGTTATAACTAAGGGAAAGATATACTCTGTCATTTGCATTGGTACTCTTAATTGCTGTGTAGCATACACGGAATGCCTTTTCGTAGGTCTTCACATAATTGGTCAGATCCATAGGCCCCATGTAGTTCCATTCCTGGTTTTCGATCTCATTTCCAATGATCCAGTTTGAAACTTTTCCGTAATTGGCATTCTTGCCGCTGTAATGATCTGCCAGGAATGCGGAAATTGCCTTTAACTGCTCAAAACCAGCCTCATTGGTGGCATTAAACATGTAATAATATGCACTGGAGGTTTTCTGTACCCCTGGAATAAACAGATTGGAGGTCGTATCGCTCCAGTCATTTAAGAGGATGGCATTTACAACCATTCCTTTTCCGGAATAAGCGCTGATGACCTTATCATAATCTTCTACAATGCCTTTGTTAAAATGATAAGTCTTGCCCTCATACTGGAAATCAATACCGGATCCCATTAATCTGGAAACTGCGATATTGGTGGTCACATACTTTACACCCAGGTCAAAGGCATCATCCAACATGTTCAGCTCAATGTTTAAGCCCTTTTTTGTCAAAGGTTCCTTAAAAGCTTCTGTATTCTTTGCCACGATCTCAGGATTGGTAATATAATGAGGTTCGCTGACTGCCTTGTAAGTACCGTCTTCCTTTACTGCCAGCACAAATTTGCTGTAAAGACAGTCGGAACCATCTCCTTTGTTAAAAGGAACGGTAACGGTAGTGGCGCCGGATGCATTTGCCGAAGTAAGATAGTCGCTGCGGCTTCCCAGATCATCCTGTAGGTAGGCTGCTCGAACACATACACCTTGCCATCGGTTCCTTCTGTACTGCCACTGCTGTTTAAAGCGATCTCAACGTTCTGTTTATCATCGGTTATCTTACAGGATGTGATCTGTCCGGAAACTTCTGCAGCCAGGGCATTAAATGCACTGTCCCCAGGGCAAGAACACCCGTTCCAAGAAACAGAGCCGCTGCACAAAGGAAACCTGCAGCTCCTGATCTTTTATAGTTTTTCATTCTTTCTGCCTCCCATATTCTGTCAGATTTTTTACAACCTACATCATACATAATCTAACTTATATTTTCAATTACGTTTTTATTACATTATCTTAATTTAAAAGGTTACTGTTCAGTCATAGGCTGGTTTTGCTCTTGACATTTTTTTCTCTCCGTTTATAATATTTTTAGACCTTTTGTATCTGCTTTCGGGCTGAGACGGTGTGAGGGGGAGCGCCCTGACACTGCGTACAAAAGAGAGGCGATGGGACTCCGTGTTTCGGATTGAGAGGATGCTAGTGAGCATCGACCGCCAATTACAGCTGTAAAACGGCGCCATCGCTATGTCTATTTTTAACAGAGATTTGCCAAACGCGCCGTGTGGGTGCGTTTTTTTTTTATTGCCATTTTCATAAGGCTTTATTAAAAACACCCCATTCCACATACAGCCAGAATGAGGAGAGGTAAACGATATGAAAAATTCAAAAACACATGTAACGAAACTTGTCTTTCTTGCCATGATGGTAGCTCTGGGAGTCGTGATCTCCCCGATCCTTCGTGTAGAGGGAATGTGTCCTATGGCCCATTTTATTAATGTAACCTGTGCGGTTATGCTTGGTCCCTGGTATGCTTTCGTGTGCGCTCTGGCTATTGGCATCATCCGTATGGTATGTATGGGTATCCCGCCTCTGGCTCTGACCGGTGCAGTATTTGGCGCTTTTCTTTCCGGTATGCTCTACCGCCTTTCCAAAGGCAAACTGGTATGTGCGTTCATCGGTGAAGTCATTGGAACCGGCATCATCGGCGCTATTGTTTCTTATCCTGTTATGACACTGATCTGGGGACGTACAGGTCTTACCTGGTTCTTCTATGTGCCATCCTTTATTGCAGGTACACTGATCGGAGGCAGCCTTGCTTTCATTTTCTTAAAGCATTTACAGAAAGCCCATATGTTATCCACATTCCAGACTGCTTTAGGCTCTCAGGTCTACACTAATACAGATACGGTTGTGAATGACTCTCTGGGAATTGCATTTTTAGGCTTTATCGGTTATCTTGCTTCCACAGTTGCCGTAAAACAGTTCGTTGCTGAACCTGGACCGGTTGCAGGAAGCATCAAATATATTGTTCTCCTTGCCTTTGTTGCAATGGCAGTGGTATACTGGAATACAAACAAGAAACATGCCTGATGTGCATACATGTGCAAAAAATATCCATTGCAAAATAAACGCTGTAACAGGCCTGCATGGTTCTGCTGCAGCGTTTTTATTATAAGGAGATCATCTCATGGACAATCGGAATGGTAATATAAATAAAGCTCAGCTCCTTTCCTGCTTAAAACAGGTTCGTGACCAACTTCATGACCAGGCACCGCTGATCCACTGCATCACACATCCCATTGTGGTCAACGACTGTGCCAACGCAGTTCTGGCCCTTGGAGGACGCCCTATTATGGCAGAACATCCTGCAGAAGTGGCGGACATTTCTGCCAGCGCAGCTGCCCTTACCGTCAGCCTTGGAAATATTACAGATGCAAGGGCTGAGTCCATGCTTCTGGCAGGAAAAGCCATCAAAAGAATGAAAGATGCTGAAAATGCAAAAAGAGCCTCTGTGATCGACCTGGTAGGGATCACATGCAGCCCTTTCCGCATGGAACTTGCAAAACGTTTTTATTAAAGAATGTAAGCCAGCTGTGATCAAAGGCAATGGCTCTGAGATACGTGCAATCGCAGGCGCTGCCTTTCATGGCACTGGCGTAGATGTAAGTGCAGCTGACGCTGTAACTGCCAAAGATCCGGATACCGTACATTCTATGGCCCATATTGCCAGAAAGCTGGCAGAAGAGACAGGCGCTGTGATCCTTGTTACCGGTGAAGTAGATATCATTGCTTCCCCAAATAAAGATACCACATACGGCATCTACAATGGTTCTCCCAATATGGCAAAAGTCACCGGCACCGGCTGCATGCTCACCTGCATCACAGGTACTTATCTGGCTGTGACAGATGCTCTCACTGCCTGCATCCTCGCTGCGATCACATTAGACTGTGCCGGTGAATGTGCCAATGCTGCAAAAGGTCTTGGTACTTATCATATAGAACTGATCAACCAGCTGTCCGTCATGACCGAAGATCAGATCACACAGTTATCCAATATACAGCGATTACTATAAATCAGGCAGCTCTTAATTTCGTTGCAAAAACAACGTTTTATTTTTCCTTCAACTGCATAAATCCAGACATCATACAACCACCTGCTGCCCCGGTCCCAAGGATCTGGGGCATTTTTTTCTGCTGTGATCCCGCCGATGGCATATACCGGAATATCCACTTCTTTACATACATTTTCAAGAAATTCCAGACCTCTTCCCGGAAGTCCTTTCTTGCAGTCTGTCTCAAAGATATTTCCTGCAAATACATAGTCTGCACCTAAACGTCCTGCTTCTTTCGCATCTTCTACAGAATGGATCGAAGTACCAAGAAGTGTAAGTCCTTCCGGCCGTCCTATAGTTTTAAGCATTTCCAAAGGCAGATGCAGCTTATCATATCCCAAATGATGTACCACCTCTGGAAAACGGTGCAAAATAAGGGTAGTTCCCGCCTTCTCACACAGCTTAATAACCACCTTTGCCAGTTCTTCGTACTTTTCTTCTGTCAGATCCTTTTCCCGCAGTACCATGGCTTTTGGATAGAAGAGGAGACACAGACGAAGCTGCTTTAAATATGCCCCATCTGTATCATTTTCCAACACCAGATGCCGGTTGGTCACTGCTATCATCTTTTCATACATATTTTCGTACATACGATCCCTTCCACCTTTCCATTCATCCCCAATCATTCATATATTTTTCCCATCCGAAGGTAGGAAACAAACTACACCAGCGCATCTTCCATATGCAGCATGCAAAAAAGCTCCCGGAATTACTTCCGGGAGCCGAATCGTTTGAGCATAATGTCCATTCAGACATGTTGTATTACTTATATATAAAATCTGTAAAATTATTCGATGATAGATACAACTCTACCAGAACCTACAGTACGTCCGCCTTCACGGATAGCGAAACGAAGTCCCTGCTCCATAGCTACTGGATGGATCAGTTCAACAGTCATTTCTACGTTATCGCCAGGCATACACATTTCAGTACCAGCTGGTAACTCGCAAACGCCAGTTACGTCAGTTGTTCTGAAGTAGAACTGTGGACGATAGTTGTTGAAGAAAGGTGTATGACGGCCGCCCTCGTCCTTGGTCAGAACGTAAACCTGAGCGGTAAATTTGTGATGGCAATGTACAGAACCTGGCTTGCACAGACACTGTCCACGCTCGATCTCAGTTCTCTGAACACCACGCAGCAGAGCACCGATGTTATCACCAGCCTCAGCGCTGTCAAGGAGCTTACGGAACATTTCGATACCGGTTACAACAGTCTTACGGGTATCTTCATGAATACCAACGATCTCAACTTCGTCGTTCAGGTTCAGAGTACCACGCTCTACTCTACCAGTAGCAACAGTACCACGACCAGTAATGGTGAATACGTCCTCTACAGGCATCAGGAAAGGCTTATCTGTTTCACGAACAGGATCTGGAATCCAGGTATCAACTGCATCCATCAGTTCCATGATCTTATCGCCCCATGGTCCCATTGGATCTTCCAGAGCCTTCAGAGCGGAACCCTGGATGATAGGAGTATCATCGCCTGGGAACTCGTACTCGTTCAGCAGTTCACGGATTTCCATGTCTACTAATTCAAGTAACTCAGGATCGTCTACCATATCGCACTTGTTCATGAATACTACGATGTAAGGTACACCTACCTGACGGGACAGAAGGATGTGCTCTCTAGTCTGAGCCATAACACCATCAGTTGCAGCTACAACCAGGATAGCGCCGTCCATCTGAGCAGCACCAGTGATCATGTTCTTAACGTAGTCAGCATGTCCTGGGCAGTCAACGTGTGCATAGTGTCTCTTCTCGGTCTGATACTCAACGTGTGCAGTAGAGATGGTGATACCACGCTCTCTCTCTTCTGGAGCCTTATCGATGTTCTCGAAGTCTACCTTTGCGTTTCCAGCAACTCTTTCTGCCAGAACCTTGGTAATAGCAGCGGTCAGAGTAGTTTTACCATGGTCAACGTGTCCAATGGTACCAATGTTACAATGGGTTTTAGTTCTTTCAAACTTAGCTTTAGCCATTTTATAACGTCCTCCTTAATTTGCGCCCCTGTATATGTGTGGGGCTAATATAGTTAATGTCAGGCTATCAATCATTATATGATATTTCACCTTGATTTACAAGCCTTTTTTAGATTTTATCATTTCTTATGATCAGCAAGAACTTTCTCCTGAACGTTCTTTGGAACCTGCTCATATTTCTCGAAGAACATAGAGTAGTTACCACGACCCTGAGTTCTGGAACGCAGGTCTGTGGAGTAACCGAACATCTCAGACAGCGGAACATATGCCTTAACCATCTTACCACCGCCGATGTCTTCCATACCTTCGATACGGCCACGACGGGAGTTGATATCACCGATTACATCACCCATGTATTCTTCTGGCATGGTAACTTCAACCTTCATGATAGGCTCAAGAAGAACTGGGTTACCCTTTGCCATAGCATCCTTGAATGCCATAGATCCGGCAATGTGGAATGCCATTTCAGAAGAGTCGACTTCATGGTAAGAACCATCGTATACATCAGCGCTTACACCCAGAACTGGGAATCCGCCAAGTACACCGGTCTTGGAAGCCTCTTCAATACCTTCGCCAACTGCTGGGATATATTCCTTAGGAATAGCACCACCAACAACGGAAGAAGTGACTTGAAGGTTTCTTCTGCGTTTGGATCCATTGGTGTGAAGTGAACTTTACAATGTCCGTACTGTCCACGACCACCGGACTGCTTAGCATACTTGCTGTCTACATCAACAGCCTTAGTAAATGTTTCCTTATAAGCAACCTGAGGAGCACCTACGTTAGCCTCTACGTTGAATTCACGCAGCAGACGGTCTACGATGATGTCCAGATGCAGCTCACCCATACCGGAGATAATGGTCTGACCAGTCTCTTCGTCGGTACGAACACGGAAAGTAGGATCTTCTTCTGCCAGCTTTACAAGAGCGTCGCCCATCTTATCCTGGCTTGCTTTTGTCTTAGGCTCGATAGCGATATCGATAACTGGCTCTGGGAATTCCATAGACTCCAGGATTACTGGATGCTGTTCATCACAGATGGTATCACCAGTTGTGGTATTCTTGAAACCAACGGCTGCAGCAATATCACCGGAGTATACACGATCAAGTTCGTGTCTCTTGTTTGCATGCATCTGAAGGATACGTCCTACACGCTCCTTCTTATCCTTTGTAGCATTCAGTACATAAGAACCGGATGCTAAGGAACCGGAATAAACACGGAAGTAAGCTAACTTACCAACGAATGGGTCAGTCATGATCTTGAATGCAAGAGCAGCGAATGGCTCTTCATCAGAAGAATGACGTACTACTTCGTTGCCGTCCAGATCCACACCCTTGATAGATGGGATATCGGTTGGTGCAGGCATATATTCAAGGATCGCATCCAGAAGCTTCTGAACGCCCTTGTTACGATAAGCGGAACCGCAGCATACAGGAATAGCTGTACACTCACAGGTTGCCTTTCTTAATGCTTTCTTTAATTCATCTACAGATGGCTCTTCACCTTCCAGATACTGCATCATCAGATCATCATCCAGCTCGCAGATCTTCTCGATCAGCTCGGTGTGATATAACTCAGCATCATCCTGCATATCTTCTGGGATATCGCAGATAGCAATATCTTCGCCCTTATCATCGTTGTAGATGTAAGCCTGCATCTCGAACAGGTCGATGATTCCCTTGAATTCATCTTCCTTGCCGATTGGCAGCTGTAAAACGATTGGATTCTTGCCCAGACGGGTCTTGATCTGCTCTACTGCGCCGTAGAAGTTTGCACCAAGGATGTCCATCTTATTAATGAATGCCATACGTGGTACATTGTAAGTATCAGCCTGACGCCATACGTTCTCAGACTGAGGCTCAACGCCGCCCTTTGCACAGAAAACACCAACAGCGCCATCCAGTACTCGCAGGGAACGCTCAACCTCAACGGTGAAGTCAACGTGTCCTGGGGTATCGATGATGTTGATACGATGCTCTAATGCTCCAGCCTTTGGCTTGCAGTGATCCTGCAGAGTCCAGTGGCAGGTAGTAGCAGCGGAAGTGATGGTGATACCTCTTTCCTGCTCCTGAGCCATCCAGTCCATGGTAGCAGTACCTTCATGAGTATCACCGATCTTATAGTTTACACCAGTGTAATACAGAATACGCTCAGTCAGTGTGGTCTTACCAGCATCGATATGAGCCATAATTCCGATATTTCTGGTTCTGTCTAATGGATATTCTCTTCCAGCCAAGGGATTTTCCTCCTTAAAATTGTGAAAAAGGGAAATCTGCAATTAGAAACGGTAGTGAGCAAATGCCTTATTTGCTTCTGCCATCTTATGCATATCTTCTTTCTTCTTTACAGATGCGCCAGTGTTGTTAGCTGCATCCATGATCTCGTTTGCCAGTCTCTCTTCCTGAGTCTTCTCGCCTCTCTTACGGGAGTACAGAGTGATCCAGCGAAGTCCAAGAGCCTGTCTTCTTTCTGGCTTAACTTCGATCGGCACCTGATAGGTAGCACCACCGATACGTTTTGCCTTTACTTCCAGAACTGGCATGATGTTGTTCATTGCTTCTTCAAATACTTCGATAGCGTCTTTTCCGGTTGTCTCAGCAACACGATTGAAAGCGCCGTATACAATTTTCTGTGCAACACCCTTCTTGCCGTCTAACATGATGTTGTTGATCAGCTTGGTTACAACCTTATTGTTGTAGATTGGGTCTGCCAGAACGTCTCTCTTCTGAGTATGTCCTTTACGTGGCACGTTACTTCCCTCCTTAATATGCTGCTTCGGAAACATTTCCTCAGCAGGTTTACATTAACTCGTCGGTACTCACATGTTTCCATAAAATGTGTTCGTGCGCGGTCTATATATTTTCCTGCAACCACAGGTTCAATATCACAATCCGGCACAACAAAGCAGTCCAGTATTAACTGACTGCAGTCACTTTACTGCTGTTAGTGATTCCAGTTTTAAATTTTAATTACTTTTTGTCTTTTGGTCTCTTAGCGCCGTATTTGGAACGAGCCTGCTTTCTGTTAGCAACACCTGCTGTATCCAGTGTACCTCTTACGATATGATATCTGGTACCTGGCAGGTCCTTTACTCTTCCTCCACGGATCAGAACAACGCTGTGCTCCTGAAGGTTATGACCTTCTCCTGGGATGTAGCTTGTTACTTCGATACCATTGGAAAGACGTACTCTGGCGATCTTTCTAAGTGCAGAGTTAGGTTTCTTAGGGGTAGCAGTCTTAACAGCGGTACAAACGCCACGCTTCTGTGGTGCAGATACGTTTGTTGCCTTCTTCTGTAAAGAGTTATAACCCTTCTGCAGAGCTGGTGCGGTAGACTTCTTTGCGCTGGTCTGTCTTCCCTTTCTTACTAACTGGTTAAATGTTGGCATCCTTTTCACCTCCTGTGATATTGACTGTTGGTTGCTGTGTCTTTCAGCTTGTTGTTATGCAAAGAGCAAAGCGCTTTGCACACACTTTTTTATTATAGCATGGTGAAAAATCTGTCAAGTGGGATTTTTCAAATATTTTTGAGCTTTTCCAAATATTTTCAACTTTATTTTTCCCATGTTTTAAAGGCCTATTCATTTATGCATTCAGGTAATCCAGGGCAAACTGTACATAGATACCGGTGCCATGATATAACACATCTTCATCTACATCAAAAGCAGGATGGTGATGGGCAGCGATAATGCCTTTTTCTTCGTTGCGGCAGCCAAGATAACCGAAGACGCCTGGTACGGTTTCCATATACACGCTGAAATCTTCTGCTCCTGTCATCTTCTTTAACGGGATCAGGGCATCTTCTCCCATTTCTTTTGATGCGGCTCCTCTTGCGATCTGTACCAGATCTTCATGGTCATTGATCAGTGGGCTTGGACCAAAGTAATAATCTACTTCTGCGCTGCAGCCATATCCCTTTACTACCGGCTCTACTACACTTTTAATCACTTCCGGCATGCTGTTTCTGAATTCTCTGTTAAATGCACGAACCGTTCCTGTCAGTTCTGCCTGGTCTGCAATGATATTTTCCTTGGTTCCGCCATTGAAGATACCTACTGTAACCACCAGTGCATTAAACGGATTGTTGATACGGCTTGGAATGGTCTGTAATGCCTGGATAGCTGCTGCTCCTGCGATAATAGCATCTTTTCCTTCATGAGGAGCACTTCCGTGACTGGATTTTCCATGGATTTTAATGGTAAAACGGTCGCTGCAGGCCATACGCTCGCCGGACTCAAAATTTACCTTTCCGGCAGGAACTGCAGACCAGATATGCATACCGAAAATGGCATCTACTCCTTCAAGGGCACCTCTCTTTACATATTCTTCGGACTTTCTTCCTATTTCTTCTGCCATCTGGAAGATCAGCTTTACAGTACCATGGATCTCATCTCTGTGAGCGCTTAAGATCTTTGCTGCTCCTAATAACATAGAAGTATGGCAGTCATGTCCGCAGGCATGCATTACTCCCGGATTTAAACTGCAGTAGCTTTTTCCCGGGTTCTCTGTAATAGGAAGGGCATCAATATCTGCACGCAACATTACCGTCTTTCCAGGCTTGTCTCCCTTAATGGTTCCTACACAGCCTGTGATCCCTTCAAATTCCTGTACTTCCACGCCCATTTTTTCCAGTTCTTCTTTAATAAAACGGGTAGTATTTACTTCCTTTGTACTCAGCTCTGGATGGGAATGAAGATAATGTCTGCACTGGATCACGTAGCTTTCCTGTTCTTTTGCAAGTTCTTTTACGTTCATTTTCATTCTCCCTTCGCCATTTTTCCAGATAATCTGCAGCAAACTGTGCATATTCTGCAGAACCTCTGTGAAGAATATCTTCATCGATCTTAAATTTCTCGTTGTGGACCGGATAAACACAGCCCTTTTCTTCGTCGTAGCAGCCTAAGAATAAGAATACAGAAGATGGGATCTTATCCATAATATAGGAAAAGTCTTCGCTTCCTGTTGCTTTCTTTGCCTCTTCTATGCCATCTTCTCCATACAGTTTTACAGCTGCTTTTCTTGCAATGTCTGTAAGCATTGGATCTGCGTTTACAAGAGAAGGTTCAATATAGAAATACTCCAGTTCGGCAGTGCAGCCTTCTGCAGCAGCTGTGCATTCAACGATACGGCGCATGTTTTCTTCTACCATGGCACGGCACTCTTTTGAATAGCAGCGGACCGTTCCCTCCATCACTGCCTTATCTGTAATAATGTTAAACTGGGTTCCTGCCTGGATCTTTCCAACCGTTACTACCAGGGAATTGGATGGATCATTGATGCGGCTTACAATGTGCTGTAAGTTCATAAGGATGGAACTTGCTGCCACAATGGCATCTTTTCCATGCTGAGGTTCAGAGCCATGGGAGGAAACGCCGTGGACTGTAATGATGAAGTTATCACAGCTTGCCATCAGTTCCCCGTCCTTTACAAGAACTTTTCCGCTTGGTCCTGTTGGCCATACATGCATGCCCATAGCAGCATCTACATCATCTAAGTAGCCCTTATCTACATAGTAGCGGCTTCCATAGAATGCTTCTTCTGCAGCCTGGAATAATAACTTTACAGTTCCAGGAAGATTTTCTCTTTCCTCCCATAACAGTCTGGCTGCTCCTAATAACATGGAAGTGTGGCAGTCATGTCCGCAGGCATGCATCACTCCCTCATTCTCACTTTCAAATTCTACACCGCTGTTTTCTTTAATAGGAAGGGCATCAATATCGCCTCTTAATAATACGGTATGTTTTCCAGGCTTACCGCCTTTAATAGTAGCAATACAGCCAGTGTAATCCTCAAAATGTCTGTACCGGGATCCCCAGCTCTTTTTAAAACTGGCTACCAGGTATGCTGTAGTATTTTTTCTCTTTATAAGAAAGTTCCGGATGCTGGTGCAGATAGCGGCGGTCTTTTATGATCTGGTCGCTTAATTCTTCTGCTCTTTTTGCAAAGTTCATATTTTTAACTCCTCTCCAACTTTATTTTTAAACATATACCTGCATACCGCACCGGCAATACAGGCTTTTTGTTCTTTTACAGTACAAAAAGACTGCTGCAAATACAAATATTTCCATTTTGCAACAGTCCCATTTTACATCAACAATATGCGTCTGTCACGCATATGCTGAATTTTTCATTTTAGAGATAGATACCGCCGCCAGGTCCTAATGGCAGGTTAAGTGCTACCCAGATGATAACCTGAATGATCCATACAATTGCAAATGTTACAGAGAATGGAAGCATATTTGCAATAATAGTTCCAAGACCTACATTCTTATCATACTTATGGGCAAATCCTAAAATAACCGGAATGTAAGTAAATAATGGAGATAATGGATTGGTAATGGAATCACCAATTCTGTATACAACCTGGGTGATCGCCGGGTCAAAGCCCATTAACATCATCATTGGTACAAATACAGGAGCTAAGATCGCCCACTTTGCAGATGCAGATCCAATGAACATATTTACAATACAGGATAAAAGGATCAGACCAATTAACAGCGGGATACCTGTAAATCCAACATTTACTTAACAGCTCTGCACCTCTAATGGCAAGTACGGTTCCTAACTTGGATACAGAGAAGAAGTTAGTGAAAATGGAAATAAGAAACACATAAATACG
>ENA-OPZN01000323-OPZN01000323.1-human-gut-metagenome-genome-assembly--contig:-NODE-323-length-16437-cov-2.824525_pt1 | contig 16437 bp, 17 predicted proteins | sample MGYA00242483_ERZ504503 | MGnify/ENA primary metagenome ERZ504503 (study PRJEB26092, sample SAMD00036285) | human gut metagenome | host: Homo sapiens | study: EMG produced TPA metagenomics assembly of... | reverse complement strand
CTGGAAGGAACCCATGTTCTGAACGAAGATCAGCTGTCCCCAGCCAGCCAGTACGGTAGAGATCACGATAGCGATCACGCGAACGCGGTCCACATTGATACCGGAAGCATTTGCAACGGTGCGGTTCTGTCCAACAGCACGGAACTGCTGGCCGATCTTTGTTTTCATCAGGGCATTGTTAAAGATACATAACAGTCCTACAACAAAGAAGGTAACCATCGGTACAGTGACCATGGAGAATATATTCTTTACAAATGGAAGCTGTGCTACTACGATAGCAGCCACGCAGATGCCTCCATAAGTAAATGCTTTTTTCTTCTCCATTTTCTTCCTTGCAAACAGGACCAGGGTGCCCACTGCAATAATACCGCAGATAATAAGAACAGCTGTGCTGAAGGAAACTCGCAGCAGACCATCTAAAGCATATTTAAAACCACGGTCTGTAGAAAGGTCGATGGTATTTGCAACACCGGTAGAACCCTTGATCACCAGACCCGGAGCCTTTAACGGGATCAGGTTGCCGAAGATAAACAGGAACAATAACTGATATAATCCGTTTGCAAAGTAACCTAAGATCAGACCACCGATCATTTCCTGGCCCTTCATCTTGTTCATCAGTTTACCAATGAGGAAACCGAAGAAAGCTGCGATGGGCATAGTCATAAGCATGGCAACCAGAAATCCTGGAAGACCGCTGATGCCCCATTCGATCACCCATAAAGCGGCGATCTGTGCTGCCATGGCACCAATGGTGATGGCAAAGTTGATACCCATACCGGCAACGATCGGAATAATAAGGGCCAGTACAATAAATGCGTTTCGGCTTAAACGGCCGAATAATTCATACATTACATAAGAAACTGTCTGTCCGGAGCAGATGAGTCCGATGATACATAATACCACGAACATGACGGTAACTGCATTTTTCTGCAGGATTTCACGAATATCCCATTTACTACGCACGAGACTCACCTCCTGACTTTGTAAGTGCGTACAGAATGATTCCATTGGAGATCAGGATACGCAGTGTTTCGGAAATAGTGGAACCAGGTACTAATACGTTTGCAACCGGCATTCCCAGTGTTAAAACACCCTGGAACAGGAAGGTACCGATGAGAACATGGCTGATCTTGCACCGGCTTGTAGAAGCACCGCCGATAAGGATAGCAGATGCTGCGATAAAGCCCATCTGGCGGGGTGCTGTATACAGCTGCATAAAGCCGTAGCTCTGGGAATATACCAGAATTCCCACCGCGCCAAGTACGGTTGAAAATACAGTACCTGTAATACGCATCTTGTCAACATTGATACCTACAGACTCTGCAAAACGAGGATTGTTTCCTACTGCCTGCATCGCCTGACCGGTACAGCTGCGTGAAAACATCCATACAATAAAGCAGCTAAGTGCCATAAATAACAGCAGCCTGTCGGAATGGTAAAATCGCCGATCTGGAATGCCAGGAAATCATTTAAGATATGGCGGAAGTTGGTTCCGTCCAGACCAATGGTATTTCTAAGACCGGTTCCTAATGGCCAGCGAAGCTTCAGGGACTTAAACGGCAGTACCAGCCATGCAATACACATTAAAGATACGATGGAAAAACCAACGTAGGTGGTAACAGACATTTCAGAACCTTTTAAGCGGTTTAACATAAGTGCATACAGATAACCGCAGACAGCTGCCAGAGCGGAACCTGCAACAATAGCGAAGAGGAAACCTCCCCATCCTGGAATACCAAACTCAATGGTTAAAAGACCACCGATCAGACCTGCAACCAGACCAATGGGAAGACCCAGATTCAGGCTGATACCGCACTGGATACCAGGAACCATTGCCAGAACCATGATGGCATTCATTCCCATTCGTACAACTGTATTACTTAACAGAGTAGAAAGAGAAAGATCATACCATAAGGTCATAAAGCAAAGTAAGATAAAGAATACACCGATGATCACTCTTGGAATACCAAGTTTTGCAACCAGCCAGCTGTTAAACAGTAAAAGTACAGTCAATACTAAAAGGGCAAAGCCTAAATAAACCAGGTCATCTGCGTGACGGATGATCCGTCCTTCATTTGTCTCTTTAATATTACTCTGTTCAACGTAACGGTCATACTGAGTGGCAAAACTGTCACCGGACTGATAAAGGATGCCTTCTACTGTCGCTTCCAGTGTTTCTAATGCTTCATCCGTCAATACCGGATAGATCTTTTTCAGCTCTGCGCCTACATTTGCATAAGTTGCCTTTGCTTCTTCCTGCTTTTCAAGCATTTCAGGAGTTGCCTCAAAACCGGACATATCAACTACTACTTCATCATCTTCCGGGATCTCTTCTCCTGCTGCTGACATTTCTTCATGTTTCTTTTCTAAAGCTGCCTCTGCCTCTGCATAATGTGCCTCTTCATAAGCAGCGCGGGCCTGAGCCTCCACCTCTGCATAGGCCTTTACAGCCTCTGTATATACGTCAACAGCTGCAGAAAGACCGGTTACATCAATACCGGAAAGATCACTCTGGGCGCCATTTTCGTATTTTGCTCTTGTTTCTGTTTCTGCCTTTTCTACTGCTTCACGGATAGCTGCCATACCGCCGCCGGATGCCTTGGCTGCCGCCTGTGCTTCCTGTTTCGCAATGGCTACGTAACTTTCCACTACGCTGTCGCCGGTAGCACTGAGCAGTGTCTGGATACGCATGGTACGAAGGATCTCCTGACCTGCCGCCCCATTCTGCTTAGGCATATTTATAAATCCTAATACCATACAGAAGGCTGCCGCTACTGCACAAAGAATGGCAAGGAGTCTCTGGATCTTATTTTTCGTCATTCTTCTGTTCCCCCTTTCTCTATATGTTCGGACGGTTTAATGCCGGACATGGCCAGACCATAATCTGCGTCTGGTGCCTGTGGAGATAAGATGTCTACCAGTTTGCCTTCTGAAACAATGGCAATACGATCAGAAACACTCTTAAGCTCCTGAAGTTCTGAGGAAACAATGACAACGGTCATTCCCAGTTCCCTGTTTAAACGCACCAGAGTCTCTAACACCAACTTTTTCGCGCCGATGTCGATACCTCGGGTAGGTTCGGAAACAAACAGGAATTTCGGAGACATGCACAGCGCCTTGGCAATACATACCTTCTGCTGGTTACCACCGGATAAAGTACCGGAATGCTGGGTCGGTCCAAAGCAGCGGATGTCCAGGCTCTTTATGTATTCTTCTGCGGTTTCACGGATCTTTTTGCTGTCGATCTGGGTAAATGGTCCGAATTTCTTCAAATATTCCCCTTTGATCTGCATGGCGTTAAATACGATATTGTCTTCAATGGAACGATCTAATAAAAGGCCCACACCTTTACGGTCTTCAGAAACCATGGCAACACCTGCGCTTAAAACAGATCTGGTATCTTTAAAGTTTAATTCCTGTCCGAACAGTTCTACCTTTCCCTCTGCATCATAAAGTCCCATGATACCATTGGGGATACCCAGTTTTCCCTGACCTGCCAGACCGCCGATACCGAAGATCTCGCCCTCGTAAATATCCACAGATAAGCTATTTACCTGCTCACCGGGCATATCTACATGAAGATCATGGATGCTCATAGCCACTCTTTCACTTGGAACCCGGTCTTGGGGCTGCCTCTACCATTGCTTCCCCTTTTCGGCCTACCATCAGTTCCGCGATCTCACGGATACTGGTTTTTGCAGTTTCTCTTGTTGCTGCCAGCTTTCCGTCTCGCAGGATGGTAATGTTATTAGATGCGGCCATTACCTCGTCCAGACGTGGGTAATAAAGATAATGGCAATACCGCTTTCAGAGATCTTCTTCATAACGGAAATAAGCTGGGCTGCCTCACTCTCCGTAAGAACAGCAGTGGGTTCATCAAACACCAGAAGTTTTACACCTGTTTTATCGATCTCTCTTGCGATCTCGATAAACTGCATATATCCAACCGGCATTCCATGGACCAGCGTTTTTCATCTAAATTCATTCCTACGTCATCCAGAGCCTTACGGGCATCAAAAGCCATAGCCTTCATATCCAGGCTTTCCAGGTTCTTTCCCAGAAGGCGGCTTACCGGATTGGGATTTGTGATCTCACGATTTAATTTGATGTTTTCCGTAATAGTAAATCCCGGAAGAAGCATAAATTCCTGGTGGACCATACCAATGCCCTTTTCCATGGCGTCATAAGGAGAATGGATATGTGTTTCTTCCCCATCTAAAAGGACCTTTCCCTCAAAACCGCCTGTGCTGTGGATGACCGGCATACCAAACAGGATATTCATCAGAGTAGATTTACCAGCTCCATTTTCTCCTAACAGTGCATGGATCTCGCCTTTTTTCACGGAAAGAGACACGCCATTTAATACGGTATTTTCACCATAATGCTTGGTAATGTCTTTCATCTCAAGAACATATTCTTTTTCTGTGTTCATTGAAATTCCCCTTTCTGTCAGTTATCATTTTGCTGAAAAAGGCCCACCCGAAATCAATAGGGTGAGCCTTTTCTCAGATTTCAAGTTTCTTATAAGTAGTCGTTAAAATCAACCGGAGCAAGCAGAATGGTATAGTAATTATCAAAAAGTTTCACCTTCTGCATTGGTATAATTATTGATCTTTGCCCCTTCAACTTTAGAGTTAAACATTTCAACCAGCTTATCAGCATCATTGCGGTCTGTGATCTCGCCTGTGATATATCCCTTTGCATAATCAACACCAACTGCAATAATGGTCATAGCAACCGGGGATGCCCATGTAGAGAAACGTCCTACTGCGTCATGCTCCTTTAATTTAGCTGCGATCTGCTTTAATGCGTCTTCGTCATCACCACCAATTGCAAGTTCCAGTCCTAACGTAGCTGGAAATGCGTGATATGGACTTGGGCAGCAAGGCTGTGGATAATAAGCATTAGGCTCATCTAAGCAAGCGGTCTGTAAAGAAGGCTGCATACCACAGTTTGTTGTGAAGAAAGCAACTTTCTTGCCTTCATATTTCTTCAGCTGCTGTGGAACATCTTCCAGGATGAACTGCTGGGAAGCGGAAAGTCCAGCCTCTGCAGTTGGGTCTGGAGCAGTAACGTCTACCATTTCGATGCCAAGCGCATCTGCGTTCTTCTTAAGAAGTTCGTGGCGTGCTACGATCAGCTCCATTGCCATATGCGTGGGAAGGAGTAATGTACGAATACATCAATACCCCAGTCAGCGCATTTTTCCATAATGGTATCGCCCTGTGCTGCTTCATCTGCATATAAAACAAGATCAGATGCTGCTGCGATAACAGCCGGGTCTTCCTGAGGAGTACCAGCGATCAGGAGGATGTCATCTCTTCCCATCTCGCGAACCTTATCAAAACCAGCCTTTGCACCAGGAACTGCCTGACACATAACGATCGCTTTTACATCAGGATCAGATGCGAAAGATACGATCTGGGATACGGTAGTCTCCATCTCTGACATAAAGTTGTCCGGATAAGTTGCTGTAACGATGTGCTCCGGACCATATGTAGCTAATGCTTTTCTGCTGCACGGAACTCTTCCTCGCCCTGTGAAACAGTACCGGTTAAAATTGCTACTTCCAGTTATCACTGCCTTCTGACTTTGCAGCCTCTGTTGCTTCTGTAACAGCTTCTGCTGCGGTAGTTTTTTCTTCTGCCTTCTCAGCAGGTGCTGCTGTTGTAGCTGCGGTATTTCCACCGCCACATCCTGCCAGACCAAATGCCATCGCTGCTGCTGTAACAAGAGCCATCATTTTTTTGCTTTTCATAATTCGTCCTCCTTAATTTATAGATGTCCAGACCATCTACCCCCCTGCATGTTTTCAACATGGATCATGCTGTCCTCATGGCCGGCGGCATACAAGTTTTATTTTGTACGTCTACGGTCTACACTTGTGTGCTAGTGTAACACACCCCTGTTAAAAAAGCAAGTTTTTTGTTGTGAATTTGTAATTTTTTACCATTATTTTGTAATCCATTTATATTTTTATGCTTTAAAGTCACAAATTATACAAAAAAGCTTTAATCTGTCATTTTATAGCTCGTCATTTTGCTGCATTTTTCGTCTGTAAATCCCATGTATCAACAGGGTTTTTGGAAATTTCTGGAAAATAATGGCGCCGGTAGTTCCAACGGAATTTCCCGGTACACAAAAAAGCTACTGCAAAATGGTCTCTTTCCACTTTGCAGCAGCTTTATCTTACTCAGGCTCATATTTCTGTCCGTCAGGCATGACATTCCCCCGTTTACAGCATATTCAGTTCTTCCTTTGCACATGCCATGGCAGAAGCGATCACCTTGTCCATGTCGTAATACTTATATTCTCCTAAACGTCCGCCAAAAATAACATGTTCTTCTTTTTCAGCCTAGTTTTTGCATACTCTGATACAGTGCCTGGTTTTCTCATCATTGACCGGATAATAAGGTTCCATACCTTCCTGCCAGGTAACAGGATATTCTCTGGTAATAACCGTCTTTGGCTGGGTACCGAATTCAAAGTGCTTGTGCTCAATGATGCGGGTGTACGGAGTCTCGCGGTCCGTGTAGTTTACTACAGCAACGCCCTGGTGGTTTTCCTCATCCAGAACCTCAGACTCAAAACGCAGGCTGCGGTATTCCAGCTTGCCAAACTGATACTTATAATAAGCATCAATGGTTCCTGTATACACGATCTTTTCCCCTAAACCATCGTAATATTCCTTCTTTTCCAGATAATCTACGCCGGTTTCAATATCGCAGCCTTCAAAGAGACGGTCAATGATCACATTGTAACCGCCAATAGGAATTCCCTGGTACAGATCATTGAAATAGTTATTATCATAGGTATAGCGCACAGGAAGTCTCTTGATGATAAAAGCCGGAAGTGCTGTGCAGTCTCTTCCCCACTGTTTTTCTGTGTAGCCTTTTACCAGTTTTTCATAGATCTCGCGGCCTACCAGGCTGATGGCCTGCTCTTCTAAGTTCTTCGGCTCGCCGGTGATCTCTTTTTTCTGCTCTTCAATGATCTTTTTCGCCTCTGCCGGAGTGGAAATATTCCACATCTTGCTGAAGGTGTTCATGTTAAAAGGCATGTTGTACATTTCACCTTTGTAATTGGCAACCGGACTGTTGGTATAACGATTAAATTCTGCCAGTGAATTTACAAACTGCCATACTTCTTTGTTGCTTGTATGGAAAATGTGGGCACCGTATTTGTGTACATGGATACCTTCTGTATTTTCACAGTACACATTTCCGCCAATATGATCCCTCTTTTCCAGGACCAGGCACTTCTTTCCCTTCTGCTTCGCAAACCAGGCAAAGACACCGGAGTACAGTCCGCTTCCTACTAATATATAGTCATATTTTTTCATTTTTATGCTCCTTTTTTTATACCACGACATAATCCGAGTATACCGCATCTGGCATCATCAGGCAATCAACAGATTTTCCCCTTATGTGCAGACTTTTTATATTACCACGGAAAAATCCCCAGAAATCCGGCTCTGATCAACACCAGAACGGTCAGATGCACCGGATAAAACCAGTAAAACACATATTTAAACTTCTGTTTTCCCCGTTTTCCATTATAAAACCAGATGGGTATTGCTGCCAGGGCACCAACTCCATAGTTCAGATCCAGTGTTTCCAGGCCGCCAAGGACTGCCGCTGCCACACTGCGCCCTGCCCTGCTGTAATGAAACTCATAAAAAGCTGCAATAATGATGATCCCGATATAATCATAATCTGACTGAATCAGCACTGCTGCCATACAGCCCAAAGCTACTGCAAATATCTTTCCCGCTTCCACTGCAAGGGGAGTTTTTTCCCGAAACTGTGCCTGTTCCATGCCCCCATAAAACAGCCAGTCCTATGAGAAATTCAAAAAATACATTCTGGTACCCCGGATAAAACCAGCGGTTGCTGCCGCCAGGTCAAAAGGCAGTTCTGATATGAGGGCAAACAGAAACATCTGCAGGGCGTAACGCCTCCGGCTGTGTGTATGGTAAAAGCCCTCTACCAGAAGAAAAAGCATAGATCAGGAATGCAGGCCGTCCCAGCATACGCATTCCCCGTTGAAGCACATACAGCCACTGGCCATTTCCATTTTCCAGAAGTTTTTGAAAACATTCTGCTCCGCCCTGATAATACAACCCATATTCCACGACCACTGCCCCAATATGGTCAATGAGCATGGAGATCATGGCGATCCATTTAAGCGCTGCGCCACTTAAGCCAAAGGTACTTCCTGTATCTGCAGAAGCACCTCCCGCATAGGCATACTCCATTTTATTTTTCATCAAAATATTTCCTCAACACAGCTAAAAGCCCCTGATGTTCATTGTCAACCGGAGTTACGAAAGGAGCCGCCGCTTTTACTTCTTCCGGCGCATTGGCCATGGCAAAACCGGCACCTGCTGCATTTAACATATCAAGGTCATTCTGCCCGTCCCCAAAAGCAGGGACTGCTCCACAGGAATGTCATATTTTTCACATACAATCTTCACTCCTGCTGATTTACACACGTTTCCGTTCATTACTTCCAGATAAACCGGCTTGGATCTTGCAATGGAAAGCTGTGGATACCGTTCTTTTAAGCGGTTTTCTGTACGGATCACCGCTTCTTCATCCCCCATAAACAGAAACTTATGAATGCCACCCTCTTTTCCAAAAATCTCCCTTATATCTCCGGTTTCCGGTATCAGATGGGTAATTCCCTGTTCCTGGATCACCCACGGATCCCTGATATCGTCCACTACCCAGTGTTCCCCACCGTATATGCCGCAGACTACCTCCGGAAACTCTTTTGCAACCAGACTTTTGATCTCACATGCCAGGTCCAGATCCAGCAGGCAGCTGTATATTTCCTGATCATCCGGATCCAGAACCAGACCGCCGCTGTAGCACACCATAGGAGCATGGATCCCCAGTTCTTCCCGGATGGGGCGCATTCCTTTTGGCATACGGGCTGATACCAGTACAAAAGGAACTCCCTGACTGTCCAGACGGCGCAGTTCCTCTATAGTCTCCTCTGGAACCTGGTTTTCATTGTTTAAAAGAGTGCCGTCAATATCGCTGAAAATGATCTTATATTCTTTCAAGTTGTTTAACCCCCGCATTTATAATGTAACATTTGAGCTGAAACCAGTTTCTAATTCTGGAACATATCTCCTGCCAGCGCCCGGATCCTTTTTGCCAGAAATGCCGCCATAACGCAGAGAAGAAAATCTTCCACCACTGTGATCAGAAAACAGTTGATCACCACCAGTTTCCATGAGATTGGCATATGGATCACATAATTACTGATCCCATAAAAATACACCATTCCTGAAACATAATAAGCCATCATCCCCCAGAAGGCACTGAACAGATCCCAGGCAGTACCTGCTCCCGGGCGAAGGGAGGACAGCTTTCCTGTGATCCAGGCAGCAAATACAAAGCCCAGTAAAAATCCGAATGTTGGACGGATCAGATAAGCAGGACCGCCACCTGCCGCAAACACCGGAATACCGGAAAGGCCTACCGCCAGATAAATCCCCACACAGATTGCACCTCTGCGGGCTCCAAGCAAAAATCCTGCTAACAGGACAAATAAAAACTGCATGGTAAAATGCATGGGAAAGGCTGCACCGGTATATTGATCTTAATATAGGCCCCTGCTGCGATCAGAGCTGTAAACAGACCGATCTGCGCCATTTCCCTGGTTGTCAGCGCCTGAGAACGGGCCACTTTTAATTCATGCATAAATGATTTTCCTCCGTAATGTATGATATCCTGAAACATAAAACATTGTAACATTGACCATAACCTAAGTCAACGAAGGAGTTCACTCTGGCTCTGCGTTATAACAAAAAAGGATATTTGCACGTACAAAAAAGCGCATTGCCATAAATGACAACACGCTTTTTGATTTCACATTTATTTTTATTTCATACCGGGGATCCGGCATTTACCATTCATTAATAAAACAGTCTGTTCACAGCACTGAAGATACCGCGGATAGATGCTCTGGTAATATTGGAGCTGATGCCTACGCCGTAAGTTGCTTTTCCAGTACTCTGGTCTACTAAGTGGATGTAGGAAGCAGCCTGTGCGCCGGAACCGGATGCCAGTGCATGCTCGGTGTAGTCTAATACCTTGATCTGGATGCCCAGTGCCTCTTCTAAGCCTCTCTGAACAGCATCAATCGGTCCGTTTCCAATGCCATCGAAGTACTTCTCAATACCATGATCAGTGTAGGTAAGTTTAACCAGTGTTGCAAACTCGCCGTCTGCAGTCTCTGTATCGGTAATACGGCACTTGCGGAAGTGCATTGGTTCTTTGCGGTCCAGATAATCCTTCTTGAACTCTTCCATGATCTGCTCTGGAGCAACTTCACCCTGCTTTTCGGAAATAGCCTGGATGACATCTGCAAACTCCTTGTGCATGCCCTTTGGAAGCTTGAAGCCATAGAAAGTATCCATAACAAAGGCTACGCCGCCCTTTCCGGACTGGCTGTTGATACGAACGATTGGCTCGTACTGTCTTCCAATATCGCTTGGATCGATAGGCAGATACGGAACTTCCCAGTACTGGCTGTTTCTCTCATGAAGAGCCTGCATACCTTTGTTGATCGCATCCTGATGAGAACCGGAGAATGCGGTAAATACCAGCTTTCCAGCGTATGGATGTCTTGGCGGGATCTGCATCTTGGTGCAGCGCTCGTAAACTTCTGCGATCTCACGGACATTTTCAATATTTAACTCTGGGTTGATACCCTGGGAGAACATATTGTAAGCAACGGTTAAAATATCTACATTACCTGTACGCTCACCATTCCGAACAGGGTTCCCTCTACACGGTCAGCGCCTGCAAGCAGTGCTAATTCAGTAGAAGCAACACCTTCGCCTCTGTCATTGTGTGGATGCACACTTAAGATAATGCTTTCTCTGTTCTTAAAGTGTGTATTCATCCATTCGATCTGGTCTGCGTATACGTTTGGAGTGTTCATCTCAACAGTAGATGGAAGGTTGATGATGATCGGGTTCTCCTTGGTAGCGCCCCAGGTTTCCTGAACTGCAGTACAGATATCAAGAGCAAAATCCAGCTCTGTGCCGGTAAAGCTCTCTGGAGAATACTCCAGACGGATCTTGGTATCACATTCTGCTGCGTATCTCTGTACCATCTTGGTACCTACAATAGCGATATCCTTGATCTCATCCATATCTTTGTGGAAAACAACATCTCTCTGAAGAGTAGATGTGGAATTGTAAATATGTACAATGGCTTTCTTGATGCCCTTCAATGCCTCAAAAGTTCTCTTGATCAGATGCTCACGGCACTGTACTAATACCTGGACTTCTACATCATCCGGGATCAGCTTGCGGTCAACCAGGGTACGAAGAAAATCATATTCGATCTGGGAAGCTGCAGGGAAACCAACCTCGATCTCCTTAAAGCCCAGCTTTACTAAAAGGTTGAACATCTCTACCTTTTCTTCTACTACCATTGGTTCTACCAGTGCCTGGTTTCCGTCACGAAGGTCAACGCTGCACCATACAGGAGCCTTTTCGATTTCCTTATTTGGCCAGGTACGCTCCGGGAAATTAACTACAGGTACTCTTTTATATCTCTTATAATTTAACATAATAACTATTTCCTCCTTGTGTCTATCTCTGTCTTTTTTGTTACATGCTACTTGCTGTTGTGACCGGCATTTAAACGGTTCTGCTTTGTATTTTTTAATCTCAAGCCCTTCCGGGCAGTCGCTCGATCACGCCGTAACGGCAGACGATAAACAGCAGTACTTTTACTGATTCAGCCCCACGTTTCATCATTCCTTTTCTTAATAAAATCGTATACAGCATGGGATTTGTTTAAAAAAGCTCCGGAGCAACATTGTCCCCGGAGCCTCTGATACACCAGCCTCATTGCTGCAAATGATAAAAAATATATATTACAGTATAACATATACCCTTTATTCTTACAAGCAATGAGATTTCATTTTACTATTCGTTCTGGTTATGGATAATATTCCTGATCAACGTTTGCAGGCGCATTTTTTCGCCTTATAAACAATGCCCCTGCTCTTCCATTACTTTAATCACTTGGTCAACGTATTTTTCACAGGTCTCAAGATCAGATGCCTCTACCATAACACGGACAACCCGGTTCTGTACCAGACTGACGAAGAAGGATACGTCCATTGCTTCCTAAGCTTTCTGTTACTTTGGCAACCTCTGCCTGGACTTTTTCATCATCCTGGGCTTGCTTTTTTGTCTTTTGACCTTTACGTTCTTAAGAACCTGCGGATAAACTTCATATTCAGATGCCAGTTTTGCAAGAGTCTGCTTCTTCTCCAGGATCACTTCCATTACTTTCAGGGAAGTAAGGATGCCGTCTCCCGGTCGTTGCATGTTTACTGAAAATGATATGGCCGGACTGTTCGCCGCCTAAGCAGTTGCCGGTAGCAGCCATATTTTCATAAACATATTTATCGCCTACAGCTGTCTTTTCATAGGAAATGCCTTCCCGGTCAAATGCCTTGTAAAGACCGAAGTTTGACATAATGGTAGTAACAACTGTGTTGTGGAACAGGCTTCCCTGCTCCTTCATGTACTTGCCGCAGACATACATAATGCCGTCTCCGTCTACTACATTTCCCTTTTCATCTACAGCGATGCAGCGGTCAGCATCTCCGTCGTAAGCAAAGCCTACATCACAGCCTTCTTCTACTACAAATTTCTGTAAATGTTCAATGTGGGTGGAACCGCAGTCTGTGTTGATGTTTAAGCCATTTGGCTCATTGCTGATCACATGTGTCTCAGCGCCAAGGGCATCAAATACATTTTTAGCAATCGCAGAAGCACTTCCGTTTGCACAGTCTAAAGCCACTTTCATGTTCTTGAAAGAACGGGTGGCAATAGAGATCAGATAGCCGATGTAACGGTTTCTGCCTGCTGCAAAGTCTACCGTGCGTCCGATCTTGTCTTTCTTAGCTAACGGGATCTCGCCCATTTCGCCGTCTAAGTATTTCTCGATCTCTACGATCACAGATTCTTCCAGCTTTTCGCCCTTTTCGTTGATAACCTTGATACCGTTATCATAGTATGGGTTGTGGCTGGCAGAGATCATGATACCGCAGTTAAAGCCCTCTGTACGTACTACATAAGAAACGCTTGGTGTGGTAGTTACGTGAAGCAGAAATACATCAGCGCCGGATGCGGTCAGACCTGCTACTAAAGAATACTCAAACATGTAGCTGCTGCGTCTGGTATCTTTTCCGATAACGATACGGCATCTTTCATCTGGCTTTTTCTGTCCGTAGTACCAGCCTAAGAAACGGCCTACTTTAAAGGCATGTTCAACGGTTAAGTTTACATTTGCTTCCCCGCGAAAGCCGTCTGTTCCAAAATATTTTCCCATTTTTTATGATCCTTCCTATCTGCACCTGTATCTGGCCGATCACTGCCTGATGCAGAAGTCAATTTTATTCTGAACCGGATTAAAACATATCGTTCTTCTTCAGTTCCTCTAAATAGCGTCCCAAAGCGTCCTGCCATGCAGGAAGTCTCTCAAAGCCGTTTTCTGTCAGTTTATCCTTATTTAAGCGGCTGTTAGATGGACGTTTTGCCTTAACAGGGAATGCAGATGAGTCTACCGGTGTTACCTTTACTTCATCCATACCAGCCTGACGGAAGATCTCGCAGGCAAATTCATACCAGCTGCAAAGTCCTTCATTGGTTGCATGATATCTGCCGTATTTGTCGGTCTGGATCATGGCAACTAACAGCTTAGACAGATCGTAGGTATAGGTTGGGGAACCAATCTGGTCATTTACGACACTGACAGCGCCTCTCTCTTTGCCTAAACGGAGCATGGTCTTAATAAAGTTCTTTCCATTTACACCAAATACCCATGCAATACGGACAATAAAGTACTTTTCCAGGTTCTGCTCTACTGCGATCTCGCCTTCGTACTTGGTCAGACCATATACATTTAATGGCTCTCTGTGGTCATCCGGCTCCCATGGGCGCAGACCTTCGCCGTTAAATACATAGTCTGTACTGATGTACATCATCTTAATGTCTAAGGCTTTGCAGACTTTTGCAATGTTTCTGGTTCCTTCTGCATTGACCTTGCGGCACAGTTCCACATTGTCTTCAGCAGCATCTACTGCAGTATATGCTGCACAGTGGATCACTGCATCCGGTTTTGCCTCAGTAATTACTTTTTTCGCAGGCTGCGGCATCTGTGATATCCATTTTCTTCTACATCTACGCCAATTCCTTCGATGCCCTTAGCTGCCAGTTCGTCCATTACGTCATGTCCAAGCTGTCCTTTTACACCTGTTACCAGAACTCTCATAAATGATCCCTCACTTTTATTATGTACTCTGAGAGTACATCTTACTATACACGTCAATGGCTGGCGGAAATTTCCGTCAGCCACAGTTACTTGTTACTTATCGTTCACTTACAGACGGTTTCCGTACATTTTATCGAAGTAATTGCTGTACTCACCGCTTAAAATATTTTTCCACCATTCCTGGTTGTCCAGATACCACTGGATGGTCTGCTGAATTCCTGTATCAAAGTTGTATTTTGGCTTCCAGCCTAATTCTGTCTCGATCTTGGTTGGGTCGATGGCATAACGGCGGTCATGGCCTGGGCGGTCTGTTACAAACTTGATCAGGCTTTCCGGCTTGTTTAATGCCTTTAAGATAGTCTTTACAACTTCCAGATTGGTTCTCTCGTTGTGTCCGCCAATGTTGTAAACTTCACCTACACGGCCCTTGTGGATGATCAGGTCGATTGCTTCGCAGTGATCGGATACATGAAGCCAGTCACGTACATTTTCACCGGTTCCGTATACAGGAAGCTCCTCATCTGCTAATGCACGGCTGATGATCAGCGGGATCAGCTTCTCAGGGAAATGATATGGGCCATAGTTGTTGGAGCAGCGGGATACAGTTACAGGCATTCCATAGGTTCTGTGATATGCCAGTACAAACAGGTCTGCACTTGCCTTGGATGAAGAATATGGGCTGGAGGTGTGCAGTGGTGTTGTCTCTGTAAAGAACAGGTCTGGGCGGTCTAATGGCAGATCTCCATAAACCTCATCGGTAGATACCTGATGATAACGCTTAATGCCATAGGTACGGCATGCATCCAGTAAGGTAGTGGTTCCCATTACATTGGTGCGCACAAATGCCTCCGGATCGGTGATAGAACGGTCTACATGGCTTTCTGCAGCGAAGTTTACTACTACATCTGGTTTTCCTTCTCAAATAAATCGAAGATGAACTTTCTGTCAGCGATATCGCCTTTTACAAAGCGGTAGTTTGGCTTGTTCTCTACTGGCTTTAAGTTTTCCAGGTTTCCTGCATAGGTTAACAGATCCAGGTTGATGATCTCATAGTCTGGGTATTTGTTTACCATATGATGTACAAAGTTGCTTCCGATAAATCCGGCGCCGCCGGTTACGATGATCTTCATAATGTAAATTTTTCCTCCTAAAATAGCTCTATGCGAGGGACATCTTCTTGCTGCGGCAAGCCGCAACAAGAAGCATCGGATATCCATCCGATGTAAAATTCAAGCCATAAGCGGACTTATGAGCAAGCTCAACATCCGCTTATTTCTTGAATTTTGCGCCCTATAGCTTGTTCGTTAGAATTCGCGGTTATGCAGCTTGTCTACATACTTTCCGTCTAAAACGTCTTTCAGGTACTTGCCGTACTGGTTCTTCTTTAAAACTTCGTAGGTCTCTAATACCTGCTCTTTGGTGATCCAGCCGTTTAAGTATGCGATCTCTTCCAGGCACGCGATCTTTCTGTGCTGGTGGGTCTCTACCGTCTTTACAAAGTTGGTTGCTTCTACTAAGGACTCATGGGTTCCTGTATCCAGCCAGGTAAAGCCCTGTCCCAGTAAGATAACATCCAGATCGCCATTTTCCAGATAGATACGGTTCAGGTCTGTGATCTCTAACTCGCCTCTTGCAGATGGCTTTAAGTTCTTTGCATACTCTACAACGCGGTTATCGTAGAAATAAAGTCCTGTTACGCAGTAATTGGACTTCGGCTTTTCAGGCTTCTCTTCAATAGAGATCGCTTTGCCGTTTGCGTCAAATTCAACGATACCGAAACGCTCCGGATCGTCTACATAGTAACCGAATACAGTTGCGCCTTTTCCCTTATTGGCAGCAGCTTTTAATCTCTTGTTTAAGCCCTGTCCATGGAAAATATTATCACCTAATACCATGGCAACGGAGTCACCATTGATAAACTCCTCGCCAATGATAAATGCCTGAGCCAGTCCGTCCGGGCTTGGCTGTACAGCATAGCTTAAGTTGATACCGAACTGCTTTCCATCACCTAACAGAGCCTCAAAAACGTGGGGGTGTCAACTGGTGTGGAGATGATTAAGATATCCCTGATACCTGCATTCATCAACACAGATAACGGGTAATAGAATCATAGGTTTGTCAT
>ENA-OPZN01000322-OPZN01000322.1-human-gut-metagenome-genome-assembly--contig:-NODE-322-length-16471-cov-2.735499_pt1 | contig 16471 bp, 33 predicted proteins | sample MGYA00242483_ERZ504503 | MGnify/ENA primary metagenome ERZ504503 (study PRJEB26092, sample SAMD00036285) | human gut metagenome | host: Homo sapiens | study: EMG produced TPA metagenomics assembly of... | reverse complement strand
CAGACCGGTTGGTTCGTCGAGTCCATGTGGACCCAGACCCTCGTGATCCGACCTGCTGCGCACCGAGCGGCTGCCGTTTGTGCAGAGCAGGCCCGCCGCCTCGCTCACCCTCCTCACCATGCTGGGCGTGGGCCTCGTCACGGCAATGCCCTACGTCCCGGGCGTGAACTCGGCACTCGACCTGGTTCCGCTACCGGGCGTGTTCTTTGGCGTACTCGCGGCGATGATGGCGGGGTACCTACTGCTCACGAGCATCGCCAAGGTCCTATACGTCCGCGCGCACGGCGAGTTGCTGTAGACGGCATCTCTTATGGAAGCGCTCCGGAGCGGCGTGTCCCACAGGGATGTTGAGGTTTTTCGTATCGTTTTCTCATTCCGTGAAGTACATCGCTTTTTTGAAGGACAAAATGCCTGCTCAGCATTGCGTCTTTTGAGATGTACTTGGCTTTCCGAATATGAGTACGAAAAACCTCAACTTCCCCGCACCCCTTCCTCGTGACCGCACCGTTTTGCTGCAAATCGCGGCCCGTGCCACGAGCTGATACCATACTGCCTCAGGCATCTCTTCGAAAGGAACCCATGCAGGCAGTCATTTTCGACATGGACGGCACACTCATCGACACCGAGCGCGTGAGCCAGGCATCGTGGCGGCGCGCGGCGCGGGATTTTGACATCACGATCCCCGAGGACATCTTGCACGCCTTCGTGGGCTGCAGCATCCCCAACGCCATGAGGATGATCGACGATGAATTCGGCGATCACGCGTTCACCGAGCGCCTCTTCACCCGCCGCCATGAGATCTTCGATGCGACCTGGGAGGATGAGCTCTCGCTCAAACCCGGCGCCGCCGAAGCCGTGACGACAGCGCGCGAGCGGGGGCTTGCCGTGCGCTCGCCACCTCCAGCGTGCGCGAGCGCGCCGTCACCAGCATGAGGCGCTTCGGCCTCATGGACTTGTTCGATGCTGCGGTCTTTGATGAGGACATCGAGCACCACAAGCCCGCACCCGACGTCTACTTCGCCGCCGCCGGGTGTCTGAGCATCGATCCCGCGCTCTGCATCGCCGTCGAGGATTCCTTCAACGGCGTGCGCTCCGGAGCCGCAGCGGGCATGCGCGTGGTCATGGTCCCCGATTACAACGAACCCACAGACGAAATCTGCGCGCTTTGCGCCGAGGTGTTGCCCTCCCTGCTCGAACTGCCCGCGTCCCTCGATCGGCTGTGCGTTTCCCAACGATAGCCTTCCCCGAAACAGAGCGCGCCCGGTCTTGGCGTATGCTAGGACGATACCGACACCGATGGAAGCGAGCATCATGCCCAAGCATCCCGCCAAGAATCCCATTCGCACATCGAACAAGAAGCGGGGCAGGAGCGCAGCCGACAGCTCCCGCACCCCTGCCCGATGTCCGGGCACCAAGGGGCGCCCGCCGCGCGAGGCGTTCCTGCCCATCTCGCGCGCAGACATAGATGCCCGCGGCTGGGACCGGTGCGATTTCGTCTACGTCTGCGGCGACGCGTACGTAGATCACCCGAGCTTCGGCATGGCCATCATCACCCGCGTCCTCGAGGCGCACGGGTACCGCGTGGGTATCATCTGCCAGCCCGATTGGACCGATCCCGCGAGCATCGCCGCCCTCGGCGAGCCGCGCCTAGCTTCCTCGTCTCGGCCGGCAACATGGACTCGATGGTCAACCACTACACCGTGAACAAGAAACCGCGACACGAGGACGCCTACACCCCCGGCGGCGTCGCGGGCGCGCGGCCCAACCGCGCCGTCACGGTCTACGGCAACCTCATCCGCCGCACGTTCAAGGACAAGCCCATCATCATCGGCGGCATCGAGGCGAGCCTGCGCCGCCTGGCGCACTACGACTACTGGCAGGACAAGCTCAAGCGCTCCGTGCTGCTCGACTCCGGCGCCGACATCCTGCTCTACGGCATGGGCGAGCACTCGATCGTCGAGGTGGCCGACGCACTCGACGGCGGGCTGCCCGTGGATCAGATCACCTTCGTGAACGGCTCGGCGTATCGTGTGAGCGGGCCAGATGCGCTCGACAACGTATACGACTACGAGCTGCTCCCCAGCTGGGACGACCTAACGGCAGACCGCCTTACCTACGCGCGCTCCTTCAACATCCAGCAGCAGAACATGGACCCCATCACCGCAAAGCGCTTGGTGGAGCCCTACCCGAACGGCGTTTACGTGGTGCAAAACCCGCCGGCGGCTCCGCTCACCACGGCCGAGATGGACGAGGTGTCGGAGCTCCCGTACGCCCGCCACTGGCACCCCGACTACGACGCGGCCGGTGGTATCCCCGCCTTCGACGAAATCCGTTTCTCCATCAGCAGTAATCGCGGCTGCTTCGGCGAGTGCTCGTTTTGCGCGCTGGCCTTCCACCAGGGCCGCATGCTGCAGGTCCGCAGCCGCGAGAGCATCATCCGCGAAGCCGAGGCGCTCACGCGCGACCCCGAGTTCAAGGGCTACATCAACGACGTGGGCGGGCCCACCGCGAACTTCTTCAAGCCCGCGTGCAAAAAGCAACTCACGCACGGCGTGTGCAAGAACCGCCGCTGCCTGTGGCCAAGCGTGTGCCGCAATATGGACACGAACGAGGATGCCTATGCCGAGCTGCTGCGCGACCTGCGCCAAATCCCCGGCGTGAAGAAGGTCTTTGTGCGCAGCGGCATCCGCTTCGACTACACCATGGCCGATGCTTCCGACAAGTTCCTGGTCGAGCTTTTGCGACACCACGTGAGCGGCCAGCTGCGCCTGCGCCCGAGCACGTGAGCGACGCGGTGCTCAGCGTGATGGGCAAGCCGCGCCGCGAGGTCTACGACGCGTTCGTCGAGCGCTTCGAGAGGCTCTCCGCGTCATACGGCCTCAAGCAGTACGTGGTGCCCTACCTCATCTCGAGTCACCCGGGCTCTACCATGAAGGAGGCCGTGGAGCTGGCGGAGGCCGTGCGCGACATGGGCTACATGCCCGAACAGGTGCAGGACTTCTATCCCACGCCCTCCACCATGAGCACGTGCATGTTCTATACGGGCGTGGACCCGCGGACCATGAAGCCCGTCTACGTGGCGCGCGACCCGCACGAGAAGGCCATGCAGCGCGCGCTCATCCAGTACCGCAAGCCGGAGAACCACAAGCTGGTGAAGGAGGCCCTGCGCCGCGCCGGACGCGAGGACCTGATCGGCTACGGGCCAAGTGCCTCATCCGCCCCGTGCCGCCCAAGCCGGGCGCGGGCGGCGGAAAGACGCGCGGCAAGACAGGTGACAACAAGTCGGACAAGGCCGGCAAGATGCCCACCGGAGGCGGCAAGCCAAGCAAAGGCGGCCAGTCGAGGAGCTCGCACCGCGGCGCAACGCCCAAAACGGGCCAGCGTGGCACGGCACCCCTCGGCGGCAAGCCCACCGCCAAGGGAAAGCCCTTCAGCGCACCCAAGTTCGGAGGCGCGCCCAACAAGGCAGCCAATGCCCACGCCCGCAACCGCGCCGCCCAGGGGCGCCAAGGCGCGAACCGGCATTAACGCGGACCCATAACGGCATCGGGCGCCGCCGCGAACCATCTCGCAGCGACGCCCGAAATCCGGCTCCAGCCACACGGGCGAGCGATCAGGCACCCGGCTCGCCGTCCTCGCGCTTGCCACGCAACGCACGCTCGGCGCCCTTGTGTGCTCCGAAGTATGCGGCGATGCATACCAGAGCGATCGGGACGATCCACTGCAGCAGAATCACTACCAGCGAAACCGACAGCTCGGCCGTACCAATACCTGTCATTGCACTCTCCTTTCGTCAGGGCAGCCTGCTGAGCCAACGCAAAGTGGGCATCATACATGTCTGTGAAACGCACGCCACAGCAACCATACGTTGATGGCGAGCACCAGCACGAGCAACGTGATGGATCAGTACATAAACGCCGGGGCCGTGTCGTAGAACATCGAGCCGTCGCCCTCGAGCGCACTCGTTCCCATGACCGCTGCCACGCACGTCAGCGACACCATGCCAAACGCCATACTCAAAAAGATGGGCACCTCGGCACGTTTGACCCGATACAGGACCAACGGGACCACCACAGCCAGGATACCGAAGCCCAAAGACCCATACGTGAGCATCGTGCTCTCCTTTCAGTCACACGCCTTTGCGCTTGCATACCCAAAGCCGCCAATTAAACATGATTGCCCCTCCATTCAAACGGCCCACGCGTAAGAGACGCGTCGAAGAAAAGCCCACGGGCTGCACTGAGTGGTTTGCTACAACTGAAACATCATGTACGCTGGAGGCGCATTCCGGCTCCCCATAAAACACGGACAACGCAAAACCATCGAACCTGCTGGCAAGGTTCGCTTGCCATCACGTAAGATTTCCCGTACCCACCAAGGCGAAAGCCCCCGAATCCTACCGCTCGACGTCCAGACTCCTAAGAACATCTTCGCAACCAACAAGATATGCCTCCATGTCCCTGTCACTCTCTGCAACCATGTCGGCATCCTTTAGTTCGCGCAATTCCATGCTTTCCCCGACCCCCTCATGGACCATACAAGTAGGATTGCCGTCGGCAGCAATCTTGGCGAATGGCGACACTACAAGCGTCCATGCATCGCCCACCACACGATTATGAGGAGCGCGGTTGAGGAACAGCACGTACTCCTCGTCTTCGCGCATTGGAGTAGAGCCGAACTGGTATGCGTCGACTGCAACCAGACACCTCGTTCCACCCCAATCTCTCAGGGAAACGGGCTCATACACATCAATTGATACTCCTTGAAGGCAATCGTCTCCGCGCAACACCTCCATAACTCGCATTTCCGAGGCAAATGCCTTGTAACGATAGATAGAAGAAGCCTTTTTCTGAACACGAGCGACAAGCTCAGCATTGCTTAACGCTTGCGCCGTGCTAGCATCGCCCATCCCTTTCGCGTATTGCTCAAACCGTTCCTGTGAATAGGGCGCCACTTCATACGGCAGCCCATCCATCGTCTCGGGATGGGCGGACACGTCGCCGTAGCTTATGCGCGTAACGACCCCAATCACAAGTGCCGCGACCAGCATAAGCCCCCACGCAAACACCCATCGGGACACAGACCTCGGTCTCATTGCTCTACACCTCCCGTATCCGTCCATCGCCCATGATGAACTGGACATCGGCAATGCGATCGAGCTCCTCACGATCGTGAGACACCACGATAATCGTAGTCCCTCGGTCGCGTTCCTCAATCAGAACTTGTCGAATCGCCTCTTGCCCATCCTCGTCCAGAGCGTTGGTGGGCTCATCCAGCAACAACAAGCGGGGAGCATCCATGAGCGCCTGAGCAAGGTTCAATCGTTGCTTCATGCCCAAGCTAAAGCTCTTAATTCGTCGCAGATCATCGGGGTCGAGCCCCATGCGAGTGAGAGCGGACCTGAGATGATTCTCTCTCGGCCTGCCACGCAACGACGAAAGCAGCGTGAGCATCTCAAGCCCTGTGAACTCGTCCCAAAGCTCAAGGGGTTCGACCATGAATCCAATCCCCACCGGAAAATCGCCTCGCGCATCCAGCTTCTCGCCAAACACCTCGATCGATCCCTCATCGATGGAAATCAGTCCTGCAATCGCCCGCAAAAGCATCGTCTTGCCCGACCCGTTGTGCCCGCGAATTCCACTCACGCGCGCGAGGGGGGAACGACGCGCTCACACCATCGAGCACACGGTTGCCCTTGATGGTCTTCGACACTGCGGAAACACGGACCCCGACGCGGCTCGCCTTGCGCCCTTCCACACCAGTATCCATAGCAACCTCCATTACGCTTTCGGCTCAAACGAAACGTTAGGCCTTGCTTAAGCCCCTGCCGCAGTCAAGATAGTCAACCTTACCCGCAGCCAGCCAAAGCAAGACGCCCAAAACCAGCGATAACGACACAAGCACTCCAGCTTGGACAACGATCGCCGCCCAACCGGCGCCGTCCGGGACAATTGCCAAGCTCCATCCAATCGGCGGGAGCCTCCGCCCACAACATTCATGGCCATGAATCCCACATCCCATACAAAATGCCCGTCAGGCAAGAGAACGCCGAGGAATGGAATGCCAACATAGCAAGAAAGCTCACCATGCCGGCATTGGCCAACACAACGCCTTGGAGAACCAAGTCGACGGGACGCAGCGCCTCCCACATGGGAATCGTCCCGAACCGCCAAAACAGAACAATGAGGGAAGTCACCTGTAGCAAAAACGCTCATGAGCAGACCGGTCAGCACGCAATCTGCGCATATGCGCAGCGCCACACGCGAGCGGCTCCCCAAAGCCAAAGCGCATTGGGGCGAAGAATACAACTTGAGCGAGCGCATCTGGCCGACGCAAAACAGCGGAATAAACAGAAACGTGGCAAAATCGACAGCGTTCATCGAGAGATACGAATCGAAAAGCGAATCTGCAGCATGGGAAGGCCTGCCAAGCACCGTCATCTGCAAAAGACGACATACGAGAGCTGCCGCCAAGGTGCCACATGTACTTCTATTTCTTTTGACATGAACGTACAGCCATGAAATCATAGCAACACATCCCTCCCACGCTTACACGCCACGGCCATGAGGCACACCGACGGAATCAAACAAAGGCAGGGTGTCGCAATAAAACGAAAAACGCTGATTACCTGATCGTTCAGCTTGGGATACATCACATAAAAGTGCAGAAGATTGCCAAGGCGCGGAGCCACTAACGGAAGCACCACGAACGCCGCCAATGAGATGGCGGCAGGCACGATCAGCGCCAACTTATTCCGGCGCATGAACATTCCCAGCGAGCACGACAGTAGCGCCGATGCCCCCGCCCAAAACGCAGCGCCACAGGTAAAAATTATGTTGTATGCATAGGGCGAACTATTCCAAATCCCAGCGAACAGCCCTCCCGGCGTTCGGAGATCGAGGTACATAGGCATCCCCAAATAGCCCTCAAACGTCCCCTCCACAGGAAAGGCAACGAGCGCAAGCACCTGTAGGAGTACCAGTGCCACAAACGTCAGCAAAAACGCTCCGATAAAGCTCGTTATCCCATAGGCGAGTACGCAGGTTGTCACAGATGTTCGCGAAGCCAACAGACAGGCAGCACCAGACCGCAAGTCCTGTCGGGCGGCATCCGCAAAGACCAGCGCTGCGGCGACGGGCATTACAAAGAACAGGTACACACGTGAGGCGTTCACCTGCATTGCGTCCATGTTCCACGCCCATGCATAGCTGCCGAGGGCAATTCACCCACGTCTGCGCCATAGAACTTGAAGCACGTTTCGCCAAAAGCGATAAGACAGCACAGCAGGGTTACCGTAATTGCAATCCTGCATTCAGCCCGTCTGAACATACGGAGGAATAGCACCTTAAGCAGAGCCGGCATGGGCATTTTGCACCTCCCGCAAAGCCGCGGTCTCCCCTATCTCATGATACGGAAGGGGGAGACCGCGAAGATCAAGCAGAGAAGGAAACGGTTCGTCAAATCGGTTAACAGAACTTAGAAGCTCACGTAACCACTGATGTAATTGGGATCTTGCCAACCATCCGTGCAACCACGCAAATAAACATTACCAGAATTGCGGTTGTAATATGACAAGGTATATTGATTGTTACCCGTCACCAAAACGGAGTCGGTCAATCGCGTTCCAACGCTGGGAGCATCACACCATAACCAGCACTTTCGCGTACCGCCGCTGCTGACGCTCACACTAGCAGAAGCAGATCCACTGGTACGAGTACCCGCTTGGACGGTAACATTTTCTTGGAAGCCGGGCAGCGTGTAGCCGAAATTATGGGACGAAGCGTATGCCGCCCCACTGAAGCCACATGCCAAGGCCACGCACACGCCGAGCAGCGCAACCTTTGCCTTAAGGCTCTTGAATACCTTCATGGGAACCTCCTTACTCCCTTCTCTGCCTATATTTACTAATATCTTCTTAATATATAATATTGTCTATACTATACGGGCAGACGGGTGTATATCGCCGGCAAACGGACAGGAACCTCGACAGCCCCCTTGGTTTATCACATGGGAAATGCACGGGACGAAAATCCCTATAACATTGTCAAGCATGGGGAACATCCACAGTTGTTCCACATTCGGCAATCGGTTAGTTCTGACTTTGCACTGATTGCCACTCATGGAAAATATGCTTAGTCCTCGGGCAACGCGCCAAACGTCTCGACATACTCTTCGTCATCCATCCAGTCGATGATGTCGCCTGGTTTGCAGTGCAGAGCCTCACACATCGCCTCAAGTGTTGAGAAACGAATACCTTTGAGGCGACCGGTCTTGATACGGGAGATGTTAACGGGAGAGATGCCGACTTTCTCGGCAAGCTCAAGGGAGGACATCTTCCGATCTGCCATAACACGGTCGAGTCGCATGACGATGGGCATTCGGCTGTCCTCCCTTTGAACGCTTTTAAATGGATATCACAGGATGTTATCGGAATCCTCCTGCAGTTTCCTGCCGTACTCAAAAACACCAGCCAGTGCGAAGAACATGATCGATGTGGCAAGCGTCATGAGGTTTAGACTGGGACCGACTGACATGGGGCCGACTGCGCCTTCGAGCAAAGCGGGAACCTCAATGGAAGGAGCGAATAGATCCAGCACAACGCGAAGTGCAAAGCAGATGGCAATCGTCAGCATTCTTTGGCTCTGCTTCCGGGAGAAGAACTCCTTGGAAACGATTGCGGCGCGCACCAACCTCACGAAAACCAAAGCGGGATAATCACAAACGAGACAGTGATAAGTTGATTAAGAACAAAGGCGAAAAGATGACTGCCCATTTTCGCATCCAACAAGGCAGCAATACCCGTCACCATATTGACGGCGGAGAAGAGCGCGACTGCGATCAGAACGAAGCAGATCAGTCTAAGCAAAAGCGGCATCTTGCCAACAGGTAACTGGCTCATTGCACGTTTCCAAATCCTTAATACCCCACATGAATACCGAAAATATCTTTTACAGGCGGTCATCGTAACGCCCTGCGCTTCAATAGTGAACAGCATTTTACCCTTCCTATCCTTGAATATGATTTATGAACGCCTCGACCGTCCGCTCGATTGCGCTGCGGTAGTACGCGCAATACGGGTCGCGCTCGGTCATGCAGCCGTGCTCATCATATGCCCGAGCCCTGCATCCACCTCCACAGAAGTATCGGTTTTCGCACGATGAGCAGCCCTCGATTTCCTCCGCCGAAGGCAAGGTGAACTGAGAAAGATTATCCGCAATCGCAGCTGCGTCATCGGTGAACGCATTGCCCAGAGCGAACTCGGGTTTATGAAGCATGTGGCAGGGATACACCGTTCCGTCCGAAGCAACGCTCACCGAGTTCTTGCCGGCACCACAGCAGGTGCGAACGGACAGTGCCCGCATGGGATTGAAGGCGTCGTCAATCGACACGGCATCGCCCTTGCTCGCCACCTCGACTATGATTTCCGCAAGCTCGGCAAGACAAGAATCGTCGGGCATGAGGTCGCCCAAGTCTGCATGCGTGCCGCTCAACAGGCTAAAGCCAACCGTGCATCCCAATTGTTTTGACAACTCGACGTAAGCGGGGACATCCTGAACGTTGCGCGCATGCAGCGTGGGCAGCATATGCGCGTGGATTCCCGCAGACTGGATGCGTTTAACGGTGTCGACAAGCACCTCGAACAGCTGCTCTCCCCTGATGAGCGCAAGGGCATCCGGCTCGCGCCGTCGAAGGAGACAGAAACCACACGTCGACGTTGCCCACGAGCTTCGCGAGCATCTCGTCACCGCAATGCGTGCCGTTGGTCAGAACAGTTATGCTCGTCATCCCCTGCTCGCGCGCATGCTGCGCGATTTCCGGCAGATCTTCGCGCAAGAACGGCTCGCCGCCCGAAATCACCAAGCGCGTGACACCCAGGCAGGCAAGGACGTCAATCGCGTGGCACAGATCATCAAGACTCGGGTCGACAGCTCGGTTGCGATTGCAGTCGGCCGAGTAGCACCCAACACACGAGAGGTTGCAGGTATTCGACACATGGAGATAGGCGGACGCGAGGTGGTTGCACCCACCCGCTTCAGCCTCTTCCGTAAACCCATGACCAGCAAGATGAGCACGAGCTCCTTGCATCCAGCGGGAACCTCATCCATGGCGACTTCACGCTCCAACATAGCGTCGCACAGCTCAGCCCCTTCCGGCGTGAGGCCCACAAGGCGCCGGAAGCCGTGTTGCCGATTGCGGGAATGCCCCGCATATCAAAGCGAACGATGTGGGAGGCAAGTCGCATAATCACCTTCCATGCCATAGGATACTTCGTTCTTAATATAGAGCGTTGTGTTCTATATGCAAGAGCTCTTCGGTAGGCGGAAATAACATGGAACTGCTTCCCGCCGAACCTTTGCCTAGAGGGCTATCGAAGCAATTCACGGCACAGATGCAATCAAACCTTGTCGATATACTATTCTTGGTATGCATACTTTTGCAGATATACTAATCTGCATACTTTGCATGAGGAGGAGTCCATGGACACGATGCCGATTGTCACGCCGCGCCAAGCCGGAATCTACGTACGCCGCTCCCGCGAGAGCCAGGGTCTTACGCGCGCCCGGCTCGCTGCGGCGGCGGGCGTGTCCGAGCGCTTGTTGGCATCCCTCGAGCTCGGCGACGCCACCGGCATCCGCCTCGACAAGCTCCTCGCCGTCTTCGGCGCGCTCGGCATCGGCCTCGCCGCGCAAGGCGATGACATCGGGCGCAACGTGATCGCCACAGGCGAAAAGCAAAATCATGCAATCAATCCCAGCACTAGCAGCTCCCCAATCATTCAAGCCAGAAATCGAACCAGGGCCGCACAACGCCGTCCACGCACCGATACGTCGAAATCACCAGCCGACTACGATTCCGTCTTTGACGATTTTTTGAAACATCAAGGTATAGATGATGTGGCAACGTCTTTTGTTGCAAGGAGGTAAGCCATGCCTGCACGGTCTCTCAAGGTCATCGTCTGCAACGACATAGCAGGAACCCTCGAACAGAATGCTCATGGTGCCATTAGCTTTAGTTATGACGAAGGCTATTCCGGAATACCCCTCTCGAGCTCCATGCCCATAAGCAACAGAAGCTATGGCCAAAAACCGTTCTCCCTTACCTGTTCGGGCTCCTTCCTGACAGCGAGCAGCAGCGCCGCGCCATTGCAGCCGAATACGAAGTAAGGCCCAATAATCCGCTTGCGCTTTTGGAACACATCGGTCTCGACTGTCCGGGAGGGGTTCAATTTTACAGGGAAGAGGACCTCAGCGCGGCACGCAGACGCAAAGGCTCTTACCTCCCGCTGAGCGACCAGGCAATCGCAGCACGCCTTGCCAGCATTAGGCAGGATGGCGATTCCTCGTGGATGGGAGGCGAAGAAAGTTGGTCTCTAGGAGGCAATCAGGGCAAGTTCGCATTGGGCCTACATGACGGCATATGGTGCGAGTGCCAGGGATCCGCTCGCACGACCCACATTTTCAAAAACGGCGTCATAGGATTTAAGTTTCAGGCCCTCAACGAGTACATTTGCATGGCGACCTCCAAGCGCTGCGGTGTCGCAACTTCCGATGTTGAATATCGCCTCTTCGAAGATGAACCGGCCTTAATCGTCACTCGCTACGACCGTGCCCGCCGCTCCAACGGCAACGTCGTCCGGCTGCACCAAGAAGACTTTTGCCAAGCTTTGGGAATAATGCCAAACCAGAAGTACACCTCAGATGGCGGTCCGACCACACGCGATGCGCTGGCCCTGCTATGCAGCACCAATCGCGCTCACTTCAATCTTTTGGTTTTCACGCAAATCCTGTTCTTCAACTGCCTTATTGGGGCCCCCGATGCCCACGCCAAGAACTATTCGCTGCTTCTCGGACCCGATAACGACAGGATCATAGCTCCCATGTACGATGTGGCGTCCGGGCTGGCCTACGAGAATCTGCGCCGCAAGGGGCGACTTGCCATGGCGGTCGGCGGGGAGAACCGCTTCGGTCGCGTGGGCTCGGGGGCTATCCACCGCTACATGGGCGGCAACGACCCCGCGCTCGCCGCGATGCTCGAAAAAGCCGAGTTTACGGAAGACTCTTGCACGGCGATTATGGCCGATCTTGCCCAGGAGATTCCCGTGAGCATGGCAGAGGTATTCGACGAGGCCGAAGCGAAGGGCATTCCGGCGCCGGCGAACTGCGCGAGCGCATGCTCGGCGCCGTGTGCGAGAACTGCGCCAAGACGCTTGCGCTTCTATAGTGGGCTGCCTCCTTTACCAGGGCCGGTGCTGACGGCAGAAGCCGCGCGGCGGCATCGTCGGTTGGCAGAACGTCACCCAGAATCGCATCGTCATCCGCCGGCGCCCGTCCTCCTCGTCGTCCTCGGCCACCTCGACCTCAGGCAGGGCGTCCGAGACGTGCCAGGCGCGCTCGAACATGGCGATGCCTCCGGCAAGCAAGCCCCCAAAGACTGCGAACACGATGGGCGTGGGCAGCACGTTGACCATGGGAGCCAACGGCGCGACGAGATAGGACGAGGCGTTGAGGGCGAAGTGCAGCAGCATGGCGTACCCGAGCTTGCCCGTTCGCCAGAAGACCCAGCCCTGTAGGATGCCCAGGGCGAAGGCATAGCTCCCCTGGATGATGTTCATGTGGAGGACGCCGAACGCGAGCGCCTGCAACACGTTGGCGACCCAAAACGCGCGCACGGAGACGGTCCTGCGACGAGCGCGGTGGCGAGGGTCCCAACCGGGGCTCACGGCGCGCATCGCGTACTCGAGCATGACGCCGCGGCACACGATCTCCTCGTTGAGCGGCGCGAGGATGACCGTCGAGATCACCTGGATAATCGCGAACACCCCGACGGCGGAATCCTCCATGAGCTCGGCGTACTCCGCCATCGTCTCGGGGAAGAACAGCTCGACAAACCGAGGATGCCGCTCACGAAAAACTGGGCGGCGAAGCCGACGAGCAGCAGGGAGGCGATCGTCTTCATGACGGGGGCGCCTGCGGAAGCGCCCGCCCCGCGGCGCCCGGCGAACGAGCCGAGCCGGACGCGCCGCCACCAGAGCCCGAAGATCGCGGCAGCGATGAGCTGCGATACCGCCATGACCACCTGGATGCCGTTGTCGAACAACGCGTCGCCGACTTCGGTGCCCGCGCCGCCGACCGCGAAGCTGATGGAGACGATGACCGTCCCCCCTATCAGCGACACGACGATTTGCAGCAGGAGATACAGGGCGAGCACGCCGACCATGGCGAGAGTCCACTTGACGAAATGAAGCGCACGGGAGGTGCCCGGCGCGGCGGCGCCCCCGACGATGGCGCCGGCGTTCGCACGCGCACGTCACGCTCGTATCCCGCGGGAGGCGTCGGGCCTCCGAGACGCCCGCCCTCAATCGAACGGTCGCAAGACGGCAGGCAGCCCTTGGCAGGGTCAATGCCACGCTGGGTGTCCGAACTGCTCTGGGACGAATCCATGAGGCCCTCCTTACGCGTGCGCTCAAGTTTCCCATGACTGTACCACAGGGCGATTCAGAAGCTTGCGACCGCTCTCCCCTTGCACGCTAGGCGCGGTTGGCGCGCAGCTGAACGGCGCGAGCACACATGAGGGCCGCCGAGGGCGCGCGGGCCATCACGGGCAACTCGCTCGCGAGCTGATAGCCCGCTGCGTTTTGCGAGCCCGTCGTTGCCGCCACCCAACGGTACCCGGAGGCGTTCTCAAGCAGCAGGCTCACAAGCTCGTCACTCGTATCGCCGCCACCGAGCAGACCTCCCGCTCCGTCCTGGCCGAATGCGCTACCTTGGCCGCCGGGCCCACCTTGACCGCCGGGCTCACCCTCACCCGAGGGGCCAGCCGTCGGCAATGAGCTGTGATGTCCCGAGGCGACGGTCTCCGCCGTCCACGCAAACGGACCGGCTAGGCACGCCAACACACCAAGACCCACGCCAACCGCAGTGAGCCATCGGCGCACCTCGGCGGCGAACAGTATCGCCATGGCGGGACGAACCCACCAATCTCCTCGATTTACCTATGCGGTCCAACAATATCCCTGACGACGCCGCTGCACTCATCGCGGCACCGCCGGCGATGACGGCCAAACGCCGAAGACGAACAGAGTCTCGCCCGTGCCCTTGCGACCATCCTCGAGCACAGCGAGCAGCATCATCAGCTGCATGGGCCTTGCGCTTGTGTACGCACTGATAGCGTGCCTTCCGGGCATGGCGATCAAGCCCACAGCGGAAAGTTACGCCAAGCAGCGGCGGTTCGTCACCGATGCAAGCCACGAGCCCAAGACCCCGCTCTCCGTCATAAACGCCAACACCGAGGTCATAGAGATACGACGGTGAGAGCGAATGGACCAAAGGCATCCACAAGCAGGTCGCACGCATGGCGTAGCTCACCGAACGCCTCGTCTTTTTGGCGAAAATGGACGAGGGCGGCGAGCTCGATATGGAGGATTGCGATCTCTCCGAACTGGCAAAGCGCGCCATCGCCGAGGCGCACCATGGCAAGGCCCTGTGCACGACCAACGGCGTCGACACCATCACGTTCGGCATCGTACTGCGCCCCTAGCGCCGCCGACGCGAGCCCTATGCCCGCGTGCGCTCGATCTCGACGGAAACGGTGCGCAGCGGCAAACCCACCGGCGCCCAGGGCTTCTCGAGCTTGACGCGCACGCCGTACGCGCCCGGGTAACGGTCGAGCAACATGGCGGCAACGCTTTCGGCCGCGTCTCGATGAGTTTGAAGGTATGCACACGCATGAACTCGTCGATGGCATGAGCCGCCTCGCCGTAATGAATCGACACGGAAAGGTCATCGGTCTCCCCCGCACGACGCGTATCGGTATAGAGCGTCACGCTCACCACGAACTTCTGGCCGAGTTTGTTCTCCTCGGGAAAGACCCCATGGTTGGCGAACACCTCGAGACCCTCGATGGCGATTTTGTCGAGTGCATGCAGCTGCTCCGGCTCCAGGCGCGCGAGCTGCGTGCGCGTGGCGGGAAGGCCGGCCTCGCGACGGGCAAGCGTACCGCGGTCGTCGACGATGTTCTCGGGCAGATGTTTCATATCCATGGTGTGCTCCTCACGTTTCCACGCACTTATATATCTATCGAAAGGTTCTTGCGCTCGTCTGGCCAATAGCAGGCGTCGCGGACGCGGCAGGCGTAGCAGGCGCGCGAACGGTTGTCGGCTTCTTTGATGAGATGGGCGAGTGACTCCGCCCCTTCGCCGCGACGCGTCCCGCTCGCATGACGCGCACTGCCCATGTACCCCCGGTCGTCAGCTTCACCCGTAGGGACCTCTGCAGCCCGCGGTGCGACAACGACCTCCCCGTCCGCGCACGCACCCCGATGTCCGGAGACGGCGGCAAGGATGACAGCCCGCTCATCGGCGTCGAATCGAAGGCCATCGGGCAAGCTGTCTAGGATGTCGGCGGCTATCCGTGCGCCCGCGACGTCGTGGTCCTCGCCCGTCGCGTACTGCTCAGAGCGGCCGAGGTCGTGCAGGAGGGCGGCGGCGTAGACGACCTCGCGGTCAAAGCCGAGCCCACGCTCGAGATTGAAAATCCAAGCGATGCGCGCGACGTCCAGCAGGTGCGTCATACCATGTTTGCAAAACTCCCGCGTTTGCTCGGCATCCTCGATGCGCCTCATGTGCCCGCGGAATGCGAAGCTATCTTCTATCGCATGAACACGTCGCATGTTCGTCTCCATCAATCGCCAGCTGTTTAGCTGTTGTACCCAATCCATGCACAAAGCGGCGTGAACGGCTTTGGTAAAACGAAACACCACCGCACCGCCCAATTCCTACCAGTCACCGAAGAAGCCCCAACCAAGCGCCACAATTCCTACAAATCTCGCTAGCATAGGCATTCGTGAGGTCTTGCCCCATTGCGTCACGGCACGTCCCCACGGGAAAGGAAGGGCCATGGGACTACGTTCTTGGATTAAGAGGCACATCGGGCACCATGACGCTCCGCAGACTTCGCGGGCGCAGCAGGCCCCCGCGTCCGTCGAAGCACCACAATCCGCAGCCGAGGCAGCGTCGAGCACGCAGGCGCCGGATACGTGGGAACCGGTTCCCGCATACCTGCCGGTCGATGCCCACGAACACGCACACGCATGCGTTATCGCATCGGCCATTGCCGCGGGGGACCACCCCACGAGCGAATTTCGCGTCAAACGCGTGCTGGTTGCGAACCCGGAGCACCGCACGGTCTCAATCATCGCCACGGCGCTCGCCGCCGGTGCGCTCGAGCAAAGCTCGTTCACGGTCAAGAACATCTACAAGATGAAAGAGGAGGGCAGCCATGCTGCGTAAATTCAAGATCTCAATCGATGGGACCCAGTATTTGGTGGAGATGGAGGAGGTCGGCGCCCCGACCCCGACCCCGGCGGACGCCGCACCGGCGCCTGTTCCCGTCGCAGCCCCCGCACCTGCACCTGCACCGGCTCCCGCGCCCGAGCCCGCTCCTGCAGCCCCCGCCCCCCGCTCCGGCCGGCG
>ENA-OPZN01000321-OPZN01000321.1-human-gut-metagenome-genome-assembly--contig:-NODE-321-length-16544-cov-1.995188_pt1 | contig 16544 bp, 18 predicted proteins | sample MGYA00242483_ERZ504503 | MGnify/ENA primary metagenome ERZ504503 (study PRJEB26092, sample SAMD00036285) | human gut metagenome | host: Homo sapiens | study: EMG produced TPA metagenomics assembly of... | reverse complement strand
TAATAGCGTATGGTTTCCTTAACCAGAAATCTGGAAAAAACGTAATGATGTGAAAACCACCATCTTTACAGGAATCATCTCCGGATACAACGTAGATGCCACCGATACCCGAAACGCCACCGTGCACATGAGTAATTTAATGAATATCATTACAACGGAACGCACACTGAAAATAGTATCTCTGAAACTGCTTGCCCGCTGTCTGGTTTATGGAGATGCCGAAAGAAATACCAGTTATATTTCAGCCATACATTACCAGCAGCTGGTTTCCGGTATTCCACGAGAGTTACAGGCATTGATAGACAAGCAAAACGAAGAGAAGACCTATCATAATCTGGTAGCTTTTGAAACGCCCGTCCGTCAATAATTTCATCTACCAACTACTCAATTATACCCACCCTTATTTCAGCGTACCTCTACTCTCACAACATATAAAAGTAGCCAGGTTGGGAAACAGTGATATGATCGAGATTGCTTATAGTGCCAACGATCCGGGAATAGCTTATAACACACTTGAGATTCTGAATGAAGAGTTTGTCAAACAATACCATGAACTACGCTATGGAGAAACAAACAATGTGATCAAGTTCTTTCAAGAAGAACTGGCCAGATTGGGCAAAATGCTGACTGCCGCCGAGGATTCTTTAATCGAGTACAATATAGAAAACCGCATCATCAACTACGGAGAACAAACCAAACAGGTGGCAAGCATGGACGCCGCTTACCGGATGATGGACAATGATTTGCTTGTCAATTACTCCACCAGTAAGGCGTTGATCGATTTCTATGAATATAAATTAGGTGATGTGGCCAAATTGATCCGTACTAACAATGAGTTTATGGACAAACTCCATCAAATGTCCCAATTGAACACCCAGATCTCAACCATGGAAATCACTCCGGACGAAAAGAACCGGAAAAAGCTGGAAGAACAAAAAACATGTTAAGTAACGCCGAACAAAACATCAACGATCTCGCCCTGAAACTAAGTGCCGAAGCCGCAAGTACAAACAATGTATCTTATGAGACACTCATCAGCCAGTGGCTTGACCAAATAGTCCTTGCCGAAAAAACTAAAGCCCAAATGGAAGCACGAGATATAATGAGAGAGAATTTAAATGAAGATTTCCTTTATTTCTCCCCCATCGGCGCTACCCTGGGCCGGAAAGAAAGGCATATCGGCTTTGTGGAAAGCAACTATATGTCTACCATGGGAGCCTTGAATGCAGCCATCTTGCGACAAAAGAACCTGGAAATGACCTCGGCTTCATTAAAAATCATGAATCCGCCCCTGTTTCCACTGACCTCCTCCCCCACCAATGCACGCATGATTATACTTGCATCCATACTGGGGACTTTACTTTTCATCATTGGCTATTTTCTGATTATAGAAATACTGGACCGTACCCTCAGAGACAAAATACGTGCAGAACGAATTACCGGAGGAACAGTTATCGGCGCATATCCTAGAGAAAGCAAGTTAAGATACAGACGTTATAATAAAGCCATAAACAAGATGGCCGTCAGGCAACTCAGCACCGCTTTACTGCCTCATCTAAATACACAGGAACAGCGGGTCATCAATCTGTTAAGTACAGAAGAGAAAGACGGAAAGACCCATGTCGCCCGCCTGATAGAGGAATATTGGAGCAGCATCGGCCTAAACGTCCGCCGCATTACATACGATGAAGATTTTCTAAGCGAAGACAGCCAATATGTACAGGCAAACAATTTGAAAGAACTATGTCCCGATCTGGAAAAGGATGAAATACTTCTAATCGAGCACCCGGTCCTGAAAAGCAATCCTCTGCCTCCGGCTTTGTTAAATGAAGCATCCATCAATCTGCTGGTTGTCCGTGCCAACCGTACTTGGAAAAATACGGATCAGGCACTGTATGAGCATTTGTTACAAGTTAAACAAAAAGAAGTACCCCTCCTTTTCTATCTGACACAAGCAGACAGAAATACAGTGGAAGACTTTACAGGACAATTACCTCCTTACACGAACTTTAAGAATATGGAATACAGGCTGTTCCAACTCGGACTGACCGCCATTGAATACAAAGGAAAATAGATAATGATAGCAAAAGAAATAAATATAACCCATACAGGTCAAATTCTGGGCAGCTTCATTATCGGACTGTGCTTATGCCTATGGACAGCCCTCAACATGAAGCCCTCCATAGGAGTTGCAATAGGGTTCATACCTTTTGCCACGCTTTTTATCTTCATATGCATAAACAGACCCGTCATTCTGCTGGCCATCACCTTTATGCTGAATTACCTGATAATGGGAATTAACAGATATCATTCCATCCCTATTGCCATTACCAATATCTTTGATTTGCTCTACGGCATCATGTTGGCCCTTATTCTTCTGAAACAGTTGCAAAGCAATCATCATTTCAGGAAAATACTAAACGTCTATACCTGCATCACATTGGTCTGGCTGCTATATTGTATCATCAACATAGGTAATGGTATAACCGGTGAATTTTACATGGAGCATGGCTTCGTATTTTAAGACCCTGGGCCTTATACCCTATTCTGACCTGTATTATTCTATCCATACACTGCAATCGCTACACTTTTATCCATTACTTTTTAATACTATGGGGTATCATGACCCTACTGGCTGCCGCAAAAGGATATTGGCAAAAGAACAAAGGTTTTGACAGTACCGAGCTAAGCTGGTTGTGGGCCTACGGAGCACGTACCCATTTTATCCATTCCGGCATCCGCTATTTCTCATTTTTCACTGACGCGGGTCTTTTCGGTGCCAGCATGGGATTATCCTGCACTGTTTTCACGCTTACTTTTTTCTATACAAAGAACCTATTTCTCAGACTCTTCTATTTAATAGTGGGTATGGCAGGATTTTATGGTCTGTTAATATCGGGAACCCGATCGGCCATAGCTGTACCCATTGCAGGGCTGGGGCTCTTTCTGTTCCTGTCTAAAAGTTGGAAAATAGGCATCATCTCCTTTATCCTGCTTGCCGGAGGGATAGGAATGCTGAAATACACCAAGATCGGAGAGAACAATAAGTTGATCCGTCGTATGCGTACTGTCTTTGACACAGAGGATCAATCGATGATGGCTCGTTTCGAGAACCAGAAAGCACTGAATGCCTACATGGATGAAATGCCCTTCGGCATAGGTATGGGAGCCATAGACGGGGTAGTTCCTCCCCATAACAAATATTATTTCGTTTCCATCTGTCCTTCAGACTCCAGTCTGGTAGATGTATGGAAACAGATGGGAATAGTGGGACTGTGTGTGTTTTTGGGTATGCATGCCATTCTATTTCTATCGGGCTCCTACATCCTTTTATTCAAAATCCGAAATCCGGAAATCCGGGGACCGCTGACAGGTATGTTATGCGGTTGTGCAGGCATACTGGTAGCTTCTTACGCCAATATGGTTTATTTCCAGTTCTAACGGAATCTTGATTTATTCTTGTTTCACCTTTGTTTTTTAGGACCTTATTTAGATAAACAATACTCAGAAATACATGGACTACCGACAGCCTGACCTATCCGTCATCACCGTGAACTATAACGGTTTTCACGACACCTGCGAATTCATTGACTCGTGGGCAGCCACTGTATTCTCTGTCAGTTATGAAATGATAGTCATTGACAATGGTTCCACTGCCAATGAAGCCGCCTTGCTACAAAAAACATATCCTTTTATCCAAGCCGTACGCAGTGAGCGGAACTTAGGATTCGCCGGAGGTAACAATCTGGGTATAAACCTTGCAAAAGGAAAATACCTGTTCTTGCTGAACAATGATGTTTGTATGGTCAAAGATGCCATACCCTTGTTGATAAAACGCCTTCTGTCCTCCGACAAGATAGCAGGTGTCTCCCCGTTAATCCGTGATTATGCAGAACCGCACGCCATACAATTTGCAGGATACACCCAACTTTCGCCCATTACCTTAAGAAACAGAGCCATAGGCAAAGGGAAAATAAATAAAGGCCACTACCCGCCCAAAAACGCCTTACTCTGCATGGTGCCGCCATGTTACTGAAAAAACAATAATAGACAAGCTTAGCCTGATGCCCGAAGAATATTTTCTATATTATGAGGAACTGGACTGGTGCACCTATATCAATAGGGAAGGCTATGAACTATGGTACGATCCCGCTTGCGAAATATGGCACAAGGACAGCAGCTCCACCGGAAAAGAAAGTCCGTTGAAATACTATTACCTGAGCAGAAACAGATTATTATATGCCTACCGCAATCTCTTTGACTGGAAACTTCCGGTTTCCATCTTATACCAGACAATGATTGTATGTCCCAAAAACATACTGACCGCCTTGGGAAAAGGAAAGAAAGCCATAGCCAAAGCACATTGGGAGGGAACAAAAGCATTTTTCAAACTTAGAAACAAAGACAAACAGCCATGATATTTCTAGCATACATAGAACTACTACTTTTCGCGATATGTGCCTTTACTGTTTTTTACCTGCTGGTGTACGCCATAGCGGCAACAGGCAACCGCACCGACAAATATTCCGAATCAAGAGTAAAACACCGTTTCGCCATTCTGATACCGGCCTATCAGGACGATGACTACATACCCTATACCGTCAAATCATTTCTGCAACAAGAATATCCTATAGACTGCTATGACATTATCGTCATTTCAGACCACCTGAAGCCGGAAACAAACAGACAGCTGGCACAATATCCCATCACCCTGTTGCAAGCCAGATTCAAGAAAAGCTCAAAAATGAAATCTGTCAAAGCTGCCATGTCACAATTACAAGAAGGACAATACGATATCGTTTTAATCATGAATGCGGACAATGTAGTGGACACCAACTTTCTTGAAGTTGTCAACAATACGTATGCCAGCGGCTCCAATGCCATCCAAACCCATCGCATCTATCAGGAAAGACCCAGCAATGTCAGCATATTGAATGCCATCACCGACGAGATAAACAATTCCATTCTTCGTGCGGGGCATGTCAATTTGGGACTTTCAGCTTCGCTGAACGGCTCCGGAACCGCAATAGACTTCACTTGGTTCAAAGAAAACATCCGTCATTTAAAAGACGATGACGATGAAAAAGTCATCGAATCCTTGCTGCTCCGCGAACGGATATATGTGGAATATTTAAATAATACCCATGTATATGCCTTGAAGAATAGTGGAAAGAAAAAATTCTATACCCAACATAGCACTTGGATTAAAACCCAATATTATTCCCTGTTCACCAATATCGGTAATCTGCCCGGCGCCATTTTAAGTGGAAAATTTGATTATGCCGACCGTATTCTGCAATGGTTCATTTTTCCCTCGCACCATCCTGCTAGGTATCCTCCTCCTGTTCAGTTTCCTGTCCGTATACTTCCACTGGAGCGCCTGCCTAAAATGGTGGGGGATTATTACTCACTTTCTTATTGACTATGGCAATAGCCACTCCAAACTACTTGGTGGACAGCAAATTCAACAAAGCCATGAAAGCTATCCCCTTTCTGGCGGCAGGCATGATATTCAATATGCTTTTAAGAAAGAAAAAATAAAAGCCCCATGCTATCGGAAATTATACATATCATGGAATATACGCTATATATCTACCTTTCCGTCAGTGTGGGGTATATAGTCCTGTTTTCTGCCGCCTCTCATTTCTTCAAACAAAAGAAATATCCCGCGACTACTGTCCGGCAACGTTTTATCATCCTTGTTCCCGCCTATAAAGAGGATGCGGTCATTCACGCCTGCGTCACTTCCGTTCTGCGCCAAACTTATCCGGCAGAGCTTTACGACCTGATAGTCATATCCGACCACATGCGTCCCGAAACCAATGCCTCACTGCGCAAAGAACGCATCAGCTTGATAGAACTGCATGAAAAGGAAAGTTCCAAGGCAAAAGCCCTGCGCATTGCAGCAGAGACCATCACAGACCAGCCATACGATTATGTCCTCATACTGGATGCCGATAATCTGATCTCACCCTGTTATCTTCAAGAACTGAATAAGGCAGTTTCACAGGGCATAAAAGCCATACAGACACACCGCAAAGCCAAAAATATGAATACAGACATAGCCCTATTGGATGCCGCCATCGAAGAGATGAACAATTCCATCTTCCGCAAGGGACACATCCGGCTGGGATTTTCATCTGCCCTTACCGGCTCCGGAATGGCTTTCGATTTCCGATGGTTTGTCCGGAACATCATCCATACCCATAGTACGGGCGAAGACAAAGAACTGGAAGAACTCCTGCTCCGTCAAGGCATTCACATTGAATATATAGACACCCTAGAAACATTGGACGAAAAAGTCCGGCAACCGGATGCCTTGCGTAACCAGCGCCGCCGCTGGATAGCCACCCAGCTTTTCCTTGCATTAAAAATGGGACGTAACCTCCCCACAGCCTTACTGAACGGAAACGGAGATTATCTGCTGAAAACCCTCCAAGCCTTTATCGCCCCCCGCAGCATTCTGTTGGCGCTCATCGGATTCTTTTCATGTGTTCTCTGCATTTTCTCTCCGGCTTCTTCCATAAAGTGGTGGATTTTGCTTATCTTGCTGAACGGTGCGTTATACCTGGCCATTCCGTCCAATATGAGATATAAATACATGAGCAGAATCCTCAGGCAGACACCTTATTTTGTAATCATTATGCTTCTCAACTTGTTTTCACTTGAAAGGAATGGCACAGAAGTTCAACCATACACAGCATGGATAGAATTATGAATATAAAAGAGTACTTACAGCAACACCCGCAATGGAAAAAACGGATACACGGTTTCATCATGCATCCGGTAAAGACACGCCCCTATTGGTGGATACGCGTATGGCAGCCTTTCTACATAAAAAAAAGGCCGGGGCTCAGTCATTTATTCCAGTGTACGGAAAGACCTTCCACCGTTCCACCTGTTCCAGATGGGAAAATATTCGGTAGTGGAAGATTTCTCCTGCTTGAACAATGCCGTAGGCGACATCGTAATCGGCGACTATTGCCGGATAGGACTCGGCAATACGGTCATCGGTCCCATCCGGATAGACAACGGGGTCAATATTTCACAAAACGTAGTCCTGATAGGATTAGATCACAATTACCAGGATATCACTCAAGGCATCATCGAACAAGGTATCACCACTTCTCCTATCCACATCGGAGAACATACCATCATAGGAGCCAACGTGATTGTACTGCCCGGAATCACCATCGGCAAACATTGTTTTATCGGTGCCGGGTGTGTGGTTACCCAAAACATACCCGACTATTGTGTCACGGTAGGAAATCCCGCACGCATTATCAAAACGCTATAACCCTCAATCACAAACATGGGAAAAAATATAAAAATATTAGTATGTGCCCATAAGGACAGCCGGCTACCACAGCATGAGTACTTCTGTCCCATACAGGTGGGGGCCTCCCTAACCAGTGCTCGATTCTTCCCTGTACTAGATAACACAGGAGATAATATATCCGACAGGAATCCTCACTTTTGTGAACTAACCGCCCATTATTGGGCTTGGAAAATCTAAAGTGTGACATTATAGGGCTCAATCATTACAGGCGCTTCTTTGATTTTTATCGCCCGTTTCCGGCTTTTTCACCAGACAGGAGTTTCATCAACATAGATTCATTTCTAAAAGAAACTTACCGATTTCCTGATTTAGAAACCTTATTAAATGATTTATGACATCATCCTCTCTCCCAAGCGTCATTATCCCTATAACGTCGCTACACAATACGCCATATTCCATCTAGTCAATGACCTCAATTTGCTGAAAGAAGTCATTCAACACCTCACACCCGAATATGCTGAAGCTTTTCATACATTCATGTATCACTGCAATGCCTATTCCGGATATAATATGTTTATCACCGGACGGAAACATTTTTGACGAATACTCCCAGTGGCTATTCAGCGTATTGTTTGAATTAGAAAAACGGGTAAAACTGTCCGCCTATCCGGATCAGGCACGTCTGTTCGGCTATTTATCAGAAAGATTGATCAATGTCTATTGCATAAGGCACCGGTTAAAGATAAAGTATGTTCCCGTCATCATGCCCTTGGAAGAAACGTTTCAGAATCCGAGCAACCTGCTTTATACGCTTCGCCGACTAAAGAATGATCTTATTTATAAACTCACAGAATTATAAGTTATGCCGTTGGTTTCTGTCATCATCCCTATATACAATACAGAAAAATTCCTGCCTTTGTGTATCAACAGCGTCTTAAACCAGACACTGACAGACATTGAAGTACTGCTGGTTAATGACGGAAGTACGGACGGAAGCGGGAAAATATGTGACGAATACGCCTGCAAGGACCAACGAATACAGGTAATACACACTCTGAACCAAGGAGTCAGCCATGCACGAAACCAAGGACTGGAAACCGCAAAAGGAGAATATATAGCTTTCATGGATAGCGATGACTGGATAGAAACGGATATGATAGCCACTCTTTATCAACTTATCAGGACAAACGAAGCCGGTCTGGCTACTTGCGGATATATCATTGAAAATGAAGATGGTCGTCCGATTTACCACATCAACGAAGTGAAATCCGGCAAATTAACCCAGTGGGAGGCCATTCACTCCCTGTTTAACGACAGGCATTACAAATACAAAGGAAACTTATGGGATAAATTATAATCATAAAGAAATCAATTGACAAAACATCACCTAAATTCAATGAACATATTTATTATAATGAAGACAGGCTCTTATTTTTCAATACCTGAGCCACTGCCAATCAGCCGCATACACCACTTCCCCCCTATTATCACTATGTCACAAGAAAATCAAGCGCCATGAACCTGTCGCAAAAAAACTACACCCCCAAACTGTGCACTTTCATGGATGCATTCGACCTGATGACTTCACTTTCGGCCACATTCCCCACCTATATTCTACGTGCTTTGTCGGCCGATTACATAAAAAGTTCGTTCTTGTTCTATACCCAACACTCACGGGAAATCCCCTTCAATGAATTATGGGACAGAATGCTAAGAATCAGAAAAAACAATTATATACATCTTCCACTTTCTCTAAAAATAAAGTATGCGCTATATGGCATCAGACTTATCCTGCGGGCATGGCTCAAGTGAAAAGACCAATTTACTGCTTACTTAACACGCACCCGTTTTATCTTTCCATGCACCCACAACAAGGCACAGACCAATTTGTATGCCATCTGATGAAGGCCCGCAGTTTTATTCAGTTCGGGAATCAGTTCCAATAAAGGAGATTCCACCTTTTCCAGTCTTATATAATCCTTCATCATTCTATCCGGAAACAACTCCTTATACACCCGCTTTCTTTCCATATCTCTTGTTCCGGCATCCGTTTCACTGACCCCTCCGGGTACAAACCTACAAACGATGGAACGAATATTGCGGAACGTCGCATTGTTGAATATCAAGGTCTGAATATAAAATTTCCAATCGGATACAATCTTATAACTCTCGTCATACCTGTTTTCATCAAAAAGTTCTTTACGGAAGAATGAAGCCTGATGCAATACAGTTCCCCGAATCAAATCCATCAGCGTTATATCCTCCTTATGAAATCCCCACACCTCTGTGCCATGCACTATTTTTCCAACAACAATATCGCTGTCCAATGAAGGTGCCACCTCCTGCAACACACCATTGTTATAAAATTCATCACCGGAATTCATAAAGTTCAAATACTCTCCATGCGCCTGTAAAACTCCTTTATTCATGGCATGATAAATACCCTTGTCCGGCTCCGATACCCAATAGTCCACTTTACCGGCATACTCTTTTATCACTTCAATACTTCCATCCGTAGACCCTCCGTCAATAATAATATACTCAAAATCCCTAAAAGACTGGCCGACCACACTTTCTATGGTTTTCCTCAACCCTTCTTTATTATTATAATTAATGGTTATAATCGAAAATTTTTCTTTGTGACATAATTTTCCGCTTTTTACAATCTAAAGTTTCCATTCGTCATCCAGACTGAGCGATTTTTCGAATCCGACATACAGAGGCACAATCCGGCTGACATTCGAAGTATAAGTACCGATAAAAAAATGAAGAATGGATCAGAATATCCATATCCAACAGCATATTCAACGTATCTATATATCTACTTTTTTTATCCTTTGTATTAAACAAAGACTCGTCAAATCCTGTTTGTGTCACAGCTGTGTTCCAGTAAACATTAAATCCTTCGGCAACCAGTACGGATTTCAACTTATCCGTCACAGAACCATCATCCGTAGCTATAAACACATTACGGCTGATATGCTTCTTCCCTTTAACAGCATCAATATAAAGAGACAAACCAAGTTCCTTCATCTCACGGGAAACTATCTTATCTCCCCGCCTTATATGTACCGCTATGTAATCTACCGGCAAATTCATCTCGCTTTTCCTTTTTTCTATATAGCCGGTTGTCTTTTCATTAAATTTTAATATTTTCCGCAAGGCAGAGCCATAATCATTTCTGATATCTTCCAGTTTCTCCAGAAAATCCTCCGATCTCATTTTTAGAAAGACCTCATTCCCTAGTTCCGTTTCCGGATGAAATAACAGATATATCCTATTCATCATATAGAAAATATAATACCGGAAAAAAGCGGACGGATTATAATAGATATTTCCCCACCAAGGTTTCCCCTTTTATAAACAATATATTGCGAACACATCACCCCGTTACAGTCTGGCAAGACCGATTCGAAATAATCACTCCAGCCTTCTCTACCCTTGCATTCCAGTTCCTTGTATTGACAGTCAGCTCTTCCTGATTATAGTCCGCATAGACCAATGCCAAAGCAAGGTTAGACAACTCTGAGAACAACCCTCTTCCAGTCAAACTATATACGATTCTTTTTTCTCCATCTCCATAAATAGAACATAATGATCAAACTTTTATATCCTCCAATCCGATAAAAGCCGTTGGACGTTTGTGTCAGTGCATGCCCGAATCCACTTTGAAACCCCTCACATTCCAGCAAACAGCAACGAACTGCTTTCAAATAATATTCCACCATAGGATGATGTATAAACAAATCTGCCTGCAGGACACCTTTACTCAGCACAGGCGGAAGCTCTATACGCCTCTCGATGCAAAAATCCCCTTTAGGTAAATGACTGATACTCCCGTAATAATGTCCCGGAGCATAAGTAGCATAAGGCACTTCCGTCCTGCTCTTCAAAACCAGCATTACATCATACATCATATCCTCTTCAGAATATCCCTGTATTTTCACAGTCAGAAAATTCTGACCTCCATGAATAGTGGAAGAGGCACATTCCGTTCCGTTTATCTCAATGCAATCTATATGAAGCGTATTTTTCGTCCAACCCACATAATCTATAATTTTACTTTTCCGGACCGTCCCTTTCTCTTTCAAGTAATAATCGATGGCAGAATGAACCGTCCCTTGATAAACCGCGGTACCATTTTCCAAGCATATTCCTTTTGTACACAAACTTCTTACCGCTGCCATGTTATGACTGACAAACAAGACTGTCCGTCCCTCTCCTTTCGACACATCCTGCATCTTGCCAATAGCCTTCTTTTGGAATTCCGCATCTCCCACTGCCAACACCTCGTCCACCACCAGAATTTCCGGCTCCAGATGGGCGGCGATAGCAAATCCCAACCGCACGGTCATACCCGAAGAATAACGTTTCACTGGAGTATCGATATATTTCTCCACACCGGCGAAAGCCACAATCTCATCCAACTTGCGGGTAATCTCCGCCTTGGTCATCCCCATGATGGAACCATTCATATAAATATTCTCCCGTCCTGTCATTTCGGGATGAAAGCCTGTACCCACTTCCAGCAAAGAGGCAATACGCCCCCGTGCACGGATACAACCGGCAGTAGGAGAAGTCACCCGCGAAAGGATTTTCAACAAAGTGGACTTTCCCGCACCGTTCTTACCTATAATACCCAGCACTTCACCTTCCTCCACATGGAAATTAATATCTTTCAACGCCCATACAAAATCTCCCGTCGCTTTTCTTGGAACGGTCATTCTCTTCCCCGATTCTGAGATACGGGTCCTCCTTTCCACGGATCCGCGCCCACCAACGATTCAAATCACGGCTCAGCGTGCCGGTTCCGATGCTTCCCAATGCATATTGCTTGCTGATATTCTGAAACTCTATCGCTATTTTCCCATTCTGTCCCTTCTTTTAATCACATCCATGAAACTACGTTGCACTCTATTAAAAGTCACCATCCCCAAAGCATTATCACCACTGTAAACACCAACGTGTAGCCTAAGTGGAACCAACTGAAAGTCCCCACCCCCAAGAATCCGAATTTAAATGTTTCGATAAGGGAAGTCAGCGGGTTCGCCACAATGATCCACATATACTGCTCATGACTCTGCCTCATCACGGACAAAGGGTAAATAACCGGAGTGGCATACATCCACAACTGTACCCCGAAAGTAATCAAGAAACGCAAGTCACGGTACTTGGTCGCAAGGAGGATATCAATAATCCGAACCCCAAACCAAGTCCTGCCAACATGAGCAGCAGCAAGGGAGCCAACCAAGCATATCCGTTGACCATCAACGAATATCCGTTGCACAAATAGTAAATATAAATTAAAACGAACAATCCGAACTGAATGCCCATCTTTATCATGCAAGATATAACGATGGACAAGGGTACCACCAGACGAGGGAAATATACTTTTCCAAATACATTCTGATTGGCGTTGAACGTATCCGAACAGCGGCTTAAACACTCCGAGAAATAATTCCAGCAAAGTAAGCCCGCCATATAAAACAGCGGTTGGGGAAGTCCGTCGGTAGGAATACCGGCAATACCGCCAAAAACAAACATGAACATGACGGTAGTAAGCAGTGGCTGGATAACAAACCATAACGGTCCTAAAACAGTCTGTTTATAAAAAGTGACGATATCCCGTCTGATATACATTACCAGCAAATCCCTATACAGCCATACCTCTTCCAGATCCAACCGGAACAAACCGGACCGAGGCTTGATCACAATATCCCATTTTTCCTGTTCATCTTGTACCATACACTACTTTTTTTAGTAAATTATTCCAACTGTCACATACCTTCTCTATATGAAATGTATCAGCATACTCCACCGCCTTATTTCCCATCCATTCCCAATCCGTCCGATCAGCCATATACGACATACAACCGGCCAGCTGAGCTATATTCCCTGTTTCAAAAAAGAACGGCCATATCTTTGTCTTTCAACAACTCGCGCGTTATCGGTAAATCAGATGCAATAACAGGTAACCCGTGCGCCATAGCCTCTATCATCACCAGGCCGAATCCCTCCCAACGGAACTCAGCACATACATACTGGAATGTGCATAATACTCCTGCACCTCTTTCGTGAAAGGATGCAGCGCGATGCTCTTTTCCAATTCATATTCATTGATCAATGAACGGTAAAGCGCTTCCTCAGGACCCTCCCCCACAATTTCCAGTGTCCAGTCCGGATGAGTTTTCACAAAAACAGAAAAAGCTTTTATTAAAATATCAAATCCTTTATGTCCGAATAAAAAAACGACCGACCGCCAAAATCCTTTCTATATTCCTTCTTTCCCCGACCTTTAGGCAGTACAGTCAGAGGATTGTATATCACCTCGCAGCACAGGTTCATTTCCGAAAGAAACAACCGGCATCTGCATGACTTAAAACCACCCTCTCGTCCAATTTCCCCATCTGGACTTGAAAAAAGCAATCCAATCCCGGCAAATAGGGAGTTTCTTTCTCAAAGAATGCTTCATAAGAATTATGCAGCCACCCAACAGTCTTTGTCCGGATCCGACTCTTTACTGCAGAGAGGTGCAGAGCCATAAAAGCATGTACCCCGATGACTACATCACATTGCCGGGCATTTATTTTCCTTGCCAATGTCCGTTTATAAGAAGAAGGGAAAAAACTGGCAGCATACCATTCTGAAGTCAGCCGGGTATGAGGCAACCCATGTTATATAAAAAACTATAGCCTTTACATAACAAAACGCTCGATGAAAGAGGAGGCGGAATAAGAGAAAGAATCAAACCGCACGGTACTTTCGGCATATCCGTACATCGACAAGTCCGTACAAGTATCCGTGGTCAGTATCGTGACTTCATGTTTTCCGGACAAAGCCTTGGCTATTTCAGCCAACACACGCTGTACTCCGCCGAAACTGAAGACAGTATCACAATAAAATAATATTCTCATGGAATTTAGATTACACTCTTTCTTCGCAAAGATACAATAAAGAAATGAAAATAAATGCGGAATGAAGAAAGAATATCATATAATACAAAGCAGGTATCTGCGGCACGTACATACGTATAGAGCGGCACGTACATATAAATCCTGCTCCCCCAAAAACAACAGGTCAAATAAAAAAAAGACCTTGTTCTTTTTTAAAAATGAATGGCGAGCTTTTTTTAAAAAACCTCCTGATCTTTTTACTGCCATCGGAAATTTGCCATATTCCATAGAGGTATCCCCCCTTCAGACACACTTTTGCAAAGAAAAAGCCTGAGAACATCCTACTTCATATTAAATCGGAACAACTTATAAAAAAGGATATATTACTGATAACAAATAGATTATATGAAATTCTGCTCCAAAAACAAGTGAGGGAGCATGAGAGCATAAGTGAGAGCTACAATTTTTTACCACACTATACAAATAGTTCATAAACAACCAAGTTGTGCACACAATGAGGGCATGAGGGCATTATCACCCCGAATTTCCAGTGAAAGATTCTCATACTCATCGAGATATTATCAAGATAATGCATGATGCTGAATATAAATCAATATCTTTGCAAAAAGAAGAAGAATGACAAAGAACACAAGTTACCATTACAGCATCATTATTCCGCACAAGAATACCCCCCGTCTTCTGGAACGCTGTCTGTGCTCAATTCCCACTTGGGATGAAATTCAAATCATTATCATTGATGACAACAGCAATTCCGAATCTGTCGATTTTTCTCATTTTCCGGGAAACGGCAGAAAAAATACGGAAGTCCTGTTCACTAAGGAGGGAAAAGGGGCAGGATACGCACGGAACATAGGGCTCTCCCACGCCCGTGGCAAATGGAATTATCTTTGCAGATGCAGACGATTTCTTTACAGCCGATTGTTTTACTATCTTAAACGAATACATGGACAGCCCCCATGAAGTCATCTATTTCAATGTACGTTTTGTCATGTCCGACAATCCGTCCCAAGAAAGCCGACGCGGAACTTACTATACCAACTTCTTCAATGATGTAAACCCGGAAAACAAACTGCGATACCAATCTCAAGTTCCTTGGGGCAAAATGATAAGGCGCAGCTTCCTGTCAACATTCCACATTCAATTCGATGAAACAAGAATAGCCAACGATGTGTATTTTTCATGCCTTGTCGGTATATATGCCCCCAAAGCAACCACAGACAGAAGAATCATTTATTATTGTACCGAATCCGGCCAGTCCCTTGCTATGTCCAAACAAGACCGCGAGAGTTTAATCATACGGTTTAACGCAAGCATGAAATGCAACAGACTGTTGCGACAAGAAAAAATCCACTATTACCTGTCACCACTTCCGTGGTGTATCCCTTCGGCAAAAACAAAAGAATGGCTCCCCGCCAAATACTTTTTTGAATACCTGTTTTTCTTCCGCCTGCAAGCATTCAAAGAATTATATTATGCTTTTTCCGCTATCCTGTCACATATGAATGAGCCGGCCACAAAAGAAACCGACAACCAATGTAACAAGAAGACTACCAACCTAAGGGAATAATATTCATTACACAAGAAGATTCAACGGTACAACCTTCCCCATATCTTATAATACAATTTGATCAGATTAGCGTATTTATACAATATGTGATGTCTGTAAATCCCCCAATTCAAAAGCAGAGAAAAAGGATAGAACAAATTCAATTCGTACAAAACCTCCATAGGCCGGAACTCTCTGCAATGCTTCCTTATCAGATTTCTTTTAAACTTATCTATCGCATCATTACTTTCCCTTGTAACCCCTATTACAGCAGCATTATACACCACCGGCATCAACTTGTTCAAAATGAAACAGATATTTTCAGCATACAATTCCTGTTCCATGTGCTCATTAAAAACAGTCAAGATAAAAATAAAATCCTTTGCCGGCTTGTCAAAGTCCGTTTTCGCCTTATTCATGGTTGAGAAAGGATTTGAACGCCTGTAGAAATAAGTAAAAGAATTGACGGAAGCAAACGTTTCCACCTTTTTATACAGAAAATAGCACCACAAAAAGTCCTCAAACAAAATGCCCGTCCTGAAATAAATGGCATTCTCTGTCAGCACCTCCTTTCTGATCAATCTGTTGACCGGAGTGGATGTTATTTTCGAATCCAGAAACAGCTTGTTGATACGTATCCGTCCTTCCGTATATCTTTGCAAATCACTGTTTTTGTTTTCCATCCCTTCTGAATAAGAATCCCCCTGCACCAAGTCAATCCCCGGATATCTTTTCGTTTCCTCCCATAATTCTCCAGACAATTCTCATAAAGCATATCATCCGAATCTATAAAAATAAGATAACA
>ENA-OPZN01000320-OPZN01000320.1-human-gut-metagenome-genome-assembly--contig:-NODE-320-length-16588-cov-2.897637_pt1 | contig 16588 bp, 15 predicted proteins | sample MGYA00242483_ERZ504503 | MGnify/ENA primary metagenome ERZ504503 (study PRJEB26092, sample SAMD00036285) | human gut metagenome | host: Homo sapiens | study: EMG produced TPA metagenomics assembly of... | reverse complement strand
ATGGAAACCAGCACTTCACCTTTACTTGTAGGTTCGCAAGGATTCCGGAAATCCACTTATTGCCGTATCTTGCTGCCACCCCGAACTCCGTTTCGGCTATCGCCGACAGCCTGGACTTCAGCAGCAAACAGGAAGCGGAGCGTGCCCTTGGGACGATTTTTCCTTATCAACCTGGACGAATTCGACCAGATTACCGTAAATCAACAAGGCTTTCTGAAACATCTGTTACAAAACCGACAGCCAATCTGCGCAAGCCTTACGGAACCAGCGTGCGCGAATTACGCCGCTATGCCTCATTCATCGGCACCAGCAATCAGAAGGATTTGCTCACCGACCCCACGGGAAGCCGTCGCTTTATCTGTATCGAAGTGACCGATCCCATTGATACCAATGTCACCATAGACTACCGCCAACTCTATGCGCAAGCCATGCATTTACTTTATAAGAACGAACGTTATTGGCTGAATGACGAAGATGAGGCCGTTTTACGACAAAGCAACAGCGAATTTGAGCAAATATCACCTTTGGAGCATTTATTCCATTGTAACTTTTCTTCTGCAACCAACGAAAAGGAGGGAGAATGGATGACTGCCATGGATATTTTTAATTATCTTCAAGAGAACACACGCGACAAACTGTCTATCAATAAAATAAATTGGTTTGGACGTATTCTCCGCAAACTGAACATTCCTAAAAAGACCAGTACCAGAGGTACCCTATATCATGTAACAAAGTTGAAATAATTTATTTTACCATAGGAAAGTATGAGGGCAATGCCTCATACTTTCCTATGCTACCATCACAAATAACCTGTTCATTATAAACAAATTACCTCACGAATGAGGGCATGAGGGCATAATTGCATCTAACTTTGCAATGAGAGCACAAGTCTGAAACAAAAAGACGGAAGGTTTGTTTGTGAAAGTAATGAAAAGAAATTATCTTTGTCATCATCCTTAAACCAACAATCGTATGAAACCAGTGAAATTATTTTATCAGGAAAGATGCCCGTTCTGCAAAAAAGCACTGCGCTATATTGAAGAACTGAAAGCAGAATATCCTGAATTCCAACCTATAGAAATAGAAATGATAGAAGAAACCCAACATCCTGATATAGCCGACCAATACGACTATTATTACGTTCCCACGTTTTATGGTGGACGGGGTGAAAGATGCATGAAGCGGGCATCTTCAAAAATGAGATGGAGGCATTGCTCCGTAAAGTGATAGAATAAACGAAAAGATATGAAATATTTAGAAGTAACCTTTACAACACATCCCTGTAATGAGATAGTGAATGATGTAGTGTCCGCATTGGCCGGAGAAATAGGATTTGAAAGTTTTGTAGAATGTGAAGGGGGAATACAGGCCTATATCCAGCAAACTCTCTTTGACGAGGAAGCACTGAAAGAAATGGTTGTGAACTTCCCTTTACCTGACACCCGGATAGAATACACCATAAAGGAAGCCGAAGACAAAAACTGGAATGAAGAATGGGAGAAAAACTTCTTTCAACCCATCGTCATAGGTGACCGTTGCTGCATTCACAGCACGTTCCACAAAGACACTCCGAAAACTGAGTATGAAATTCTGATTAACCCGCAAATGGCTTTCGGCACAGGGCATCATGAAACGACCAGCTCTATAATCAGCGAGCTGTTAGAAGCCGACCTGAAAGGAAAATCAGTCCTGGATATGGGATGCGGCACTTCTATTCTTGCCATCCTTGCCTCCATGCGAGGAGCCAATCCTGTGACAGCCATCGACATTGACGACTGGTGCGTCAACAATTCAAAAGACAACATTGCACTGAACCATATCCATAACATTACAGTGGAACTGGGTGACGCCAATCTGCTGAAAGGGCGCAAAGCGTTTGATGTGATTATTGCCAACATTAACCGGAATATTCTTCTGGCAGACCTTCCCCATTATGCCGCCTGTATGCATCCGGGTTCGGAAATATTTATGAGTGGATTCTATATACAGGATATTCCTTTTATCCGCGAAAAAGCGGAGAGTCTGGGAATGGAGTTCGTACATCATCGGGAAAAGAACAACTGGGCAGCTGTGAAATTCATCATGAAATAATACCATTTTCAAGTATGGCAAAGACGCGATAAAGACGGAATTGCCACCAACCACGCAGGATATGCATTGATTTATTCGAGGACAAAAGAACGGATTTTCTCTCTTTTGTCCTTTTGTTCTTCTTCCCTGAAAATTAGAACCGGAATCAAGCGGTGACAAACGCACGTAGGACGCTGCATTTTATCCAAAGTGACCAAACGACCATATCGGTATTATATTTATTATACAATCTCCTTTCCGAAAGGAGTAAGTGCCAAGCCCGCCAGCTTGAAATGTTGCAGTCCGAATGGAATGCCGATGACAGTGATGCAAAGCAACACCCCCGAATGCCAGATGAGAGAGGCTGATCCAGATTCCACCTACAAGTATCCAGATGATATTCATCAACACACTGAGACATCCACCATCACCGGGACAACTGCGTATTTCCCGCCCAAAAGGACAAAGAGCCAGCATAGACAACTTCAAAGTCTGGAAACCGAAAGGAATGCCGACGATAGTAATCATCAGCAACAGGCTGGAAACAATATATTCCACGCAGATCAGAAATCCGCCGCAAATCAGCCAAATAATATTGAGCAGTAAGTTCATAAAGCAAATATAAGCAAAGTTTTCGGAACCTCAGGCACAGTTCCCTTATTTCTTTATGGTCATTAATTGCAATTCTTCCAACGAACCGTTGAAAATATTCAAATCCACCTTCTCACGAATACCCGGCAACGTACCCACATCCGTATGCTGCCAGAATTTCCACTCCCCCCTGTATTCCACCGAGTCTACATAATAATGAGCTATCCAGTAAGGATAAGAATTGAAGACCGAATCATTCAGATAACGCGTTTTAAACTTATAAGAAGTATAAAGAATAGGCTTCACTTTGTAGTGCTGTTCTATTTTGTCAAGCCACAGTTTAAGGTCACGACGGAGCTGATTCTCATCCTTTCCCCTCTTCTCAATATCGAGCACAGGAGGAAGATCACCTGAATCCAGCTTGACGGAATTGATAAAAAAATCGGCCTGACGGACAGGATCTGTCTTCGGATTGTAAAAATGATAAGCCCCACGGATAAACCCATGTGTTTTCGCCGAATCAAAATTGGAGCTAAAAGCCTTGTCCCCATAATCGCCTCCTTCCGAAGCTTTCATAAAGACAAAATGAATAGGAAATTTTCCCTGTCGGGTCTGGGTCAGCATTTTCCAGTCTATGTTTCCTTGATAATGGGAAACATCAATGCCATGCACATGAAAACCTGAGGGCATACATACACCGTATGCTTTAAAGCCATAGCAAGGCTTCCAACGGTAAGAGTAAGGACGGATAAAGAAATAAAAGAAAGCGGCAAGGAATAAAAAAGCAATAATTCCCGCAATGACATACCGAAGCCCTGACGGCATCTCTCTTTGCGGTTTCTTTTTCGCCTTCCGCTGTGTGGTCCGGCGGACAGGTTTCGCGACTGCCTTTTTTTAACAGGGCAGGACGTGTGCTTTTCGCTCTTACCATTTTATCCTATTTAGCTGTTTTTACCTTACCTATTCCCACATACTATGCAATAAAACCCATCGGGAGAATGGTTTTACAATCAGCCCCGATGGGTTTCCTTTATGCTTTATAGAAATAAGAAAAAATTATTTTCCTTGTTTCCAACTGCAATGTCTTGGTTGCCTGGTCACAAACTTCTGTAGGACCGAAGTACTGGATAGGACCCGGATATACATAGTCTGTTTCAATAGCCCAACGTTCACGCTGTGCGGCGAACGCCTTGAAAGGAGCACCGTCCAATTTTACCAACGCTTTCTGGATAACCGGTTTCATTTCACCGTGACGACGTTCCATGTTCATCATCATTGTGATAGGCACACCACCTGCAATCCATTCTTCGGCAGGAGCAGTAGTGTTACGTACAGAAGACATATAACCGGTCTTGCCGTTGGCAATCAACATAGAAGCGGTGTAACCCAACGAGTAGCAATAGTCAGCATCGAAGTTTGACGGAGCAGCGCAACGTCCTTCGTAACCGAAGAAGTGATGCTGAGCGGCAAATTTACCTACATACTTGCCTTCTTCTTTCCACTGAGCCAATTTAACGGCTACCATATCAGACAACAGCTTTTCTGTTTCAATCAGTGATACCTGTACGTTTCCGTGCGGGTCACGATCCAAAGTAAGCTGACGTGCAACGCCTTCGGGCAGAGAAGCATAGATTTCCGAGTTTTCCTTAGAAAGCTTGGAGATGATATATTCACGTTGGTGAGATTTCTTGATCAATGCGAACTCTGATGCGTTAGCAGCCAGGAAGTCGTTCAATTCAGCGATCAATCTCTTCATTGCGGGGATGAATTCGATCAAACCTTCAGGTATCAACACTGTACCGAAGTTATTGCCTTGTGCGGCACGGTTAGCCACCACCTGAGCAATGTAAGTAACCACATCATCCAATGACATGTTCTTCTCTTCCACTTCTTCTGAAACGATACATACGTTAGGTTGAACCTGCAAAGCACATTCCAAAGCGATATGAGAAGCCGAACGTCCCATCAGCTTGATAAAGTGCCAGTATTTGCGGGCAGAGTTACAGTCACGCTGAATGTTACCGATTACTTCAGAGTAAGTCTTACAAGCCGTATCAAAACCGAAAGAAGTTTCAATCATCTCGTTCTTCAAGTCACCGTCGATAGTCTTCGGACAACCGATAACCTGAACACCGCAGTTCTTCGCAGCATAGTATTCTGCCAATACACAAGCGTTTGTGTTTGAGTCATCACCACCGATAATTACCAATGCCTTGATGCCCAATTCCTTGATGATTTCCAGACCTTTATCAAACTGTTCTACCTTTTCCAGTTTGGTACGTCCCGAACCGATGATATCGAAACCACCGGTATTGCGGTATTCGTCGATAATATCGGAAGTCAGTTCCATATAATTATGGTCTACCAAACCACCGGGGCCCAGAATGAAACCATACAGTTTGCTGTCCTTGTTCAATGCTTTGATACCGTCGAACAAACCGGAAATAACATTGTGTCCGCCGGGAGCCTGTCCACCAGACAAGATGACACCTACGTTGATGGCAGGCATATTGACAGCTTCGCCTTCAACGAACTGAATCAACGGCATGCCGTAAGTGTTAGGGAACAAGGCTTTGATAGCTTCCTGGTCAGCAACTGACTGTGTAGGTTCACCTTCCTTTACTTTTACAGCGCCTTTCAACGCTTTAGGAAGTTTGGGCTGATAAGCAGCTCTGGCAATTTGTAATGCACTTTTAGTCATATTCTATTATTCTATTTAAAGGTGTATAATTTCATTTATAATTCACGTGCAAATTTCGTTCTTTTTTCGCAAATATGAAAACGTATACAAATAAAAATATTACCTTTACCGCGAATTTAGAATTATGTATTAACTTAAAACATTACATTTATGGCAAGTAGAAGAAAATTTAAAGAAAAAAATAACCAATATAGCAAGTGATTTGTTTTTAGTCAGTTTGATGGAAGGTGTTAACCGTGAAGTAGTTTGCAACTCTGTACACAATGTGATCAAACTGATTATACGCATCAGTCACACTGAACCGGGTAACGTAAAAGGTTTCTACAAGAAACTGAATGAGGATTTGAACAAAGAAATAAAAGTGGTTGCAGACGAACTGGCTAAAGCTACAAAAGCATAAGATTTAAGGAATGAAAAAAGCTATTTGTGGTTTTTATCTACTACAAACTATTGGGATGGAAGACTAAAAGTATCCGTTCCCGATTATGACAAATATATTATCTGTGCCGCACCGCATACCACCAATTGGGATTTGTTCATAGGCAAACTGTTTATGGGAGCTATAGGTCGCGAAACCGGTTTTATGATGAAAAAAGACTGGTTCTTCTGGCCTCTAGGCCCTATTTTCCGCTGGATGGGAGGGATTCCCGTAGACCGTAGCCGCAAGACTTCATTGGTGGACCAGATGATTAAGATTGCCAAATCGAGTCAAAAATTCCATCTGGCTATCACTCCGGAAGGAACACGCAAAGCCAATCCCAATTGGAAGAAAGGGTTTTACTATATTGCGCAAGGGGCTGGTCTGCCTATTATTCTGGTAGCTATCGACTACGAGAAGAAATGCATCACAGCCGAAAAGGTAATACATCCCAGCGGTGATTTGGACAAGGATATGCGTGAAATCAAATTGTATTATAAGAATTTCAAAGGCAAATATCCTGAAAACTTCAGCATTGGAAAAATAGAATAACCCTTCCGTTGTAGTTCTTCAGATATGAAAACACTGATTATGCGGATTGTATTTTCACCCGCATAATCAGTGTTATTTGTATCTATTCTCTTGCTATACTCTCATCCCCATCCTCAAAATTATTCTTCTCTATCTTCACATTCCGGGTGTGAAGCAAGCGGAAACGGGATTTGTTATGATGAAAAGCCGGATAATCCGTATTCTGGCGGATCACATTGTTTTTAAAGATCAATCCGTCAATGGATTTTGCAAAAAGTACAGGGCGGTCAAAGGTTTCAAAATAGTTATCTTCAATCACTACTCCTTTTTCTCCTTTTCCACCATGGAAATATTTTTCTGATGCTCCAAATCGGGAATCTCCGGATAAATAGAGATAACAGCTTCCGTAAACTGGAACATATTAGTCAATGCGTTGATAAAACGATTGTTACGAATCAGCACATTCCGGCAAGCTCCCGTTTCAAACCAGCCGTTACAATCACCGCACAGCAATATGGCTGTTCCTGATGTATGATCAAACAGGTTACGCTCTACCACCGTTTTCAGGGGAGTGCTGAACAGCGTACCGCGTGCTCGATTATTACGAATGACATTATCCGCAAAATAAACTTCCGGACACCAGGACAGGTTTTCAATGCCGAAACCTTCTTTATCCGTAATCTCCGCATCCAAAGGCTCGGCAAAAGTGATACGATATTCTTTTGCACCTTTCACCGTATCTTTGTCATTGGGCAGGATTTCCTTCACCCGGTTCTTTCCACCGGTCAGTTCCATGGTGGCGGAACGTACAAATTGTACTTCATCGCCATTCACGCCCCCATTCGAATCCGTATGCTTGCGGATGCATGTATCGGGCAATCACCGTATGGTCATCAAGGCGTTGCTTGATTTTCAAATAAGTACCATGTACATTAATCGCATCATCCATCATTCCTTCATACAACCCGTTGCGAGAATCAATCTTCCCCCGGCAACTGGAGAAATGGGTAGCATCCGCCTGCGTGGTAAAGTAACGCGGATCCTTATCGCCACGAAGGCAAACGCTGAATTCATCCAACGTGATATTTTCACATAACTGGGCCAGCAGTCCCATACCTTCGGCATAATGCACCTTCACATTCTGCAAACGGGTGTCTTTATCATTGGACAAGAATATACCCGGAGCAGGACGATAATAAGTACGAAGAGCCACCACTGTCCCCGGTTTCAACCGGGCGTCTTTCCATTGAGGAGCATGGTAGACACGTGGAGAAACTTCTTTCACCCCTTCCATAGGACACCATAAGTCACTGGTGCGGTATACCAGACGCTTTGTCTTTTCTTCAAAAGCAATTCCTCCCTGGGGAGCACTGGACCAGCCTTCACCGTATGCTTCGAAAAAACCTTTCTCATTGATACGGCATTTCACCCATGCGGCAGGTTCAAAAGTAATTCCCTCCTCTCCGCTTTCCAATATCTTGACCTGAGCAATATGAGGAGTCTCAAAATCTATGCTGAAATTACGCAAAGTACAATTCTCTGAACGAAGCAGAGAAAGTGGAAGCATACGTCCATGAAAGATAAAATCGGCACCCTGTCCGTCCACCGTCAGCCCCTTCCAATCCTCCAAAGGGAAACCTACCGTTTTCGGATTGTCCTGATCATGATTGGAAATATAATACTCACGGACAGCCGCCCCTTCAGGATGGAAATCGTAACGTCCGGATTCAAAAAGCAGGGTGACCTTATCACCCAAAGCAACTTGAGACTTGATGTCTTGTAACGCCTTCTGCAATTTGGGTGAAAGATTCTCGTGTGTGTCCGGTACCAGACCATAATTTCGCATTTCGACTACCTTACTTCCGGCAAAAGCGGAAACAGCCAGCCATACGAAGCAGAAATTAAAGATAATTCGTTTCATTTAGGTTCATTATAGATTAGTTAGAATGACAAAACTAACAAAAATTCCTAACTTCGCAACCATAAATAAAGAAGAAAACAACATGAAAAAGATATTTTTGTCCTTCCTGCTGGTAATGGCAGGAATATCACACACTTTGGCACAAGGGTTAGATGGTAATGTGGAACAACGTCTAAAAGATTTTTTCACCCGGTACGAAACATCTTATGCCAACATAGGTAAATGTAAATTAGACCGTTATGAAGTAAATCATGACAAAAAAAGACTGAATGTATATGCCAGCCCCAGCTTCGGCTACCAACCGTTTACCCCCGAAAAGACAGAAGCTATCTACCGGTTACTTAGACAAAGCCTACCCGGTCCTGTAAATTATTACGATATAACCATCTATGCCGATGGCAAATCAATCGAAGACCTGATTCCCAACTATCTGAGGAAGAAACAGGACAAAAGCCGCTTATGGCAACGGACAGATTATAAAGGTGATCCATGGGTAAAAAATATTTCCCGCCCCTTTACTGCCAGCAAAGGACTGGAAGGCAGACACATCGCCCTTTGGCAAAGCCACGGAAAATATTATAAAAAGGACAAGGGATGTTGGGAATGGCAACGTCCCCGCCTGTTCTGTACCACAGAAGACTTGTTCACCCAATCATTCGTCATACCTTATATTATACCCATGCTGGAAAATGCGGGAGCCATAGTTTATACCCCTCGTGAACGTGACTGGCAACGCAATGAGGTGATTGTGGATAATGATACCCATCCCCAAGGTTGCATCTATCAGGAGATAAAAAGCCGGAAAGGTAAATGGAAAACCGCCCCCACCCCGGCATTCGCTCAAAAACGATTGGTTTACCGGGACGGACAAAATCCTTTTGAAGAAGGTACAGCCCGCTTTGCCTCCACCGAGAAAAACCGGAAAAAGCCTTTGCACAATGGATTCCCCATATTCCCGAAACAGGAAAATATGCCGTCTATGTGACTTATCAGACTTTACCCGGAAGTGTGAGTGACGCTAAATATCTGGTTTTCCATAAAGGGGGTGTCACCGAATTTCTGGTCAACCAACAAATAGGGGGAGGAACCTGGGTTTATCTGGGCACTTTTGAATTCGACAAAGGAACCAACGATTACGGTATGGTGGTACTAAGTAATGAGAGCAGACAAAAGGAGTGGTATGCGCCGATGCCGTCCGTTTTGGCGGAGGAATGGGAAACATATCGCGCGGTGGAAAAACCAGCGGCCTGCCCCGTTATCTGGAAGGGGCACGCTATGCCGCACAATGGTCGGGTTTTCCTTATTCGGTTTACAGTCCCAGCGAAGGTAAGAATGACTATACCGATGATATAAACGCCCGCAGCTGGATAATAAACTATCTCAGCGGAAATTCTGTGTACAATCCAAAGGAGAAGGGATTGGGCGTTCCTTTTGAAATGACCTTGGGAGTGCACAGCGATGCAGGTTTTTCCAAAGAAGATTATTTAATAGGCACGCTGGGTATCTATACCACCGATTATAATAATGGTGAACTGAACGCCGGTATCTCCCGTTATGCTTCCCGCGACTTGGCGGACATGGTACTGACCGGTCTGCAACAGGATATCTCCGCCCAATTCGGTATCCGGTGGCAACGCCGCAGCCTGTGGAACCGCAATTACAGCGAAACCCGTCTGCCTGCCGTTCCCTCGATGATTCTGGAACTCCTCTCCCACCAGAACTTCGCCGATTTGAAATTGGGGCACGATCCGCGTTTCAAGTTTACCGTAGGACGTTCTGTTTACAAATCCATACTAAAATACCTGAGTACCATGCATGGGACGGATTACGTAGTCCAACCTTTACCGGTAAATAACTTTGCCATTCACTCCGGAAGTAGGAAAAACACCTTCCAACTAACTTGGCAAGCGGTAGACGACCCGTTGGAACCGACTGCCAAAGCTCAACAATACATAGTCTATACCCGTCTGGGACATGGTGGATTTGACAATGGAACGTTAGTACGCGGTACTGAATATACCTTCGAAGCCGAACCGGGACTGGTATATAGTTTCAAAATAACCGCAGTCAACAAGGGCGGAGAAAGTTTTCCTTCCGAAATCCTGTCAGCCTATCAGGCAAAGAAAAGTAAAGGAACAATCTTGATAGTCAACGGATTCGACCGTTTAAGCAGACCTGCTACCGTAGGATCTCCTTTCTTGCAAGGCTTTGACTTGAATACGGATCCGGGAATACCTTATATAAATACACCCGCCTTCTGCGGAACGCAACAAAGCTTCGACCGCAGCCGCATAGGACGGGAGACTAAAGACGGGCTGGGATATAGCGGCAGCGAACTGGAAGGAATGTTGATAGCCGGAAATACTTTCGATTATCCGTTCATTCATGGAAAAGCCATCCAGGCAGCCGGAGGATACTCTTTTGTATCGTGTAGTGATGAAGCCGTTGAAAATGGTTTTGTCCGGCTGGCAGATTACCCCATTACAGACCTGATATTCGGAGCCGACAGGCGTCCTTTCTCCCACACATTGCAACAGTTGCTCACAACCTATTGTCAAGGAGGCGGCAACCTGATGCTCAGCGGCTCGTATATAGGAAGCAACATGAACAGTCCCACAGCACTGAACTTCACCGAAAACATATTAAAATATAGTTTCGGAGGCAGCATGATAAATTCCACTTCGGGAGAAATATATGGAGCCAACACCCGTTTCAGTATTCCCCGCACTATCAACGAGCAAACATACGCCGTACCCGCTCCCGACTGTCTGACCCCGATAGCCCCTGCTTACTCCGCTTTTGTATATAATCCGGGCAGTTACAGTGCCGGTATCGCCTATAAAGGCAAATATCGGACTTTTGTCCTGGGTTTCCCCTTTGAAAGCATTCAGGGAGTGAAGGAAAGAGCACGGGTAATGAGTGCCATCCTGGGCTTCTTTGGCAGCAAGTGATATTTTTAAACGAAAATAAAAGGGCAAATAAGAGGTTATTTCATAAAAACGCCTAACTTTGTCCGTATAAACCATTAAAATAAAACGACTATGTACACTATACAGACTAATGCCTCCGGCACACGCAGCATGGAAATCTCAGAAGAGAACCTGCAAACTATTGAGAAATATGCTTTATTCCAGCATCTGATAGACAGCAACGGTATCGTGGACGAGTCGGTGCTGGAGAAACTGAAGTTGAATATCCGTTCACTGATAACCAGCGAGGAAGGAAACAATAAAGAGCTGCTCGACCTTTGTATCGATGTAATTTATCATAATAACATGAAAGCTTTCGGACTTCATCAACTCATTCTGCTTTATATCCAATGGGAGAAAGAGAAAAATAAAGATGAAGAAGAGATATAATAAACAATCTCTGTGTTCTCTGTAGCAAAACAAAAAAACAGTATTTATCATTGAAAGAATACAAACTTACAGACTGGTTGCCGACAACCAAGAAAGAAGTAGAGATGCGCGGATGGAATGAACTGGACGTAATCTTGTTCAGCGGTGCGCCTACGTAGATCATCCTTCATTTGGTCCGGCAGTAATTGGAAGATTATTAGAGGCGCAAGGTTTGAAAGTGGCCATTGTGCCTCAACCCAACTGGCGTGATGACCTGCGCGATTTTAAGAAGCTGGGACGTCCACGCCTCTTTTTCGGTGTGTCCGCCGGATGTATGGACAGCATGGTAAACAAATACACTGCCAACAAGCGTTTGCGCAGCGAGGATGCTTATACTCCCGACGGCCGCCACGACATGCGTCCCGAATATCCCAGCATCGTTTATACACAGATTTTAAAGAAAATCTATCCCGACGTACCTGTCATTCTGGGAGGTATAGAGGCATCTTTGCGCCGTGTCACCCATTATGACTACTGGCAGGACTGCCTGCGTAAATCAATTCTGATAGATTCCGGAGCCGATTTATTGATCTGATGGAATGGGAGAGAAGCCGATTACGGAACTTTGCAAGAGAACGAAAGAAAGCAAAGACAGTCAGGACGGAGCCCATCTACCCTTACAAAAGGATATTCCCCACGATATACCACAAACGGCTTATATTATCCGTAAGAAAGGATCAGTTCCGTCCGAGCACTCTGTAATTGAGTGTGTGAACGAAAAGCCAGACATCATCCTACACTCTCATGAAGCATGCCTGAAAGATAAAAAGAAACAAGCCGAGAACTTCCGCTTCATTGAAGAGGAAAGCAACAAGTACGAAGCCTCCCGCATCTTGCAAGATACAGGCAATGAAACAGTAGTAGTCAATCCGCCTTATCCTCCAATGAGCCAAGGCGAACTGGATCATTCTTTTGATTTGCCCTATACGCGTATGCCTCATCCTAAATATAAAGGAAAACGCATTCCCGCATTCGACATGATTAAATTCTCGGTCAATCTGCACCGTGGTTGTTTTGGCGGATGCGCCTTTTGTACCATTTCCGCCCATCAAGGGAAATTTATTGTAAGCCGAAGTAAAGAGAGTATCTTAAGAGAAGTGCGAGCCATAACTGAAATGCCTGATTTCAAAGGCTATCTGAGTGACTTGGGAGGACCTAGCGCCAACATGTATGCCATGCGTGGTAAAGATGAGAAAATTTGCCGGCGATGCAAACGGCCGTCATGTATCCATCCCAAAGTATGTCCCAATTTGAACACGGACCATCGCCCCTTATTGGATATTTATCATTCGGTAGACGCACTTCCCGGTATCAAGAAAAGCTTTATCGGAAGCGGTGTACGCTATGACCTGTTACAATATCAAAGCAAAGATCCGGCAGTAAACCGAAGTACAGCTGAATATACCCGCGAACTGATAGCCCATCATGTCAGTGGGCGCTTGAAAGTGGCTCCGGAACATACCAGCGACCAAGTGCTGCAAATCATGAGGAAACCTTCGTTTTCACAATTTTATGACTTCAAAAAGACTTTCGACAAAATAAATAAGGAGTTGAATATGCGGCAGCAGATTATACCTTATTTTATAAGCAGCCATCCCGGATGTACAGAAGAAGATATGGCAGAACTGGCAGTGATCACCAAGAAATTGGATTTCCATCTGGAACAAGTACAGGACTTTACTCCTACTCCGATGACCGTAGCCACTGAAACCTGGTACACAGGTTATCATCCATATACGTTGCAACCGGTATTTTCCGCTAAAACACCAAAAGAAAAACTGGCTCAACGGATGTTCTTTTTCTGGTATAAACCCGAAGAACGACGTGCTATCATCAATGAATTGCGCAAATAGGACGCGCTGATCTGATAGATAAGCTGTATGGTAAATACAAAGCCTGAGTTTTAAATTCACCACAGATTATACAGATTTGATCTGTGGTGAAACTGTTTTTTAACGTCTTGTTTACCTTTCATCGTGTTTTGACGAAACACAGGAACAGGTACATGTGTTCCAAGTTACAGATATTGATATTTATTCCCCCCTAAACTTAATTAGAAAAGCACCGCAAATATTAATTGATAAAAATACGACCTATCCTATTGAATATCATTTATTTTTTGCTATCTTTGGGCAAAACCAACTTTTAAATCAATACTGCGTATGGAAACGTATCTATTCTGGATTGTGCCCATTGCCTCCCTCTTGGCATTGGTACTTGCATGGTATTTCTACAAACAAATGATGCTTGAAAGCGAAGGAACTCCGACGATGGAGAAAATCGCTTCTTATGTGCGCCAGGGCGCCATGTCCTATCTGAAACAACAATACAAGGTGGTAGGGCTGGTATTTCTGGGATTAGTTATTCTGTTTTCTATCATGGCATACGGCTTCAACTTACAAAATCCGTGGGTGCCCATTGCTTTTCTTACCGGCGGTTTCTTCTCCGGACTGTCCGGCTTTTTAGGAATGAAAACGGCTACATACGCTTCTGCACGTACCGCCAATGCCGCCCAACACTCCCTGAACAAAGGACTGCGTGTAGCTTTCCGTAGCGGAGCTGTTATGGGGTTGGTCGTTGTCGGCTTGGGACTACTCGATATTTCTTTCTGGTACATATTATTGGACTATTGCATTCCCACAGACGCCTTGAACCCTTCTGCTAAATTATGTGTCATCACAACCACCATGCTTACCTTTGGTATGGGAGCCAGCACACAAGCACTTTTCGCCCGTGTAGGAGGTGGAATCTATACCAAGGCAGCCGATGTAGGTGCCGACCTGGTAGGTAAAGTGGAAGCCGGTATTCCGGAAGATGACCCCCGCAATCCCGCAACCATTGCCGATAATGTGGGAGACAATGTAGGTGACGTAGCCGGAATGGGCGCCGACCTGTACGAATCCTATTGCGGCTCTATTCTAGCTACCGCCGCTTTAGGTGCTGCCGCTTTTATTGGCTCGGATGATACCGTGATGCAGTTTAAAGCGGTTATCGCACCTATGCTGATTGCGGCAGTGGGTATCGTTCTCTCTATCATCGGTATTTTTGCCGTCCGTACTAAAGAAAATGCAGGAATGAAGGAATTACTCGGATCATTGGCCACAGGAACCAATTTAAGTTCGGTACTGATTGTCGTTGCCACTTTCCTTATCCTCTGGGCATTAGGTTTGGAAAATTGGGTAAACATTTCCTTTGCTGTGGTAGTGGGATTAATAGTAGGTATCGTTATCGGCCGTTCCACCGAATATTATACTTCTCAATCGTATAAACCCACACAACGGTTGGCCGAAAGTGGAAAGACCGGTCCGGCCACCGTTATCATTTCCGGTATCGGACTAGGTATGGTTTCCACCACCATCCCTGTACTGGCAGTAGTAACCGGTATCATCTTGTCCTACTGGCTCGCTTCAGGATTTGATTTTGCCAATATTTCCATGGGATTGTATGGCATCGGTATTGCTGCCGTAGGTATGCTTTCGACATTAGGAATCACCTTGGCTACCGATGCTTACGGACCGATTGCAGACAATGCCGGCGGTAACGCTGAAATGAGCGGACTGGGCAAAGAAGTACGCAAACGTACTGACGCCCTCGACTCGTTAGGTAACACGACTGCCGCTACAGGCAAAGGTTTTGCCATCGGCTCCGCAGCTCTGACCGGCCTGGCCCTGCTGGCATCCTATGTAGAAGAAATCCGTATCGGATTAACCCGGTTGGGGCAAACCATTCTGGAATTACCAAACGGCATTACCGTAGATGTTCATAACGCCAGTTTCACTGACTATATGCTTTATTACGATGTAACCCTGATGAACCCCAAAGTGCTAAGCGGCATGTTTTTGGGCAGTATGATGGCATTCCTGTTCTGCGGTCTGACCATGAACGCCGTAGGCCGAGCAGCCGCTCACATGGTAGAGGAGGTGCGTCGCCAGTTCCGTGAAATAAAAGGGATTCTGACAGGAGAGGCAGAACCCGACTATGCCCGTTGCGTACAAATATCCACCAAAGGAGCACAACGTGAAATGGTATTCCCCTCTCTACTGGCTATCATTGCCCCTATCGCTACCGGACTGATTTTTGGTGTTCCCGGTGTTATCGGTCTGCTGATAGGTGGTTTGTCCTCGGGCTTCGTTCTTGCCATTTTTATGGCCAATGCGGGAGGCGCATGGGATAATGCGAAAAAATTTATAGAAGAAGGTAATTTCGGAGGTAAAGGAAGCGAAGTACACAAAGCAACGGTTACCGGTGACACAGTAGGTGATCCGTTTAAAGATACATCCGGACCCAGTTTGAACATTCTGATTAAACTGATGAGTATGGTCGCCATTGTAATGGCCGGACTGACAGTTGCTTGGAGTTTGTTCTGATAGAAAAACGGAAAGCCGCTTCGGAGGAGGCGGCTTTCTAATTTTAAAAAAGATTCTGATAAACTATTTTTTAAAACTTCCCCAACACTTCCATCATTGCCGGACGACGTTTGTATTTTATCCGGAACTCTGCCACCAAGCTTTTCACAACAGCCTGTCCACCGTTTAGTTTACGTATGCAGGATAATACCCGTGCTATAAATTCATAATGCTCCCGTCCCAGATTCCGTTCAGCATAATCATTCAATAAAGAAGTATATATAGCAATCAATTTCTCAGAATGAGTGTCCTTCAAATAATGGGCATATTTCATCAATGCTTCCAACTGATTGTATCGGACTGACGACAGCAAAGAGAACAAGCTGTCATTATCCTTTTCTTTCACATAAATTTCAGCCTTATCATTTCCGACAAAAGAAAAATAGTCACTTAACTCGGCTTCTTTCATCATCCTATCCAGAAAACTTTTCCATTGTTCTTTCGGTACCAGAGTTTTAAGTTTTGCTGTAATATATCAATTTATCACTACCCACCACAAACAACAGACGACATGTATCAATTACCCCAGAAACCCTATGGGTTATTTCATAA
>ENA-OPZN01000319-OPZN01000319.1-human-gut-metagenome-genome-assembly--contig:-NODE-319-length-16606-cov-2.876327_pt1 | contig 16606 bp, 14 predicted proteins | sample MGYA00242483_ERZ504503 | MGnify/ENA primary metagenome ERZ504503 (study PRJEB26092, sample SAMD00036285) | human gut metagenome | host: Homo sapiens | study: EMG produced TPA metagenomics assembly of... | reverse complement strand
AAACCTTCCAATCCCGGTTTAGTTTCTTCAGCGAAAGCACATCATAAGAAGGATTGTGGAGAACTTCCTTCACGTCGGTAATACCGTACTTGCTTAAATCTAAATTTGCCATTTTTAAATGATTTAATTTGGTTATTGTATAATGTTATTTTTTACTCTTTATTTTTCTGAAAGAAGATGTTTTTCAACACCCCCTTGTCTAAGGCGCTACAAAATTAGTGCTTTATTTTAAAAAAAGAAGTTATTAGAGAAAAATTTCCGTAATAATCAAATATTTATATTTGTGTAACAAAAATGCAATTCGTACTTTACAATCTAGAAATTATTTGTTTCTTTGCAGGTCAAAGTCAACAATATAACAAAAGCATAGATATGAAAATCATCAATCTCAGTGAAGGCAATTCTCTCCTAAACCAATATGTAGCGGAATTGCGCGATGTACATGTTCAAAATGATCGTATGCGTTTCCGCAGAAATATTGAAAGAATAGGAGAAATCATGGCATACGAGATGAGTAAAGCACTAACCTATTCCGTAAAGCAAGTACAGACACCCTTGGGAACTGCCACGGCCAGCACACACGATGACAAAATAGTGATCGCAACGGTATTCCGTGCCGGACTGCCGCTGCACACCGGTTTTCTGAACATGTTCGACCATGCCGACAACGCTTTCGTTTCCGCATTCCGTTTTTACAAAGATGATGAACACCGTATTGTAGATGTACACATTGAATACATCGCCGCTCCTTCATTGAATGACAGAACCTTGCTTCTCGTTGATCCCATGCTTGCCACCGGTGAAAGCATGGAACTTGCCTGGAAAGCGTTCCTTACCAAAGGCAAACCAGCTAAATTGCAGATGGCCTGTGTCATTGCCAGCCAACAAGGGGTAGCGCATATGGCAGAACTTTTTCCCGGCGATGATGTCACATTATGGTGTGCCGCCATAGACCCTGTCTTGGACGAGCACAAATACATTGTTCCGGGGTTAGGGGATGCCGGTGATTTATCATTCGGCGAGAAACTCTAAAGCTCAAACTATAAGGACAGTTTCAGGTGTGTTCTCTTACACACTAAAATTCTAAATTAAATGGTTAGTAACCGGCAATTATTCACTGCCTATTACTAACCATTTAATTTTAGAACAACTCTGTAGATCCGGTTCCTACAGGGAAAATGAAAATATTATTTCACTTCCCAAATATCATTTGTCATCAGTAATTCCTGGAAATTATGATATTTTTTCTTTGCGGCCACTTCTTCAATCTGTGCATTAACGGCGTCATCATAAGTAGGCGCTTCCACATCACGGATCACCCCTAACGCAACCGGAAAATCCGGTCCTTCCATCAATGCCAGTTTCAACTGCAAAGTATTATCCATACAATGAGCATCGTGCACTAAAATGTCTTTTTCCGTCACACCATTCTCGCCAAGCTTTACCACTTTCAGCCCGAAACCTTCCTGCATCAGCCCGTATTCTTTATCTACCCCAAACAACATCGGTTTACCGTGTTCCAAATAAATGGCATTCTTTGAACGACCTTCTTTCGTATATACTGATTCGTGTGTTCCATCATTAAAAATGACGCAGTTCTGAAGAATTTCACATACAGCCGCACCTTTATGATTGGCAGCAGCTTTCAGAATCTCCACTGTACCAGGACCATCCGTAGCTACCGCACGGGCAAAGAAACGCCCACGCGCACCAAAACATAATTCAGCCGGATGAAACGGATCTTCCACAGTGCCGTAAGGAGATGATTTGCTAACAAATCCACGGGGAGAGGTCGGAGAATACTGTCCTTTGGTCAAACCATATATACGGTTGTTCAACAAAATCATATTCAAGTCGATATTACGACGAACGGCGTGTATAAAATGATTTCCACCAATAGCCAGCCCATCACCATCCCCTGAAATCTGCCAGACAGTAATCTTCGGATTAGCCACCTTGCAGCCTGTAGAAATAGCAGCCGCACGACCATGCACAGTCTGCATGGCATATGTATTCATGTAATAAGGCAGACGGCTGGAACATCCGATACCCGAAATAACGGCAGTATCATGAGGAGCCACTCCCAATTCAGCCATCGCTTTGTGCAGCGAAGCCAAGAAAAAATGGTCACCGCAACCCGGACACCAGCGAGGTTGTCCCTTTTTGAAATCTTTTGCTGTATATTCGTTCATAGTCTTTACTTTCTTTACGGTTATTATTTATTTAAAATCTCAGTGAAAGCATCAACTAACTCGCTGACTACGAACGGCTGGCCTTTTACCTCATTAAACTGATAAGGAACAAATCCGTCCACTTTCATACGGAGATATCCGGCAAACTGACCAAGATTCTGCTCAGCCACGACTACCTTCTTATATTTCTTCAGCACTTCTGCCGTATTGTGAGGCAGCGGGTTCAAATGAACAAAATGTGCCAAAGCAACCTTCTTGCCCGCATGGTTCATTTCCTCCATTGCTGAATATAAATGACCGTAAGTTCCACCGAAACCTACTATCAGCAAATCTGCATCCTCTACGCAGCCTTGCACCTTAACATCAGGCACTGGAATTTTAGCAACCTTCTCGGCACGCAAACGGCACATCAAATTATGGTTTTCAGGCTCGGTAGAAATAGCACCTGTATCACTGTCTTTTTCCAAGCCTCCCAAAATATGCATATAACCTTCCTGTCCCGGCAATGCCCAATAACGGACACCTGTTTCGGCGTTACGCTTGTAAGGAGTATAATTATCCTTCATTTCCGGAGTAACATAGGGTGGGTTAATAGCCGGATAGTTCGCCAGATCAGGCAACTTCCATGCACCGGAACCATTTGCTACAAAACCATCAGTCAGCAACACCACCGGGGTCATGTGTTCCAAAGCAATCTTACAAGCATCATAAGCAGCATCAAAACAATGAGTTGGAGAAGCTGCGGCAATGACCGGCATAGGAGATTCACCGTTACGGCCAAACAAAGCCTGCAATAAATCTGTTTGCTCAGACTTAGTAGGCAAACCAGTAGAAGGACCGCCGCGCTGTACATTAATAACCACCAATGGTAATTCTGTAATAACAGCCAGATTCATAGCCTCTGATTTCAGACAAACACCCGGTCCCGAAGTAGAAGTAGCTGCCAACGCACCTGCAAACGAGGCACCGATAGCCGTAGCGCAACCTGAAATTTCATCTTCACATTGAACCGTAGTCACTCCCAATGATTTATGTTTAGAAAGTTCATGCAAGATATCTGTTGCCGGAGTAATGGGATAAGATCCCAGGAACAAACGCAGACCTGCTTTCTCGGCAGCAGCAATTAAGCCATAAGCCGTAGCCTTGTTTCCGCTGATATCCATGTACTTTCCAGGTACTTTAGACTTAGTTTCCACCTTATAAGTATGATCCACAGACGCATGCGTATTGTGACCATAATCATATCCGGCGTGTATCACTTTAATATTCGCTTCAGCTATTTGCGGCTTCTTTGCAAATTTCTCGCGCAAGAAATTTTCAGCAACCGCCAGGTCACGATTAAAACAACCAGCAGACCAATCCCAAAGCAAACATATTACGACATTTCAACATTGACTTGTTGTCCATGCCTGTATCTGCCAGACAATCTTTCACCATCTGCGAAATAGGAGCAGCAATTACATCCTGCTTAATACCCATTTCTTCAATCGGATTGTCTGTTTTGAAAGCCGCCTTGTCCAGATCTGATTTCTGAAAACAATCTGTATCAATAATGATACAAGCTGTGGACTTCGCAAATTTGTATTGTGTTTCAATGCAGCGGCATTCATTGCGACCAGCACGTCGCATTTGTCACCAGGGGTAAAAACTTTACCCGCACCGATATGCACCTGGAAACCTGACACACCGGTCAACGAACCTTGCGGGGCACGTATATCCGCCGGGTAATCGGGGAATGTACTGATATCATTTCCCACTGTAGCCGAAATATTAGAAAAGATATTTCCGGCCAGCTGCATACCATCGCCTGAGTCGCCTGAGAAACGGACCACCACTTGGTCCAACTCCTTGACTATCATTTCATCTGCCATAACTTATTATTTAGGGTTACAAAATTTCACTGTTTGCAAAGTTCGGAAAGTTCTGTCAAAGGACAAAAATATTCCGCTATCAAAACTACGTTTGAATATCAAAAATGTACAAAATTAAAGGTTTATTTATTTCCAAGCTAAGAAAAAAGCAGAGATAATTACCTGTTTAAAAGCATAAATTCCTATCATTATGACAGTATCAAAAACGATTCATTTTTACAATTTATTATTTTTATCCATGTTTTATGAACAACATGAAAGTTTATAGCAGAATAACAACATTATTAGATTATAAAAAAAACAGACAAAAAACAACAAAACAACAAAGAAAGGATTATTTTCTTCCCATCTTAAGACATTTTTCAATCTTTCATATTGCCATTTTAACAAAAAGAAGTACCTTTGTACCCATAAAGGGGCCTTGTAGTTCAACGGATAGAATAGAAGTTTCCTAAACTTTAGATAGGGGTTCGATTCCCCTCGGGCTACAAGAGCAGTAACAATTGTTATACAACCGTTTACTGCTCTTATTTACTGGTATAGCTTCAAATCTGATTATTAATCACCCCAAGTTCTTTGCCCACTTTAATAAATGCAGCAATTGCCTTATCCAAATGTGCCTTTTCATGCCCGGCAGACAACTGGACACGGATACGTGCCTGTCCTTTCGGAACAACCGGATAATAGAAACCGGTTACATATATGCCCTCTTTCTGCATCTTGGCGGCAAAATCCTGAGACAGTTTCGCATCATAAAGCATCACAGCACAAATCGCGCTCTGAGTTGGTTTAATGTCAAAACCGGCAGCCAGCATCCTGTCACGGAAATAATTCACATTATCCATCAGCTTAGTATGCAAAGCATCACTTTCTTTCAATATCTTAAACATTTCCAGACTAGCACCGATAATGGCAGGAGCTACAGAATTAGAGAATAAATAAGGACGGGAACGCTGGCGCAACATATCAATAATTTCTTTCTTACCGGTGGTAAATCCTCCCATTGCCCCACCAAATGCTTTACCTAATGTACCAGTAAAGATATCCACACGCCCGTATGCATTAAACTGTTCGGCCACGCCATGCCCTGTAGGACCTACCACACCGGCCGAATGAGATTCATCCACCATTACCAACGCGTCATATTTTTCCGCCAGTTCACAAATCTTATCCAATGGAGCCACATTACCATCCATCGAGAATACACCATCTGTAGCAATAATACGATGACGCTGTGCCTGCGCTTCCTGCAAACAACGTTCCAAGTCAGCCATATCAGCATTGGCATAACGATAGCGTTTTGCCTTACACAAGCGTACACCATCTATAATAGATGCATGATTCAAACGCATCTGAAATAATAGCATCTTCTTCTGTAAACAGCGGTTCGAACAAACCACCGTTAGCATCAAAACAAGCTGCATAAAGTATAGTATCTTCTGTTTTAAAATAATCAGAAATGGCAGCTTCCAGCTGTTTGTGCAAATCCTGAGTTCCACAGATAAAGCGTACGGAAGACATACCGAAGCCATGTGTGTCCATCGCCTCTTTGGCAGCATTGATCAAGCGTTGATTATCTGACAAACCTAAATAATTGTTGGCACAAAAGTTCAACACATCTTCTCCGTCATTCACCTTGATGTCCGCACGCTGAGGTGTGGTAATTATACGTTCATTTTATACAATCCGGCTGCCTTAATATCAGCCAGTTCCTTCGCAAGGAACTCCTTCATTTTACCATACATAGCTTTGTTTTTTATTAAGTATATAGTTTAAGTTTAAAATCAGTCTGACTTGACAAAGTTCTTATTTTTTTGATATCCGATTAAATTATAGAGAAAATTTTGATAAAATATGCAGTTTTCTATCTATCTTTGCTTCCAAAAGAAAACTTAAAGCAAATAGCAAACTATGAAAAATGTATTAATTATCGGCTCCACCGGTCAGATCGGTTCGGAACTAACCATGAAATTGAGAAGTATTTACAATGGTAATATCGTAGCCGGATATATTCCCGGTGCTGAGCCTAAAGGGGAATTAAAAGAATCAGGCCCTTCTGCCATCGTAGATATCACCAACGAACAACAAATTGCCGAAACTGTATCAAAGTACAACATCGACACCATTTACAACCTGGCAGCCTTACTATCGGCTGTAGCAGAAGCCAAACCTCAACTAGCATGGAAAATAGGCATGGGAGGCCTGTTCAACGTATTGGAAGTAGCACGCGAAATGGGTTGCGCCGTATTTACCCCAAGTTCTATCGGTGTCTTCGGCAACAACACCCCTAAAGACAAGACCCCGCAAGACACTATCCGTAATCCGCGTACCATGTATGGCGTTACAAAAGTATCAGGAGAATTACTGAGCGATTATTACCATATCCGTTTTGGCGTAGATACCCGCTCCGTTCGTTTCCCCGGATTAATTTCGTATGTCACACCTCCGGGTGGCGGGACCACTGATTATGCTGTAGACATCTATTATTCGGCTGTAAAAGGTGAAAAATTTGAATGTCCTATTGCAGCCGGTACATTCATGGATATGATGTATATGCCTGACGGTTTACGTGCAGCCATTGAAATCATGGAAGCGAATCCCGACAAACTAATTCATCGCAATTCGTTCAACATTGCTTCAATGAGTTTTGATCCGGAAATTATTTATAACAATATAAAGAAGTATATGCCCGACTTCCATATGGAGTACAAAGTAGATCCGCTACGTCAAGCTATCGCCGAATCATGGCCGAACTCACTGGACGACACTTGTGCCCGTGAGGAATGGGGATGGAAACCGGAATATGATCTAGACAGCATGACACAGGATATGCTTGCCAAACTAAAAATACGATTCAATAAATAAACCACTAATATTGAATAAATAAAATAGCCTTCTCTATTCTATCTGTTCCATATAGAATAGAGAAGGCTATTTTTATACATTTCTTGCACTTATATAAAATTTTGATCGTATCTTCGTGCAAATTAACATACTGATTAAAAACATACTATGAATACAAGAGCTATTACCCAGAACAAGAAAGTCGTTACATTCGGAGAAGTAATGCTAAGGCTGACCGCCCCCAATTTCCAGCGCTTTTCCCAAACAAACGAGTTTATTGCTACTTATGGAGGAAGTGAAGCGAATGTAGCCATATCACTGGTCAACTTCGGCATCCCCACAGAATTCGTTACCAGACTTCCCGAGAATGCAATGGCACAAGCCTGCGTAAACTCACTCCAAGCTTACGGATTAGGTACAGACGGCATTATTTATGGTGGGAAACGCATGGGATTATACTTTCTGGAAAGCGGTGCAGCATTTCGTAACTCCAATGTAGTATATGACCGTGAAGGCTCTTCCTTTGCCACTTTACGTCCCGGCATGATAGACTGGGAAAAGATTCTTTCCGATGCAGGCTGGTTCCACTGGTCGGGTATAGCAGCGTCCCTGTCACAGGAAGGAGCAGATGCCTGCCTGGAAGCACTGCAAACAGCAGACCGCCTGGGATTAACAATCTCATGCGACTTAAATTTCCGCAAAAAATTATGGAATTACGGTAAATCCGCATCAGAGGTAATGCTCCCCCTTGTTCAATATAGTGATGTCATTTTTGGTGCAGAACCCGAATACAAAGAAATTTTCGGCATTCCCCCGGTAGGTTTTAAAGCTGTAGACACCTCATATCCATTAGATTTGTCCGGTTTCAAAGTATTCGGTCAAAAAGTATCAGAACAAGCTCCCCGATGCCAGAAAATGTTTCTGGAGTTGCGTAATACCATCACTTCCAATCACAATCTGCTGGCAGCCATACTTTATTCTAAAGGAACATTAAGGCATACCGGCATTTACGATATTGTCCATGAAGTAGACCGTGTGGGTGCAGGAGATGCATTTGTAGGCGGCATGATTTATGGTTTGCTGACCTACCCCGACAATGACCAAAAAACATTGGAATTCGCCCTTGCCGCATCTGCATTGAAAAATACCATATATGGAGATTTCAATCAAGTAACAGTAGAAGAAGTGGAAGAGTTAATGCAAGGAAACACTTCAGGAAGAGTAGTCAGATAACTATTTTCACGATTATAGCCAAACAGAATTGATCTGCAAGATACTGCGTAAAAAGCAAGTTAACTTCATGGGACAAGCAAGTTAAGTTGAAATACCAAGTAAGCTAAGTTACTTACCCAATATACTTAAGTTAATTTTTGAAGCCACAGAAGATTCATCTACCCTTTTTCCACAAACCAATTCCAATCGACCTTATAAAAAGAGGAGGATGCTCATGATATGAGCATCCTCCTCTTTTTATTTATTTCTTAAAAGAAACCTTCTTATGCCTTTGTTTCTTCCGGCATCTTGTTACCCATAGTCAGGTAAGCGATAGGAGCAGCAATGAAGATAGAAGACAATGTACCGATCACAACGCCCAAAAATCATTGCAAAGGCGAAGCTGCGGATACTGTCACCACCCAGCACGAAGATACACAACAATACGATCAATGTACTTAATGAAGTATTGATGGTACGAGCCAAAGTAGTATTCAATGAATCATTAAACAACTGCATACGGTTACGTTTCGGATACAGACCGAAGAACTCACGGATACGGTCAAAGATAACCACCTTGTCATTGATAGAATAACCGATAGCGGTCAAAATAGCGCCAATAAAAGTCTGGTCAATTTCCAATGAGAACGGAACCCATCCATAACATAACGAGTATGCACCGATGATCAAAATAGTATCGACAGCCAATGCAACAGTCGCACCCACACTATAAGCTACATTGCGGAAACGCAGCAAGATATACAAACCGATAGCCACCAATGCAAACAATACAGACCAGACAGCCGAAGTCTTGATATCGTCAGCGATACTAGGACCTACTTTCTGAGAACTGATGATAGAACCACCGACACGATTATCACGGTCAATAAAGATTTCCAATGTAGTACCTTCGCCCAGCAAGTTACCATCTTTCAAAGACTGATACAAGAACTCTTCAATTTCAGAGTCGATAGTAGGAGAATCTTCATTAATACGGTAATTGGTTGTAATACGGATTGTCTTCTTGTCTGTACCCAAAGCAATAGCCTGTACATTATCTTCTGTGATTTTCTTCTTCAACAGGTCACGCACTGTTTCAGGTTCAACCTGCTGTTCAAACTGAACTACGAAGTTACGTCCACCGGTAAAGTCAATACTCTGCGCCAAACCACGGATAAAGAATGAAATGATACAGATAACGATAATCGCTCCGAATACCGTGAATGAACGTTTCATCATTCCCATAAAGTTGTAATTCACGTTCTGCATCAGATTCTTGGAGATCCCTGTAGTGAATGTCAAGTTCAACCACTTGTCTTTATTCATGAAGTGCTCATAAACAATACGGGTCAAGAATACTGCTGTAAAGAATGAGCAGAGGATACCGATAATCAACGTAGTGGCAAAACCACGAATCGGACCCGTACCGAAATAGAACAGAATGATACCAGTGATAATTGATGTCAAGTTTGAGTCAAAAATAGCAGAGAATGCGTTAGAATAACCGTCTGCTAAAGCAGCCTTAACAGTTTTACCGGCTCTCAATTCTTCTTTTGTACGTTCATAAATCAACACGTTAGCATCTACAGCCATACCCAATGACAACACCATACCGGCAATACCAGACATGGTCAGTGCAGCTTGGAACGAGGTAAGGATTCCTAATGTGAAGAAGAAGTTAACAACCAATGCGCAGTTGGCAACCATACCCGGAATCAATCCGTACATAGCGCACATATAGATCATCAACAGAATCAACGCAACAACAAATGAAATAATACCTTGATTGATAGATTCCTGACCCAATGACGGACCAACAATATCCTCCTGAACGATACGTGCAGGAGCAGGCATCTTACCAGACTTCAATACGTTAGCCAAGTCTTTTGTCACCTCCGGGGTAAAGTTACCGGTAATCTGAGAGTGTCCCCCCGTAATTTCACCGTTTACATTCGGAGCGCTGTATACGTAACCATCCAGTACAATAGCGATAGCCTTGCCTACATTGTTCTTTGTCAGAACAGCCCAGCGGCGTGCGCCGTCAGTGTTCATAGACATACTGACACAAGGCTTGTTGAACTGGTCATATTCATCTTTAGCATCAGTGATCACATCACCTTCCAACGGAGCACGTCCGTTACGTTCAGTAGACTTGATAGCATACAATTCAAAGATACGTCCCTGCTTGTCAAAGTCAGCAGCCTTTACACCCCATTTCAAACGAAGATCTTTCGGCAACATTTCTTTCACTTCTTTCATAGCAAGGTACTGGTTTACCTGAGCAGTATCTTTATAATCGGCATAACCTACCACCGACCCGTAACCATTCGGATTTAATTGGAGAACAGAAGCCAACGGATGTTCTTTCTTCATCTGCTCCATTGCGGCAGAGTTACTTGCCGTTTCGCCTTCAATGCGGCTGCAAGACTGTCGGCAGCAGAAATTGCAGAAGCCTGTGCTACAGCAACAGTATCAGTAGCTACAGAATCAGCAGAAGCAGCACCACTTTCAACGGCAAGAATATCACGCAGTCTGTTATCTACAGAAGAAAGATAAGGAACTATTTCTTTTGCGTCGAAAGTTTCCCAGAATTCCAAGTTAGCAGATCCCTGCAACAGTTTTCTGACACGTTCCGGTTCTTTGATACCCGGCAGTTCCACCATGATACGGCCCATCTTTCCTTCCAATGCCTGAATGTTAGGCTGTGCCACACCAAAACGGTCAATACGTGTACGTAATACATTATAAGAGTTGTCGATAGCAGCCTTTACCTCTTCGCGCAATACTTTTTCAACTTCACTGTCGGAACTGCGGGTGGTTACTTTGTCTTTCAACTGCTGAGTAGCAAATAATTCAGCCAATTTGCCATTGGGAGCTTGTTTCTTATACTCTTTTACAAAAAGAGTGATAAAGTCATCCTGACTAGTGATAGATTGTTTTGATGCTTCTGCAACCGCTTTGTTAAAAGCTTCATCAGTCTTGTTGTCAGCCAAAGCCTTCACTACATCCGGTACAGAAACTTCAAGAATAACGTTCATACCACCTTTCAGGTCCAGACCCAGACCAATCTCCATCTCGCGACACTGTTTCAGCGTATAACTACCCAAATAAACTTTTTTCATTCTGCATAGAATCAAGGTAATGTGCTTCACCTTTCGGGTCTTGTGCCGCTTTGTCCATGTGATAGCGGGTCACAAAAGAGAAAGAAAAGATAAAACACACATACAAGGGTGAGTAATACCGCAAAAACCTTTACAAATCCTTTGTTTTGCATGTTACTTTGAAATTTATTATTTTTACTTTTTGATTAATTCTTAGTTTATACAAGGTTGCAAATATAGTTTTTTTTTTTCACATTCCCACGGTATCAAACACAAATATTTAGATTCCAAAAGAGAAAAAAGGCTGCAAAAGCATTTTTTGCAGCCTAAATATTCTATCTCACAGACTATTTTATTTCAAACCCCTGTTTTTAAGCAAGGGTTCCAAGCTGGGATCAGCCCCACGAAAACCTCTGTAAAGGGTCATAGGATCTTCCGTTCCACCTTTCTCTAGAATATTTTTACGGAAAGAGTCTGCGGTATTTTTATCGAACACTCCATGTTCTTTAAACGCTTCAAAAGCATCCGTGTCAAGAACTTCTGCCCATAGATAGCTGTAATACCCAGCAGCATATCCACCTATAATATGACTAAAATAAGTGGCGCGATACCGAGGAGCTATTTCAGGAATCAGCCCCAGCTTGTCCATCGTTTCTTTTTCAAAAGCAACGACATTCAGATTGTCTGTATCAGTCAGGTTATGCAGTTCCATATCAAGCAAAGCGGCTGCCAATAATTCCGTAGTCATAAAACCTTGATTAAAAGTACCCTGATTTTGGATTTTCGTAATCAGCTCATCCGGAATCACTTCTCTTGTTTCATAATGCTTGGCATAGAGTTTCAGCACTTCAGGTTCTACAGCCCAGTGTTCCATAATCTGTGAAGGAAGTTCTACAAAATCCTGCGCCACACTGGTACCGGACACTCCTTTGTAGTTACACTTGGTCAGCATACCGTGCAATGCATGTCCAAACTCATGAAACATGGTTTCCACCTCATCCAAAGTCAGTAAAGAAGGCATATTTCCTGCAGGTTTAGTAAAACTTGCCACATTATAAATTAAAGGACGTACTTCACCGGCCTGTTCACGAAAATTACTCATCCATGCGCCACCACGCTTACCTGCGCGTGGAAAGTAATCCGCATAGAACAATCCCAAAAATGAGCCATCGGCATCCTTTACTTCATACACTTTCACATCCGGCTCATATACGGCACATCATTCAGTTCGGTCAATGTAATGCCATACAGCTTGTTGGCCACGGTATACAATCCGCTACGCACATCTTCCAAACTGAAATAGGGCTTGATTTCATCTTCATTCAAATCATACTTTTCCTGACGCAATTTTTCGGCATAATACCACCAGTCCCATGCAGCCAGCTTCTCTCCCTTACCTTCCTTATCCATTATTTTCTGCAACTCGGCGGCCTCTTTCTTTGCATTTTCCAGTGAGTATCCCCACAGGTTGTTCAAGAAATCCATGACTGTCTGCGAATTCTTAGCCATGTTCTCATCCAGTACAAAATTGGAATAACAATCGAATCCTAATAATTTTGCCTGTTCCAAACGCAATGCCATGATCTTTCCCAATATCTCTTTATTGTCATTCGCATCATCATGATTCCCCCGGTTGATATAAGCTTCATAAATATTTTTTCTTAGCTCACGGTTTTCAGCATATTGCAAAAAAGGCAAGCGACTGGAGTTTTGCAAAGTGAATAGCCATTTCCCTTCTTTTCCAGCAGCTTTCGCTTCCTCTGCGGCCCCCGCTTTCACCCATTCGGGTAACCCGGCCAAATCAGCCTCATTCTCGATAACCAACTGATAAGCGTTATTCTCATTTAAGATATGATTGTCGAAAGCAATCCCCAAAGTCGACAATTCTTTATTGATCTCCCTCAAACGGGATTGTTTCCGGCATCCAGTCCGGCACCCGAACGGACAAAAGCTTTATAATACTTGTCCAACAGCCGGTGTTGCTCAGTCGTAAGAGTTATCTTACCTTCCTGTTCCTGTTGATGCACATCAGCCACCCGTTTATACAAATCCTGATTCAAATAAATATTATCACTATGTTCTGAAAGTACAGGAGCCATCTTTTCATTCAAGGCCGTCAACGAATCATTTGTATCCGCTTCGGTCAATGCAAAAAACACCCCACTTACTCTCGCCAGAATCCCGCCACTTTTATCCAGCGCCACAATGGTATTTTCAAAAGTAGGTTCCTCGGGATTATCAACTATTGCCTTAATTTCCGCATTCTGCTCCTCTATTCCTTTCAAGAAAGCAGGTTCATAATGCTCCAGTCTGATCTTAGTAAAATCGGGAGCACCGTACTCGGTCTGGAATTCCGTAAAGAACGGATTCATTTCTGTTTTCTGTTCACATGCACACATTACACAACACGTCGCTAACGTAAATAATAGTCTTTTCATAATCTGTCAATTAAAGGTATGTAAAATCACTTCTCCGCCACATAACACCAAATGGGGTAATGATCCGAACTCTTTATCGTATTATCCACCGTACAACGGTAAGATTTTAAATTCTTGCTCAATAAAATATTGTCTATTCTGAAATAAAAATGATTTTGATTATAAGATATGCCAAAGCCGTTTCCCGACTCCACAAAAGCATCATTCAGCCCTTCTCCTACCACCCTGTGAGTGTATGATATAGGAGAATCATTGAAGTCACCGCATACAATTATGCCTCCCCCTTTGTAACCGGCCACCAAACGAGCTATGGAATCAGCCTGAACGGCACGTATAGCCGATGCTTCCGCCAGTTTTCCGATCAGCAAACGAGACCCTTGCGATACCTTTTGCTTATCAGGGTCCTTCATCATTCGCGATAGACTTCTTTATCCTTCTCAGTCAGCTTATTGGATTCCAGATGATTATTAACAACCAGCAAGGTATCACCATTCACTTTGATTTTATAAGCAATGGAACCATTGTTAAGGCTGGCATATTTCACCGGATGTGCCGACAAATAGGAAAACGGGAATAACAACCCAACCGTTGGCCCCGATATCTTATGATAATTTTTATAAGGATAATCTCTTAAAGCATAATCCACCTCTTTCTTGGTTAAGCGTCCGCCTACAATATATTCCTGCAGGCAGATTATATCCGCATTGCTGTTTCTTAAATATTCCAGCACAGGGTTCGGATTATCCTTGGTGTTCGCACGGTTCTTTTCAAAGGCCATCGTATTGTAGGATAAGAATTTGATTGCCCCTTCCGGTACATCAGATACAAATACATTGACTGGGAAATAAGTACGGATAGCACCAATGGAACATACCAGGCCTAAAAAATGAAAGCAACGCATATTTACGATAAATCACCAACCAGAAGACCAGAAACAAAAGATTAACAATCAAAAAAGCGGGAAAAGCCAAACCGGCACATGACCATACCGGATGAGCCACAGGATCAATATAAGGGCTGTAAGCACATACCAGTAACAATACCACCATACACAAGTTTATGCCCAGTAGTATCCATCCCAAAAAACGACCAATATATTTCATATATCACTTCTTGCTCGCATCAAACAAGCTTTTCTTCTCTTCGGTAGTCAGACTGTTATAACCGGATTTCTTTAATTTATCCAATATACGGTCTATCTCCTCGCTTTGCTGTTTTTTACGGGCATTATAATCGTAATCTTTTGCCTTATCACCATAATGAACTTTCATCTTCGGTCTTTTCGATTGACGACGAAACGAAAGACCTTCCGAGAAGCAATCCAAGCATCGGTTTATCCATGACGTAGCATCATGTCCGCGGGACAATCCGGAAGCAAACCACCATCCGGCCAAAGCACCTCCTAAATGAGCGATATGGCCACCGGCATTGCCCGATGTCATAAACAGCAAATCGGTCACAACCATAAACAGAGCCACATACTTCAACCTAACAGTCCCAATAAACATAAAGTTTACTCTATATTCCGGTGCACGTACCGCAGTGGCCACAACAATAGCAAGTACGGAAGCCGATGCTCCCAACAAATAAGAATAATACAAAGAATCACTGAAATAAGGGAAAACATTGTAAGCGATCATATACAACAAACCGCCACAAATACCTCCCAACAGATAGAGCCCGCGGAAATGCTTTGCCGAGAAAAGAGACAGAAACATCTGCCCGAACCAATAAAGCCACAGCATATTAAACAGCAAATGCAAAATACCTGCGTGCATGAACATATAAGTCAGCAAAGACCAAGGCTGCTTGACAAACTGCAACGTCCAGGCCGGCAGTTCCAAATATTGAAGCACAAATGCTCCATTCCGGTTGAACAGCATCCATAAAATTCCCAATAAGGAAGTTACAATGAATACCCCTGCATTAATATATATAAACTGGATATATATGTTCCCTTTGTTGAAACTATTTTTCAAATCAGTAATAAAACTGCCCATTGTTATTCTTTTTTCTCCAATACATTATCAATATAAAGCCAAAAATCATACCTCCCAAGTGTGCAAAGTGGGCAACGCCATCGGTCGAAGCACCCAAGCCCAAAAATATCTCCAAAGCAGCATATCCCATCACAAAATATTTAGCCTTGACAGGAAATGGGATAGGGAATACAAACATCTGACTATTGGGGAACAGCATACCGAATGCCAACAAAATACCATATATCGCTCCCGAAGCGCCAACTGTAGTCATCAGATTCAAGTACTCCGCCATCGGGATCACGGCAATCCCCGTATTCACACTGTCATACTGCGATAATTCAGTCACATATTGTATATATTGCACCAGCTCCTGCACCAGTCCCGCACCTATACCACATACCATATAATAGGATAAGAAACGTTTCGGTCCCCAGACCTGTTCAAGCGTACGGCCAAACATCCACAAAGCAAACATGTTAAAAAAGATATGCTGGAAACCGCCATGCATAAACATATAAGTAATCAACTGGGCAGGATTAAAATCAGATGCCATAAAAAAGTGCAGTCCCAGCAGGTCGTTCAAGTCAATTCCATACTTCATGGCTACCACGCCTCCAAAGAAACACAACACATTTATTATCAATAAATTCTTGGTTACTGTAGGTATACTGTTCATAAATATTCTTCGTCTAATAAAACATTGATTGCGCGCAAATTTACAATTTTATTCTGTTATATAACAGAAAACAAGAGTTCTCTTACGTTTTTTTGATTTTTGGAGCATCTTTTTTAGGCTATCTGTTTGATTTCTAATTTTGAAAGCATATATTTGTCACTGATTTTGGTAAAACTTTTGTGTTACATTTAATAATTAATCATTTTCGTTATGAATAAGGCAGATCTTATCAGCGCAGTCGCCGCTGAAGCCGGCTTGAGCAAAGTCGACGCAAAAAGCAGTGAAGCTTT
>ENA-OPZN01000318-OPZN01000318.1-human-gut-metagenome-genome-assembly--contig:-NODE-318-length-16710-cov-2.998975_pt1 | contig 16710 bp, 21 predicted proteins | sample MGYA00242483_ERZ504503 | MGnify/ENA primary metagenome ERZ504503 (study PRJEB26092, sample SAMD00036285) | human gut metagenome | host: Homo sapiens | study: EMG produced TPA metagenomics assembly of... | reverse complement strand
ACAATTAATATGGTAACGAAAAATGGGATATGGGGAGTGGCCGGGTGTTGCCTGGGCAACGCTGATCGCCCAGGGAATATCTGCGGTTTCTTTTCCTTTGGTGTTCTCCTTAAAAATCTGAAGGGACTGGAAGGAAAGCAGAAGACCTTGTTTGACAAAATGGAACTGGCGGAAATGACGCGTATTGCCATCCCGTCTATTCTTCAGCAGTCTACGGTTTCTATTGGTATGATGTTAGTACAGTCTGTAGTTAATGGTTTTGGCTCTGAAGCCCTGGCTGGATTTTCCGCAGCCATGCGTATTGAGTCAATCTGCGTTGTACCTATGTCTGCTATTGGAAATGCCGTATCTTCTTTTACGGCCCAGAACATTGGCGCAGAAAGAAAAGACCGTGTTGTTATGGGGCTTCACGCTGCAAGCAAAATGGTCATTGTCTGCTCCGTAGTGATCTGCTTCTTCCTGGAAGTGTTCAGCCATTCTATGATCATGCTGTTCCTTGGAAATGAAGGAACCCAGATCGCGCTTTTTACAGGAATTGGTTATCTTACGTTTATGGGCTGGTTTTTCTGTTTCATTGGGTTTAAAATGGCAGTGGACGGCCTGCTTAGAGGTGCCGGTGATATGAAAATGTTCACAGTTGCAAACCTGGTAAACCTGGGGATCCGTGTGATAATTGCTGTCACCTGTGCGCCAAGATTTGGCATTGCCATGGTCTGGTATGCAGTTCCTGTAGGCTGGTTTGCAAACTGGGTTATTTCCTATGCAGAGTATCGCACAGGAAAATGGAAAACACTGTAGTGAGTGCAAAAACGGAACTTTAAGAAACTGTTATACACTATATGAAAGAGGTACAATATGGAACGTTACCTGAAATTCAGAGAAGAATATTCCCGTTTCTTTTACAGAGGTTATGATGTAGAAGAAACATTAAATGAATTAAAGATCACATATACATTTGAAATAGAAGGTCTTTCTGCTTTTACACCTACCTGGACATTTCCAAAAAAATGGAAATACCAGAAAGCAAAATGGATGGAAGATCCTCTTAATGGAAAAAATGATTCTTTTCCCTGGGAATGGTAGAGTTGGTCAGCTACTGGAAGATCACCTGCTCTCCACAGGTGGTGATCGAGGCAGGAAGTTTATCAGAAGAGCAGATCCTCTGGTGGAAAGATCTGTATTTTAATGGTCTTGGCGAATTTTTCTATGTAAATAAGATCACAGAGGCAGATCCGGAAGGATTTATGGAGATCGTCTGCCCATTAAGTGAAGAAGAGCCTGCGGCAAACAGTTACGAAAAGAAGCAGGACACAGCAGGCGCCGAACAGGGCGTTCTTGTTCCTGTAGGTGGCGGAAAAGACTCCGCAGTTACCTTAGAGTTATTAAAAAGTGCAGATGTACCGGTATTTGCCTACATTATCAATCCAAGAGGGGCAACCATCCATACCACAGAGTCTGCGAAACTGACAGCAGACCATGTGATCAGTGTACACCGTACACTGGATAAGAGAATGCTTCAGTTAAATAAGGAAGGTTTCTTAAATGGTCATACTCCATTTTCGGCGTTAGTTGCATTTTCCAGTGTGATCGCTGCAAGAATGGCAGGTCTTTCTTATATTGCCCTGTCAAATGAGTCCAGCGCCAATGAGAGTACGGTTCAGGGAAGTACTGTAAACCATCAGTATTCCAAGAGTTTTAAGTTTGAGGAAGATTTCCATCAGTATCAGACCGATCATCTTCCAGGCAGCGCCTATTATTTCAGCATGCTGCGTCCTTTAAGTGAGTTCCAGATCGCAAATATTTGTCAAAGCAGAAGCAGTACCATAAGATATTCAGAAGCTGCAACGCAGGAAGCAAGACAGACAGCTGGTGCGGCCATTGTCCGAAATGCCTTTTTGTATATCTGATCCTTTCTCCATTCCTTTCCAGAGAGGAAGTAAAGGAGATTTTCGGAACAGATATGTTAAATGATCCGGATATGCAGCCAACCTTAGAACAGTTAGTAGGAATTCAGGAGGAAAAGCCTTTTGAATGTGTGGGAAGCAGGGATGAGATCAACACAGCTATTGTTATGACTATAGATAATCTGGGGAATCTGGAAAAGAGCTTCCTTATCTTTTAAAATATTACAAGACCACAGGCCTGTATGAAGCTTACAAGGCAAAGGGAGATCAGTTCTCTTCTTATTTTGATAAACAAAATCTGGTTCCGACTCCATGGGAGAAGCTGGTAGAGAAAAACTGTAAAGATGAGGCATAAAACTATGATAATCGAAAGAATAAGACCCTGGGTCCAGGGGAAAAAGGTCCTGATCCTTGGATTTGGCAGAGAGGGAAAATCTACCTGGAATGTACTGAAAAAGCTGGATTGCTGCTCTTTCGTAGATGTGGCAGATATGGCAGAAGCGAAGGAAAAGCCGGAGGGGATCAGAAACTGGATCGCCGGACCGGATTATCAGAAATGTTTAAATGAATATGATGTGGTATTTAAAAGTCCTGGCGTTGTATTAGAAAAGCCGGTTCAGTCTTATTCCAGTCAGATCCTGTCCCAGACAGAACTGTTTTTCCAGTGTTTCAGGGATCAGATCATCGGAATTACAGGCACAAAGGGAAAAAGCACGATTACGACCCTGATCTATCATCTGTTAAAGGAAGCTGGGATGGATACGATCCTGGTAGGAAACATTGGTATTCCTGTGTTTGATCATATGGAAGAAGTGGGAGAGGACACAAAGATCGTATGTGAACTTTCCTGTCACCAGCTGGAATATATGACTGTTTCCCCGCATATTGGGATCCTTACCAATCTCCATGAGGAACATTTTGGATCACTATGGAACACTGGAGAAATATATACAGGCAAAACGCCATATTTATTTAAACCAGAAGGAAGAAGATGTGATGATCTGCAATGTACAGTGTCTGCCTGAACCGGGTACCTGCAAGTCGAAACTGATCGCAGCAAAGCCTTCTTTTGAAGAACCGGTATTTCAGATTTTGGGAGTACCTGGTCAGGGAGCTGTTTCAGAAGAAATGGTCAACATCTGGAAAAAAATGGAAGTTATACAGGAAAATGATACTACAGAGGCCAGATATGACGGCCATTCCATTGAAATTCCTGTATCCCAGATCCGCCTTTTAGGTCAGCATAATTATTTTGATATTGGGATCGCCTGGGCAGTATGCCGCCTTTTAAATATCAGGGACGAGGTGTTCTTAGAAGGACTTAAAACTTATAAACCGCTGCCACACCGCCTGCAGTTTTTGGGAGAAAAGAATGGGATTAAATACTATGATGACTCCATTTCTACCATTTGTGAGACAACGATCCAGGCTTTAAATACTTTAAAAGATGTGGACGCCGTCCTTATTGGTGGTATGGATCGGGGGATTGACTACAGTGAGCTGATCCATTTCCTGTCCGGTCATCCGGTACCGTATATTATATTAATGGAAGCAACAGGAAAACGCATTTTTAAGGAGATCCGGCAGGATTATCCGAATTTCCAGAAAATGGAACGTCTGATCTTAACTGATCACTTAGAAGATGCAGTAAAAGAAGCGCAAAAACTTACAAGACCGGGCCACAGCTGTTTACGTCTCCGGCAGCTGCCAGCTATGGTATCTTCAAGAATTTGAAAGAACGTGGGGAAGTTTTTGCCCGTCTGGTATTAAAATAAGCCGGAAAACATAGAAAATCACATTTTTTTAAGAAAATATAAGGATTTTAGGACTTGTGTACCAGAATAAAATAAGATACAATCTGTAAGAAGCTTTTGGAAACGTGAAAGGGAATAATGTGGGAACCTACGATACGCTGAATGATGTACTTGTAAATCTGTTTCGCGATATCAACAGTATAGAAGAAAAAGCGATAACCAGTCAGGAATATAAAGATCTGACCAATAACGATATGCATGTGATCAATGCCATCGGGGTCGGGACAACGAAAAATATGTCATCTATTGCAAAGGAATTGTCAGTGACGGTTGGTACACTGACAATTTCCATGAACAGCCTTGTGAAAAAAGGTTATGTGACTCGCTGCCGCAGTATGCAGGATCGCCGGGTGGTTCATATTTCTCTTTCGGAAAAAGGTGTCAAAGCTTATTATCATCACAAACATTTCCATGAACAGATGATACAGGGAGTGGTTGAGGTGTTGACGGAAGAAGAATTGCAGGCTTTGATCAAGGCACTGACAAAACTGAATTCCTGGTTCAGAAGTTTTGACAAGGATGAATAAGGAGGCAACATCAGAATGAAAAAATGGTTATTAGGTTTACTTACAGCTATGATGGCAGTTTCACTGGCTGCATGTACACCAACAACTGAAAAGAAACAGGAAACAACTACAACTGCAGCTGCAGCGAAGCAGGAGCAGATTGAAGCACAGACTACCGGCGGAGCCAGCGATAAGGTACCGGATCCAAATGTAGCACCTGTAGCGATCATTTCCGTATATCACAAGGGTGATGGTGACAGCCTGGTTCAGGATATGGATTCTTTGGACAATGATGAATTGGATCCACAGGCTCTGGTAAGTAAGATGACCGAGTATGGTATTTTTACAGAAGGCACACAGGTTTTAAATTTTAACATCACCGGAGAAGGCGATGTTAAGAAGGCAGTATTAGACCTGAACAAAGTGGAAAATGATGAAGGCGTTTCTGACAGCGTATTTCTGGTAGAAATTGGAAATACCTTTATTGAAAACTTTGAGTTATCCAGCCTGACTCTCAAGGAAAATGGAGCAGACCTGGCAGGAGCTACAGATCTTACTTATGTAGCTGATTATGAGAATGTAGATTAATAATGATTATAAATGATCGTAATAATGGATCATATAAAGACACCCTGAAAGATAAGATCTGGTTTTTCAGGGTGTTTTTGTGTTTACAGACAGACATACTTTTATACACACACTGCATACAATAAGTACTGACGTAGTAAGTCAGAACTGGCAAAAATGGGCTGTGGGAAGTGAGGAGTGGAAGTATGGCTGGTTATCGCAGGTTGATATCGTATATTTATGCATATGAAGGAGAAGAAAAAGGGAAAAACATTGGTTTCGCGAAGCTGGAAGCCAGGAACGGACAGTGCCGTCTGAGCATAAATGTAAAGAAGATCTATGCAGGGGGCAATGATATGGGAGTATATCTGCTGTCTTCTGGTCAGGAGATCTTTTTAGGAAATATTTTTATCCGCAATGGCAGCGGGGATTTCAGGACCTGCGTTAATGTGGAAAATGTAATGGGAACAGGCTGTTCTATGGACAGCTGTATCGGTCTGGTGATCCATGAAAAGGGAGAGGACTGGAGGATCTACAAAACTGTCTGGGAGGATGCAGTAGCCCAGACTGCAGAACTGGAATTTGCAGAGGTTACTTCTGAAAAGAGGGGAGATCTCGATGAGCTTTTGAAAAAGCACATTGAAGAGCTGAACCAGGAGATCGACCAGGCGGCAGAGGAAGCAGCCAGGGAGCTTGAAAAGCAGACATTGGAACAGGAAGCAGAAGTGCAGGAAACGGAGGCTCAGGAAGCAGGGGCTCAAGAAGCAGAAACGCAGGACGTTGAGACACGGGAAACAATAGAAGCTCCTGTACCATCTGCACCAGCCCCACAACCCCAGACCAGGTCCAAAACATCTCAACCAGAAGAGATCCCCTTAGGCAACCCAGAAGAATTAGAACACTTAGATCAGGAAGAAGAAAGATGGGGGCCGGACGAGCTGTGGAACAGGTTTCGGAAACATTATCCTAAAATGCAGGCCTTTGACAGTCCGGGAACTGTAGAGATTTTGTCCATCCGGCCGCAGGATATCGGCCTTCTTCCAAGGGAGAACTGGGGATACGGAAATAACAGTTTTCTTCTTCATGGTTATTACAATTACAGATATCTTATTTTTGCCCGTGTGGGAGATGAAAAACATGCCAGATCCAGGTACATATTAGGGGTTCCGGGACATTATTACAGCAATGAAAAATATATGGCATCCATGTTCGGCTTTCCTCATTTTGTGCTGGCAAAGACCCAGCCGGCCCAGGACGGCCGTTTTGGCTACTGGTATGCAGATGTAAGAATGGAAAATGTAGAGTAGGCGTTTCTCATTTTTCAGTGTATACTAAAACCTGTGGAATAATAAATATACAGCTCTGATACCGAATTGCTACGTGCTTTGCACTTTCGCAATTCTAAAAACATGAAAGGGATAAAAGATCTATGGATGAAGCAGCACAGAAAGGTCTTGTCACCAGACAGAGGCGCTGGGAAGCGAGAAATGAAAAACGCCGTCAGAAAGCGTTTGGAAGAGGAAGCGAAAGCTGCAAGAATAAAGGCAGAAGACGAAAAATACATGAAGGAAGCCATTAAACAGGCCAAAAAAGCAGCCAAAATAGGAGATGTTCCCATTGGCTGTGTTCTTGTAAAAGATGGGGAGATCATTGCAAGAGGTTATAACCGGAGAAATGCGGATAAAACAGTCCTCTCCCATGCAGAGGTCACTTCTATAAAAAGAGCCTGCAAAAAGAAGGAGACTGGCGCTTGGAAGACTGCACTCTTTATGTGACTCTGGAGCCATGCCCTATGTGTGCAGGTGCCATTGTACAGGCAAGGATCCCCAGAGTGGTCATCGGATCTATGAACAGCAAGGCGGGCTGTGCCGGTTCTGTCCTCAATTTATTAAAAGAGCCTGGCTTTAATCACCAGGCTCAGGTCGTTACAGGTATATTAGAAGAAGAATGTTCTGAAATGATGTCAAGCTTTTTTACTGAGCTGCGAAAGAAGAAGCGTCTTCCGGAAACTCCTTAAAAATACCCCGGATCACAAACAGGGACAATATAAAAGTGGCAATGTCTGCCAGTGGCTGGGCACACTGGATACCTAAAAGTCCTATGGTATAAGTCATGATCGTAAGCAGCGGGATCAGGAAAATTCCCTGACGGGCTGTAGATACCAAAGTAGCCCTGAAACCGTATCCAATAGACTGAGGCATCATATTCCCATGATCACAGCTCCCTGGAGAGGCAGGGTGATCAACTGCAGTCTGAGAGCCAGCGTTCCGATTTCAATAACAGTCGGGTCATTGCGTCGGAATAGTGTGATAATAGAGCGGGCTGCCGGGAAACTGATCACGCTGAGTACCAGAAGGATAATGGTGCTTACACGGATGCAGAACCAGCAGGCTTTCTTCACGCGGTCGTAAAGTCCGGCGCCGAAGCAGTAGCTGCATACCGGCTGAAAGCCCTGGCCAAAGCCGATAATGACAGAGTTGATGAAAAACATAAAACGGCTGACAATGGACATGGCCGCAATCGCAGCGTCACCATAAGGCTGACACATAAAGTTCATCAGGATCGTAGCCACACTGGCAATTCCCTGACGTCCTAAAGATGGGATGCCTCCATAGAGGACCTCGCGATAGATCGCCAGTTTCGGGCGGAATTTGCGGATGCTGATGGAAATGCAGCTGTCCTGATGATTGCACATCCATAAAAGGATACAGAAACTGATAAACTGGGAAAGTCCGGTAGCTAAAGCAGCACCTGCAGTTCCCATGTCCAGAGTAAAGATAAACAGCGGATCCAGTGCAATATTTAAAAGACCGCCGACTGTAATGCCAACCATGGCAAAAGAAGCTTTTCCCTGGAAACGCAGCAGGTTGTTCATAATAAAAGAGCAGATCATAAAGGGTGCTGCAATGAAAATATAGTGGGCATAGGCTTCTGCATAAGGTGCAATGGTTTCTGTTGCGCCTAAAAGAAGAACCACCCGGTGGATGTTAAAGGTGGCAGAAACAGTGATCACCAGTCCCATGATGATACCTGTAAAAAAGGCAATAGAAACGATCTGTTCTGCCAGTTCTCTTTTTCCGGCACCAAGGGAACGGGTCATATAGTTGCCGCTTCCCATTCCGATCATAAATGCCAGTGCCTGTATAATGGACATGGCAGAAAAGATAACGCCTACAGCACCGGAGGCGCTGGTTCCCAGCTGACTTACAAAAATGTGTCAGCCATGTTGTAAATAGAGCTGATCAGCATACTGACAATAGTAGGCGCCGCAAGCTTTGGAATGATATGGCTGATGGGGGCGTTTGCCATTTCGTAATACTGATCATGCTTTTTTTCAGTATGACTCATATAAATTTCTCCTTAATTTTTTTGTTCGTTCTGAAATTTATTATAACAGAGGAAAAAATGAAGTACAAGTGAGCCTTGACAAATGCTGGTCTCACAGGTATACTGGATAAGCATAAATTTGTCATAAAGTTTCCACGCAGCCGGGGAGATAGCGGTGCCCTGTATCTGCAATCCGCTCCAGCAGAGGTGATGCCTTGCCTCGGATCGGTCATTGCGGAGCTGCCTTATGTAAGTGGCGTTGACGTTTGGGTCTTACGCAACGGGAACCTGTGAACCGTGTCAGGGCAGGAATGCAGCAGCACTAAGCAGGAACTCTCGTGTGCCGTAAGGCAGCCTGGACCGAGTTAACTGCATGAGTAACGTCCGTGATGCCGGTACAAAGCAAGGCGCGTGGATTAAATATATAATTGATAACGAATGACCCGTCTGCGTCAGCAGACAGTGGAGCGCGATAGCGTGGGGGTCATGAGTGACTACAAGCACAAAATAAGCAAGCCTGAGGACTGTCATAAAAGAAATATGGCAGATTTCCCCAGGCTTTTTTGTGTCAGGACACATTCTTTTTAACTTGCCCCTTGAAAATCTTTGCGTTATAATTGCAAAATAGGTATAGTAGTATCATTCTTATGGGCAACAACGAAAAATCCTGATTTCTGATTATGGAGGAAATGCAATATGAGAAGAATTGGTATCTTAACAAGTGGTGGTGACTGCCAGGCTTTAAACGCTACAATGCGAGGCGTGGCAAAATCTTTGTACAATATGTTAGATGATGTGGAGATCATCGGATTTGAAGACGGATATAAAGGTCTTATGTATGCAGATTATCAGATTATGAAACCAGCGGATTTTTCCGGTATCCTTACTCAGGGCGGAACCATTCTTGGAACATCCCGTCAGCCATTTAAGCAGATGCGGGTCCCGGATGAAAATGGCCTTGATAAGGTAGAAGCAATGAAACATACCTATAAAAAACTGAAATTAAGCTGCCTGGTAGTCTTGGGCGGAAATGGAAGCCAGAAAACTGCCAATATGCTCAGTGAAGAAGGCTTAAATGTAGTATCCCTTCCAAAGACCATTGATAATGACCTCTGGGGAACCGATATGACCTCGGATTTCAGAGTGCAGTGGAAGTGGCTACCAATGCCATTGACTGTATCCATACAACAGCAGCTTCCCACGGAAGAGTCTTTATTGTAGAAGTTATGGGACATAAAGTAGGTTGGCTTACTTTGTATGCAGGTCTTGCAGGCGGAGCAGATATCATTCTTCTTCCGGAAGTTCCATATGATATCCAGGTAGTATGTGATGCGATCACAAAGCGTACCAAAGCAGGAAAGCGTTTTTCCATTCTTGCAGTGGCAGAGGGAGCTATTTCCAAAGAAGACGCCGCTATGTCCAAGAAAGAATTAAAAGAAAAGAAGAAAAACGGCGTAGTTTATCCATCTGTAGCTTATGAGATCGGCGCCAAGATCCAGGAAGTGACAGGAAGTGAAGTACGTGTCACTGTTCCGGGCCATATGCAAAGAGGCGGGGAACCATGCCCTTATGACCGTGTGCTGGCAACCAGACTGGGAGCAGCTGCGGCAGAGCTTATTATAAACGAAGAATATGGCTATATGGCAGCTTTGAAAAATAATGAGATCACTAAAGTACCATTATCCGAAGTAGCTGGAAAATTAAAAACAGTAGATCCTAACTGTTCTATGATCAAAGAAGCAAAACGGATCGGTATCAGCTTTGGTGACCAGTAAAAAATAAGGAGTAAGAAAAATGTCGTATACGGCATTATATAGAAAATGGCGTCCTGTCTCTTTTGAAGATGTAAAGGGACAGGACCCTATTGTCCAGACCTTAAAAAACCAGATCACATCTGAACGTATTGGTCATGCCTATCTGTTCTGCGGAACCAGAGGTACAGGTAAGACCAGTATAGCGAAGATCTATGCCAGGGCTGTAAACTGCGAACATCCGGTAGATGGAAGCCCCTGTAACCAATGTCCTTCCTGCAAGTCCATTCTTGCAGGAACTTCTATGAATGTAGTAGAGATCGATGCAGCATCCAACAATGGTGTGGAAAACATCCGTGACATCAGGGAACAGGTACAGTACCCGCCTACAGAGGGAAAATATAGGGTTTACATCATCGATGAGGTCCATATGTTATCCATCGGTGCATTTAATGCCCTTTTAAAGACTCTGGAAGAGCCGCCGTCCTATGTAATATTTATTCTTGCGACCACAGAAGTCCATAAGATCCCTATTACCATCTGTCCCGGTGCCAGAGATATGATTTTAAACGTATTTCCCTGGAGACTATAGCTGGCAGACTGCGTCAGCTGACTGAGGCAGAGCATATAGAGGTGGAAGATAAGGCTCTTATGTATGTTGCCAAGGCAGCAGATGGCTCCCTTCGAGATGCGTTAAGCCTTTTGGACCAGTGTGTGGCATTTCACTATGGAAAACTGCTGACTTATGAAAATGTACTGGACGTTCTCGGAGCAGTAGACTCCGGTGTATTTAGCAGTATGTTTAATGCAGTGATCGAAGGACGTACCAAAGACTGTATTACCCAGTTAGAGGAGATCGTGATCCAGGGCCGTGAATTAGGTCAGTTTGTAACGGATTTTATCTGGTATCTGAGAAATCTGCTGCTGGTACAGAGCGCAGATGATGCAGAAGGTCTTCTGGATATGTCAGAAGAAAACTAAAACAGTTAAAAGAAAGACTCTACAAAGACAGATGGAAATACGCTGATGCGTTATATCCGTATTTTCTCAGAACTTTCCAATCAGCTGCGCTATGCCAGCCAGAAGCGGGTTATGGTGGAAGTGGCTTTGATCAAACTTACCAGACCGTCTATGGAACCGAACCTGGACTCTGTTCTCCAACGTTTAAAACAGTTAGAAGCAGCTGTAGAAGATCTGGAAGCAGGAGGTTTCAGACCTGGGACCATGGTCACGGCTCCCATGGGGGCAGTCCCTGTAACTGCAGGTGTACAGCCTCAGATATCAGGAACACAGGGACAGATGGCAGTTCCAGTCCAGGGGGGTCCTACAGGAAATCCGCCTGAAACAGCTGGCGCAGCCGGTATTACGCCTCCAAATCAGGTCAGCCTTCCACCGGCCCAGTTAGAAGATCTGAACCTGATTCGCAATGAATGGGCAAAGATCATACGAAGTGCTGGAGGCAGCGCAAGGGCATGTTTCAGGGATACAGTGGTAGAACCTGGCGGAGAAGGCTGTCTTACCATTGTATTTCTTGACTCTATGAGCTATGATATGGGAAGGCGTCCTACGGTGATCGGCCAGTTAGAACAGCTGGTCCAGGCTAATTATGGAAAATCTATTTATTTTAAGACCCGGTTAGCCGGTCGCGGAGAGCGCCTGGACACAATATACGTGACAAAAGAAGATCTGGAAGATAAGATCCATATGGATATTACTTACGAAGATTAAAACGAATTTATTGAATGAAGAGATGATGAGGAGGAACACACCATGGCAAAACGTGGCGGATTCCCAGGCGGTATGCCGGGAAATATGAACAATCTTATGAAGCAGGCACAGCGTATGCAGCGCCAGATGGAAGAGACAACAAAAGAACTGGAAGAAAAAGAATACACAGCAGCTGCTGGCGGCGGCGCTGTTACAGTAACTGTTTCCGGTAAAAAGGAAGTAGTTTCTATTAAGTTATCTGAAGAAGTAGTAGATCCTGATGATATTGAAATGTTACAGGATCTGATCGTTGCAGCTACCAATGAAGCATTCCGTCAGATGGAAGCTGCAAACAGCGAAGCTATGTCCAAGTTAACAGGTGGACTGGGCGGTGCTTTAGGCGGAGGCTTTCCGTTCTAATGGACTACTATAGCAGTCAGATCACCAAGCTGATCGAAGAGTTATCAAAGCTTCCGGGAGTGGGGGCAAAGTCTGCTCAGCGCCTTGCATTTCACATTATCAATATGCCGAAAGAACAGGTGGATGAGCTGGCTGGTGCTATGACAGCGCCCGGAATAATGTGCGTTACTGCAAGGAGTGTTTTACACTGACAGATAAAGAGATCTGTCCGATCTGCAGCAGTGACAAACGAAACCATAAGGTCATTATGGTAGTGGAAAATACAAGAGATCTGGCAGCTTATGAGAAGACCGGGAAGTACAATGGGGTGTACCATGTGCTTCACGGTGCCATTTCTCCGATGTTGGGGATCGGACCCAATGATATCAAATTAAAAGAACTGATGCACCGTCTTCAGTCTGATGTGGAAGAAGTGATCATTGCCACAAATTCCAGCCTGGAAGGTGAAACTACAGCTATGTATATCAGCAAACTGATCAAACCTACAGGCATCAAAGTGACCAGGATTGCCAGCGGCGTGCCAGTTGGCGGAGATCTGGAATATATAGATGAGGTGACTCTTTTAAGGGCACTGGAAGGAAGAACAGAGCTGTAGAAGCTGGAAGAAAAGGCACAGGGAGATGCATAAGATGGATAAATATGAGTTTAATATTAAAGTTGAGCAGATAAAAAAGCTGGTCAATAAAAGTGATTATGAGACAGCCATGAAGATTGCGGATACCATTGACTGGAGAAGGGTCCGTAATGTAAATATCCTGTCTATGGTCGCAGGCATTTATGAGAAAAACGGAGAGTTCCAGGAAGCAAAAGATATTCTGCTTCTGGCGTTTGAGAGAGCTCCTATTGGCAAACGCCTGCTTTATAAGCTGGCAGATCTGGCTTTAAAAGAAGGCAATGTTGAGGAAGCAGAAGATTATTACAAAGAATTCTGCAACCTGGCAGCAGACGATCCAAGGCAGTATATTTTAAGATATATGATCTTAAAGGCAAAAGGTGCGCCTGTAGAACAGCTGATCCATACCCTGGAGCAGTACTGCAACGCAGAACTGGATGAAAAAGTGGATGTATGAGCTGGCTGAACTGTACAACCAGGCAGGAATGGAGCAGCTTTGCGTCATGACCTGCGATAAGATCATGCTTATGTTTGGTCTTGGAAAATATGTAGATAAAGCCATGGAGTTAAAGCTTCAGTATGCACCTTTAAACCAGTATCAGATGGATCTGGTAGAAAATAAAGAGAAGTATGAAGCAAAATTAAAGGCAGTAGAGCAGGAATACAAAAAAGGTACTTCTATTGTACAGCCGATTGAAAATACAGACCGCCGTCAGTTAGACAGGGAAGAAGAGCCGGTGGAAGATACAGCAGAAGATGAGACTGTTTATGCTGAGGATGAATACACCGAAGATTACCGGGAAGAACCGGCTGTTACCATTCAGGATGATGATATAACAGAGGAAGAACCGGTTTCTGAGAGCCTGAAGAAGAACTGGCAGAAGAGCCTGAGGAGACTTACGAGACAGAAGAACCTGAAACAGAAGATTATGAGGCAGGGGAGTCTGAAGCGGAAGAGTCTGAAGAGGAGCCGGAAGCGGATGAAGAGCAGGTTGTATATGAAACAGCAGCAGCGGATGAAGAAATCCGTGCCAGCATCCATGAAGCCCGTGCGCAGGAAAATCTGGCAAGAGAAATGTCAAAATTATCTGCAGCAGCAGAGGAAGAAGATCTGCCGGAAGATGAAATGGGACAGACCAGAGCGCTTACAGATATCCGTGAGCTGAGAAAAGGTCCTGTTTATACAGGTTCCAACCATTTGATGATCGAGGCAGAGGTTCCTGAAAAGGGACTTGCGCTGGCAGTGGAGGCACTGCGTAAAATACATAAAGAAACAGGTGCAAAGAACCAGGCAGCAAAGATCTCCGGCGAAAAATTAAACCGCAGAGGTGTATTTGCGCTGGCAGATAAGCTGACAGGAAAAGACCTGATCATTGAGCAGGCCGGTGATATGAATGAAAGCATCCTTCAGGAACTGAACCAGTTGATGGCAAGGGATGAGACGGGTATGAATGTGGTCCTGATCGATACAGCAAGGCGCCTGGAAGAACTGCACCGTGTATATCCGGGACTGGCAAAGCGCTTTGAGTGCATTGGAACTTCTGACAGCATAAAAGCGAAGAAAGCAGCAGCTCCTGTACCATCTGAGTCTGGAAAAGGATCTCTGGCAAAGGCTCCTGAAGTTGTTGAGAAGAAAGTACAGCCAGCTCCAAAGCCAGTGGCAGCACCAAAAGAGGCACCGGCTCCAAAAACGGCGGCAACGAAGGCAGTTGTAACTTCGAAGGCAGCTGCGCCAAAGCCTGCAGCCAAACCAGCAGCACAGCCGGAAAAGAAGGCAGCTGCACCAGCTAAAAAGCGTCCGGTTCAGGCACCGGCTGTAAAAGAACCAGCTCGTATGGCAGAGACAGAACAGCCAGAGCACAGCGAGCAGGAAATGGACATTGATGAGTTCGCAAAATATGCCTGCCAGTATGCAAGCAAGATCGACTGCAGTATTTCCGGAAAGAGTATGTTAGCTCTTTACGAGCGCATTGAGATCATGGAAGAAGATGGCATTGCCCTGACCAGAGAAGAAGCTGAAAACCTTATTGAAGAGGCAGCTGACAGAGCGGAAAATCCATCCTTCTTTAAGAGACTTACAGGTATTTTCTCTTCTAAATACGATAAGGATGGCCTCCTTATACTGAAGGAGGAGCATTTCTTATGAGAAATATAAAATTAATAGCTCTGGACTTGGACGGAACCCTTCTTAACATGGAAAAGAAGGTTCCTCAGGGAAATTACCAGGCTTTAAAAGAATGTGAAAAAGCAGGGATCCAGATCGTGCCGGCAACCGGAAGAGGCGTAGGCGGTATTCCGCCTATGATCCGGGAACTTCCAGGGGCAAACTACGCCATCACCACCAATGGAGCTGTTGTTGCAGATCTTAAAAATAATAAAGCGATCAAGACCTGTGGACTTTCTAACGAAATGATACAGCGTATCTTAAATATTGCTAAAAAGTATCACTCTGCCACAGATCCTTTTATAGATGGAAGAGCTATTACAGAGCCGGCATCCATTGATCATATGGATGAATTTGGGCTCAGCCCGGAAATGCAGAAACTGATCCGGGATACCAGGGAAGTTGTTCCAAATGTAATGGAATATGTAAAGACAACAGGAGCAGAGGCAGAAAAGGTCAATATTTTTATGGCGGACTTAGAGGAAAGAGAAGTTCTTCGTAAGGAGTTAATGGCGATCCCTGAGCTGTCTATCAGCTCTTCTATGTACAATAATCTGGAGGTTAATGCAAAGGGCGCTGACAAGGGCTCCGCTCTTTTATGGCTTGCAGACTATCTTGGCATTGACCGGGAAGAAACCATGTCATTTGGAGACGGGGAAAATGATATCCCTATGATCCAGGCAGCCGGAATTGGCGTAGCAATGGAAAATGCCCTGGATACAGTAAAGGCAGCAGCAGATATGATCACTCTTAAAAATGATGAAGATGGCGTAGCAGCTGCAATCAGAAAAATCATATTTGGATCAAATGAAAATGATGACGGAACATTGGCTATCAATCGCAGCAGGTGTGTTTTTAGTGGGAATGATGTTATATGGTCATTACCGCGGCCTGCTGCGTCAGTGTGTTTCTCTTGGAGCGCTGGTACTGACGATCATTACCGTGAAAGTAGCAACACCGTATGTCACAGATTTTGTAAAGGCAAATCCTGTGATCCGGGAAAATGCGGCTCATTTTATTATGGAAGTATCCGGATGGCAGCCGCCGGAGGAGAGCGAAAGCATTCTTCCGGCGGCCCAGCGTATGGCGATCGAAGAACTGAAACTCCCACAATCGGTAAAAGATGTTCTTTTGGAAAATAATAACAGTGAATTTTACAGGCTTTTGGGAGTAGATCAGTTTGGAGAGTATATCAGTACCTGCCTTTCAGATATGCTGATCAATACCCTTGGTTCTGTTCTGGTATTTGCAGCCAGTTATATAGTGATCCATTTGGTGATCCGCTGGCTGAACCTGTTGTCCAGACTGCCTATTATATGTGGCTTAAATCAGATGGCAGGAGGGATCGTAGGGCTTGCAGAAGGATTTCTGCTTTTGTGGCTTGCAGGATTTATTCTCAGCTTTTTTACGGAGACTCCAATGGGGCAGATGCTGGAAGCGCAGGTAAACAGCAGTATCTGGCTTTCACTGATCTACAGATATAATCTTATGAATGTGATTCTGGGTAGTATCATCAATGGTATTTTATAGTACAAACATACTGAAAATGAAATAGATTTAATTTAGCATATAAAAATATGCAATAACAACAAATCACTGGGAAGTGCATTTATTCAGTGCAGATCCGGTGATTTGTTTTATATTTCAATCTGTTATCAGGACCTGAAAAACAAGGAAAATCCTGGAAAAACAGGTAATGTATAGAGCGGGAAAAAATTGTGTAAAAAATACTACAAATCCTCTTGACAATAGCTGACGGAGATGTTATATTATAGTTCCATTGCGAAAGCAGTGGCTCAAATAAAAAGAATTTGAGAAAATAAAAAAGTTGTTGACAAAAGCAATGATACATGATAAGATGATTGAGTTGCTGATGAGCAATCAAAATAAATAAAATTAGTTGACAAAACTTAAAACAACTTGTGATAAGAAATAAT
>ENA-OPZN01000317-OPZN01000317.1-human-gut-metagenome-genome-assembly--contig:-NODE-317-length-16720-cov-2.361719_pt1 | contig 16720 bp, 22 predicted proteins | sample MGYA00242483_ERZ504503 | MGnify/ENA primary metagenome ERZ504503 (study PRJEB26092, sample SAMD00036285) | human gut metagenome | host: Homo sapiens | study: EMG produced TPA metagenomics assembly of... | reverse complement strand
CCTCTACACAACACAAAAAAACACAAATCAACACATTTCACAATTGCACATTACAAATCCCTAATTATATATAGAACTTACCGGTATATTTTTAAAATCTATGTATAAAAATGACATAATAAAAGGAACCTGTCTGCACCATAATGACTATAGCGGCAAAGCCCCGGTCGCACGGAAGCTTCGGGGTCTTTTAATCCGTCTATCACATATGTGTTTAGCTAGGTCCTTACCTATTATGTCAATTTATTACACTCAATATGTATTGTATTAGCCTAATTTGGCCAAAACGTCTTTAGCAAATGCGGCTGCATTGGCCAAGTCATTAGCATCCGGATGAGATGCCGCCTGTTTATGGCGTTCTTCACGTTCCGGATTGCGTCCGTGCGGATGACCGTCCGGGAAGATTTTAAACATCATTTCGATGACTTTCGGATCTACTTTGCCTTGGCACATGAAAGTCCCGATTGGCTCCTGACCTTTTGGCAAAAGACCGGTAGCGGCTACCATGGTTTCTTTCGCATGGGGCATCATCGGCGGTACACCTAACGTAGCAAAGAGAGCTACTTTTTCATTATCGATGCGTTTTAAAACAGCCTGCGCCGCTTTATCTGCATTGCCTTGGTCGGCCCAGAAGCCCATGAAAACCAAGTCGTATTGGCTCAAATCAGCCGGTGCTTCGTTTACCGGCACACAAGGCGTACCTTCCGGTAACACACCTACGATTGCTTCCGCTACTTGTTTCGTGTTCCCTGTACGGGACGAGTAAATAACAATGCTGTTCATCTATATCTCCTTTCAACGTTTCCGTTTTGAAAAATCTAAAGCTACGCTTTTGCTTTCATAGTAAATACCGTCTATCTCTGTAAGCGGTAAATGCCGATGCACTCAATAAAGCGACAACGACTCTAATACACTACCGACTTTCATAAGGCACGCATATATTGTGCGTTACGCCATTAATACTAAGTTCGGTAAATACCATCTGCACTTCGTACAAATCACTGAGAACCGGTTCTGTGAAAATCTCAGCCACCGGACCGTCCGCCACGATGTTGCCTTTTTTTGACGGCAATCAAGCGGTCACTGAAATGAGCCGCATGATTCAAATCGTGAAGGACCATGATAACCGTAATCCCCCGCGTACGATGAAGTTTCACGACCAATTTCATGAGCTCCAATTGGTAGCGCACATCGAGGAAGGTAGTCGGTTCATCCAAGAGCAGAATGTCCGGCTCCTGTGCTACGGCCATGGCGAGCCAAGCACGTTGCCGTTCACCGCCGGATAAATCTTTTAAGGGACGATGTTGCAATTCCACGAGGCCCGTTTCTTCCAATGCCGTTTGCACCGCCGCCACGTCTTCCGTAGTGAGCGAACTGAAGGGATTCTGATACGGCAAGCGACCGCACATGACCAAATCCCGCACCGTCATATCCGCCGGTGCCTGCGCGATTGCGGCAACATGGAAATAATACGGGCCACCGCTTTCGAATTCATGCTGTGAATATCTTTACCGTCAAGGTATACGGTACCGCCCAAGGGCTGCAACAAACGGCCCAAAGTTTTAATACCGTCGACTTACCGGAGCCGTTCGGTCCGATAATGGACACGATTTCCGGTTTGTCAAAAACGAGCGAAACGTTTTCACCCACAGCCCGCGTATCGTAACCGATACGGCCGTTTTTCATAACTAATGTTCTTGTCATGCGCGGCTCCTCCGTTTCAATAAGTATAAGAAGAACGGTGCACCCAAGAAGGATAAGAAAATACCTACGGGAATTTCAGCGGGGCTGAAAATCGTGCGGGCAAATGTATCGGCACCAACCAATAGGCCGGCCCCGAATACAGCCGATGCGGGCAATAAGTACTCAAAGTCCGAACCCACAACCAAGCGCATCAAATGCGGTACAATTAAGCCTACAAAACCGAGTAAGCCTGCCACACTTACGGAAGCGGCCGCTAAAATCGCCGCCAAAAGTACTAAAATGATACGCGTTTTTTCAAATTAATGCCCAGTGACAGGGCCACTTCTTCGCCCATTTGCAACGCATTGAGTTTACGGTAGTTCCAAAGGGCCCCTACCAAACCGATAATGCTGTATGGCAAAACAATCCACACATAGGTCCAACGGGCACCGGCAAAGCCGCCGGCCAACCAGTTAACTACGCCCTGAATTCGATCAGGGAACATAACGGATAACGCCGTCGTACCGCCCCCGAAAAAGGCCGCCACGGCCACACCGGCTAAGATAAGTCGCAAGGGATTAATACCGCGGTCCCAAGCCAGGATGAATACAACCGCTAAGGCCACCAAAGCACCTACAAAAGCGGCTAACGGCACCCACGCCGTCAAGGCCGGCGCCAAAATCATAACCGCCATGGCCGCCACACCGGCACCGGCCGTTACGCCGATAATCCCGGGGTCCGCCAACGGATTATGCAATACACCTTGCAAAATACAGCCGGCTAAGGCTAAATTCATGCCTACCAAGGCGGCTGCAATCACGCGGGGCAAGCGCAAATAATATAGGATACGCTCTGTATCCGCCGTTCCCTGCCCCTGCATTACAGCTAACAGTTCCTGCCAAGTAATAGGCACGGCGCCATACATAAAGCCGGTAATAACCACAAATACTAAGAATAGGCCGGCTATAAGATATGTCAGGCGGCGTTTACGTTGCCGCGAATCATGGTACTTTTGAGTTTGTTTCGAAGTCACCGCCGTTTGCCCGTTTATGGCTCGTTCTTGAGCTTTTATTGGTGTTGATGTGCCGGCCGGCGCGTTACGGTTCGTCATGTGCCGCCTCCTTTCCGTATAAATCATCATACATAATGGTGAGCGCCTCACTGATGCGCGTGCCCGGGTTTGCCGCAAACAAGCCACCGGACAAGTAATAAATCCGCTGTGTTTTAACAGCACTTACATCAGCCCAGGCCGAGCTCTCAAGCATCTCACGTTTAAATACATTAACGCTGTCCGATTTAGGCGACATACTGATAAAAAAGATAACTTCCGGATCGGTTTTCACCACATACTCCATGCTGAGCGGCACATAATCGCCGTCAAGGCCGGTCGCCATATCGGCTATATTATGCCCGCCCAAGAGTTCTAATAAATTACCGCTGAAGGCTTTACTTGTGGCCATGCTGAAACTGCCGGGGGCGCCGAAAATAATAAGGCTGCGCGGTCCCTTTTGTTTTTTAGCATCATCAACAAGTTTATTATAATTCGCCATTGCTTTGTCAGCCGTTGCTTTCGCAACATCCGGCTGATTGGTGAGTTCACCGAAAAATGTCAGCGTCGTCACCACATCGTCATAGGTGTCTAAATCATTAATGTATAACGGAATATCCGCCTGGGCGAGAATATCCCGTAAATTCGTGTTAAACGGTACATTTATACCGATAACAAGGTCCGGATGAAGCCCGATAATGGCCTCCACGCTGGGGCTGTGAAGAGTGCCCACGGCGGGCACATCCTTCGTCTTTTCCCTTATTTCTTTAGAAATATACGACGAAGTAGGCTTACCGACTACAGTGCCGCCAACGGCATAATACATGTCTAAATTGGCGGAGTTCAAAATAACGACGCGCTTCGGATGTTGCGGAATCACTACTTCGGTGCCGGTTGCATCCGTCACCGTGCGCATCGGTATCTTGGTGTTATCCTCATGAGTCAGGGAAATCCAACTTGTCAACGCTACAACGCACAAGACTACGATGGTCACCGGAATCAATACGTATCGTTTCAACCGGACACCTCATTTCCTTTGGCGCCACGCACCACATGGATGCCCGGCGGTTGTTCCTTAATCATACTGCCCATGTGACCCTTTATCATCCCTTCCGGTTCGGTCATAGCATGTGCCGATTTCTTAGCAATGCCGGTCGGATGACCCGGATTTCCCTGTGATACACCGGTCGGATGACCTTTAGGGATTCCCCCGGATGACCTTTTGGCATGCCACCGGGATGGCCTTTTGGTACGCCACCGGGGTGGCCGGCCGGTTTACCCGGTGCATTTTGGGCCGCAATGCGTTCGTGGGACATACTCGATTCGCCAGTCAGTAAATACTGCGCCAACTCAATCGTTGTTTGTGTCAAATTCACATGCCAGAATTCACCGGCCAAAGTTAATTTATACATAATGCCGTTATGTTCAACGAGCCCTCGTTCACGCCACAAATCATAGAGCCAGGTAAGCTCGGCCAAACGTTCATCGTAAGCCACTAACGGCTTCAAGTCAAAATAACAATGCTCCAGTTGATCAACGATGATATTGGCCACTTCCTGTAATGGTGATTGCTTCATAAGCACCATGAACGGTTTTTGACCCGCTTCAACCATGTGCTCATAAGCGCCCAACGAACGATGAAGCATCGTCATGTAGCCACCCACATTACCGCCGGCGCCACAGCCGAACGGAAACATGGGATAACCGCGTTTAGCCATGGTGTTATATAAGCTGCGTTCACGGGACGAACGGCTCCAATGAGCGGCACTGAGGCGACGATAATTATACGAATCAACAAATGCACGCGCTTGGGCAAACATGGCCGCCTGTTCACGAGTTGTCGCCGCCGGCGATACTTTGCCGTTCTTGATAGCCGTATTCAAATCACTGTTTTCAAACACATTGAGCTGATACAAATCCATCCCGTCGATTGGTGCCGCTTCCAACAGCTCCAATCTTCCTGCCATTTTTCAGGCGTCTGATCCGGCAAACCGTAGATTAAGTCGACCACCAAGGCACATTGATTGTACTCTTTTAATTGACGCAGTCGCTCTAAGATGGTCTCTTGATCATCAAGGCGTCCCAATTGACGACGAATCTTCGTGTGAAAAGACTGTACGCCCAGCGACATGCGATTCACACCGTTGGCAAACCAGGCCTCCATTTTCTCCGGCACCACATCATTAATGCGCCCTTCCAAGGTTAATTCGTAATCATTGGCCAGTGGCAAGCATTTTTTAATGGCCTGCAACAAACGAGCCGCATTGGTTGCCGATAACGACGTCGGTGTGCCCCCGCCGATAAATACGGTCTGAATTAAGCCGTCTTTTAAGCGACGCTGCGTGGCATCACTTTCTAAATCCTGAATCAATAAATCTATATAACGGTCCTCAGCAGACTGATTGGCCGCGTTTTGAAAAAATCCGCAGTACAGGCACTTCGTCTGGCAAAACGGAATGTGAATATACGCCGATTGCAATTGTCCTTTAACCGGCTCCGTTGCCATGACCTTTTGCCATGTTTGTTGCGCTTCTTCAGGCTTAAAGGACGACCGTTGAGACCGGCATGAACGACGCGCTTCGCATCAAAGGCCTCCATCAACGGATTATCCGTAGCCCGCCCCAATTGCATCAATCGCTCTTCGGGGGACATCTTCGCAAATAACTCTTCCGGTTTCATCATATACAAATCCTTTCCATAACTTTAAGAGGCTATGCCTTCACAGCTCTGCTTGCCCGCTTATGCCGACTCCAATACGTTTTTCACCGTATGAATTCTACTTATTTATTGGTGGCACCGATGGAGAATTTTTTAATCCCCGCACTGCGCACCAGGTCCATAATAGCTACCACTTGACCGTGAGCCGAATGAGCATCGGCCTGAAGCACTACGGCCACCGCCGGATTGGCTTCCTGCTTAGTCACCAGTACCTCTTTAGCATCGGTCAAACTGAGCGGCTTCCCGTCGATTACGATATGACCCGCCGTATCCAAGGTAATAATAACCGGCACATGCTTTTGTTGCACCGCCGCCTGAGCTACCGGGAGTTGCACATCGAGCGACTTTTGCGCTACCGTTTGCAAGCTGTTCATCATAAAAAATACGAGTAAAAAGAAAATAATATCAATCATGGGAATAATCATGAACATGGGCTTTTGTTTCAATCCAAATTGCTTGAACATAGTATCACCATTCCTTTTTCATGGCATTCACCATGGTTAAACACAATTCTTCGGAACGAATCACAAACTGATCCAAGCGATGGCTGAAATAGGTATAAATGGCAAAGGCGATAATAGCTACGCAAAGGCCTGTGGCCGTTGCAATCAAGGCTTCCCCGATACCACCCGTAATCGCCGCCGCACCGCCGCCGTTATCGAGGACACCAAAAGTACCGATCATGCCCGTAACCGTCCCCAACAGGCCCAATAACGGAGCCACCGTAACGATAGCACTTAAATAATCCAAATACCGTTTGAAAGACGACGTTTCAAACGACATTTGCTCCATAAAGGCATTTTTCATACTTTGCTCTGATTCTCGATTACTGCAACCGGCATGCACTACGCGACTGATAGACAACGGATACTGCTGACAAAGCTCATCGATTTCACGCCAATTGCCGGCTTTGGCACTGTGATACACGCCATGTGAAAAACCGCGACCGCCTTTCGTATTCAATCTGAAAAAATACCAGCGCTCTATCCCGATAGCCACGGTTATTAGCGATAATGCCAACAAAGGGTACATAACCAAACCACCGGTGACAAATAAATTAACGATATAGTTTATACCTTCCATTATAATGGCCTCCTTAAGCCCTAGCAAGCGAATTCAGCTGACTATACCAATTCGCTATACATTAAATGATAACAAATCTTAATTTCAGTAAACTACCCCAAAACGCCCAAACCAATCCGTTTAGACATTTAATCAACTTATTTATATGACTAATTTAGTAAATATTCGAAATAAATTTAACTCATTAAGTAAAGCAATTTAAAATCGCAAGTCAATTAATTCTCCGATGAATCAATATATTTATTACACTTACCTTAATTGAGCATTTTATTTTTTACCCGATATTCACGGGGATTACAGCCCATAATTTGCTTAAAAGCAGAAGAAAATTTGCTGCCGTTTTCATAACCCCAACGATTGGCTATCTCCAAAATTGCGTCATTGGTATTCACCAAATCTTTAGCGGCAAAGTTCATACGACAACGCTTCACATATTGGTAAATCGTAATGCCGTACACCGCTTTAAAACAACGTTTTAAAGCTGTCATAGAAATACGATGACGATTCGCCAAGGCTTCAATGGTGTGATGATTACCGAGGTCGTTATAAATTTCATCATGAATCCGCTTAATCGTTTCCACTTGAGCACGCTCGAAATAGATATGCTCATCTCCCGACTCACACGTCAATGTGCCAAGCAATACAAAAATCTCCACACATTTCACGCGCAAATACACTTCCGGCAGTACATCCGGCACATTATAGAGATCCATAAAAAGCTCTTTTAAGCGGCCCGTATCCTTCACCAGCCCCACACCGTTAGCCGTGCAGAAACGATTGCACACTTCTTCAAGGTCAATGCTGTTTTTGCCCACAAAGGCATCCACCGCCGCCTGAGCCTTCGGCACATATACGGCGAGCGACAAACCTTTGTAAAAACCGGTCGGAAAATACGAACTATGGCGAAAGGTACTGCACGTTTTCCAGCCCAACGAAATATCGCCGCCATTCATGTACAGGCATTTGCCGTTTTCAAAAGAGCATTCAATGCGCCCGTCTTGGCAAAAATGAATCTCAAACAAACCGGACATGGGCTTGGCATTATGGGTAATTCGCTCCATCACGACATCGTTGTAGACGATGTCAATACCGTCAAATACGGGCTGACTAATCATGCGGGCATACCCGTTTTCATCCTTGCGCTCATATACTTTACGATTGTGCAGAATCTCGAGCAAACGTGTGCCGGAATCCTGCATTTTATCCCTAATCGATTCTACTAACTGCATATTTCCTCCAAAATGCAAAAAAAGACCTTTCTGTCAGTACAAACTGTATACCTGCTTTGAGGCTATACAAAATCTGTACTTACAGAAAGGTCTTTACTCTAAATATCAATGAATTGCTTTGGTATTCTCCATCTAAACTAAATGGATCCTTAATTCTATACTTGAGAATTAATCTTAAATAAATTATGTTAGTTTGTCAAGCGAAAACTAATCGGCACATTCACCGTGACACTTTCACCGGTCGGGTTGTTATATGGCGTGGCATTATACACAGCCTTCAACGCCGCATCGGCAAGCAACGAATTAGTTGAAGATATTACATCTGCCGCTACCAAATTACCCCCGCTGTCCAAAGTGACCTGTACCGTCACATCGCCTTCAATATTACGCCTTACAGCCATGGGCGGATACGATTTATTGGCATTGACGGCACTCCAAAACCATCCATATCAAAGGGGCTCACCGGGAGCTACGCCTTCTTCTGTGCCGTTCCCGACACCGGCACCTTCACCATTACCAAGGCCTTCGCCAACGGGACCACCCGCTTCATTCGCCCCTTGACCGATACCGTCAAATGATGTAGCAGTACCTTCGTGAGCTCCCCGGTATATCCAATGTACCGCTGCCGGGGCGCTACTATCGAGGCCGGTGCCACCGCTTGCGGTGTTTCTGACGGTGTCCCGCCGCCATAACCGCCGGCTGCCGGATTCGTAGTTTGACTCACCGCGGCTACACGCTGACTCACATCCTCTACGGCTAAGGGTTTGGGAAACTCTACTTGTTTCACTATAGTCTCTTCCTGCGCCACAGGAATCGATAAATCAATTTCATACGCCTCGGCTGCCGCCATTTGGCTCATGTGATAGCCGATAACGCCTAAAGCGACAGCAGCTATTATATGAAAACCAAGCGAGCCGATGACGGCTTTACGCCATACAAATACCTGTTCCATAATTACCACCTTATACGATAAATCCTAAGTCTAATCCTATCTAAATCAAAATTTAGATCATTTTTTACCTTTAGGAATTATGAGAATATTACTCAATAAGTTAATAATAACAGGGACATGTTCTGAGTTCTGCTCCAAAAAGACATTTAATTTCAATTTACAGGTAAGCTTGCGGTATAAAGCAAAAAGTGAGAGCAAAATACATCGCTCTCACTTGAATAAATTTATTCTACTTTGCAACTAGTACAAAGCCACTATTCAGCGCAATCTTAACTTTGCCTGTAATTATGCCTGTGGCACCAATAAGAACTGAATCGGCAAATTCGACGCCCCGGCCGGAATAAATTGAATCGTCAATAATTTACCCGCTTTATACGTATTAAAATACTGGCTGTCTTCCGTCGTATTATTACCTAAAATAAGCGCGCCCCCCGTCGGTACATTATAAATTTCCGATTGGCCGTCATACGTTACCTTAAAGAACCGGCATAAGCCCCGCCCAAAGGGTTAATATAAAGGGCAAAATCTCGATTGCCCATAGTGGGAATCGTCACTTCATAGCTCACACCGTAATTACCGCGATTCGTTACGGCCGTTCCGCTTACCGCCGTAGCGGTGCTTATATCACCTGTAGCACCGGCAACACCGGCAGCACTTCCGGTACCTGAAGCATTGGAAGGTGCATTTGGTGTCAATTCATCAACGCCTTCCACGAAGGGATCTTCACGGTCATTGGCCACCATAACGGACACAGGTCCCAAGGAACTGTCAAACGGTTGCATCAAGGTCAAACGACGCTGAGCGCCCACATAGGTACCACGCAAAGCCACTTCATCCATAGGCAAAGTTTCCGCCATCAAAGAACCGCCCAAAGCCGGCGTTTTCAAATGGCAACATCATAACTTTTACGTACACCGGACCGGTAGACGTAAAGTCAAAAATCCCGGAGAACAAGTCATCCTGCGGAATCGGGATTTTATCGAGTTTGAAAAGAACGCTTGTTTGCCACCCGGCGCCAACGTCACCGTATCAAGCACGGTGGGCTTTAATTTAGCCTCAGCCTGAGCCTGCTGACGAACTTCTGTACGCCAAGCCTTTACCGCCTGTTCACGCTGTTTGCCCACTACGTCATCGCCTACTTTGACAGCCTCATCGTCACCTCTTTGGCCGGCTACGGCCATCTTCTCAATCGCGCCACTTGTATTGGCCGTGACGACATTAGCTGTCGCTGTATTTGCTACGGCTGTACCGACCGTTGATTTATCGGTCGTGGCGGTATCGGCAATTTGTTCAATCGTATCCTTCTTTGCGGTTACTGTCGGCACCGGTACACCGGCTGCCTTTGCCGACGTTCCCGTTGAGCGGCCGGTTGCCATTGACGATTCGTGCCCACGTATGGAGCCATCCAAATCATTCCCGTGACAACTTCACTGCCCACTACAAAATATTCACGATTCGGTTCTGCAAAGATCTCACGGTGAACCGTCACTTCCACATTCTTTTTTGATGTATTTTCCAGTACAATAGCGATTTTTTGTGGTTCTTTCATTTCATTAACATGGTAGAAATACACACGACCCGTGCCGTTAACCGTACCGGCCGCCAATACACCGCTTTTATTTACATATTCAGGACTGTCAGAAAAAATCAATGTGTCTTTTTCTTCCGTCAAAACTACGGGCAATGGCGTAAAGCTTGTAGTTTTGAAGTCCACCGTTTCCGGCGGTGCCCCGATTACAAAGCCTACGCCGCGTGTCCATAACGCTACTAAGATGGCTAACCATCTATATTTATTGCGTAATAATTTCACTGAATTATTCCTCTTTCCTACATAAATTCTTCAAGCCCCATAGGCTCATAAGACAGTGCTAATTGTTCCAATTTACGGAAGCGATGGCCTACGCCGGATTTAGAAATATGGCCGCCCAAAAGATCAACCAATTCCCCTAAACTGGCGTCCGGATTATCCAAGCGCACCATCGCCACCTCCAATAACTTCGGCGGCAAATCGCTAAGCTCTTGGTGTCGCTCGATGATACGAATGCTCTCGAGCTGACGCACGGCGGCATTTACCGTTTTTTGCAAATTAGCCGTTTCACAATTAACCTGCCGATTAATCTGATTGCGCACCGTTTTGACAACACGCACCGTTTCAAATTCCATAAGGGCTGACTGAGCCCCCATGATTTGTAGACAATCTGTTACAGCATCGCCTTCTTTAATATACACCACATAGGATCTTTACGCTCCGTTACCCGCGCCACGATATGAAAGAGTCGCAGTACGCGCACAATTTCATCGGCAAAATGCTGATTACTCGTCATAAACTCCAAATGGTAATCACTTTCCGGTTTATTGACGGAACCGCCCCCTAAAAAAGCACCGCGCAAAAAGGCACGCCGTCCTTCCATGGTTGTCAGCCACTCCGCCGGTAACGCCGTATCCATGGGCCATAACGCCATATCTTCCAAAGCCTCACGGCCTTCAACGGTTGGCTCTACGGTTAAGGTATACACATTCTTTTTGCGTAAATTTAAACCGCGGCGAATGAGGACTGACGTATGCAACGCATAATGAGCGCGTAGAATAGACAATACACGCCGAGCTACCGCATTATTCGCCGTCGCCAAACGAATGCCTACACGGCCCTGACTGCCCAATAACAATGAACCACCCATGCGTAACAAACAAGAGGCTTCTACTTTGGCAGACAAACTGTCTTCATTCTTATACTGACACAGTTCGTTTTTTACATCTTCTGCAAACGACATAGGTGCCTCCCTTCTCTTCTCTCAAAACTGCCGGTAAGACAGCAGCAGCTTACGCCTTATTTAATACAAAATCTAACTAAAATCGCAGTAACCGCATCAACCGCATCAACCGCATCAGCCGCACCAATTACATCAATATTTTCAAGAGTTAGTATCAATCACACAAATGTCTTTAAGAGTTATCGGTGATTAACGGTCTTCGCGTTTTAAATAATATTCCAAAATATGCGGCTCTAAACCGGAACTGCATGGCGTAAATAACATCCATTACAATCTTACCGAGACGTTCCGGATCATGAACAGCCGTTTCCGGATGCTGAATAAGACCGGCACGCACCGTACGCACCCCAAGGCCTGCCAATTTATCCGTATCCACCTTCACCGGTTCGGCGCCTACTGCTTTATACTTCTCGATAACTGCTTCGTCAAACGGCACATCATTGACAATAGCCGTATCGACAATGCCTTGACCGGCCAAGCGTTGCAAGGCGGCCACATGAGCGGCCGCTGTATAACCGTCCGTCTCACCCGGCTGAGTCATAACATTACAAATATAAATTTTTGGTGCCTTGGAAGCCTTAATATGCTCTGCAATTTTATCAATCAAAAGGTTTGGCATAATACTTGTGTACAAGCTGCCCGGTCCCAAAATAATAGCATCCGCTTCATCGATAGCTTGCAAAGCTGCACCCTGCGGTTGCGGTAAAGCAGGTTCTGTGAAAACACGTTTAATACGTTTTTGCACAGTCGGAATCTGACTTTCACCGGCTACAATGGAACCGTCTTCCATTTCCGCCATGAGCACAATATTCTGCGTGGACGCCGGAATAACACGGCCGCGCACCTTCAAAATCTTACTGGATGCGTCAAGCGCCTTATCCACATCTTCATCAAGAATCTGCGTCAACGCAGTTAAGAATAAGTTGCCGAAACTATGACCCGCCAAATCGCCTTCACCGCCGAAACGATAACGGAACAGCTGTTCCATGAGGCCTTCTTTTTCCGCCAAGGCCACTAAGCAGTTACGCAAATCGCCCGGTGCAATCATCTGGAAGTCTTCACGCAAACGACCGGACGAACCGCCGTCATCGGCTACCGTTACGATGGCCGTCAAATTGGATGTGTGCGTTTTCAAACCGCGCAACAAGGTAGATAAACCGGTACCGCCGCCGATAACAACGACTTTCGGTCCTTTCGCCATGCGGATATTTTGGAAAATATAGTCCCCCACCTTATCCGTATCGGCCGGAATGATGGCTCGCACCACCGCGCTACCTACCTGCTTGGTCCCGATAGTCATGAGCACGATGCCTACTAAAATGGTGATAAAGCCGCCGGTCGCCAACGTAGTATAGTTATAGGAACCGGTCGTTTCATATAAAAATTGTAAAAATAAATCTTCAAAATATGACAGCCATTGATAATTAAGCATCAAGGCCACACCGATGATTACGAGCAGCATACCAAGACCAAACACAACCAGCCATCGTTTTAATTTAAGGCCTGGCGTGAGCCACCGGAATCCTGACATATGTATCATTTGAATTCTCCTATCTAGCGATAACCCTGCCGAATTATTTGATTTCGGCCGCCGTTACCTCGCGAGGATTGCAATCCTCTTCAACATTATTTTTAAACATATCCCGATGCTCAATTGTTGCCCGATAGCCTAATGTCTGTACATGATTATACAACGCTTCCGCCATAGCTACACTGCGATGCATACCACCGGTGCAACCTACGGCCACTACGAACTGACTCTTGCCTTCTTTTTCATAATTAGGCAATAAGAAGTCCATAGTTGAAAACATGGTACTCAAAAATTGTTCCGTCACCTCGAAGGAATTAATGTATTCATTAACCTGCGGTACACGGCCCGTTTTATGACGAAATTCCGGATTATAGTACGGATTTGGTAAAAACGAACGTCCCATACCATATCCGCATCAAGAGGAATGCCGTATTTAAAGCCGAAACTTACGACTGACACGGCAATGCCCTGTTTCTTTTCTTCCAATTGTGAAAACTTCTGACGCAAGTACGCCTTCAACTGGCTCGTTTTCATGTTCGTCGTATCGATAATATAATCGACAAACGGACGGATGGAGTCAAGAATCTTGCGTTCTTTTTTAAGACCTACCGTAATGCGGCCGTCCGGAGCCAACGGATGACTGCGACGACTTTCTTTGTAACGTCGAATCAGCGTTTCGTCGGTAGCATCCATGAACACGATTTCATAAGGAACCTGCATTTCTTTGAGTGATGCCAACGCGTCGGACAAGTCTTCAAAAAACTGGCCGCCGCGAATATCCACCACCAGCGCCACTTGATTAATACGGTCGCTTGCTTGGCGGCACAAGTTACTAAACTTCGGAATTAAAACGGGCGGCAAATTATCTACACAAAAGAACCCCATATCTTCCAGGGCTTGCATTACCTGTGTTTTGCCTGCACCGGACATACCTGTCACAATGAGTAATCTGAATGTACCTTCCACAATAGGTCTCCCTTCCTATAAAATATGCTCCTCGAGCCAGTGCGCTACCCCGTCATCTTCATTAGACGGACATATTTCGTGAGCCACCGCTTTTACATTATCATCCGCATTCGCCACGGCTACCGCCGTGCCGGCGTATTTCAGCATAGAAATATCGTTTTGCGAATTGCCGAACGCCACTACCTGCTCCGGTTTCAGCCCTAATTCTGAAACCATATGAGCCAAGGTGTTGCCCTTCGTGCAATTCATACTGTTAATCTCTAAGAAATTCGGCTTGCTGCGCACAATTTCCACTTTGTCGGCAAACTCTTTATTTAAACTTGCTTCTATGTGCAGAATCTTTTGCGGCTGCGCAATAAACAATAACTTATTCGGCCCTTTCGGTGCAGTGTACACCGCATCACCGATATATACCGGCTTGGCACCGACACCTTTTTCATACATGCGAGACTCTTCCGTTTCATGATGAACGAGCAATTCATCATCGATATAAGACTGCACATACCAATCATTGGTTTTGGCCAATTGCAAAATCTCGTTAGCCACCGACACATCTACCGTTTGTTCAAATAACTTTTCACCTGATTCGATGCGTTGCACCAACCCGCCGGAGAAAAGTATCATAGGCAAATCACCGATGTCCATGGCGAGCCCCACCGGCCGTGCCGTCTGGTACATGCGCCTGTGGCAATCACAATGTGAATGCCCTTGGCCTGTACTTTTTTCAAAATACTTCTTGTATAGTCTGAAATAGTATTATCTTCTCTCACTAATGTATCGTCTAAATCAATTGCCAATAATCGTATATCTGTCATAGATACCCTCACAATCCGATCTAAATTCTATCCTCTAAAACCCGCTAATCTATTTTAAGGGGCTATTATTAAGTATACCATATTTGCTGAAGTTATTCGACTTTTATCAATCTTTACTACTGTTTATGTTACGATATAATTATATAGTCATTTTATTTTTGAAAGGAGGGATTATTTTAATTGAGTACTCATCTTTATTCTTGAAAGGAGGTATTGCTATTGAATAGATGACTCAATAGCGACTATGAATGACTGCAAAACGTTCAGCACTTTACATTCGCGTATCTCACGAAGAACAAGCTATGAACGGCTACTCTTTACAAGCTCAGGAAAACAGGCTACGCCAATATGCCTTGGAGCATAATTATCAAATTGTGGAGTGTTATCGCGATGAGGGCATTTCAGCCCGCAGTCGCCCCGGTCGCCGTAAAGAGTTTGCCCGAATGTTACAAGATGTTCAGGCCGGTCGAATCGACTGTATCTTATTTATTAAGCTGGATCGATGGTTTCGTAATGTTTCCGATTTTTACACTTATCAGGCTATTTTGGATAAATATAATGTTGTCTGGGAAACAACGGAGGAAGATTACAATACAAATACGGCTCAAGGTCGTCTCTACCTTAACATTAAGCTATCCATTGCTCAAAATGAATCGGACACTACTTCGGAGCGAATCAATTTCGTATTTGCCGATAAAATTAAACGAGGTGAAGTTATCTCCGGCAAATTGCCTTTAGGTTATTCTATCAAAGATAAACATATCGTTCCCGATGAAAAAGCACCTATTATCCGTGATGTTTTCAATTATTATTTAAAAACTAAATCAATTCGACAAACCATGATTTATTTAGCTGAAAAACATGGCATCGTTCGTGCCTATCCTACCATTACCCAATTATTGCGTAATGAAAAGTATATGGGGCGTTTTTATGGAATTGATAATTATGCCCCTCCAATTATTTCTCAAGATACCTTTTCGGCAGTTCAACAGGAGTTAAAAAGACCACGCCATCATGGAGCATCCTTCTCAGCCAAGGAATTAAGCGAACCATATCTTTTTAAGGGACTGCTTCGATGCCCCTCATGTCACCACCGTTTAGTCGGTATGCGACGACGGTACAAAGATAAAATTTATGTGTACTATCAATGCCCTCAATCCATTAATCACTCCGATATTTGTGGCAATAAAGCGCTATATAAAGAACCTCAAATAGAAGGTGCACTATTGGTGGCTATACCGCAACTTATTAAACGTCCGCCCCTTATCTTTCTTCATCGATATTACAGCTATATTTACAGTGCCATAAGGATTATCAGAAATGGTCACTTGTCGGTAAATATCAGTATGGCATTTTTACTGAAATCCGTACTACTCCCTGCTATATCGTCTCGAAGTTCGAACTTGTTAAATCCTACAGCAACACAGAAATTAAATGCAAAACTACTTTCAGCATTATTAAAAAGATTCTTCTTTTAAATGATTCTAAAAAACAACAAAACTATTTTACAGAAAACAAACTATGTAATACCTATTGAAAAACGTACAACTCAATGAAAACTATGCTTTAAAATTCAGTAACAATTAAAATTAAATATGGCAAGAGTTTTAAAACACTAAGATAAATTTTTTCAACGTTTAAATTGAAAATTCACTACTTGTTTCACGGTTTTACATAAATTGTACCCTAAGGGGTAATTACAATGAAAAAACGTTTTTGCAGCCGTATTTGCAGCAACTGCTGTACTTGGCGTAACTACTGCATTCGCAGCTAATCCATTCTCCGATGTAACTCCTAACGATTGGGCATACCAGAGCGTATCTCAATTGGCAGCAGCTGGTGTAATCAACGGTTACCCAGATGGCACTTTCAAAGGCCAGAACAACATCACTCGTTACGAAATGGCTCAGATGGTAGCTAAAGC
>ENA-OPZN01000316-OPZN01000316.1-human-gut-metagenome-genome-assembly--contig:-NODE-316-length-16723-cov-2.568149_pt1 | contig 16723 bp, 17 predicted proteins | sample MGYA00242483_ERZ504503 | MGnify/ENA primary metagenome ERZ504503 (study PRJEB26092, sample SAMD00036285) | human gut metagenome | host: Homo sapiens | study: EMG produced TPA metagenomics assembly of... | reverse complement strand
GGCAGTGCTTGACGGCAGCGCAAGTGACCGAAAGTACGCCGTCAGCTAGTAAAAGTACGGCCTGACGGCACCGGCAACAGCATGACCATGAAACGGCGGGCCTCGAATAAGCCTAATTTATTTGAAGCCTTACGCCAGCATCGCAAGACGCTGAGCGAACAGCTGAAAGTGCCGCCGTATTTGATTTTTCCCGACACGGTACTCATCGACATGGCGTCCATGAGACCGCAAACATTGGCGGATTTATAAGATTAAAGGCATCGGCGAGGCGAAACTACAACGCTTCGGGCTGTCCTTTTAAAAGTAATCAGTACATTCAGTGATTAAAGGAGACTATCATGAGTTCAGCAGATACTCAATACTTAGCGATTGTGGAACGCATTTTGAAGGATGGTTATTATGCCAATAACCGTACCGGCGTTCCTACGTATAAATTGCCGCACCAAATGATGCAATTCGATTTGAGCAAAGAATTCCCTATTTTGACGACTAAATTTGTGGCGTTCAAAACAGCTGTGAAAGAACTCTTGTGGATTTGGCAGAAGCAGAGCAATGATGTGAAAGAACTGCAAGCTATGGGCGTTCACGTATGGGATGAATGGATGCGTGAAGATGGCACTATCGGCAAAGCGTACGGCTATCAGTTGGCCAAATACAAGCAGGTGGATAATTTGCTCCGCATGATTAAGGAAGATCCGCAGAGCCGCCGCATGATTGTAACTTTGTGGAACATTGAAGATTTACCGGATATGGCGTTGCAACCTTGTGCTTATGAAACTTTGTGGGATGTGGAAGGTGACCATTTGAACTGTATGCTCGTACAGCGTAGCGGCGACATGGGCCTCGGCGTGCCGTTTAATATGACCCAATATGCCACCCTCGTCTACATGATTGCTCACGTAAGCGGTTTGAAACCGGGGCAATTTACCCATATTATCAACAACGCTCACATTTATGAAAATCATGTGGAAGCATTGAAGACACAACTCGCTCGCTTAGATGAAGCTAAACCGGCACCGTCTTTATGGATTAATGATAAGGTACAAAACTTTTATGACTTCACGGCTGATGATGTGAAGCTGGAAGGGTATGAGCATTTAGGAAAATTGCCGATGGAGGTGGCCGTATAATGTTAGCGATGATCGTGGCACGGGGCGAAGCATAATGTGATTGGCAAAGACAACCAGCTTATTTGGCATTTGCCGAAAGATTTGCAGTATTTTAAAAAACTGACTACCGGTCATGTTATCATCATGGGCCGTAAGACCTTGGAATCGTTGCCGTTTTTACTCCCCAATCGTGAACATTGGGTAGTGACGCGTCAAACTGACTATGTACCGCCTTATGAAGGGGTGCGCGTTATTACATCACCGGAGCGGCGCGGCGGAAGCGGCTAAGCTCGATGTAGCCTATTGCATCGGCGGGGCGCAAATGTATGAATCCTTTATGCCTTATGCTGATGTTCTCTATGTTACGGAAATCGAGCATGAGTTTGAAGGGGATGCATATTTTCCGACTATTGATTTGAATGCCTTTGAAGTGGTAGAATCAATTCCCGGTGAAGTGGACGAGAAAAATCCATGGCCATTTAGTTTTGTAACGTATCGTCGAAAGGAGTAGTTCATGTTGGAAAAAATGTCCCAATATATTGCGGCCGAATTAGGAGTTAATCCTTGGCAGGTAAAGGTGGCCGTTGAATTATTGGATGAAGGGAACACGGTTCCTTTTATCGCCCGTTATCGTAAGGAAAAAACGGGGGAATTAAAAGATGAGCAACTTCGTGAAATCGAAGAACGCATTAAATATTTGCGCAATTTGGAACAGCGCCGTGAAGAAATTGTCCGTTCCATTACGGAGCAGGAAAAAATGACGCCTGAATTGGCCACGGCTATCGAAGGGGCTATGAAGCTCCAGGAATTGGAAGATTTATATTTGCCCTATCGCCCTAAGAAGCGTACCCGTGCCTCCATTGCTCGTGAACGTGGGTTAGAGTCGTTGGCACAATTAATGCTGGCTGATACTACCGAGGATACGACGAGCACGATTGAAAGCTTAACGGCTCCGTTCATAACGGAAGAAGTGCCTGACAGCGAGGCAGCCTTGCAAGGCGCTATGGACATTGTGGCGGAAGACGTAAGTGACCGTGCCGATTTTCGTGCGTATTTGCGTGATGCCATCTGGCGCCAAGGCAAAGTTAAAACCGTCATGGTAGGGGATGAAGAAACAGCGGAAACCGACGAAGTGCGTCAAGTGTTCTTGAAATATGCCGACTATGAAGAGCCGATTCATCAGTTGCCATCCCATCGTATTTTGGCTATTAATCGCGGTGAAAAATTAGGCGCTCTTAAAGTAACTTTGACCGCACCTGATGAAAAATATATCGAATACATGGTAAAGGCTATGCCGGAAACGGGCGTAGCGGCTTTAAAAGAATATAAAGCCATAGCGGTGGCCGATGCGTATAAAACGCCTTATCTTCCCGGCCATGGAGCGCGAAATTCGCAAGACGTTGACGGAAAATGCCGATGAACAGGCTATTAAGGTATTCGGGACCAACCTTCGCAATCTCTTATTACAGCCACCGTTGGCGGGCCATGTAATTATGGGCCTCGATCCGGGCTATCGCATGGGTTGTAAAATGGCTGTTATTGATGCGCAAGGGAATGTGCTCGACCAAGGCATTTATCATTTGACATCCGGTGAGCGCGGTAAGGAAGCGGCTAAGAAAGATATGGCGGCCTGCATTCGTAAATGGAAAGTTACTTTGTTATCCATCGGTAACGGTACGGCTTCTTATGAAACAGAACAATTTGTTTCCCAATTGATTGAAGAAGAACAATTGGACTGCCACTATATCATTACCAATGAAGCGGGGGCTTCCGTTTATTCTGCTTCTAAATTGGCAATCGAAGAATTACCGGATCTTGATGTATCCATTCGTGGCGCCGTGTCCATTGCTCGTCGTGTACAGGATCCGTTGGCAGAATCTGTTAAAATCGACCCGAAATCCATCGGGGTCGGTCAGTACCAGCATGATGTTAATCAGAAGCAATTGAGTGAAACTTTGGACCAAGTGGTGGAAACGGTAGTAAACCATGTGGGGGTTGAACTCAATACGGCATCGCCGGCCATTTTGGAACATGTGGCAGGGATTTCCGGCGCCGTAGCTAACAACATCGTAACTTATCGTAAAGATAACGGTGTTTTTCACAATCGCAAAGAATTGTTAAAAGTTAAACGCTTGGGACCGGCGGCCTTTACGCAATGTGCCGGGTTCTTACGCATTAAGGACAGCGACAATCCGCTCGATAATACGCCGGTTCATCCGGAATCCTATGAGTTGGCGGAAACAATCATTAAGAATTTGGGTTACAACTTAGCGGACTTAAACGATAAAGTGAAACTGGCTGATTTCCATACGAAGCTGGCCTTGGTTGATGCGGAAACAGTTGCCAAAGAATTGGATGCCGGCGTGCCGACGGTGCGCGACATTTTGGACGCTTTGGCAAAACCGGGCCGCGACCCACGTGAAGATTTGCCGGCGCCAATGACGCGTAAACACATCATGAGCTTGGAAGATGTAAAGGTGGGAACCGTTGTAAAGGGGACGGTGCACAATGTGGTAGATTTCGGCGCCTTCGTTGACTTCGGTTTAAAAGTTAACGGTCTCTTGCATCGCAGCGAATTCTGTCGCCGTGACCAACATCCGTCCGATGTCTTGGCTGTAGGCGATATCATTGAAGCGGAAATTATTTCCGTTGAGCCGAAACGCAATCGTATTGGTCTCTCTATGAAGGCGTTACGTGATAAAGAAAAAAGCCGCGGCTGCCGTAGCGGCCGGTGATGATTCACAGCAGAATAATCGCAATCGCGATAATCGTGGTAATCGCCGCGATAATCAAGGCGGTGAAAATCGCAATCGCAATAATCGTCGTGACGGACGCAATCAGGACCGTAATGCGGCTAATAACCGTGATGGTCGTCAAGGAGAGCGCCATAACCGCCGTAATGATGACCGGCGCAATCGCAACGATAATCGAGGCGGGCGCAACAACCAAAATCGTCAAAAACGCCATGAACCGGCGCCGTTTGAAAATAACAATATAACAATCGTATATAGTAAGAAAAATAGGATAGTTTTCATAAAGATAACCAAATTGGAAAAATAGGGATTCTGATTTGGTTATCTTCTTTGTTTGTGATATAATATTAGAATGCGCCGACGAAAATTAGACGAAAATAAGATTGATTTACATAAGGAGGACTCATATAGTTCATGCTTGAAAAATTTGAAGAATTACAGATTAGCGAGCCCATTTTACGGGCTTTAAATGATATGGGGTTTGAAGAACCTACACCGATTCAGAAGGAAGCAATTCCTGTGGCAATGAGCGGCTTAGACATGATTGGCCAGGCTCAGACCGGTACCGGTAAAACTGCCGCTTTCGGTATTCCTGCATTGGAACAGGTTGATGAAAATCTTCGTGCCGTACAGGTTTTAATTTTATCGCCAACCCGTGAATTGGCTATTCAAGTAGCGGAAGAACTCAACAAAATGGCACAGCACACTCATATCCAGGCCTTGCCTATCTACGGCGGTCAGGATATTCAGCGCCAATTCCGCAGCTTGCGCAAAAATCCTCAAATTATCGTCGCAACCCCGGGTCGTTTAATGGATCACATGGAACGTGGATCCATCAATTTTGATAACGTAAAAGTAATTGTCCTCGATGAAGCGGATGAAATGCTTAACATGGGTTTCATCGATGACATCAATAAAATTTTGGCAGCCGTGCCGGAACAACGTCAGACATTATTGTTCTCCGCCACCATGCCGCCGGCCATCCAGACTTTGGCTGAAAACTATTTAAAAGAACCGCGCCTCATTCGCATACGAACCGCAGGTTACTATGGACTTAATCGAACAGTACTACATCGAAGTACAGGATCGTCAGAAGTTCGATTTACTTTGTCGCTTACTCGACATGCAGGCACCTGACCTTGCCATCGTATTCGGTCGTACGAAACGCCGTGTTGACGAAGTAACGGAAGGTTTGAAAAAACGCGGTTACATGGCTGAAGGTATTCATGGTGATTTATCCCAGCAGAAACGTGACAGCGTAATTCGTCAGTTCCGTGAAGGGACTATCGATATCTTGGTAGCTACCGACGTAGCTGCTCGTGGTCTCGATATCAGCGGTGTAACTCATGTATATAACTATGACTTACCGCAAGACCCTGAAAGCTATGTTCACCGTGTAGGCCGTACCGGTCGTGCCGGTAAAGCAGGGATGGCGAACACGTTCGTTATTCCTCGTGAAATGGAACATTTACACGCTATTGAACGTTTGACTAAACGTAAAATTGCTCGTCGTAAAGCCCCGTCTTTAGGCGAAGTATTGGAAGGTCAACAGAAATTAGCCGTTCAGAGCTTAATCAATATGGCTGATGATACGGAAAACCTTAAAGAATATCGTGCCAGTGCGGAAGAATTATTGAATGATTTGGATTCCGTAACGTTGGTAGCGGCCGCTATTAAGTTATTGACTAAAGAACCGGATACGACACCGGTAAATATCACCGAAGAAGCACCTTTACGGGTTCGTAAAAAACGCTCTTTCGGTAAAGACGGCCGTCGTCGTGATGGTCAACGCAGCTCTCGCAGTTCCGACCGTCGCGGTGATCGCCGCAATGGTGAACGCAGTTTCCGTGACCGCAGTGGTCGTGATGATTCCCGTCGTGCCGGCGGCAATCGTTCCAAACGCCGCAATCCGGAAGGCCAAGGCCGTCGCGGTGGTCAGGAAGCACATAAGAGCGGTGCCTTTAAACCGTACTTCAAAGACTAATCCTACCATATATAATTAGATTTGATGAGCGGTTATCTTGCCAAAGTATACTAAATTTGCTATAATTACTTAACCAATAATTGTTATTGGTTAGAATTGATATTCTAGTTAAAGCAACTTAGCTACAGGCAACGTGCAGAGTTGCACGAAACACTTTTAAATCCGAGTGGAGAGAGGATTGATTGCTATGGATATTGCACAAAAACTGCGTTCCGAAGGTTACAAAGTAACCCCTCAACGTATTGCGATTTACCAAGTGCTTTATGGTCAAAATGAGCATCCAACGGCGGAAATGATTTATCAGAGTTTACGCAAGATCATCCTACCATGAGTTTAGCAACCGTATATAAGACGATGGAAATTTTTGAAAAAATCGGTCTTGTAAAAGTTCTTGATATTGGTGATGATTCCAGCCGCTATGACTGGGATACTCATAACCACCCTCATATGCGTTGCAGCGTATGTAATCGCGTTGATGATTTGCACGATATGAATATGGAAGATACCTTAGCTGAAGTCGAAGCATTGAGTCACTACAAAGTGACCGGCCAGCAAATTACGTTTGAAGGTATTTGCCCTGACTGTTTGCGTAAAGGAACCCATTAAACAAAAAGAGCCGCAAGGCTCTTTTTTGTTGTTAAAATATAGGATGGCTGTCAATGTTTGGCTGTGAACTTAGAATTTAGGCAAGTAATCAGTAATTTGTTATATAATAAAAGTATCGGTGTTAAATTATATACTGTATACTCGCGGCGGAATTTTAGGCCGTTGTACTATAAATTGTAAAATTGTAATTTTAATTATTAAATAGATTTAAAATAAAGGAGCGTTCAATGTTAACTATCGGATGTCATTTATCGATCAGCAAAGGCTATTTACATATGGGTAAAGAGGCTTTAAGCCTTGGGGCCAATACATTTCAGTACTTTACACGCAATCCGCGCGGCGGCAAGGCCCGCACGTTTGACGAAGCGGATATGAAAGCATTGGAAGCTTTTATGGCGGAGCATAACTTCGGCAAAATTTTAGGTCATGCACCGTATACGTTAAATGCTTGTGCTGCGGATCCGTCCCTGCGTCAGTTTGCTAAAAACATGATGCGCGAAGATTTAGAGCGTTTGGAATTTTTGCCGAATCAATTATATAATTTTCATCCCGGCAGCCATGTCAAACAAGGTGTTGATCAGGGCATTGAATATATTGTGGAAGCCCTCAATGAAGTCATGTTTGAAGGCATGCACACTACCGTATTGTTAGAAACTATGGCCGGCAAAGGGACTGAAGTGGGGCGCACCTTTGAAGAAATTGCCCGAATCATTGATGGCGTGAAGTTGAAAGATTATATCGGTGTCTGCATGGATACCTGCCATATTCACGAAGGGGATTATGATATTATCGGCGACTTGGATGGTGTTATGGAATCTTTTGACAAAATCGTCGGTCTCGACCGTTTACATGCCATTCATTTGAATGATTCTAAAAATCCGCGGGGTGCCCATAAAGACCGTCATGAAAAAATCGGTGAAGGTCATATCGGTTTGGAGGCGATTACGAAGGTAATCAATCATCCGGCACTGCGCAATTTACCGTTCTATTTGGAAACACCGAATGAATTGGATGGTTATGCGAAGGAAATTGCCTTGTTGCGCAGCGTTTATAAAGAAGCGTAAGGTATAAGATGTTTAGTTTTTTCAAAATCTCTATAAAAGGGAGCCTATAGAGAAATTCAGTGTTTAGCGTGTTTTGAAGAGGGATACTATGCGGATATTACACACCGGTGATTGGCATTTAGGCCGAATTTTTTATGCCCGCCATCTTACGAATGACCAGGCCTATGTACTGGAGCACCAATTTTTCAAGCTGCTGAAAGACGCAAAGATAGATGCCGTTGTTATTGCGGGCGATGTATTTGATCGCGCCGTGCCGCCTGTGGAAGCGGTGGAATTATGGGATATGGTGATTACTAAGTTGGCCTTGGATTATAAAATTCCGACGCTGGTTATCGGCGGTAATCATGACAGTGCGGAGCGCCTCGACATGGGCCGTGATTTGTATTCTAGATCACACGTTCATGTGTGGGGGCGGATGGACCGCAGTTTAGAGCCCCTCTATTTGGAAGACGGGTATGGCGAGATTGCCTTTTGTCCTATGCCATTTACGGAACCGCGCACAGTTTTTACCAATTTATTGGAAACGGTTCCGGCGAAGCAGCGTTTGGATGAGTGGCAAAATCTCGCGGTAGCCTATGGCGAAACCTATGCGGCTTGGGCCGATTATTTGCGTAGCCTCGTGCCGCAAGGAATGCGTACGGTCGGCATGGCTCATACTATGGTGGCCGGCAGTATTACCAGTGAATCAGAACGACCTTTGGTAATTGGCGGTACCGCTAATGTGGGGGTCGACGTATTTGCGCCGTTTAATTATACGGCCTTGGGACATATTCACCGGCCGCAACGCATGGGGACCGATAACATTCGCTATAGCGGGTCCCTATTAAAATATTCCTTTGATGAGGCGAATCATAATAAGTCATTTACCATTGTTGATATGGATGCAAAGGGCCACTGCCAAATTGAACAGGTTGGTATCGAAGCGCAACATGATGTAGCCATTGTTAAAGGCAATTTTAATGATATTTTGCAAGATACGGCACTTCATGAAACTTACAAAGATACGTATTTACAAGTTGAACTGGCGGATACGGAACCGGTTATCGACGGCATGGCACGCTTGCGTGACGTTTTTCCATACGCCATGTCCCTTGGAGCTTACGGGCCGTATGCAGGCGGAACTGACTGCCGACAATCGCGTAAATTATAAAGAATTATCAGAGCGTGAATTATTTGAAGATTTTGCTTTGGCCGTTCGTAATGAGCCGTTAAGTGACGAGGAGAAGGAATTTATGAACTCTCTTTGGGAACGTTTGATTAAGGAGGACTGACATGAGACCTTTAACTTTAACGATGACGGCGTTTGGTCCTTACGCGGATACGGTTCACTTGGACTTTGCTGATTTGAAAGAAGAAAGTTTATTCCTTATTACGGGGCCGACAGGAGCCGGTAAAACAAGCATTCTAGATGCCATGGTTTATGCTTTGTTCGGCGAATCCAGTGGCGGTTTGCGCAGCGGCACAAGCATGCGCAGTGATTACGCTTCACCGGAAACATTGACGAAAGTTACCTTTACGTTTTCAGTAGGTGATGGTCAATATAAGATTGAACGGTGTCCGAAACAAAAGGTAAAGAAACGACGCGGTGAAGGCTTTCGCGAGCAGGCTGCCGTAGCGTCATTAGCCGTTTTAGAAGATGGCGAATGGCAGGAATTCAGCAGTCGCGCCAATGATATTAAGGAAAAGGTACATGAGATTCTGGGCTTTAGAGCGGAACAGTTTTTGCAAGTCGTATTACTGCCTCAAGGGGAATTTCGTAAACTCCTGGTAGCCCCTACTTCAGAGCGTGAAACGCTGATGCACAGTCTCTTTCGGACTGAAATATATGCCCGTTTGCAGGACATGCTCAAAGAAGAACATGACAAAGTATATGCATCGGCGCGTGAGGTGGTGGACCGTCAACGGTATTTATTGAGTACAGAGGGCGTAAAGACTGAAACAGATTTGCGTGAAAAATTGAGTAGTGCCGAAGCGGAACAAACTAAAGCGGCCGGCATCCTGGCAGAGGCGCAAGCCAATCAGGTAAAAATTTTGGCTGACTATGAATTAGGGGAAAAGCGCCAAACATTAGGCGCCACCATTAATGAAAAACAAGCGGAGCTCGCTGATTTGATGAAACAAGCAGAATCTGTTAATGGATCACGACAAATCATAGAGCGTTTGGAACAAGTGACGCCGATTTTTCAGAAAGAAACGGAACGGGCAAAACTAGAAGCTAAAAAGCAGCAACTTACCGATGATTTAATAGCTGCGCGGACCGATAAAGAGGCACTCCTGAAAACCGGGGAGACGCTAACTGCTACGAAGGCATCCTTGGCAGAGCGTAAACCTATGAGTGAAACCTATCGTTTGGATATTCACAAGGCCGGCGAGATTAAAGCGCATTTTGATGCTATCACCTTACTTCAGACTGAATTAAAACAGCTTGGGGAAGACGTTGAAAATGCGGAAAAGGCGGTAAAGGCGGCGAATGAACTTTTAAAAACTAAGCTGGAAGAAGCGGATACAACCGGTAAGAGTGTGGAAGAACTTCGGAAGGCTTTAGGTAATCAGAGTCAACTCATGAAGGAACGTGAGGCTGTTTTGACGGCTGTTCAACTGGGTGAAAAAGCAACGCAGTTAATAGAAGAGCGGGCAGCGGCCAAAGTACAAGCGGCTAACACGCGTCATGCCTATGAAGAAGCTAAGCAGCAGGAAGAATTAGCTTTCATGGAGCGAGCGCATCAGGAAAATCTGTGCCGGCAATTTGCGGCAGCGGGATTAGCGGTCGCTTTGAAGACCCATGAAGCCTGTCCGGTTTGCGGATCTACGGACCATCCTCACAAAGCGGTTTTGCCTGATGAATACTCGGAAGAAGCCATGATGAACGCGGAAAAAGCGTATAGTAAAGCGTTACAAGAAACATCCGCCCGGGCGGAACGACAGAGCGCGGCTGCCGAGCAATGGACTCGTGCCGATGAGGCGGTCAAAGAAAGTGAAAGGGCTATAGCAGCCTGGTTGGCTGAACATAGTGATATAGATATAAAATCAACGGTTGCTTGTGAGTTTTTGGCAGAAGCGGACAGTGTTAAAACTATTCTGAATCAGCGTAGTCAAGCCTTAGCCGTAAAAGAGAAGAAAGTCACACAATTGAATGATACCCTTGCAGTTTTAAATAATACTATCGAGACCATTCGCATAGAATTGAAAGAGAAAGAAACAAGCTATCAGGATACGCGCACGAAGCTCGTAGGCAAGCAGGAAGGTTTGGCTCTTCATCAAGAGGCGGTAAAAGCGATAGATAAGGTTTCTTGGGCGAAAGAATTACAAGCTAAAGAGACGTGGCTCGCCACTTTTGAAAAGGAACAGCTTCAATTTGAAGAAGCGGAGCGGGATTATTTACAGGCCAAGAGCTCAAATGAAACGACTATTATAAATTTAGAAAAACAGCAACGGGAAACGATGCACGAGGTTACGGTTAAAGATCAAGAGATTGAAGCGGAACTTCGCCGGTCGAAATTGAGTGACGCTGATTTGTTGGAGCTTCGGCCGATGGTGGCACGCAAGACGGAATTCGTAACAACTGTCAAGAATTATGATGCGGCAGTGGACCGCGTACAAACTTTGCTGACGGCGGCTTCCAATGATTTGGCGTCGTTGGCAGAACCGTCCATGGTTGTAACGAAAGAAATGAAGGACGAAGCATCAGTCATCTATGAAAATGCTGTGCGTACGAAACGAAGGCAGCGGAGACGGTTCGTCATCTCGAGGAAGTTTTAGCCGAATACAGTAAATTAGTGGCCGATAATGCGGCGATAACCGAACGATTTACGTTTATTAATAATCTCTATGAGCTTGCTAATGGCGGCAATGCCGGGCAAAAAGGGGTAACCTTTGAACGCTATGTATTGGGGGCTATTTTGGAAGAAGTGGTGGTAGCCGCCAATGTGCGGCTACGTCAGATGAGCCGAGGGCGCTATGAATTGCGACGCGCTCAGGCGGACAGTGTCAGTCGCGGCCATCGTGGCCTTGATCTGTCGGTGCTCGATACCTATACGGGTTATGAACGGCCGGCTAATACCTTGTCCGGCGGTGAAACCTTCCTTGCTTCTTTGTCGCTGGCTATGGGTTTAGCCGATATTATTCAAGCCTATGCCGGTGGGATTCACTTGGATACGATTTTCATTGATGAAGGCTTTGGGACTTTGGATCCGGATACGCTCGATATTGCCATGGAAACCTTGGTGGAATTGCAAAAATCGGGTCGCCTGGTTGGTATTATTTCTCATGTGCCTGAATTGAAGGGGCGCATACCGGCCCATTTGGTTGTGGAAGCTACCAATAAGGGCAGTACGGCTCACTTTTTAGTACCGTAGATATACGGGCGAAGAAAATGGGTAGCCCTATGCGTGTTGAAAGTGATACATCATATAGTAGTTTGTCATATTGTTACTTCATCATATAGCAATATATCGAGATTTATGATACTATTAAATAGTCAGTTATTAAATAATTTTGAGCAGTAAACTTTGAAATAGAAAATTAAATAAGTTCGTATGACTTTTTATGTGATGAGAGGAGATTACAAACATGAAATTTACAATGGTACATAATAATTTTAATGTTCGTGATTTAGATAAAAGCATTAAATTTTACGAAGACGCTTTAGGTTTAAAACCGGGTCGTCGCATTGAGCCGGCTGACGGTTCTTTTAAAATCGTATATTTGGAAGACGGCAGCAGTAATCATCAGTTGGAATTGACATGGTTACGTGATTGGGATCGCCCGTATAATTTAGGTGATAACGAATTCCATTTGGCATTCGTTGTTGATGATTATGAAGGGGCTTTCAAAAAACACAAAGAAATGGGTTGTGTTGTGTATGAAAACCCTAACATGGGCATTTACTTCATTGCCGATCCGGATGGTTATTGGTTGGAAGTAATTCCGGCAACTCGTTAATTAGAAGTAATAGTAGTTATTTCGTTAATTTGCGGTATAATGGTTGAAGCGCTAATTTGTGAATCGTTGAATTCGTACTCTATGATGCGGTTTTGACGAAAATAATATTAGCTGCCAACTTATTTTTAAAACGCTGTTGCCTAAGAGCGGCAGCTTGTAGTAGTCACTTTGGTGGCAGTCAGTAAAAAGTGTATTATTGATGGGAGATTTGAATGGAACACATGTTTACCCGCTTAGAATGGCTGGTAGGAAAAGAAAAATTAGAAAATTTGGGTACTAAATCGGTAGCCTTGTTTGGTTGCGGCGGTGTAGGCGGTTTTGCCATGGAAGCATTAGTGCGCACCGGTATCGGTCGTTAGTTTTGATTGACGGCGATAAAGTTACGGTAAGTAATTTTGAACCGTCAGCTTATTGCGACGCAGGAAACTATCGGTCGTCGTAAGGTTGAAGTGGCCAAAGAGCGCGCTTTGTCGATTCGACCTGATATGCAGGTAGATACTTACGATATCGTATATACCAAGGAAGCGTATCCTGATTTTATCAAGGACATTAAGGTAGATTTTGTAATCGATGCGATTGACATGGTAACGGCTAAATTGGCGATTATTGAAAACTGTCAGGAATTAGGTATTCCTTGTATTTCGTCAATGGGCACGGGTAATAAGATGCATCCGGGATTACTTCGCATTTCCGATATCAGCAAAACTCACACCTGTCCTTTGGCCAAAGTTATTCGCCGCGAATTGCGCAAACGCGGAATCAAGAAACAGACCGTAGTTTTTTCCACTGAAAAGCCGATGACGCCGACTCGTGATGACGATTCACGCAGTCCCGGCTCTTGCGGTTTCGTACCATCCGTAGCGGGTCTTATGTTGTCGAGTTATGTACTGCGTACATTGTTGGAGGTAGAATAGCATGAAAAAAGCGATTATCCATATGGAAAAAGGCGATATTACGATTGAATTATTTGCAAAAGAAGCACCGGGTACGGTTGCTAATTTTGAAAAATTAATCAAAGAAGGTTTTTATGACGGCCTTACATTTCATCGTGTAATTCCGGGCTTCGTAGCCCAAGGTGGTTGTCCTAACGGCAACGGTACGGGTGGTCCCGGTTACACCATTAAAGATGAATTAATCGGTAATCCGCACAAACATGAACGCGGTGCCTTGTCCATGGCTCACCGCGGTCCGAATACAGGGGGCAGTCAGTTCTTTATCGTGTATGAACCACAACCTCATTTGGATGGTGTTCACACTGTATTTGGTAAAGTAATTGAAGGTATGGATGTAGTAGATGGCATTCAGCAAGGCGACCGTATGGTTAAGGTTGAAGTTGTAGAAGACTAAGCTTAATCGTAGGTCTATGTATAGAAGGTCACTATTACAATAATTTTATATGTTAAATTAAGTTGATGTAATAGAGGATTGAGTAATATATGGAGAGTTTGACACTCAAACATCCTGAATGGTTGCAGGTGAAAAAAAGACGGCCGTTTTTCTTACGGTTATAACCAAGAATGGTATCATGATGATTGGCAGCGTTTATCCGGGTGCGGCCCGACGACGGCTACACAGGTAATCAGCTACGTGCAGTTCCGGGACGGTTTGCTCGATAGTACGACCAGTAATGATGGCGAAGCTGCTTTAAAGCGCATGGAAGAATTGTTTCAATATGTGCGTCCCCGCATCGGTGGCGGTTTGTATAAAACACAGTGGTTTCAGGAAGGTCTGAATGACTATTGTGAAAAGAAAGAATTGCCTTACACCGTGAAGATGATGGGGGTTTACCCCTTTGCTGTATGTCGTCAACCGTTGCAGCAGGTAGTAAACTTTATTAAACAGGGGCTCGGCAGTGATTCGCCGGTTGCTTTTTTGAATCGTCATCGCGGTAATGAAAAAGGCTTGTCCACATGGCATTGGGTTCCTATCGTAAAATTGACGGAAAACAATGATGATGTGCGTTGCGTAGTATACGATGAAGAAATTGAACGCATTTTTTCACTGAAAAGATGGTTACAAGATACCATGTTGGGCGGCGGTTTCGCCTATGCCGTACGTAAGCAACAGTAATTGGCTATAGAAAGCTGCAATTATCAAGGGGTGCTTGTGAATATCAAGTCCGGCTATGATTGCCGAGTATGATTGTGGTTACGAAGGCAGCTTGCAATTATTAAGGGGTGGAGTTTTCAAATTTGTATTCACTGATTTGGTAGGATTAGTGCTTGTTAATCGATTAGGAGGTTACCAATGGCAGATTGGATTACAGAAAATCAGTCCGCTCATTTGAAATTGAGCGCAGAAATCGATAAAGTTTTATATTCCGGACAATCGGAATTTCAGAAAATTGAAGTGGTTCACAGCTTAGAATATGGCACTATGTTGTCCTTGGATGGCGTGTTCCAAGCATCGGAGCGGGAAGAGTTTATCTATCATGAAATGATGTCCCATGTTCCTTTGTTCTTGCATCCGAACCCAAAACATGTTTTGATCATCGGCGGCGGTGACGGTGGTGTAGCCAGAGAATGCGTACGCCATGATTGCGTTGAAACCGTAACCATGATTGAAATTGACGGCAAAGTAGTAGAGCTTGCCAAAGAATATTTGCCGACCATTGCCGATGCCATGATTCGCAAAGATCCAAAACTCACAGTAACTATTGGTGACGGCATTGGTTTTATGGCGCAGGCCGAAAATAAATACGATGTTATTATCGTGGATTGCTCCGACCCAATCGGACCGGGGGAAGGTTTATTTACCGATGAATTCTATGCCAATACGTATAAGGCGTTAAAAGAAGATGGTCTTTTTGTGCAACAAACTGAATCACCTATGATGCATCAGCCGTTGGTTGAAAAAGTATTCGGCTATGTTTCGAATCACTTCCCGATTGCCCGTCTTTATACGGCGTTTATTCCAATCTATCCAACCGGGATGCATTGCTTCACTATGGGTTCGAAGAAATATGACCCATTAACATGGGAAGCTAATCGTGAACAGACGTTTACAACTAAATACTATAATGAGGGGATACAAAAGGCGGCATTTGCATTGCCTAATTTTGTAAAAGATTATTTAATCAAAAAATAACTAGTTAATTAAAAAAAATAATAGTTGACAGTATCCCTCGGAGAATGATACAATATCATTCGTTACGGGGGATACGTTTCCTCTGTATGTTCCACAGTGGTGGGTATGGTGAAGCGGTTAACACGGCGGATTGTGGCTCCGTTACGCGTGGGTTCGATCCCCACTACTCACCCCACTTAGGGGCGTCGCCAAGTGGTAAGGCAATGGACTTTGACTCCATTATGCGCTGGTTCGATCCCAGCCGCCCCTGCCATTGCATGACTCATTAGCTCAGTTGGTAGAGCACCTGACTTTTAATCAGGGTGTCCCGCGTTCGAGTCGCGGATGAGTCACCATTTAAAAGCATCGTCATTGCGACGATGCTTTTTCTCTATCTTTAACAGCTTGTTACAACAGCTAATGAAACTATTAACAGTTATCTTGGGGATGCCTGAGTGACGAACACTGTAATTAAACTGTAAAGCCTTATTTTATGCGGCTTTTCGGCTAGTGGTGTAAAAATAGTAAAAAAGTTGTAAAAAAGTGGTTGACATAATCCTCTATCACTGATAGAATGATTAAGTCGTCAGGCGATGAAGTTAAAAACCTGACACGCAGATCTTTGAAAACTGAACAATATAAGGTAATCATTTTTAATGAAATGAACATAGCCAGAGTGCGGGTTTCGACAACGTTGAAACCAACCAAATAATTCTAGTCACTAACTTTGGTTAGAGACAACAACGAAAAAACGAGCTAGCAGATAGCTCCAAGATATCTTGGAGAGTTTGATCCTGGCTCAGGACGAACGCTGGCGGCGTGCTTAACACATGCAAGTCGAACGGAGCTTATAGGAAGCTTGCTTCTTGTAAACTTAGTGGCGAACGGGTGAGTAACGCGTAACCAACCTGCCCTTCAGAGGGGGATAACAACGGGAAACCGTTGCTAATACCGCGTACGAATGAACTTCGGCATCGGAGCTCATTGAAAGGTGGCCTCTATTTATAAGCTATCGCTGAAGGAGGGGGTTGCGTCTGATTAGCTAGTTGGAGGGGTAACGGCCCACCAAGGCAATGATCAGTAGCCGGTCTGAGAGGATGAACGGCCACATTGGGACTGAGACACGGCCCAAACTCCTACGGGAGGCAGCAGTGGGGAATCTTCCGCAATGGACGAAAGTCTGACGGAGCAACGCCGCGT
>ENA-OPZN01000315-OPZN01000315.1-human-gut-metagenome-genome-assembly--contig:-NODE-315-length-16736-cov-2.623999_pt1 | contig 16736 bp, 18 predicted proteins | sample MGYA00242483_ERZ504503 | MGnify/ENA primary metagenome ERZ504503 (study PRJEB26092, sample SAMD00036285) | human gut metagenome | host: Homo sapiens | study: EMG produced TPA metagenomics assembly of... | reverse complement strand
CACAAATATAGTTATTTTTTTTATGAAATCAAATCACATTTAAAGAGTAATTTTCAAAAATTATTTTAGAAGATGTAAGTTAATTATCATTTTTTGTAACAATTCCATTTCCATATACATTTAAAGAATGTTTCTAAGTCGCTTATTTATCTTTTCTATTTATTAAAAGAGTGATTATTAATAAATAAATTTAGTTTTTACTTGTTGTTTTCATAAATCATTTATATATTTGCACGCAACATGATTAAGTAATATAAAATATTCATTTCAAATAAATTAAAGGCTATGGAAAAGATTCACGGATTAATTGACGCACCTTTTACTCCCTTTTATGAGAACGGAGAAGTAAATTATGAACCTATTGAAGCCTATTGCCAACTATTGGTTAGAAACGGACTTCAAGGCGTATTTATCAATGGTTCTTCCGGAGAAGGCTATATGCTGACAGAAGACGAACGCATGAAACTGGCTGAACGCTGGATGGAAGTAGCACCCGAAGGATTCAAAGTCATTGTCCATGTAGGAAGCACTTGTGTAAAATCAAGCAAACGTCTAGCAGAACACGCTCAGAAAATCGGAGCATGGGGTATCGGAGCAATGGCACCTCCTTTCCCCAAAGTAGGACGCATTGAAGAATTGGTGAAATACTGCGAAGAAATAGCATGCGGCGCTCCTGCACTTCCTTTCTATTTTTATCATATCCCAGCTTTCAACGGAGCATTCCTCTCAATGGTAGCATTCTTGGAAGCCGTAGACGGTCGCATTCCTAATTTCGCCGGTATCAAATATACTTTCGAAAGCCTGTATGAATACAACCAATGCCGTTTATATAAAAATGGCAAATTTGACATGTTGCACGGCCAGGATGAAACGATCCTTCCTTGTCTGGCTATGGGCGGTGCACAGGGCGGTATCGGTGGAACAACCAACTATAACGGCAAAGAACTCACAGGTATTATCGAAGCATGGAAAGCCGGTGATCTGGAACTGGCACGCGAACGCCAGAATTTCGCACAGGAAGTTATCAATGTCATCTGTCACTATCGTGGAAACATCGTTGGCGGTAAACGCATCATGAAACTGATCGGGCTGGATTTAGGAAAGAACCGGACTCCGTTCCAGAACATGACAGATGAGGAAGAAGCTGCCATGAAAGCCGAACTGGAAGCAATCAATTTCTTCGAAAGATGTAACAAATAAACCTGAACCACGATGTTTTCAATAGACTATATAAAAGAATGGTCGGAATCATACAAAACAGATCTGACCACCAATATCATGCCGTTTTGGCTGAAATACGGGCTGGACAAGGTCAATGGAGGTATTTATACCTGCGTTGACCGAAACGGCAGCTTGATGGACACCACCAAATCAGTGTGGTTCCAAGGAAGATTTGCTTTTATCTGTTCCTATGCATATAATAATATAGAAAAGACGAAGCATGGCTGGCGGCAGCTAAAAGTACAATAGACTTTATAGAAGCGCATTGTTTGTACTCTGACGGACGTATGTATTTCGAAGTGACTGCCGAAGGCACTCCCTTGCGCAAACGCCGTTATATTTTCTCGGAGTCATTCGCAGCCATCGCCATGTCGGAATATGCCATCGCATCCGGTGACCAGACGTATGCCGTAAAAGCATTAGACTTGTTCAAACGGATGCAGTATTTTTATGGAAACACCAGGCATACTCCCTCCAAAATATCTGGATACTCTTCCTATGAAAGGACATTCCATCACAATGATCCTGATTAATGTAGCATCACGTATCCGTCAGGCCATTCAAGATGAAAGCTTCAACGGACAGATTGACGCTTCCATCGCCCAACTGCGCAAAGATTTCATGCATCCCGAATTCAAGGCGTTGCTTGAAACGGTAGGCCCCCATGGAGAATTCATCGACAGCAACATGGGCCGCACCATCAATCCGGGACATTGTATCGAGACCGCCTGGTTTCTGCTGGAAGAAGCCAAATACCGTAATTGGGACAAAGATATTACGGAATTGGCCCTCACTATCCTTGATTGGTCTTGGGAGTGGGGATGGGACAAAGAATTCGGAGGTATCATCAACTTCAAAGACTGCAAGAACCTTCCGCCACAGGATTATTCCCAAGACATGAAATTCTGGTGGCCTCAGACAGAGGCTATCATCGCTACTTTGTATGCATATTTAGCAACCGGAAATGAAAAATACCTTGACATGCACAAGCAAATCAGCGATTGGACATACACCCATTTCCCTGATAAAGAGTGTGGAGAATGGTTTGGATATCTCCATCGTGACGGCACGCCTGCACAAATGGCCAAGGGTAACCTGTTCAAAGGCCCGTTCCACATTCCAAGAATGATGATCAAGGGCTATACATTGTGCAAGGAAATACTCGACAACAAAAAATCACATTTATAAAGCCCTTTATCTATTAGCATGAAAAACAGTAAAATTTATCCTTGGGTTGTAGTAGGATTATTATGGGGTGTTGCCCTGTTGAATTACATGGACCGGCAAATGTTGTCCACAATGAGAGATGCCATGGCGGTGGATATCACCGAGCTTCAGTCAGCTGCCAATTTTGGGCGACTGATGGGAGTCTTTCTTTGGATATATGGCTGTATGAGCCCTATAGCCGGAATGGTGGGCGACCGCATGAACCGCAAATGGCTTATTGTTGGCAGTTTGTTTGTATGGTCGGCCGTCACTTATCTGATGGGAATCGCCGACACCTATAATGAAGTTTTTTTCCTTCGCGCCTTGATGGGAATCAGCGAAGCGCTCTATATCCTGCCGGATTGTCACTGATCGCCGACTATCACTCCGATAAGTCACGTTCATTAGCCATCGGTATTCACATGACCGGGCTCTACACCGGGCAGGCCATCGGAGGTTTCGGCGCTACAGTAGCCGCTGCTTTTTCCTGGCATACAACCTTTCATTGGTTCGGCATCGCCGGCATCGCATACGCCGTAATTTTGATGCTTTTTCTACATGAAAAGAAGGATAGAATACAAATTTGAACAAATAAATTCACCTTCCGGTAAAGAAAAAAGCAATTTATTGAAGGGATTATCATTACTTTTCAGTAATATTGCATTCTGGGTGATTCTGCTATATTTCGCAGCCCCCCCAGTTTACCGGGATGGGCAACCAAAAACTGGTTACCTACCTTGTTCGCCGAGAACCTGAATATACCGATGTCACAAGCCGGCCCCATGTCGACTATCACCATCGCGCTATCCTCGTTCATTGGCGTAATTATTGGTGGAACCTTATCCGATAAGTGGGTGCAAAGAAATATAAAAGGACGTGTGTACACGGGTGCCATCGGCTTGGGACTTACTATTCCATCCCTGCTTTTTACTAGGGTTCGGACACAGTTTCGTAGCTGTTGTGGGAGCTGGATTATTATTCGGAATCGGTTATGGTATCTTCGATGCCAACAATATGCCGATTCTATGCCAGTTCGTATCATCCAAACACCGTGCTACCGCCTATGGTATCATGAATATGACAGGCGTGTTTGCGGGAGCAGCCATTACCGAAGTCTTGGGAAAGTGGACAGACGGAGGTAAGTTGGGACTGGGATTTGCCATGTTGGCTATTATTGTGCTTATCGCACTGGTAGTACAATTGACATTCCTCCGTCCCAAAACGGATAATATGGAATAACCCGTATAGTTAACTTAACACTTAAACTTAAAAAGAAAGAACATGAGAGTAATTATTGAATCTGATTACCAAGCGCTGTCACAATGGGCGGCAAACTATGTAGCTAGTAAAATCAATGCGGCAAATCCGACTCCTGAAAAACCTTTTGTTTTAGGTTGTCCCACAGGATCTTCACCGCTAGGCATGTACAAAGCGCTGATAGAACTGAACAAGCAGGGAAAAGTATCTTTCCAGAATGTCGTTACTTTCAATATGGACGAATATGTAGGCTTGCCTGAAGATCATCCAGAAAGCTACCATACATTTATGTGGAAAAACTTTTTTAACCATATTGATATAAAGAAAGAAAATGTACATATCCTGAACGGAAATGCCGAAGACCTGGAAGCAGAATGCGCCAACTACGAAAAACAAATAGCCGAAATCGGAGGCATCGACCTGTTTATGGGAGGTATCGGTCCCGACGGACATATCGCATTCAACGAGCCGGGCTCATCTTTGTCTTCACGCACACGTATCAAAACACTGACTACAGACACAATCATTGCAAACTCACGTTTCTTTGACAATGACGTGAACAAAGTACCTAAAACTGCGTTAACAGTAGGTGTAGGGACTGTCCTTTCAGCCAAAGAAGTTCTGATTATCTGCAACGGGCACAACAAAAGCACGTGCTTTGCAACATGCCGTTGAAGGTGGTATTACACAAATGTGGACTATCAGCGCATTACAAATGCACCAGCATGGCATCATTGTTTGTGACGAAGCCGCTACAGACGAACTGAAAGTCGGTACCTACAAATATTTCAAAGACATCGAAAAAGCTAATTTGTAATTTATGAGAACAAACTTAAGTTCGCAGATTTCTCTGAACAGAGTATCTCCGAAATATTATAAACCCGAAAATGCGGTGGAACGTTCTGTCTTGACCCGCTGCGAAAAAGTGCCTACCGACATCTATGAAACGATGGAGGAAGGCGTGCAGCACATTGCCAACGAAATTACGGCAAAAATTCAGGAACGTCAGCGCGAAGGAAAGTTCTGCGTGATTGGGGCTGGAACCGGTGCTTCATTACGGCCGCTTTATGCCGAACTAGTCCGTAAACATAAAGATGAAGGACTAAGTTTCCGTAACGTAGTAATTTTCAATTTATATGAATATTACCCTTTGGCTTCCGAAGGGGCTGGAAGCAGTTTCTCACAGCTGAACGACTTATTCCTAAGCCAAATCGACATCGATAAACAAAATGTATTCACCATCGACGGAACGATTCCGCAGGAAGCTGTCATCGAATACTGCCGCCTGTACGAACAACGTATCCAGACTTTTGGCGGTATAGACATCGTATTAATGGGCATTGGTCGTGAAGGCAATATTGCCATGAACGAGCCGGGATCAAGCTTGAGCTCCCCTACCCGACTGATTTTGATTGACTCAACCTCGCGTGCTGAAGCTGCACACAACTTGGGAGTGGACAATCTCCCTCCCTGTTCCATCACGATGGGTGTGGCAACTATTATGGCTGCCCGCAAAATCTATTTGCTGGCATGGGGAGATGACAAAGCCGATATCATCAAGAAAGCGGTGGAAGACAAAGTGAGCGACACTCTGCCCGCTTCTTATCTGCAAATGCATAACAATGCAAATGTCTGCATAGATCTGGCAGCGGCTTCTCACCTTACCCGTATCCAACGTCCGTGGCTGGTAACCAATTGCGAATGGAACGACAAATTGATTCGCAGCGCTATTGTATGGTTGTGTATGCGTGTCAAAAAACCGATTCTGAAACTGACCAACAAAGATTACAATGAAAACGGACTGAGCGAACTGCTGGCACTCTACGGTTCTGCTTACAACGTAAATATCAAAATATTCAATGACTTGCAGCACACCATCACCGGATGGCCCGGCGGCAAGCCCAATGCAGATGACACCTATCGCCCCGAACGGGCAAAACCATTCCCGAAACGCGTGGTAGTCTTCTCTCCGCACCCGGATGATGACGTAATCTCAATGGGTGGAACTTTACGGCGTTTGGTTCAGCAAGGTCACGAAGTACACGTAGCATACGAAACTTCCGGAAACATTGCCGTAGGCGATGAAGAAGTAGTACGTTTCATGCACTTCATCAACGGTTTCAACCAACTTTTTGATGAAAACTCCAACGAAACCATCAAAAACAAATACGCTGAAATCAAGAAATTCCTTGCCGCCAAGAAAGAAGGCGATATGGACAGCCGCGATATCCTGACCATTAAAGGACTGATCCGTCGTGGCGAGGCCCGTACTGCAAGTACTTACAATCAAATTCCATTGAACCGTGTCCACTTCCTCGACTTGCCGTTCTATGAAACAGGAAAAATCGAGAAGAACCCTATCAGTGAAGCCGATGTGGAAATCGTTTTACAGTTACTACGTGACGTAAAACCCCACCAAATTTATGTGGCCGGTGACCTTGCCGACCCGCACGGAACCCATCGTGTCTGCACAGACGCAGTGCTTGCCGCTATCGACATCGAAAAAGAAGCCGGTGCCGAATGGTTGAAAGATTGCCGCATCTGGATGTATCGTGGCGCATGGGCGGAATGGGAAATTGAAAACATTGAAATGGCCGTACCGTTCAGTCCGGAAGAATTGCGTGCTAAACGTAACTCCATCTTAAAGCATCAGTCTCAGATGGAAAGCGCACCGTTCCTGGGCAACGACGAACGTCTGTTCTGGCAAAGAAGTGAAGACCGCAACCGGGGTACCGCTGCTTTGTATGACCAACTTGGTTTGGCATGTTATGAAGCAATGGAGGCCTTCGTGGAATACGTACCCCTATAATTTAAGAAACAACCTAACCTAATTTTATACTAACCTTTAACCAAAAACCGAAAATCCCCGATGGATGTGATATCCCTCGGGGATTATTTTTAGATTTCCATTTATTGCAAATGATATCCCATAGTCATCCTCACCACAGCTACCTGCTTCGAGCAACACACCCCAAACTACATCTCATAATTCATTAATCCCATAGCCAAACAAAGCAAAATCCCCCAGACAAGGATCTTCGGGAAAAACCTCAGCCAAAGCCGCAGTAATAGTTCTTGCATTATTCAGCGTATAAGATTTACTTCGGGTCAGCTCCAATCTGAAAGCCATCTCACTGACATGTGTATCCAAAGGGATAATCAACTCACATGGAGAGAAATTCCTCCAGATTCCAAAATCCACTTCCGAATCGCGACGGATCATCCAGCGCAGAAACATATTCAATTTCTTTTGCGGCGCCTTATCCGACACTCCAAACAAACGACAAAGACGTTGCATCGGAGTTCCATCCGTTTCGCAAAGAAGAGCATTCTCCATACTCTCATACCTATCATATATAGTATACAGCCAATGAAACAATTGTGCCATTCTATTTTTTGAAACCGTCCGATAGAACGACTCCTCACCACAGAAATCAATTTTCCAGTTCCCGGACAACACATACTGCAAAGGCTGCCGGTTCATTATGGAATCCAGCCGTTCTGCCGCCTTCAGTATTTGAGGGCGGGCTCCGAAACTAAGAAAAGCAGTCAGAAAAGCACTGATTTCAATATCCGCTTTGAAATGATAGCGATGCGGGAACTGTACCGGATCAGAAGAAATAAAATCAGAGTTATGATACCGGTCAGCATATTTCCGCAAAAAATCAGCTACCGCCATCCGGCTCTCATGAGTTTGCCGTTCTGTAATATAAGACATGAATCGCTCTTGTTCGTTCTTTCGGGTCATAAATAAAAACGTTTATGATTTGTACACAAAGGTATATTAAAATAAAATAGATTGCATTTTCTGAAATCAAATTCCATCCTTAATCCTCAACTTGCCTTTTCTATATTCTTTAGGTGAAATCCCCACATATTGCTTAAAATACTTTCCAAAGAAAGACTGCGTAGGGAAATTTCAATTGGTCTGCAATCTCCTTGATACTCAGATCCGATCCTTCAAGCAACTGTTTTGCCTCGGTAATCACCATTTGCACAATCCATTGCAAAGCACTATTTCCCGACTTCTCTTTAATGATGGTGGAAAAATAACGTGGAGTAATATGCTGCATCCTCGCATAATAAGCAACATCACGCTCCTTTCTATACAAACGGAAAAGAGCCAGCATGAAATTCTGAAAAATCACATCCTTCTTGTTCTGCGGCAAGGGCTGCATGGGTTGGTTGGCAAAATACATATTCAATATCTCATAGCAGAAAGTCTGCCCCATCGACTTGATCAGTTCCAAAGTCAGGCGTTGTTGCTGCAAATTCACCTCTTGCACATCCTCCGCCTCTATCCTCTCCCGCAAATTATCCAACAGATACTCCAAATGAGCACGTTGCTTATCCGAAAGTGATATACAAGGATGCTTCCGCATAAAAAGCTGGTTTTCCACATTGATCACCCTATTGACGATAGGAATGATATAATCTAAATCCACTTCAACCATAACCCCTTCCGCATCCTCACTCTTATGAAGCAGATGCACCAAGGTAGAAGCCATGTAAATATACACATCACCGGGATTTATCTGAAAATGCTTATCTTCCAGTGAAACCTCCACATTTCCTTTCCGGCAAAAGAAAAGGCCACATTTATTAAATGTCGAAATAATCTGTCCGTCTTTAAAGGCATACAGTTCACTATCCGAAAGAAATCTAAAGAGAAAAGGCATCTGTTGTCTGTCCATCAATCTATACATTCTTTAATTTACTGCAAAATAAATACAAATCGTAAACTTTCCAGCTACATAACAACCCAAAAATATACAAATCGGACAATTTATCATTCATATCAACCTTTTCTATCCTCTTGCTTCGGAATAACTTTGTATCAGAAAACTAATTGCACGAAAATCATAGTAGTATGAAACGAATTTATCTTATTCTAACAGGTATTTCCTTGATCTTACTAAGTTCCTGCGCACAACGTGCCCAGGAAGCCAAAGGTCATCAGACAGTAAAAATAGACACAGTTGTTTCTGCCGACAAACAAACGTTCCTGCAATTTCCGGGAAAGGTAAAAGCCGCACAAGATATCAGCCTTGCCTTCCGGGTAAGCGGAACCATCAGCAAAATACATGTAAAAGACGGCGCCCGTGTACAAGAGGGACAATTACTGGCCGAACTGGACCCCAACCGACTATCAAAGTACAACTGGATGCTACTGAAGCAGAATACCAGCAAATAAAAGCGGAAGCAGAAAGGGTCATGGCTCTTTACAAAGACAACGGAACCACCCCCAACGCCAATGACAAAGCCGTATACGGCTCAAGCAAATCACCGCCAAGTACAAACACCATAAAGATCAGTTGGCTTACACCCGGCTCTATGCTCCTTTCAACGGGTATGTCCAGAAACGCCTGTTCGAAGCTCACGAAACCATCGGAGCCGGAATGCCCGTCATTGCCATGATCAGCGGCGGAACCCCCGAAGTGGAAATAAATCTGCCTGCGGCCGAATATATCCGCCGGGAGCAGTTCGACAATTATCACTGCACATTTGATATCTATCCGGGCGAAACCTACCCGCTGAAACTAATCAGTGTCACCCCGAAAGCCAACGCAAACCAACTATACACCATGCGCCTGCAAGTAGTACCCGGCACACGGGCTATCCCTTCTCCCGGCATGAACACCATGGTAACCATCCTTTGCCGTACAGAGCAGGAGAATACTCTTTCTGTCCCTACCGGCGCCATCCTGCAAAAAGAAGGCAAAGCGTATGTGTTCGTCTTTCATCCATCCAGCAATACCGTACACAGACAGGAAGTATCCATACTGCGTTTGTTGAACAACGGACACAGTCTCATCACTTCCAGACAACTGCAACCGGGAGAGCAGATTGTATCCTCGGGCGTACACCACATTGAGGATGGAGAAATTGTAAAACCTTTGTCACCGGTCACTAACACAAATATAGGAGGATTATTATAATGGACATCAGTAAATGGGCATTCCGGAACAGGAATCTGATTTATTTCCTGATAGCGGTTCTGCTGCTCGGCGGAGCCTATTCCTGCTATCAGATGAGCAAATTGGAAGACCCCGAAATAAAAGTGAAGCTTGCCATGGTAGTCACCACCTATCCGGGTGCTTCCGCGCACCAGGTAGAACTGGAAGTAACGGATGTGCTTGAAAAGAACATCCGCACCATGGGCAACATTGACAATATAGAAAGTTATTCATACAACGACCTGTCCCTGATACAGATAGAACTGCTGAGCACCGTGCCGGACGATGACGTGGAACAATGCTGGGACATGCTGCGCCGCAAAGTAAGCGACGCCCGCGCCCTGTTGCCCGAAGGAGCCACCACCCCGATAGTCAAAGATGACTTCGGAAATGTATATGGCATGTTCTATGCCCTGACAGGTGACGGACTGTCCGACCGTGAACTGTCCGACTATGCCGAACTGGTAAAACGGGAAGTGAACGAACTGGAAGGGGTAGACCGTGTGGAACTCTACGGCAAACGTTCCGAATGCATCAATATCTCCCTGTTGCAAGACCGTATGGCAAACCTCGGTGTTAAACCTGCAGAAGTACTGGCAACCTTGAACGGCCAGAACAAAACCACCTATACAGGATATTATGAAAATGGTGAAAACCGTATCCGCGTCACAGTAAACGACAAATTCAAAACCGTAGAAGATATCGGAAAAATGCTGATTCAAGGACACGATGACGACCAGCTTCGCCTGAGTGACATCGCCCGTATAGAGAAAGCCTACGAGAACCCCACACGCAATGAAATGTTCTATGACCATGAACGCGCTCTCGGTATACTCATCGCTGCCTCCAGTGGTTCGGACATTATAAAAGTAGGCCATGCCGTAGAAAGCAAGTTGGAAGAACTCAAAGCCGAACGTCTGCCCGCAGGAGTGGAATGCCACAAAATCTTCTATCAGCCCGAACGTAGGCAGCTCTTTGGGAACCTTTGTCATCAACCTGATAGAATCCGTCATCATCGTAGTACTGATACTGATGATAGCAATGGGGTTCAAGAGCGGCCTTATCATAGGTATCAGCCTGGTCATCACCGTATTCGGTTCTTTTCTGTTCCTTTATTCGGCAGGCGGAACCATGCAGCGCGTATCATTGGCTGCTTTTGTACTGGCAATGGGAATGTTGGTAGACAACGCCATCGTCATCATAGACGGCATACTGGTAGACTTGAAAGCCGGCAAAAACCGGATAGAAGCCATGACCGCCATCGGAAGACAGACAGCCATGCCTCTTCTGGGCGCGACACTGATAGCCATTATCGCCTTTCTACCCATCTACATGTCCCCCGACACCGCAGGCGTCTACACGCGCGACCTTTTCATCGTACTTGCCGTTTCCCTGTTGCTAAGCTGGATATTGGCACTGATCCATGTACCACTGATGGCCGACCGCCGGCTGCATCCTGCCATAGATACTGACAGTACCGGAAAGCGAGTATACAAAGGTAAAATCTATGCCACCCTCCGTTCGGCACTGCGGTTCGGTCTGGCCCACCGGTGGAGTTTTGTATTTGCCATGACCGGTCTGTTGCTGCTTTCCGTTTTCGGCTACCAATATATGCGTCAGGGCTTTTTCCCCGACATGGTTTACGACCAGCTTTATATGGAATACAAACTTCCGGAAGGGAATAACTATACACGTGTGGTTCGAGATTTGGAAGAAATAGAAACCTATCTGAAAGGACGGGAGGAAATAACCCACGTCACTACCTCCATAGGCGGTACGCCCGGACGCTATAATCTGGTACGGAGCATTGCCAACCCCTCACTTTCGTACGGCGAACTGATTATCGACTTCACCTCACCGGAAACCTTGGTAGAACATATAGACGAAATCCAAGCTTACCTCTCCCAAGCCTATCCGGACGCATACATCAAATTGAAAAGATATAATCTGATGTTCAAGAAATATCCCATAGAGGCGCAATTTCTGGGTCCCGACCCTGCCATCCTGCACCAACTGGCCGACAGCGCCCGCGCCATCATGGAAAGGACTCCGGAAGTCTGCCTCATCACCACCGACTGGGAACCTCAAGTACCCGTACTGACCATCGAATACGACCAGCCGTCTGCCCGTGCCCTCGGCCTGAGCCGTAATGATGTCAGCCTTTCCCTGCTCACAGCCACCGGAGGCATTCCTATCGGCTCTTTCTACGAAGGTATCCACAAAAACAACATCTACCTGAAATGCCTCGACGAGAAAGGAGAACCGATAGAGGACCTGGGCAACGCACAAGTCTTCTCGTCTCTGCCTTCCCTGAACGGACTGTTGAACGAGGAAACCATGGTGAAGCTGAAAGCCGGCACACTTTCGAAAGAAGATTTGGTGGAAAGCATCATGGGAAGCACACCGCTGAAACAAATCAGCAAAGAGATTGATATCCGGTGGGAAGATCCGGTAGTTCCCCGTTACAACGGGCAGAGAAGCCAGCGGGCACAATGTTCGCCCGCACCCGGCATTGAAACGGAAAAAGCACGTCTTGCCATCGCGGAACAGATAGAAAACATACCATTACCCGAAGGTTATTCACTGGTATGGCAAGGAGAAAAGATAGCCAGCGACCAGTCCATGAAGTACCTGTTCCAAAATTTCCCGTTAGCCATCATTCTGATGATTGCCATCCTCATCATGCTGTTCAAAGATTATCGCAAACCCATCATCATCTTCTGCTGTATTCCGATGATATTTGTAGGGGTGGTAGTGGTCATGCTGCTCACAGGAAAAGTCTTCAATTTCGTGGCTATTGTAGGCACATTGGGATTGATCGGCATGCTGATTAAAAACGGTATTGTGCTGATGGATGAAATCACCCTTCAGATCAATGAAGGAGTAGAACCGATCACCGCACTGATAGACAGTTCCCAAAGCCGTCTCCGCCCGGTCATGATGGCCTCGCTGACAACGATTCTGGGTATGATTCCCTTGCTGTCCGATGCCATGTTCGGTTCCTTGGCGGCAGCTATCATGGGTGGATTGCTGTGCAGCACACTGATCACGCTGCTCTTTATCCCTATATTATATGCCTTGTTCTTCAAGATAAAAAACAATTGATTCATTTCACTGACATACAAAACCGAGAATAAATGAAAAAGACAATGATACTCCCCCTCTGCTGTCTGCTGTGGCATCTTGCCACCCCCGCATGGGCACAGGAAACACTGAGTCTGAAAGAGTGCCGCGAAATGGCATTAAAATACAACAAGGAAATGGCGGCTTCCGTGAAACAGACGGAAAGTGCCCGTTATACTGCCAAGAGTTACAAAGGGAACTTCTTCCCCAACTTCACCGTCAGCGGAACAGGACTTTACAGTAATGCCGACGGTAGTTACGGCATAGCCGGAGGCAACCTGCCCGTCTTTCTGCCCGATGGAACAGGACAGTTCAATCCGGGACAACCCGCAGGCTTTGCCTACTTCCCCGGCATTAACCTGGACTATAAAATAGGATGGGTCTATATGGGCGGTGTGCAAATGGAACAGCCCCTCTACATGGGCGGTAAAATCCGTGCCGCCTACAAAATGTCCTTGCTGGGCAAAGAAATGGCACAAATGAATGAAAATCTGACCGCAACAGAAGTCATTCAGAAAACAGATCAGGCATACGCTCTGGTAGTAAAAGCAAAGGAGATGAAAACAGTAGCCGATGCATACCATGCTGTATTGACGGAATTAAAAAATAACGTAGAGAGTGCTTACAAACATGGACTTAAACCTCAGAATGATGTATTGAAAGTACAAGTAAAGCTGAATGAAAGCGAGCTAGGTATCCGAAAAGCCGAGAATGCTCTCCGCCTGGCTACCATGAACCTCTGCCACCTGATAGGGAAACCACTGACCACACAAATTCATGTTTCCGGAGATTTCCCGGAGATAGAGAAAGACCTGGAAGTACAGGTACTGGATATCACCCGCCGTCCGGAATACGGAATACTGGACAAACAAGTGGCGATAGCCCGCCAGCAGGTGAAACTGAACCGCAGTGAGCTGCTTCCCAAAGTAGGGATCAAAGGCTCATATGACTATGTGCATGGTTTGGAACTGAACAACAAGAATTTCCTGGACGATGCCAGTTTCTCTGTCCTGCTGAATGTAAGCATCCCCTTGTTCCATTTCGGAGAACGCAGCAACAAAGTACGTGCAGCCAAAGCCAAACTGGAACAGACTCGCCTTCAACAGCAAAACCTGAACGAGCAAATATTACTGGAACTGACCCAAGCCGCCAACAATCTGGACGAAGCAAAGCTGGAAAGCGAACTTGCCGACCGTTCCCTGCAACAGGCGGAAGAGAACAGGCGTGTCAGCAAAAGCCAGTACGAAGTAGGTCTGGAAACACTCTCCGACCATTTGGAAGCCCAAGCGTTATGGCAACAGGCTTACGAAACGAAAGTTGACGCCCGTTTCCAACTTTATCTGAACTACGTGGCCTATCTGAAAGCGGCGGGGGTCTTGCATGACAAGCTGTAAGTCTCTTGTTCCGAGTTCAGATTGAGTACAAATACAAGCAATCCCTCCTTCTCCGGAGTTTTATAAATGTGCTGCCACTGCTACCACCCACTCTACTGGAACCACCATGAACAAGGTGTTTCAACGGGTGGTGGCAGCACATTTTTTATGGGTAAAAAGTGCTGCCACCACCACTTTCCCTCTATTTTTATTCCCAAACGGATAAAAAAGGGGCTATACTTCGGCTATACCTTCCTGCTTGCGCAGCACATACACCGCATGAGAATGCTTTCCTTCTTTGTCCAATCTCTTCTCCTCATACCAAGCCTTCAGCTCGTAGGCCGCCGTAGTGCGCGCCACCCCCAGCCATTCCGAATAGGCCAGACGTGTAATGGAACCGTGTTCTTTCAGATAAGCCTCCAGCAACGTCCAACGCTCCTCCTTGCTACGCTTTTTCACCGTAGGCAAGAAGCCGAACTCGGCACGGAGGATGTCTGTTTCCTGCCGCACCCGCTTCACCAGTTCCGGCACCGGACGGAAGTTCACCTTCTTTATCCTCACGGATGCCGCACGTATCTCCTTCCGGTCTGTCACCTCACGCGAGGACAAGGCAAGAGAAAACGTACCCAGGCCGTCCAGCCGCACATTTTTCCTTGCCGCAAATGGGATACAACCATATCGGCCACCTCCTGTAGCACTCCCACCACACAGCCCGCCGAATATGCGCTATGCTTGGACAACTCCTTCACTATGTGATCGGTAGTAATCGTTTCCCTTCACCACTGCCGCCGGATAAAGCACCGGTCCTTCGCCGTGCCTTTTCCTTGAAAGGGTTGGCCTTTGAAATCATATTTTATATCCAATCATTAAAGATTTGATCTGTATCCGCAAGCCCTTTCTGCTCTATGGTTAAGGGTTCTCTTCCTTTTGTATTCTATCTCCATAAGCTTTGGACTTGACTCCAAAGGCTATGGAGTTATCTCCAAAGGTTATGGAGTCAACTCCGCAACCTATGGAGATAGAACACATCTGGACAAAGATACTTAATCTTTAGGGGAAAAAGGCTTAATATAAAGGAAAAGATGGATTAAGGAGAAAAATAATCAGGTAGTCGACCCTTTCTTAAAAAACTAAATGAATAAACAAAAGGATACGCGATATACAGGGAGATACCCTGATAAAAAGATTGGGTATCTGCGGAGAACAACGGTTTCATTGTATTCTGCGGACAGACAGAACGGTTTATAACCAAACATCAAAGGAAATATATTTGATGCAAAAGAAAGAATATCATTTTTTTATCCTATTTTTGTGTTGGCAACAAACTAATACCATAATACACAGACTGATGAAAACCACTATTTTACTTGGCTTATTATTGACCCTTACTGTTTCATGCAAACACCATTCCAACCCCGTAACTACCGAAGAAAAACTTCCACACCCAAGAAGCCAACCGTCTGGTAGCAGAAGCGAGGAACCTATGGTTGCCTCCTTTAGACAGCACTTTCTTCTTTAATGACAGTGAACATATATCTATAAACGACAAGGAAATATGGGCCAAACTTGACAGCGCATTAGCCATTGACCCTACCAATATAAAAGTATATGTGGGAAGAATCAGTTATTTATCAGCCTGCAAAAAGTACCATGAGATTCTGTCTGTACTCCGGCAAGCTGAAAAACAATCCACCCTCAATGCCGACTTATGGTCAATGAAAGCGATGTTTGAAGATTATTTCGGAGACAGCCTTACCGCCCAAAAAATTATCGGTCTGCCGATTCCGCCTATGCCATCCTCATAAAAGAATATGCTACAGACAGCCTCAGGTATGCCGGTTCCCGCATCAACCGCGCACTGAACATGGCATTGATGACTGATAATATTGCGATTCTTGAAGAAGAGGTGGAACTCACTAAAAAGATATTTCCCAAGACATGGAAAGGACCGGACAGTAGTTTTTACGGGAAAATAAAAAAGACTTTTTCGACAAATGCTTTAACGTCCGCAAAAAGTAATCCAGCCTGCTACATCAAGAAAATTACAAATCATTGCATTTGAAAGAACAGACCTGTAATACCTACTTTCAATACAAAGACTTTTATAGCACAAAGGTGTAACTTTCTCTTCTTTTCACCGACTAACCTAATAAAAAACACCTTTTGAAAAGCTGATGAGTATAGAACAGGAATTTGCCGACAAGCTAGTGCAATACAAGCACATCATTTACAAGGTATGCTTCATGTATGCAGACAACAAGGACGATGTGAACGACCTTTTTCAAGAGTCTGTATTCAATATATGGAAGTCATACAAAAACTTCCGGGGGGAAAGTTCGTTTGTCACATGGGTTTACCGCATATCCCTGAACACGTGTATCTCGGACTTCCGAAAGAAAAAGAAGTATGACTATGTACCTTTGGAACAGCAGATAGATATTCTGGAAGATTGTGAACACAACGAAACTGCTGAAAGAAATGTATTCACTCATCAAACGACTGAACAAGGTGGACCGTATGTTTATCCTGCTTTGGCTGGACGAGAAATCATACGATGAAATAGCCGAAATCACCGGAACGAAACCGCAATAATGTCGCG
>ENA-OPZN01000314-OPZN01000314.1-human-gut-metagenome-genome-assembly--contig:-NODE-314-length-16752-cov-2.207880_pt1 | contig 16752 bp, 25 predicted proteins | sample MGYA00242483_ERZ504503 | MGnify/ENA primary metagenome ERZ504503 (study PRJEB26092, sample SAMD00036285) | human gut metagenome | host: Homo sapiens | study: EMG produced TPA metagenomics assembly of... | reverse complement strand
GTTGGCTGGCGTGTAGTGGCTGAGTATTTGCCGTTTTTCATTGGCATGTATTCCGTATTTACCCTCTACGGTCGTCAATTTGTAGCCGGCGCGGCAATTGACTGATGAACAGGAAAAAGATGGAGGTAATAACATTGGCTAAGTTAAAGAAAGACAAATTTTTATTTGGTTCAAGAAGACATTCTTCCTGAAGCCATTAAAAAGACGATTAAAGTAAAAGAAATTTTAAAATTAGGCGAAGCTAAAACGATTAACGAAGCTGTTGAACGCATGGATTTAAGTCGTTCCGCCTACTATAAATATAAGGACTATGTATTCCCGTTTTACGAAATTGCCCAAGGTAAAATCGTATCTATTACGGTTTCCATGTCTAATGATCCGGGCATGTTATCCAGCATCTTACGGGCTATTGCCGAAAGTAACGGCAGTATTTTGACAATTAACCAGGATATTCCGCTTCAAGGCATTGCTAACGTAACGATTGCCTTTGAAACCAAGGATTTGTCCACTACATTAGAAGAATGTTTGGATAATATCCGTAGTATCCGCGGTATCTTAAAAGTTGAAATTTTAGGTCAGGCTTAATCGAAACAGATTGATCACTCATTTCAACATTAAAGAATATGGCTAATAAAAAGAAAATAGGCTTAGCCCCGACTTATTTAATAGGCCGGGGCACTCTTATAAGAGAGAGGGAGAAGAAGATGGAACAAGTTAAGGTCGCTTTACTGGGATTTGGGACCGTAGGGCAAGGAACATTTGAATTATTAGTTAAAACCGTGATTTAATCACTAATCGCACCGGTGTATCGATTCAAGTCAGCAAAATTTTCGTGCGTAATGCTGAAAAATACAGCCACATTACGTTGCCGGAAGGTACACAGTTTACGAATGATGTAGACTCGATTTTTGAAGATTCGTCCATTCAAATTATTGTGGAAGTTATGGGCGGTGTGACTTTCGCCCGGGATTGTGTTGAAAAGCTCTAAAAGCTAAGAAAAGTGTAGTTACAGCCAATAAGGATTTACTGGCTGAAGCAGGTCCTTATTTATTGGATTTAGCCGGTAAAAACGGCGTTGATTTGCGTTACGAAGCCAGCGTATTAGGCGGTATTCCGATTATCCGCACCCTCTATGAATCCTTAGGGGGGAATAAAATTACGGAAATCGTTGGTATTTTGAACGGTACAACTAACTTTATTTTGTCCAACATGACTGAAAAAGGCGCCGGCTATGCCGAAGTATTGGCGGAAGCACAGGCTTTAGGCTACGCCGAAGCAGATCCGACAGCCGACGTGGAAGGGCTCGACGCGGCTCGTAAATTGGCTATTTTATCATCTATTGCCTTTAACCGTCGTATATTCTTTGAAGACGTATCCGTAGAAGGGATTACTAAAATCGACGCTACGGATATTGCCTTTGGTAAAGAATTCGGTTACACCATTAAATTGTTGGGTATTGCCAAAGAAACGAAAAAAGGTTTGTCCCTTAATGTGCATCCGTCCTTTATTTCCAGCAATCATCCGCTCGCGTCGGTACGCGGTTCCTATAATGCATTATATGTTAAGGGCAACGGCATCGATGACGCCATGTTCTATGGCCGCGGCGCCGGCAGCTTGCCAACGGGCAGCTCCGTCGTAAGTGACATCATGGAAATTGCCAAAAATATCCAAACTAACCACCTTGGTCAGTTAAAACCATTCTATTTCTCCGAAAAGAATCTATATGCGTCCGGTAAGATTGAATCGTCCTACTACATTCGCATCTTAGTAGACAACTCCACCGGTGTTTTGGCAAAAGTAGCATCAAAACTGGCGGAGCAGCGTATTTCCGTACAAGCCGTAACGCAGCGTAATGAAAGTGAAACGACCTCTACGTTGGCTATTGTTACATCGTCCTGCCCTCGTTCGTATATTTCAAATGTAATCGATGCGTTCAATAATCTTCGCGTCGTTCGTGAAATCGGCAGCGTTATTCCTATTATGACTGATTAGGAGGCAATGCAGATGGATACAATTACAGTTAAAGTACCGGCTACCAGTGCCAATTGCGGCCCCGGATTTGACTCTCTGGGGCTCGCCTTGGAGCTTTATAATACATTTACCTTCACGCCCGATAAAACGGCCAGCGCCAACACATATACCTTTTCCGGCTTTGATGCCGATACGTTGGCCAAAGAAGATCAAACTTATAATTTAGTGGGGCAGGCCATGCAAGCTGTATTTCAACAAGCAAGCTCCGAACCTATATATGGTAACGTTCACAGTGAAACGGTAATTCCACCGTCCCGTGGGCTCGGTAGCAGCTCCACGGCCATCGTAGCGGGTTTACTCTTGGCGAATCGCTTGTTGGCAAAACCACTTACAACGCATGAACTCTTAGTCTTAGCCAACGACATCGAAGGACATCCGGATAATGTGGCGCCTGCTTTATTGGGTAATCTTGTGTGTGCCGTCAATGATCCGAAAGAACTTTTATATACAACCGTGGCCTTACCGGAAGAGTTACTTTTCGCCGTAGTGGTACCGGAAGTGTCTGTTTCAACGGAATATGCCCGGAGCGTTTTGCCAAAGACTATTGCTCATAAAGAAGCGGTGGCTAATGTAAGTCATGCCACTTTATTTGTTACGGCCTTATTGCAACATAAACTGGATTACTTGCGCATCGCTTTGGAAGATTATCTTCATGTGCCATACCGCAAAACGCTCATTCCTCATTGTGAGGACGTGTTTGAGGCCTCTCGCAAAGCAGGTGCCTATGGCGCCACTATCAGCGGCTCCGGCTCTACCTTAATTGCCTATTGCCCGCGCTCAACAGCACAAACCGTAGCCACGCGTATGGGTGATGTGTTTAATAACAATAATATTCCATGCCGTACTTATGTGCTGAAAGCCGATACGGTAGGGGCTCGATACATATGATAAATGTTTATAAAATTGCCAAATGAAAGCAATTACTATATAATTATACTGTGAATAGAATGTTACTAAAATCAGGAAACAAGTCTATTCATCAGGACGTAGCTTACTGAGTAGCAAGCTACACATTTATCTTAAGAAAGAGGCAAAACAAATATGAATAATGTTAAGACTGCTGTTTTACTGGCATTGATGACGGGGTTATTGATGGTGATCGGACAGTTGGTCGCCGGACGGGCCGGTCTCATGACAATGTTCCTTATCTCCATGGCTATGAACTTCTTCAGCTATTGGAATAGCGATAAGATTGTACTTAAAATGTACAATGCACAGCAAGTTTCGGGCACGGACAATCCGGAATTATACAATATGGTAGCCGGTTTGGCCAAACGCGGTAATTTGCCGATGCCAAAGGTGTATATCATCAACTCCGATGTGCCGAATGCATTTGCCACAGGTCGTAATCCTGAGCATGCAGCGGTAGCAGTTACGACAGGGATTATGAATCTCTTGACGGATGATGAAATCGAAGGTGTACTGGGTCACGAATTAACTCACGTTAAACATCGCGATACCTTAATCAGTACTGTGGCTGCCAGTCTGGCCGGTGTAATTACAATGATTGCCAATATGATGCAAATGTTTGCTATCTTCGGTAGCAGTGATGACCGTGAAAGAGGCAATCCAATCGCAATGTTGGCTACCATTATTTTGGCACCGATTGCGGCTGCCTTAATTCAGATGGCGATTTCACGTTCCCGTGAATACCTCGCCGATGAAGGGGGCGCCGAAATGAGCGGCAAACCATTAGCTTTAGCTTCGGCCTTAGCTAAAATCGATTATTACGCTAAACATGGCATGTTGCCGGGCGGCGAAGCTCAGCTTGGGCCAACAGCTCACATGTTCATCATTAACCCGTTGGGAAGTGTGAAAGATTTAGCAAGCTCACTTTTCAGCACACATCCAAGTACAGCATCTCGTATTGAAAAATTAAAAGAATTAGCAAGTCGTATGCGTTAGGAGGCAGTCTTATGGAACACACGTTAGTACTCGTAAAACCGGACGGAGTGAAAAAGAAAATTTGCGGTGAATCTTGGCTCGTTATGAGCGCAAAGGTTTGACAATCAGCGCTTTAAAATTATTGCAAGTACCGCGTGAGTTAGCCGCTGCCCATTACGACGAACATAAAGATAAGCCGTTCTTCCAAGAATTGATTGATTTTATTACGTCCGGCCCGGTTTTGGCTATGGTACTTAGCGGTGATAATGCAGTTGCTGCCGTTCGCCAGTTAAATGGCGCCACAGATCCGTTAAAAGCTAATGCCGGTACTATTCGCGGCGATTACGGTTTGGCTATTAATGAAAATGTTGTTCACGCATCGGATGCGGTAGCAACGGCAGAACGTGAAGTTGCCCTTTGGTTCCCTGAATTCAAAGCGTAATATATCTTTCTTTTTACAAATGAGGTGATTAGTATGAGTGGTAAAGTATATACTAAGACTGGCGATAAAGGTTCTACATCTCTTTACACGGGTGAGCGTCTTTCCAAAGCATCCCTTCGCGTAGAAGCGTATGGTACGGTTGATGAACTTCAATCTGTATTAGGTGTTGCGCGTGCTTTTTCTGAACATGAAGATATTCAGCAGGTTATCTATGATATTGAAAAGGAATTGTGGCAGCTTATGGCGGATGTGGCCAGTCTCGGCCAAGAACCGAATATCACGGATGCTCATATTGAAAATTAGAAAAGATTATTGACAGCTATGATGCTAAAATGGACCGCTCACTAAATTTATCGTACCGGGCGACAAAAAAGTTCCGCCTTACTTGCATCAATGCCGTACGGTAACTCGTCGTGCCGAACGCGCTTTATGGCGTCTTGCCGAGTCCGGTGAAACCGTTCACGATGTGGATATTCGCTATTTAAATCGTTTGTCCGATTGCTGCTATATGTTAGCACGTGCCGAATTTGAACTATAAGTTGGTGGCAGTAACTTCATAAAATTTGACACGTGAATACGGTCACCAATATAAAAAAGCTATGTTACCGAATTATTCGCGTAACATAGCTTTTTCTTTTGTTATATAGATAGTTTTAAACTAAGCGATTTAGTAATAACTGACTATTGCTGGTCTATGGTGCCTTTATTGAGCACATCTTCGGGACTTGGATAGTAGAAGAAGACCGTCATGATTTCATAATTAAATTTTTCACGAACTTTCGCCGCTAAAATAGTTTCGAATTCGATGAGATTATTGGGATCGAGAGCGCCGTCTTCAACAAGTACCAATAACTGTGGGTCCACTTCGGGGGCGTTATCCGGCAGTACTTCACGACTTAAGGGAATATTAACGATAACGCGAGCCGTTGCTACGTACTGATCATTTTGATCGGTAACCACGGCACGATATGTATTTCCCATAAAGTGGCCATTAATTTTACAAACAAGTTTTCATTTCCATAGGTATACACTCCTTATCAGTCTTTGATTTATTGTATACTTATTCTAGAAATAATTTCAAGGGTTTATGATATACAAAATCCTTTAAATTTAAATGTAAGGGAGAGGATATTTCTTATGTCGATAGTAGAGAGTCGAATTATATTGTGCACCGGCGGGGCACGCAGCGGTAAAAGTGAATTTGCGGAGCGACTCGTTTTATCCTTGCCCGGTCAAAAAGGCTACGTTGCAACGGGTCAGATTTTTGACGATGAAATGGAAGATCGCGTCAGAAAACATAAAGCACGGCGCGGTAATATATGGCATAATTTTGAGATTCCTTATGACATAACCGCTTCATGGTCAAAGATTTTAGACAGCTGCGACGTTATTCTTATTGATTGTTTGACTATGTATGCCACTAATGCTATGCTAAAAAAAAGAGCCTCAAAATCAAGCTGAGTGCAATGAGTTGGCAGATTCATTAGTAGCTGAGTTCAAAGAACTCATAGATGCAAACGCATAAAGCCGATAAAACAGTAGTTTTGTAACGAATGAATTGGGTCTCGGAATTGTTCCGGAAAACAGAATGGCTCGATTCTTCCGTGATATTGCAGGCTTATTAAATCAAACTGTGGCCCAAGCGGCCGATGAAGTATATTTAACAATCAGTGGCATTACCACAGAGCTAAAGGCTAAGGAGGTTCATATATAATGGCAAAAAAACTCATGTTCCAAGGAACCAGCTCAAATGTAAGGTAAAAGTTATTTTAACGACGGCGCTTTGCCGTATTTTTTATCGTCGCGGCTTAAAAACAGTACCGTTCAAAGCCCAGAATATGGCTTTAAATTCCTATGTAACACGCTGGGGCGATGAAATCGGCCGGGCTCAAGTGGCACAGGCGGAAGCCGCCGGCATTGACCCGATAGTACAGATGAATCCCGTATTGTTAAAACCTACAGGCAACCAGTCCTCCCAAGTGGTTCTCATGGGGAAACCGGTTGGTGTATACAGTGCCAAAGAATACCACACCCATTACTCCTTAACAGCTCTCGATAAAGTAAAAGAAAGTTTGGACTTTTTAGATAAAAATTTTGACATGATTGTCATCGAAGGTGCCGGCAGCCCTGCGGAAGTTTAATTTAAAGGCTAACGATATCGTAAACATGCGCGTAGCTAAAATGACAAATTGTCCGGTTATGCTCATAGCCGATATTGACCGTGGTGGTGCTATTGCGTCCATCGTGGGAACTTTAGAACTATTGGAACCGGAAGAACGGGATTTGGTAAAGGGCATTGTAATTAACAAGTTCCGCGGTGACATTAATTTATTAAAACCGGCTCTTGATTTTATCGAAGAACGTACGGGTCGCAAGGTAGTGGGGGTAATTCCGGCCATTGACAATTTGGATATTGACGAAGAGGACTCCGTAGCCCTTGAAAGCAAACACACCACCATTAACCGTGAAATTACCATTGCGGTTATGCAAACACCTAAAATTTCCAATTTTACCGATTTTGATGCGTTAGCTTATGAGCCGGATGTAGCAGTACGCTTTGTAAAACCCGGTGACGCTATCGGCGAACCGGATATGGTCATTTTACCGGGTTCCAAAAACACCATGGCCGATTTAAAATATCTCGAAGATCGAGGCTATGCCGAAGATATTAAAGCTCTTGCCAAAAAGGGCGTACCTGTATTCGGTGTGTGCGGCGGCTATCAAATGCTCGGCGAAAACTCCATGATCCGGACGGTGTGGAAGGAGATATTCCGGAACTTAACGGCCTTGGTTTATTACCGACGGAAACAACTATGACGGGCACGAAGATGACCCATCAAGTTTCGTTTAACACTACTAAATTGCCATTCCTGGGCATCGATTATAGCGGTGAAAATTTACGCGGCTATGAAATTCATATGGGGGACACCCACGGTGTGGGTACTGTGGCTGATTGTTTTGCCATAACGTCTCGCAGCGAAAAACCGGTAGCTGTGATGGATGGTTTCGTCAATGAATCAGGTCTTGTTATGGGGACCTACATTCACGGCATTTTGGATAATGACAGCTTACGTCGTCAAATCTTGAACGCCTTACGGAAGCGTAAAGGGCTCGAACCGCTGGCCGAAGTGTTCCATTACTTTGAACATAAAGATGCGGCTTATAATCGCTTAGCTGATATTGTGGAAAAACATCTTGATATGGATATTATCGACAAATTATTAGAGGAACAGGCATAATGGACTGGTTTCTACATAATGCATATTATTTCATTCCTTTGTGGGCCTTTTTACTGGATTGTATTGTGGGCGACCCAAGAAGCCGATTCCATCCGGTGGTTCTCATTGGTGATGTTATTTCTTTCTATGAAAAATTTCTCTACGGCGAGCGTGACAGTAACGGCAAAAAGTTGTTATACGGCGGTTTAACTGTACTTTTAACATTATTGACCGTTACTGTTATAGGCTTTCTGCTGATTTTAATTGCCGGCACAATCAATCCGTGGGTTGGCTATGCCATGGAGGCCATAATCGTTTATATTACGATTAGTCCGCGCTCATTGGCGGAAGCAGGGCTTGAATTGGCTCAACTATTGCGCAAAGGGGATCTGCAGGAGGCCCGTCGCAAGGTAGGCTGGATTGTAGGGCGTGATACAACCGAGCTTGATGAAAGTGAAATTACTCGTGCTACTATTGAAACGGTGGCGGAAAATACGGTGGATGGCATTATTTCGCCTTTATTGTTCTTTGCTGTTTTCGGCCCTTTAGGTGCCTTATTTTATCGAACAGCCAACACGATGGACTCTATGTTGGGGTATAAGAATGATAAATATATGTACTTCGGCCGTATAGCGGCACGTTTTGACGATGTTTTAAATTGGCTGCCTGCTCGTATAACTTTTCTCTTATATACGTTAACTGCCTTTATTTTACGTCATGATTGGCGTAACGCGTGGCGCATCGGTTTACGTGATGCCAAGAAGCATCCGAGTCCAAATGGGGGCTATGCGGAAGCGCCGGTAGCCGGGGCACTTCATATTCGTCTCGGTGGTTATAATAAATACGGCGACACCATGACATTCCGTGCCTATATGGGGGACCCGGACATGAAAATGCGAGGTGTTCATATTCAAAAAGCGATTGGCATGATGTATGTTTGTTCTTTACTAGGCGTTGTTATCAGTGCCGTATTAACTAGGATTTTGGTGATATTATGAAGTCATTTTTTATTGGCTTACAGTTTTTAACACGTTTAAAATTGGTCAATCAGACGGAATGGGGATATTCACGACTTTGGTAAAAAGCGTCGTAACTTTTCCGCTGGTAGGCCTTGTTATCGGTGCCTTCATGGCTCTTATTTATTGGCTGTTGGTACCATATATACCGATTACATTATTAGCTTTTATTATTTGGTTGTGTTCGAGTTCCTTTTTTACCGGCGGCTTACATGCGGACGGGTTCATGGACACCTGTGACGGCCTTTTTTTCAGGCCGCGATCGTGAACGTAAGTTGGAAATTATGAAAGACAGTCGTGTCGGCTCAAATGGGGTCGTTTGGCTTGTTTTTTCTTACCTTATTGAAATGGCAATTAATTGCCCATGTCAATCCAACCATACTTTTACAATTTTTATTCTTTATGCCGATTATCAGTCGCTATTCCTTAGTGCTAAGTATTCGACTCTTTCACTATGCTCGTCCCGAAGGGATGGGGAAGGCTTTTGCCGTATATTCACCAAAACAAACCCTTCTTTGGACAACGCTTATTACCTTATTACCGGCTATATATTTCCATTGGCTCTACGCCATCTTCCTCGGTTTAGGAATCTTAATCAATTTAGTTTAAATTCTTATATTTCAAAACACCTTGGTGGCGTAACCGGCGATACGTACGGTTTTGTCATTGAGTCATCGGAATTAATATTGGTATTGGCCGCTGTGGCTGTTGGTATTACTTTATAGTTGTCATTTATAAGTAATATATCCGGTATCAAAGAATTCTTTGCATTGTAACAAGGTCTCAAACAAAACTTTTACAATGTATTTACATTGATTTGTGTTATTTTGTGTGTATATTAGTATGGAGGAACGACAGGTGTCATATTATGTACGAGCACCAGGGACATGCGGTGAGTTTTTGCAAGGGTCCATTGATGGTCAACCGTTTTTGGTTACCTGTCCTATTAATCGCTATTCCTATGCGTTAAGCGGTGTAAAGCAACCGCTTAGACCTTATTATTGTTCGCTGCAACCGAAAGCAGCTTTTAGCGGCCCAAAAAAGTTATCAATTCTTTTGGTAGCTGAAGGCACGCTGCCAAATAGCCCGGCTGTACAGCGCGCTTGGCGTAGTCCTGTTTTATGTGCGTTCCGATATTGCCCAGGGAAAGGGTATGGCATCCAGCAGTGCCGATATTAGCGTAGCCGCCATGGCTACGGCTTTGGCTTACGGACGAGCGCTAACCTTGGAAGAACTAAAAGAGATTTCTTTAAGCATCGAGCCCAGTGATGCTTCTTTTTATCCCGGGGTAGTTCAGTTTGACTATATCAAGGGAAAAATAACCGAGCCCCTTGGCAAGTGTCCGCCTATGAAAATCATGATTTTTGACGAAGGCGGCGAAATTGATACAGTCAGTTTCAATGCGCAGCACGGGCTTCATGACCTGATTGCCGAAAAAGAACCGTACATCAAAGAATCATTGGCTCTTTTTAAAGAAGGGATTGCCACCCATAATGTATCTTTAATCGGCCAGGCCGCCACCTTAAGTGCGTTTGCTAATCAGCGTATTTTACATAAACCATTATTGTATGCGTTGCATGAAATCGGTAATCATTTTAACAGTGTAGGCACGATTATTGCCCATAGCGGCACAATTATGGGACTTTTATTCCCCACCGACGGGGCACCGCTGGCTGATTGTCGCGCCGCTGTCCATCAGGAATTACCGGATTTATTATATTTAGATACCGTCGAAACAACCAACGAAGGTATCACCTTTATGAAGCGTTAGGAGGTGCTCAGCCATGAAAAATACCCACGGTGGTAACATCTATAAAGTGGCGGCTGCTCATAACGTAGCACCACAGGATATTACTGATTTTAGCGCTAATATTAATCCTTTAGGCATGAGCCCCAAAGGGCAAGCCGCTTTGACGGCTCACTTAAATGAAATCATTCACTATCCGGATCCGGAATACACAGAATTTCGCCGGACAGTAAGTCAGGTTATGGATGTACCTGATGAGAACATTCTGGTGGGGAATGGAGCGGCCGAATTATTGTATGCCCTCATGACCCTACCCGGTATCGAGGAAGTATTGGTACCGGCACCGGGCTTTTCCGAATATGCCTTAGCCGCACAGGCTCAAGGTCTTTCGGTCTTAGCCTATTCTATGATTCCGATGGCCGCCGATGGTGAAGTAGAATCGGTAAATGAATCCCATCATTTATTTGGGAGTACTACACCGCATCAACCGATTACCCATTTTGCCGTTCCTTATGAAGATTTAAAAGCCCATCTCAAACGCTGTGCAGAAGAACAAGTGCGAACAATAATCTGTCTCGGTAACCCGAACAATCCGGACGGCAGTTTGCAAACGCTGACGGAAGTATTCGAAATGGCTGCGTTAGCCCAAGCATCAAACAGCTTACTGCTTATTGATGAATCATTTATTGAGTTCACCAATGAATCTCATAGCCTCCGGCCTTATTTGGCGGAATATCCGGCCATTGTTATATTGCATTCACTGACCAAATTCTATGCAATTCCGGGTTTACGCTTAGGCTTATTATTGGGGGACACGAATATATTAAAGAGTATTGCCGTTCATGTACCGACGTGGTCGGTTAATCATTTGGCCCAACAATATGGGATAGAAGCCCTTCAAGACGAAGTGTATCGTCAAAAAACGCGGGCCGTCGTGGCACGTGAAAAAGAGTGGCTCTATGGCGCCATTAATGCATTCGACTTTATAACAGCTTTACCGCCGACGGTTAACTTTATGCTTTTACATTGGCAACCGCAACATCCGAGTCTTGCCGATTTTATGGGAATTTTTAGAAAATAAACAGCTTCTGATTCGCAGTTGCGAAGCCTATGACGGGCTTGGGCAAGGGTGGTTTCGGATTGCTGTTAAAGATAGAAACCGTAATGAATTATTGATTTCATATGTAAAGGAGTTCGCCTATGCACACAATTTACTTAGTTCGCCACGGCCAGACGGAATGGAATAGCAGTGGTTTTTATCAGGGATTTACGAATGTTCAACTCAATCAGACGGGCATTATTCAAGCTGAAGCGGTGGCCAAGGAATTAACATCCGTACATTTTGACTCCATTATTGCCAGTGACTTAGATCGTGCCCGTATTACAGCGGAAACAATTTTAGGAAATCGTCAAATTCCGTTTAAAACCGATGAACGGTTGCGTGAAATTAATTTTGGCGACTGGGAAGGCCTCACCTATGACCAGATTGAAGCTAAATGGCCTCATTCCATTTACACCATGTATCGCAGTCCCGATAAAGTTAAAATTTCAAACGGGGAATCTTTCCAAGAAGTGCAGGAGCGCGCTTGGCAAGCCTTGACCGATGAAATGACAGCTATCGGTGAAGATAAAACCATTCTTATTGTGGCTCACGGCGGTACCAATCGTACCTTGATTTGTAAAATGCTCAGCTTACCGCTTCATTTTGCTTGGAATTTCAGCCAAGGTAATACGGCCATCAGCCGTGTGGAATTCTACGGCCTGACAGAAGATGATCATAATACTTTGAGTCTTTTGAACTACACGAAACATTTGGAAACGATTCAGTTATAATAGTTCGGATTATATTATGAGATTACGTTTAGATAAATTTTTAGCCAATAAAGCTTTGGGCAGCCGTAAAGAAGTCCATGCACTCATAAAGCAGGGACTTGTTACGGTGGATGGTGTAGTGGCTAAGAAAAAGATATGCCCATTGATATTCCGGAACAAACGATTGCGGTAAATGGTGAAATCATCGACAGCCGCCAGATTTATTATGTAAAGTTTAATAAACCGGCCGGTTATGTATGTGCCATGGAGGATGCTCGTCATCCCACGGTTATGGATATTTTGCCGCCCGAGTTTCGCACTATGGGCGTAGGCCCGGTGGGACGCCTCGATAAAGATACGGAAGGCTTTTATTACTGTCCAATGACGGCGCCTGGGCCCACCGCATTATCAACGGCAAAAACATGTGCCCAAACGGTATTATTTTGAATATAGCGGTACCCTTAGCGCAGAAGGCTTAGAACGCATTCGCACCGGTATCGTCCTAGGTGACGGTACGGAATGTAAACCGGCTGAAATCATCTTAACCGGTGCAGTGGCCGAAAAATCAGAAGATACGGGCGTCGGTGATGCCGTTTTACTTAAGAGTGCCGAAATTATAATCGAAGAAGGTAAATATCATCAGGTTAAACGCATGATAGGGGCGGCCGGCGGTGAAATCACCTATTTAAAGCGCCTCACAGTGGGACATCTTGATTTAACAGACATCCCGACCCCCGGTGATTTTATGTATCTTGAAGCGTCAGACTACGAAAAACTATAGTCAAAACGCTCATTTTGTGGTATCATGAAATGAAAAAATTTATAGCAAGGGAGTCTTATCATGAACGGCTTATTACGCCTACAGGATTATTTGACTGCGCACCAGTATGATGGCATACTCTTGCTTAGCCAGACCAATCTGAGATATTTTGCCGGTTTTACAGGGACTACAGCCATAGGCTTTGTAACACCGAATACAGCGTTTATAGTAACTGACAGTCGTTATACGGAACAAGCAGAGAACCAATGTGAAGGGTATGAAGTCATCCAATACACCGGTTCTAATTGGGAAACTATAGCGGATATTGTCAAAAATCATAATATTACATTATCTGTCTGTGCGTTCGAAGGCAATTATGTGCCGGTTGACACGTATATGACATTTTCCGATATTTGGTAGGCAGTAAGTTTAAATCCGTTGATTTAACACCTTTACGGCTGTTAAACGGCCGGATGAACTTACGCTTATGAAAGAAGCTGCCCGCATTGCCGATGAAGCGTTTGCCGCTTTGTTACCGCAATTAAAACCGGGTATGACGGAACGGGAAGCATGCGTCACTTTAGAAATTGAAATGTTAAAACGCGGCTCTGAAGAACCGTCTTTCGATACCATCGTGGCCTCCGGGCATCGCTCCAGTATGCCACACGGTGTAGCGTCTGATAAAGTCATTGAAACCGGTGATTTTGTTACCTTTGACTTTGGCGCCGTATACCAAGGGTATCATTCGGATATGACCCGCACCATTGTGATGGGGCACGCATCCGATTTACAACGCAAGCTCTATAAAGTTGTGCTTGATGCGCAGCTGAAGGGCCTAGCCGCTGTAAAAGCCGGTACTACAGGTAAAATTGTAGACGCCGCTTGCCGCGACAGTATTGCGGCCGACGGTTATGGTGATTATTTCAATCACGGCACCGGTCACGGTGTAGGGCTCGATATTCACGAAGAACCGGTAGCATCACCGCGTTCCAATACTGTATTAGAGCCTAATATGATAGTTACAGTGGAACCGGGCGTATATCTTCCCGGGGAAATAGGTCTTCGCATTGAAGACAGTGTTATAGTTACTGACGATGGCTATGAGCTACTCACTCATACCTCGAAGGAATTAATAGAAGTAAAAAGGTTAAACGGAGGGATTTAAATGATTTCTAGTAATGATTTTCGTCCGGGCGTAACAATTGAGCTCGATGGCAACGTGTGGCAGGTTGTAGACTTCCAACACGTAAAACCGGGTAAAGGTGCTGCATTCGTACGTTGTAAATTAAAAAATTTACAGACCGGTTCTGTAGTTGAACGTACTTTCAATGCCGGTGAAAAAGTGCCTAAAGCACATGTTGATCGTCGTCGTATGCAATACTTATACGAAGCTGACGGCGCTTATACGTTCATGGACAATGAAACGTATGACCAAGTAGAATTGAATCTTGAACAATTGGGCGAAGCTAAAAACTTCTTGCTTGAAAACATGGAAGTTAGCATCGTATTTTTCCAAGGCATCGTAATCGGTATCGATTTACCGGTAGCTGTAGAACTTCGCGTTGTTGAAACTGACCCTGGTATCCGTGGCGATACCGCAACAGGTGGTAACAAACCGGCTACATTGGAAACCGGCTATGTTGTTAAAGTGCCATTGTTTATCGAAGTGGGCGATGTTCTTCGCGTCGATACACGCACCGGCCAATACATTGAACGTGCGTAATATCAATTAATTTTAAAAGCATTTGTCTTTAACGTACGTTGTTCAAGGCAAATGCTTTTTATGCTATTAAAGAAAGGCAGGGTACTATGAGTGATAAGAATGGATTCTTTGAAGGAGTGACTAAAATAAGCGATAATGTGTATGGCACTATTGCTTCCTTGAAAGCGTTGGAAGTGAAGGGTGTCGCTTCTATGAGTACCACTGCAGGCGATGATTTTGCCAATTTAATCGGCATGAAAAGCCAATGGGAAGGCGTTAGTTTACAACGAACATCGGATAATAGTATTACCATCGACTTATATCTTGTTGCTCGTTACGGCTATCGTATTCCCGATGTGGCTTTGCGCGTTCAGGAACATGTAAAAACCGGCATCGAAACATTGACCGGCACACATGTAGAGGGTGTTAATATCTTTATTCAGGATATTGCCTTTGAAAATACAGGCGTTAAGTACATTTAATCGGGAAAGGAGCGATACCAAGTGGACGTAAAATCAAATAATCCGCAATTACAGGTAGATGTGTCCGATGAAGTTCTATTGCAGATAGCTCATCATGCATTAACCTTAATTCCGGGCTATCATTCACTAAACAGTAATTTTTACACCGGTATGGTTGACGGCATTGCGCGCAATTTTGGTCAAAAACGCTTGCCCGGCATTAATGTAAAACATCGCAAAGAAGGCCTTGAGATCAATATATATATTAATGTCCTTTACGGCTATCCCTTGATGACAATGGCTACCCAAATTCGCCAACAAATCAACAAAGATTTAAAAGAATCCTTAGACCTGGATTCAGTGCGAATCGATGTGCATTTTGAAAATATAATCGATCCTAATCAAGTAACAGAGGAGTTAAATAATGAAGCAAAATCGTAATCGCCGCCAAGCGCGGCTGTATGCTTTCCAATCTTTATATGCCAAGGAATTTCATAAGCCTGAAGATTCCGTAATTATGCCGGAAGAAGAATCCGGCAGTACCGGTGCCATGGATATTGCCTATGCAGAAGCGATTATTAACGGTGTAACGGCTAATCAGGAGATTTTAGATAATCTGTTACAGGCCCACTCGCCAAAACGCAAAATAGGGCAATTAGGAGCGGTTGAGCGAAACGTATTGCGCTTAGCAGCTTGGGAACTTACCGTTTCTACCGAAGCCATCGATCCTCGCATTATTATTAATGAAGCCGTACAATTGGCTAAAGATTTCGGTTCCGATAAAGGCTATAAATTTGTAAATGCCGTATTGGATGCCATTGCCAAAGAAAAAGGCTCTTCAAAAGCGTCTCCTACATCCGGGGCGACTGAGTCTAGCGATGCTAAAACCACGGAAGCTAAAACATCCGATAATGCTTCAGACCTTAAGTCCTAAACGAGGCATATCATGAAAGTTTATTTAGGATTAGATACAAGTTGTTATAGTACATCCTGTGCGTTTGGTCAATGAATCGGGTGAATTAATTGGCCAAGCCAGAAAACTATTAGACGTAAAACCGGGCGAGCGTGGGCTGCAACAATCACAAATGGTGTTTCAGCATACCCGTGCTTTACCCGATTTAATTGAACAATTGCCGTCAGGTGTCCAACTAGCGGGCATTGGAGTCAGTGCGTTTCCGCGCCGTGAAAAGGATTCCTATATGCCTGCTTTTTGGTGGGCCGAGGCATGGCAAAAAGCTTAGGTCATCTAAATGACGTTCCCGTCTATGAGTTTTCACACCAGGAAAACCATATTCTGGCCGCTTTACGTGTTTTAAACTGTGTGCCGGACGAATCGTTTTATGCGCTCCATGTATCGGGCGGCACGACGGAGCTATTATATTGTGAACCGGCTGAAGAAACATTTTTTACGGCCCAATTAATAAGCGGGGCTTTAGATTTACATGGCGGTCAATTTGTCGATCGCATCGGCGTAGCTCTAGACCTACCGTTTCCGGCGGGGCCCCATATGGAACGAATCGCCAAAACACTATGCGATGATCCTAAAGCATTAAAAAAGACAGTTAATCGCTTAGAATCTGAATCAAATGGTGATTTTAAAATGCTACCCGTATCGGTAAAAAACGGCGCCATCAGCTTTGGCGGCCCTTGCAGTGAAGCCATGCGCCGTATTGAACGAG
>ENA-OPZN01000313-OPZN01000313.1-human-gut-metagenome-genome-assembly--contig:-NODE-313-length-16762-cov-1.645446_pt1 | contig 16762 bp, 21 predicted proteins | sample MGYA00242483_ERZ504503 | MGnify/ENA primary metagenome ERZ504503 (study PRJEB26092, sample SAMD00036285) | human gut metagenome | host: Homo sapiens | study: EMG produced TPA metagenomics assembly of... | reverse complement strand
GAACAGTTTCTGTACATCGATAAAAATGAATCGGCCCGCGGATCAGCGACAGGAGGTTATAAAATTTCATGTTCCGCTGGAGCTCCGTCAGGTCTCCCGGTCCCCAGGTGCCGAACATGCACGCACCGCCGGAGAATGCAAAAAATTCCTGCACGGCCTGCGCAAATGGGATTCCGTTCTGCAGATCCTCTTCTGTCAGTCCGACGACCTCGCGCGTCCGGTGATGGAGATGCTGGTAGACCACCGGTTTTACAATCCGGTGAAACGTTCCCACCACATTCCGCTCACCATCCATCTTCACCGCGCCGATCTCAATAATCTCAAACGGCAGCTTCGGGTTCTCTTTTCCTTTTCCATAGGGACACTGGTTCCATTCCAGGTCAAAATCACATAGTCCATTGTATTGTCAATCCTTCATTCTGTGTCGTCTGTCCCTATTATAAATGATTTTGATATAATGAGCAACTATCTGGCAATTCCATTCTCCGCCCATTCTGGCAATTTTCTTCCTATGCATTACATTTCCCATTCATTTCATCCCGTTCTCTTTCAAACTTAACGCTTCTTTTATTGAAATCCCAGGGTAAATCCGATATAATATTTTTAACTCCGGTCTTCGTTTTACTCAAAAAATCACCTGAAAAGCCGGAAATATTACGAATTTAGATGAGCATCCGATATGAAACAAATTAACGCAAAAACAGATTCGATTTCAGGCGCTTCTGCTGTTTTTATTACATTTTTCTTGTCGAGCTCTGCGCCGTTTTTCTGTATCAGAATCAGTTAAAGGAAGCAAAGCTGAAAGCTGACTATACCGCACAGACGACCATCGGCCGCGTGAAATCACAGTTAAACCATTATCTTGCCGAATCCAATCTGATGAAACACATGATTGAAGCCGGTTATACCGTCGATGACGAAGAGTTTTCCGTCCTCTCCTCGCTGATGCAGGACGACCAGAATGTCATCAAAGCACATGAGCTTGCAAAGGACGGCATTGTCACACTGATTTATCCGATGAGCGGAAACGAAGCCGCACTCGGACTTAACATGCTCGAGCATCCTGCCCGGAAACAGGAGGCACGCCTTGCCAAAGAGAGCGGCGAATACACGATTGCAGGACCGTTTGAGCTGCAGCAGGGCGACATCGGAGCACTGCTTTTTTGACCCCGATTTATACCACCGATGCCAACGGTGACCAGACCTTCTGGGGCTTTTCGATTCTCGTTCTCGACTGGGAATCGTTTCTGAACGAAATTGAACTGGATACACTGGAAGAAGCCGGCTACACCTACGAACTCTGGAAAATTTCTCCGGCCACCGGCGAACACGTTTCCATCGCACACTCCGGCAATTCCCGGCGTTCCGATGCCATAGAAGTTCTCTGCACCGTGCCGAACGACACCTGGCATTTTGAAATTGTACCGAAAAACGGCTGGCTCAGTCCGCTGCAGGTTTTTGTTTCCTTTGCACTCGGGCTCATCCTTTCCCTGCTTACCTCTATTGGTTTTCTGCAGTTCCAGATGCGCCGCTATAAAGATGAGATTCACGCAGCAGAACTGGAAAAAGCCGTACAGGAAGCGCAGTCTGCCAACGAAGCAAAAACACGTTTTCTGTTCAACATGAGCCACGACATCCGAACCCCGATGAATGCCATCATCGGTTTCTCGGATCTGCTGGAAAACACATCGACGAGAAGGACCGCGCGGTCGACTACATTGCAAAAATCAAGTCCTCCAGCAGTTTTCTGCTCTCCCTGATCAACTACGTGCTTGAGATGGCGCGCATTGAGAGCGGTAAGGCCTCGCTGAAAATCGAGCTCGGCAGCTACAGTGAGCTGATCAATTCCCTGAATGCAGTGTTTGAGCCTTCGTTAAAAAGCAAAAATCTTTCCTATCTCTGTTATAACACGGTGGAACACGATGCCATCCTCTGCGACCGGACAAAAATACGGGAGATTCTGCTGAATATCATCAGCAACTCCATCAAGTATACGCCGGAGGGCGGAAAAATTTCCGTAAAAATCGAAGAGACACCGGCACCAAGGAAGGGCTTTGCCTCCTACCGCATCACCGTGAAGGACAACGGCATCGGCATGAGCAAAGAGTATCTGCCGCATATTTTTGAAGAATTTACAAGAGAACATTCCTCCACCGAAAGCCACATCACCGGAACCGGCCTCGGCCTTCCGATCGTAAAATCCCTCGTGAATCTGATGGGCGGAACGATCGATGTGGAAAGCGAACTCGGTGCCGGAACAATAACTACGATCTGCCTCACGTTTGAACTTCCGACCGAAGAACAGCTTGCGGCTCACCAGCATAAAGACGAGATTCTCGAGCAGTCCCTGCAGACGCTTTCCGAAAAACGCGTGCTGCTTGCCGAGGATAATGACCTGAATGCAGAAATTGTACTCACCGTTCTGGAAGAAAACGGCATTCACGCCGAGCACGTAAAAGACGGCGCCCTCTGCTTAAAAGCAGTCCAGAACGCACCAGAAGATTATTACAATGTTATTCTGATGGATATTCAGATGCCGAACATGAACGGCTATCAGGCCGCAGAAGCGATCCGTGCACTCCCGGGAAAACGCGGGGAAATCCCGATTGTCGCCATGACGGCAAACGCGTTTGAAGAGGACCGCCGAAAAGCACTGGAATCCGGCATGAACGCCCATATCGCGAAACCCGTTGACGTTTCGGTTCTTCTCGAAACACTTTCCAGGTTTTCATGACCTTTACAGATCCCGATGCGCCGCAGCGGACGCTTTTTATTTTCTCGTTTTTCAGCAGCTCCAGGTTTTTTGGAGATCAGCTCGCATCTCTGTTTTTACGCAGTCCGGGGGATCTGTGCGGATCCTGCGGTGTGTTGAACAGATAGTCCTCGAGTTTGTCGATTGTGGTAGTTGCTACATGCATTCTTGTATCGCAGGATGCATAGTAGATGTAAACCTCTCCGTTCTCACGCGCAATCGCGCCGTTTGTAAATACAACGTTGGAAACGTCTCCGACTCTCTCTTTTCCAATCGGAACCAGGAATACACCGGACGGCTCTGCAATGACTTTGGACGGATCGTTCAGATCAGTACCGAAGACATACAGAACGTAGCGAAGGCCTGCTGCTGTATTTCTTACACCGTGTGCAATGTTGATCCAGCATTTCTTACCGCGGATCGGCACTGCTCCGGCACCGTTTTTGGACTCGGTCAGGGTATGATAAATACGTTTGCTGATGATCTTCTCCTCGTCGATGACAGCATGTGTGATATCATCGCAGAGTCCGAAGCCGATTCCTCCGCCGCTTCCGGTCTCAATGAAACCATCCATCGGACGGGTGTAGAAGGCATATTTTCCGTCTACGAACTCCGGATGCAGAACAACGTTTCTCTGCTGCGGAGAACGTAAGGTTTTCAGGTTGTCCAGACGCTCCCAGGTCTTCAGGTCTTTCGTTCTTACGATACCAGCCTCAGCAACAGCCGCGGACAGATCCGGATCGTTTTTGTCCTTGCTCTCAGAGCAGAACACTCCGTAAATCCAGCCGTCCTCGTGCTGGGTCAGACGCATGTCATAAACGTTGGTTTCCTCTGCGCAGGTATCCGGCAGCACAACCGGGTAATCCCAGAAATGGAATCCGTCGATACCAGTATCACTCTCTGCAACAGCAAAGAAAGATTTTCTGTCATTGCCCTCCACGCGGACAACGAGATAATACTTTCCATTCAGATAAATCGCGCCGGAGTTCATCACAGCGTTGATGCCGAGACGCTCCATAAAGTACGGATTCGTCTCCTCATCCAGATCATATCTCCAGTGAACAGGAGCGAACTCTCTTGTCAGCACCGGATACTCATAGCGGTCATAAATACCGTTGTAAAAATCTGCTTTTGTGTTCTTTCTTGCCACAAGGCGGTCTACCTTGGCTTTTTCCACATAATACTGTTTATTCAGCATCTTTTAACCTCCCAATTACTTCCATACACATACGTCCATTGTGATACGGGCATTTCCACGGTTCTACAATCGGCTCATGAATCGGGCTTCCGTCTGCATTCACGCACCAGAACCACTCAGACCCCTCTCGTTTGTCGATCACATATTCCTTGATGTAGCCCCAGATGTCTTTTGCCGCATCGAGATACTTTGTTTCCTCCGGTTTTTTCTGCCATGCATTTAAAAATCCAACGACTGCTTCTGCCTGTACCCACCAGACTCTTGTGGTATCATCCACACCGCGCTCGCACTCATTCATCAGCGAATGATTTTTTGTATGCCGTGTTGTAGATATTTTCCGCAATCTCTCCGGTGATCGGCAGCAGTTTTTCCCGGTAAGCCGGATCGCCGAGCACTTCTGTACCCCGGTCGATCAGCCAGGAAGTCTCGATATCATGGCCATAAGAATACAGATCAATCAGCGTATTCCATGTCCTGTCGAAGAATACTTCCTGACGGCCTTTTTTCTTTGTTATATACTTTATCCGCGAAGAGATCCATCATAAAGCGGAGACGGTCACCGGTAAACGGATCCTTTGTCACGCGGTACAGCTCGGTATATGCTTCGAAAACATGCAGCAGCGTATTCATGGTCTTCTCTGCCATGACGCCGTTCTCCGAGAGCTTTTCATTGCTCTCCGGCTTGAAATCGCGGGTAAATGCCTCGAGATAACCGTACTCGTCGGTGCAGTGTGTCTCGATGATCTGCTGCAGCGATTTTGCCAGCTCCAGCGCCTCGGTGTCGCCCGTCGCATCAAAATACGTAGACAGCGCATAAATTGCAAATGCCTGATTGTACGTATGCTTTGTCGTATCGAGCGGTTTTCCGTCGTAGGTGACAGACCAGAACACGCCACCGTACTCGCGGTCCACACACGCCTGTTTCATAAAGCGGTACGCATGCTCCGCATCGGCGCGCAGCTTCTCGTCCTTTAAGGTCAGGTACGCATTCGAGAAAAACCAGAGAATTCTGCTGTTTAAGATGCAGCCCTTCTCATACGTTTTCTGCACGTTCAGATCAAAGTCCTGATAACCGTAAAATCCGCCGTATTCCTCATCTCTTAAGCCCTCCCAGAACGGAACGATCCGTCCCAGTAAGCTCCTGCTTTACTTCTTTTGCCAAAGACTGCATCTTTTTCTTTTCCTTCTTTTCTTATCTTCTTCCAATTTCGGTGTCAGACTCGCGTACGACACTGTTTTTCTTGATATAATCTACAAATCAGATCTACGGTTGTGAATGCCAGTCCTACATACGTATCGGCTGCGCCGTAGTAGATCGCGATCTTTCCGGTCTCTGCATCGTGAATGGTTGCGCACGGGAAGGTTACGTTCGGAACGAAGCCTCTCTCCTCATACCACTCTTCCGGTGTCAGAAGGAAGTTCTGGCAGCGGTATTTTACGATGGACGGATTCTCTTTGTCGAGGATTGCGCCGCCGATGCTGTATACATAGCCATTGCAGGTGCCGCTTACACCGTGGTAGAACAGCAGCCATCCTTCGTTGGTCTCAATCGGAGCTGCGCCGCCGCCGATCTTTAAGGACTCCCACCACTCCGGGCTCTTGCTCATGACGTGGCGGTGTTTGCCCCAGTACAGCATATCCGGGCTCTCGGACAGGAAGATGTCACCGAACGGTGTGTGGCCGCTGTCGCTTGGACGGGACAGCATCACGAAGTTGCCGTTGATTTTTCTCGGGAAGAGAACGGCATTTCTGTTGAATGGAAGGAATGGATTCTCCACACGTACGAAGGTTTCAAAATCTTTTGTTTTTGCCATTCCGATGGCTGCACCGTAGAAGTCCTGGCACCAGATGATGTAGTAGGTATCTTCTACTTTTACAAGACGCGGGTCATATGCGTAAACCGGCATGAACGGTTTGCCTTCTTCGTCAACGAACTGGATTTGTTCTCATCGAAATTCCAGTGGATCGCATCTTTGCTTCTTCCAAGGTAGATGTACGGGATTCCGTTTGTCTGCTCACCACGGAATACTCCGATGAACTCGTCGCCGTACGGCATAACGGCGCTGTTGAAGATTCTTGCTACTTCCTTCACCGGATTTCTTCCGATGATCGGATTCTCGCTGTATCTCCATACCGGTGCACCGGAAAACTCAGCCGGGCCTTCCTGCATGGCATATTTTTGACAGCATCTCCAATAATTTTAACTTCGCTCATTTTTTGAAACCTCCATGAAAAATATTGTTTGTTTATGAGTTGTACTTTGTTTTTTAAGTTTCTGTTAGTGGACAGAATCTTGTTTTTTCATTCTTTTTTTCTCCGAACCGCCGTGTTTTATCACCCTCACGCCCAGTCCTTTAGCTTAATTTTAACATAGATGATTAATTTTTCAACTGGAAATTACTTAAAAAATAAGTTCCGTTAGATACTGTCAATTTTAAGTGACTTTGTTGTGTAATATGTACAAAAACGGGGCATTTCAAAATGCCCCGTTTCTTAATTTATAATTCAGTTATAAAAATCAAGCTTACGCTCTCTTTCGGCACCAGCTGTCCGGAGACAATTTCCATATTTTTGCCGGATGCCGCGCCGCGGATCTGCTTCAGCGCTTTTTCGAGCGCTACTTTTACCATCGCCTTCGTATTGATCTCATACGAAGTGATCTTGAGATCCGGGAAACCCGGATACAGGTAATTGTCGAAGCCGACAATGGAAACATCCTCCGGCACGGAGATGCCGCGTTTTTTTTCCAGCTCGAGCATCAGAAGGCCGGCGGTCAGGTCGCAGTTACAGACGAACGCTCCGGCATCTGTTCCGGGAGATGAATTTCGATCTGGCCCTGCTCATCACGGTCCTCCAGAATCCATTCCGCCGGTGTCACATCGCGGTGTTCCAGAACAGCCTTGGAAAAACCGCAGTACCGATCCATGATACTGCTGGAAAAATGAATCGAACCGACAAAAGCCAGCTTGGTCAGGCCATGCTCATACAGGTATTCCGTCATCAGATACATTCCGTGAAAGTTATCTGCGATCACGGCATCTTTGCCAGCTCATTGTCGTAGAAATCCAGAATACGATCGGAAGATCCACGTTTTTCTTCAGATAGTGGATGTAATCGCGGCTCGTGTCTCCCATAAGGATCAGTGCATCGACGGTCTGCTCCTTGGCGATGCACGGCACGATCATCTCATCTTCCATCTCCTGTTTCAGGATCTCCACGGTCACCATACAGCTCTTTTCCGTCGCCGCCAGTGCCATCTCCTGATACATTTTCCAGTAAAATGTCGTATACTCTGCCAGATACCGTTCCGGAATCACCACTCCGATGCAGCGCAGGCTTTTTCCCTGTGTATTTCTCGCTCCGCTTCCCGGCTGGCGGTACCCCATTTCCTTTGCAATTTCCAGAATCCGGGCACGCATCTCATCGCTGACCCCTTTCTGTCCTGTAATCGCGTTATGCACGGTGACGGCGCTGACGCCCGCCACCTTTGCAATATCTGCCAATCTTACTTTTGCCATATCCGTTGCTCCTTAGTCTACTGCAACAAAGTGATACAGTCTGCTGACGAAATCACCCCAGAAATCTTTCATCCGGAAACCGGCATTCATCAGCATCTCGCCGCTGTAAACCTCATCGGTTCCCTCCAGACGATATTTTTTCGCCGGATCAAAGCCGCGCAGGCGAACCTTGCGGGACGGCATATTTACCTGTGCCAGCACCTGTACGTAAGTTACAAGCACTTCGTTTTTATCCTCAGAAGCTACTGCCCAGCAGTCGGATCTGTGGTTTTCACGGTAGGAAAGAATACGATAATACTCTCCATCGCGGATCAGTTCATGATATTTGTGATACATCGCGGTCTGCTCCGGAATCAGTTTTCTCTCCTCCTCCGGCAGCTTTGTGATATCGAGCTCATAGCCAAATGTTCCAGCCAGTGCCACATGGCCTCTCGTTGTAAACGGAGTTACACGGCCAACCGTGTGGTTCGGGCATACGCTGACGTGTGCACCCATTGAGCAGAGCGGGTAAATGAGGGCGGTTCCCTCCTGGATTTCCAGACGCTCGATCGCATCGGTGTCATCGGAGCACCAGATCTGCGGGCTGTAGTAAAGCATTCCAGGATCGAAACGTGCACCGCCGCCGGAGCAGTTCTCCAGAAGCAGATCCGGGAACTCCTGTACCAGACGCTCCTGCATCGCATACATACCGAGCACGTAGCGGTGGAACAGCTCCTGCTGGGAATCTTTGTCCAGGTAGGTGCTTCCCAGGTCGCTTAACTGACGGTTCATATCCCATTTCACGTATTTGATGTTTGCACTGCGCAGGATTTTTTGCCACACATTCATACGCATAATCCTGCACTTCCGGGCGGGAGAGATCCAGCACGTACTGGCAGCGGATCTCAGTCGCTTCTCTTCCCGGAATCTGAATCGCCCATTCCGGGTGCTCTCTGTAGAGATCAGAGTCCGGGGAGATCATCTCCGGCTCGAACCAGATACCGAATTCAAGACCGATTTCATTCACTTTGTCAACCAGATTTTTCAGGCCGCCTTTGATCTTCTCTTCGTTGACAACCCAGTCACCGAGGGAAGAATCGTCTTTATTTCGTTTTCCGAACCAGCCGTCATCCATAACAAGCATCTCGATGCCGTCTTTTTTGCCTCTCTTGCGATATCGAGGAGTTTATCGGTATCAAAATCAAAGTAAGTTGCTTCCCAGTTGTTAATCAGAATCGGGCGTTTTTTTGTGGTTGTACGGGCTGCGGATCATATGTCTGCGATAAAATGCATGGTAGGAACGCGTCATTTTGCCAAGTCCCTCGGCAGAGTAGACCATAACAACCTCCGGCGCCTGGAATTCATCGCCGGCTTTTAAATTCCAGCAGAACTCCTCCTGGTTGATACCCATGACCATACGAACGGTATCAAACTGGCATCTTTCCACCTGTCCGATAAAGTTGCCGGAATATACGAAGTGCATTGCGTAAACCTCGCCGCGCTCCTGATCCGTTCCCGGTGTCACCAGGGCCACAAACGGGTGCTCCTGATGGCTGGACTCTCCTTTTCCGGAGGAAACGAGCTGTTTTCCGTAACGGAGCGCACCCTGCTGGATGTGGCGTTCTCTTCCCCAGGATCCATGAAGAGAAAGCATCTCAAAGTCTTCGTTGTCCATATCGAGGCAGGCACTGTAGATTTTCTCTACCTTCAGCGCTTCACTGCCTTCATTTTCACGCGGACACTTCGGGTGATAACGTTTTCTTTTGTAAAACAGAGTAGGAAAGGACAACAACAAGATCAAGAACAGGATCTTTGCAGGTGATTTCCAGAGTTTCTACTTCGTCCTCGGTTCCAAAAGAAGCCGGAAGACCGGTCAGCGGGCGTTTTCCTTTGAAAATTTCATAGGAATCAAAGAAAATCTCACATCCCATACGGCCCTGTGCATTTCTTATATTCAGACAGCTCTCACGGTAATCGCCGACTCCTCCGGTCGGGTATTCCATTGGAAAACGGTCGAGGAACGAAGATTTCTCTCTCTTATTGACGGACGGGGTGAACGGCGGCTCATCCATGCGGAGCGGATACAGATCCGGCTCTCCGTGCAGAAGGGGTCCGTAGTAAACATGTCCGACGTAGCCTTCCGGGCTCAGGCCGATCACATACGTCGTATTCTCTGTATTTAACTGAAAAAGCTTTTTCTCATCATAATATAAAATCGCCATTTTCTTCTCCTTATTTCAGGTAAGCTTGATCCGCCGGGCCGATTTTTGTACAAAAAGACCTCACCCGCCGGGCTGAGGCCTTTTTTTGTTTCTATATCACACAGCGTTTAAGCAGTTACCATTGCATTTTTTAATTTTTCCAGTTTCTCGGCTGCATCTTCAAGGGATGTGCCTTTTACGCCGAAATAGAATTTGATCTTCGGCTCAGTACCGGATGGGCGCACACAGCACCATGCGTTGTTTTCCAGCTCATAGTAAAGAACGTTTGGAGGACGGAAGTCCGGTCGCGCTCTTCTCGCCACTTACGAGATCCACTCGTACGTCTGCTTTGTAATCGCGTACGGCAAGAACCTGGAAACCGCCCAGCTCTTTTGGCGGGTTCTCACGGAAGTTGGTCATCATGGTCTGGATCTCTTTTGCACCGTCGATACCTTTTAAGGTCATCGTTGCAAGACCCTCTTTGTAATAGCCGTACTCTTCGTACATATCCACCATGGCATCCCACAGTGTCTTGCCCTGCTGTTTGTAGTATGCAGCAACCTCGCACAGCATCATAACTGCCACGCAGGCATCTTTGTCTCTTGCATATGTTCCAGCCAGGCAGCCGTAGCTCTCCTCCAGGCCGAAGACATAGTTGTGTGCACCGCTCTGCTCAAAGAACTTGATCTGCTCGCCGATGTATTTGAAGCCGGTCAGAACTTCGATCAGTGCCACGTTGTAGGCTTTTGCGATTGCTTTTGCCATATCTGTGGTAACGATCGTCTCAACGAGAGCCGGGTTCTCCGGCATGGTTCCGTTCTTGGTGCGCTCGCGCAGGATGTACTCTGCGATCAGCAGTACCGGACCATGTTTCCGGTGAAGCTACGTACTCGCCGGTCTTGCTGTCTTTTGCATAAACGCCGAGACGATCTGCATCAGGGTCGGTTGCAAGGATGATGTCAGCGTCTACTTCTTTTGCCAGTTTCAGCGCCAGTGTCCATGCTTTCTCGTCTTCCGGGTTCGGGTAAGCCACCGTCGGGAAGTTTCCGTCCGGCATTTTCTGCTCTTTTACAACGTAAACCTGATTAAAGCCAAGCTCGCGCAGAACGCGGCGTACCGGCACATTTCCGGTTCCGTGAAGCGGTGTGTAGACGATCTTCATATCTTTTGCCGCATCTTTGATGATTTCCGGATGAATGCTCTGCTCTTTTAATTTTGCGACGTAACGGTCATCAAAATCGGTTCCGATGACCTGGAACAGGCCTTCTGCTCTTGCATCATCTTCTTCCATCGTTTTAACGGCAGAAAACTCGGTTACTTTTGCTACCTCTGCGAGAATGTTTTGTCGTGCGGCGGTGTAATCTGTGCGCCGTCCTCCCAGTATACTTTGTATCCGTTGTACTCTCTCGGGTTGTGGCTTGCGGTAATGACGATACCGGAAATACAGCCGAATTCACGGACAGCAAAAGAAAGCTCCGGTGTCGGACGCAGGGACTCGAACAGATACGTTTTGATTCCGTTTGCATTCAGGCAGAGTGCTGCTTCGCGTGCGAATTCCGGAGACATTCTTCTGGAATCGTGTGCGATGGCTACGCCTTTTTCCTGTCCGTTCTGGGAAAATGATGTAGTTGGCAAGGCCCTGGGTTGCCTGGCGTACGGTGTAGATGTTCATGCGGTTGGTACCCGCTCCGATGACACCGCGGAGTCCGCCGGTACCGAACTCAAGCTGACGGTAGAACGGTCTTCGATTTCTGCCTCATTTCCTTCGAGTGCTTTCAGCTCTTCTCTGGATGCCTCATCAAAATATGGATCATTGCACCATTTTTCATATACTTCTCTGTAACTCATGTTTGTTATCCTCCCTGTCTGTTGTACTTTATTTAACTTAAGACAGCATGACTTTTCTGGATTTAAGCTCGTTTCATCACAGCTTAAAGTTACCATTTGTTTAGTCTGCTGTCAACTTAAAATTAATTTATTTTTCTAATTCTCTTGGTTCCTGATAAAGCTCTTTTTAGATCACTGAGAACCTGTACTTTTTCCTTTGCGGTCTGCGGTGCTCCAGGCTTTTCGTCAGTTCCATGACAGCCTTCATATAGCAGGCATGATCCTCTCTCAACCGGCCATACCTTCCGCAGCGTTCCGCGCAGACGGTACATCATATTTTTTCAGTGCTCCGTACGGATTTTCACTCTCCTCATCCGTCCAGGGTGCTTCGGTTAACTGTTCCAGTGTTACGATATGGTTTTTTGTTGCAGATCATATAAACCAGCAGCTTTGTGATCATCGGGGAATGAATCGCTTCCTCGTTGAGGCAGCGTGTTTCATCGTACATGCGGAATCTTCCAAGCAGCTGTACGCGAATCATAAAACATCGTCTCCTTCTAAGAACTCAAGCTCTTTTTCGGTCTGAATTGCCGGCAGTGCACTGTATTTCAGATTCTTTGCCCAGCCTTTTTTCTCCTCGGAGAAGCGCTCGCTGATTCTCTTGTAGACGAGTTCGCATCCTCTCTGGCTGCCGCCCTGCAGCAGAATCACATACTGGGACGGGCTGTATTTTGCAAAGAAATCGGAATGACGCAGGCTGCGTTTCATTACCTCAAGCAGCTTTTCGGACATACGGTCAAGGCGCGGACCGCCTTTTGCCGGGTAACCTTTTCCGTCTGTAATGGTGCACAGCATCAGCCACGGCATCTGTCCGTTCAGCTCGGACATACGGTAAACAAGTCGGTAGCAGTCACGGAATCCGGCGAGGGAACAGAAGAATGCTCCGCCCTTTTCTCCCGGGCTCTCCTGAAGATCTGCCTGTACCTCTTCGATCACGCGGTGTCTGCTGCCCATGCGGCTTCCCAGATAGCGGTACTGCTCCACCAGTTTCTCGCTCGGTGTAACGCCAAGCTCTTCAAAGTAATGTTTCGAGGTCTGCTCGTACAGTTTCATGGCCTCTTTGTATCTCTCCAGGCCGATCAGCGCCTGCATCTGGACTGCCTGCCACTCGTCGAACGGATACAGTTCGGAAGCAACAGAAGTCAGTTTCTGCAGCTCATCGAACTCCTCGTTTTTCAGAAGATACTCACTTACTTCTTTCAGTGCATCGGAATATACTTTTTTATGCTGCGCGCGCTCCGCCTGTACCCACTCTTCCTCGCCGAAATCTGCAAGGAACTCTCCGGTGTACAGCTCCAGTGCTTCGATCATCTGATCCATGCGCGCTTTCTCGTCTGTCTCTTTTCCTGCTTCCAGGATCTTATTTTTGATATCAATCGCATCTACCTCGACCGGCATCGGGCTGGTCCAGTGGTAAACGCCTTTCTGTGTATAAATGTACTCAAACTGCGGAAGTCCTGCCTCGACAAGGCTTCTTTTCAGGCGATGTACGCCGACACGCAGGCTGTTTGCCGCGTCCGCCACATCTTCTCTTCCGTATGTGCTCTCCAACAGTCTTCCTCTGGAAATTCCATTGTCCTTGTTATAGAGGAAAATCTGCAGAAGTCTCATCGATTTTGTTGCCATTGTTTTCCGGAAGGAAATCGGCTGGTCGCCGTACTCCAGGAAAAAACTTCCCATCATGTGTACTTTTAAAAGCGGTAACTGTTCTGTTTGGTTTTTCATTTCTTCGTTCATACTAACTCCTGTATTGCCTGTTGTGCTCTAATCTCTGTTGTCGGTTGCGCTGCGCTCCGCAATCGGCTGCGGTAACGGGCCGGCGGTTCCCGTGTTCGTTCATTTCAAAAACAATTACGGGACGCCGGGATTTTCTGTTTTCTATTTTACATCATTTTAATCAAAAATCCTACTATAAAATGTATAAAATATTAACTTTAACACCGAAAATTCCTGCTTTTCTTCCTTTGTCTTGTTATCTTTTTGTCAATCCCATCTCATCCGTAAATTGCCCGCATGATTTTTAGCCATCAGCCGCCCTGCAGCGCCGAGATCACCAGTATTACAGCAAGAGATACCATGCCGCACCCGAGCAGTGCGCGGTTCACAAGTCCCCGTGCTGAGCAGAGTCCGAGGCAGAATCCCTTCTTCCAGGGCCAGAACAGCTTTCCGGTTTCCGGTTGAAAAATCGAGCACCAGATGGGACAGAAAGCCCACGGCAAAATAAGCGGACACATCCGGGTAGATGATGTCCACGCACGCCGTCAGCAATGCCAGCGCCGCAAATGAATGCATGAAGGAGCGGTGCGGCTGCTGTTTCCCATAGGCGCAGATCAGCAAAAATGCTGCCGTTCCGGCGAGGAGACGCAGCACGCTGCTGTCGCTTGTGAGGCGGCGGTAAATTCCAAGATTCAGTTTATACTCCGCAAGAATTGTGAGCACCGCAACTGCAACTGTTGCCGTAATGATCTTATCGGCATCGCGGTGCGCCTGTGAAGTGCCGACATCAATGTCACTGATCAAACCGCCGATCGCGGCAGCCCCGGCACCGGCCACAAGCGCGGGAACCGTCTGCGGCTGTAAAAAACAGCAAGTGCCGCTGCTGTCATTCAATAAAAAATGTGTTCTTCCAAGCATTTGTCTGTTTTTTCCTTTTGTAAAATTTCCTTTATCATAGCACATTCCCTCCCTTTTATGCAACCATTTGTTCGATTCTTTTACGACCGTATGGTCCTATCAGGATCAAAAAAGAACCTCCTGCGACCATTCATCGCCGCAGGAGGTTCTCCTCTGTTTCTGTCTTTATTCCATACTATTTTCAGGTTATCTTATTTTACGTTTTTCCCTTCATTGTATGAATTTTCATTTGACATTTATTACTCATTTGAGTTATGTTCTTATGCTTCATATACCAGTTCACCGGCAAGATACGTCCGGCACACCGGAATGTCTTTGATCGTGCTCTCATCCACCTCAAACGGATTCTGACCCAGTACGACGAAGTCTGCCATCATGCCTTCTGCGATCTGGCCTTTCACGTTCTCCTCGAAACTTGCCTCGGCGCTGCGGATCGTGTAACTGTCGAGTGCTTCCTGTACGGTGAATTTCTGATCCGGCAGGTACGGGCCGACATGGTCGCGCAGCGTTGTTCTTGTGACAGCGCACTGCATGCAGGCGAGGGCATCCGGCAGCTCTACCGGGCAGTCAGTTCCGTTGCTGACGGAGACGCCGTTGTTCATCAGCGCCTTCCAGCTGTAGCTTGTGCTCGCAAGCTCTTTGCCGACGCGCTCCTCTACGATATGGTTATCGTAATCGAGGAAGATGCTCTGTGCGTAAACGTGAAGATGCATTTTCGCGATTTTTTCAAGCTGATCGGCTCTTGTGATCTGGCAGTGCACGATGCCGTGGCGGTGATCTTCTCTCGGGTTTTCAGCAAGGGCTTTTTCATAGGCACTTAACACGCGGTCGAGGCACGCATCACCGATCGTGTGAACTGCAGCCTGCATGCCGTGTGCATTGGCGTAGCCGATCATCTCATCCATGGTTTCCTGGGTGAATACCGGGATTCCGCAGGTGGACGGGTCGTCTGCGTATGGGCGACTGAGGAATGCTGTTCTCGCACCGAGTGCGCCGTCGCCGAGCATTTTCAGCGGTCCGATTTTAAAGCGGTCTGTGCCGATGCCGGTCACATTTCCAGCCTCAACGAAACCTTTTAAGGATTCCAGATCGGTAAAGTTGCTCTGCTCGTAAACGCGGACGGTCAGCTCGCCGGAATCCTCGAGTTCTTTGTATGCTTCGTTGACGGTCTGCCACGGAACGGCGCGGTAAACGCAGTAATCATCACTCTGGCTGCTGGTGACGCCGTAGCTGTTCAGGGCTTTGCAGGCGCTGCGGATCATATCTTTGATTTCCTCTTTGCCTCGGCACCGGAATGCTGTCGTAAACCGGTTCCATTGCATTGTCGAAGAATCTTCCGTCCGGCTCACCGTTTTCCATACCGATCTCTCCGCCCTCCGGCTGCGGGGTATCTGCGGTGACGCCGAGGAGTTCCAGCGCTTTGCTGTTGACTACGAGGCAGTGGCCGCACGCTCTCGTCGCGCAGATCGGAACTTCAGTTGATACGCGGTCAAGATCGTAGCGGTTCGGCATGCGGTCCACGTCCGTGAAGTAATCCTGATTCCAGCCGCGGCCCATCAGCCATGCGCCGTCTTTTCGCGGATGCTCTTTCTGGAAGGTGTCAAGGCAGGCGAGCATATCTTCCAGGCTTTCGGTATGTGCGGCAAGCTGCGCTTTCAGCAGGGAGCTTCCGTAATTTAAAAGGCGCATATGGCTGTCGTTAAAACCGCTGCAGACGAATTTTCCGCCGAGGTCTACAACTTTGTCGCCGGCTGCTGCAAGGGCATCTGCCTCTGCGCTGCTTCCGGCGAAAACAAATTTGCCGTCTTCTACTGCAAAACGCTTCGACAAGCGGCAGTTTTCCGGTGTAGACAGCTCCGTTTTTGTAAATTGTTTTCATATCATTATCCTCCTACTGTCATCTAAATTTGATTCTATTCTTTTCTGCCCATTTGCGCAATATACAAATTCAGACACGCCATTCTCATGCGTGTCTGGATTCGCTTTTGAATATTTTTTATTTCGTTTTCTCTTCGTAGAACAGGCAGGCGTTCTTGTCTACCGTGCCTGGCCGAAGTTTTCTTGCTTTGTAGTCTTTCAGCAGTTTTGAAATACTGGTTCGAGAGAATCAGGATCACTGCTACGTTGACGAAGGTCGGGATCGCAGATGTGATATCAACGACAGTCCAGATAAAGCCCTGGTTGTTGGTCTTTACCAGATAGATCGTCCACAGTACGCCCGGCAGAGCGCGGACTGCGTAGAAGATTTTCATGACGATATCTTTCATCTTGCCTTCTTTTTTTATACAGATGCTCCAGAATTGCCAGATAGTAGGTGAACCATCCGCCGGAAGTCGTTACAGTGAAAATGACCATGATGACTGCCAGAAGGATGCTTCCAAATTTGCCGAATCCGCTTGCAAATGCACTTAAAGCAAGTGTTCCGCCGTTCGTTCCGTCGGTCCAGTTTCCGCTTAAGATAACGGAAAGTGCGGTGATCGTACAGATAACCATGGTATCAAAGAATACCTCGAAAGATCCCCACAGACCCTGCTCTACCGGATGCGGTGTTTTTGCGGAAGCATGGATCATTGGAGAAGTACCCCATCCAGCC
>ENA-OPZN01000312-OPZN01000312.1-human-gut-metagenome-genome-assembly--contig:-NODE-312-length-16774-cov-2.811678_pt1 | contig 16774 bp, 23 predicted proteins | sample MGYA00242483_ERZ504503 | MGnify/ENA primary metagenome ERZ504503 (study PRJEB26092, sample SAMD00036285) | human gut metagenome | host: Homo sapiens | study: EMG produced TPA metagenomics assembly of... | reverse complement strand
CGTTGGTCATAGACTCGCATGGCAAAAATAATTTTTGTTCTTCATCATTTAAATATTTATCAATAAATACTTTGTCTTCTACTGTCATTTTAGCTTTAATAGCTCGCCAAAATTGTCTTATACGCTTAATCATTATTCTAAATAAATTAATTCCTTAAATAATTTATTTTTGATATAAAGCTGTGCTTGCGCCTAGTTTGATTTGTTAAAGCTAATTCCACAACTTTTTCCTTCAGCACGCAATTCATTTACTAAAGCAATAGCATCATTTAATTTATCACTTGTATAGGCAACATATATATCCTTTTGATTTTCATCACTTGCAAATTCATCAATATTATTTTGTTTATCTAAAGCTAACATCAATCTTTCTATACCCATGGCAAAACCTGTAGCAGGGCAATCTGTGCCAAAATCAGATAACATTTTGTCATATCTACCGCCACCGCAAATTGGATAACCTATCATTGGTGCATATACTTCAAAAATCATACCTGTATAATAATCAAAATCACGAATAACACCTAAATCGAATTTTACAAAATCTGCTAAATTATATGCTTTCAATAAAGTGTAAATATCATGTAGATTATCTAAAGCTTTTCTACTTTGCTCATTCAATGCCAAATTATTTGCAATCTCTAAAACTTCTTCTTTTCCCTGTAACATTGGAATAGATTTTAATGCTTCTTTTGCTTGTTTAGGCAATTTTGTATCTTCTACAGCATTAGTTAAATCCACTAAGTTTCTCTGTTCTAAAGCTTGTCTAATTTGTATTTGTTTTTCTTGAGATAATCCCATCTGTTGCATAATGCCATTGATAAAATCAACTTGACCTATACATACCTCAAAATTTTTCAAGCCAACTTTTTGTAAACTATCCACAGCTAAAGCAATTACCTCAGCATCACCTAAGGCTTCAGCTACCCCCATCAATTCTACGCCAGCTTGATAAAATTCACATTGACGACCTTCTTGTGTCTGTTCATAACGATATACATTACTGATATAAGAAAGTTTATATGGAAGAATATCATCACTCATTCTACTAGCTGCTACACGCGCAATTGGTGTTGTCATTTCATGACGAAGAGCTACTGTTTTATTATTTTTATCAAAAAATTTAAATAGATGAGTTTCTATGCCACTACGATTATTAATCGTTAAAGTATCTACATATTCAATTGTTGGTGTAACAATTTCATCATAACCCCAAAGACTAAAATTTTTGCCAATTTAGATTCAATCTCACGTTTTACTTTTGCATCTTTTGGCAAAAAATCTCTTGTTCCATACGGTATTTCTAATAATAGACCTTTGTTCATAAAAAATATTCCTCCATTCATTGCCTTTGTTATTTTAAACGGTTCAATACCGTATCATAACCATCTGCTCCATAATTTAAGCATCGCTTTACTCGACTGATTGTCGCTGTACTCGCTCCTGTGCGTTCTACGACTTCTTCATAAGTATGACCAGCACGAAGCATTCTAGCTACTTCTAATCTTTGAGCCAAAGCTTTCAATTCACTTACTGTACAAATATCTTCAAAAAACTGATAACATTCTTCTGTATCCTTGAGTGTTAACATAGCCTTACATAACTGATCCGTTAAATTATCTCTTAATTTAGGATTTACCATTTTTATACTCCTTTTACTTTTTTACTTTATCACTTTAACTTACGAAAATTTTTATATATATAATAATCCATCTATATCTAACTGTCAAGTATGAGCTAAATTACTATAAATTTAAACATTTAAGGAGAACTATCAGAAAATTCATATTTAAAATATTTTTTTATTTTTGTGTTGACAATATGGGGTATAAATGCTATTATATGGGTGTCGGAACAAATGAGATATATCATCACATATGTGATGATGCATGTTTAGACAGCTTAGTTTATAATAACTATAGATATTTAAACTTTAATATTTATATTTTGAAAAAGAGGTCTTAACATGCAACCCGTATCTAGAAGAATTTTAGTCAAAGTCGCTCATATGTATTATGGAGCCGACATGAAAACAAAGTGATATCGCTAAAAAAATTAGGAATTGACCGCTCTACTGTTAGTTAAAATATCTAAAAAAGAGCAAAAAGAAAACTGGTATTGTAAAAAATCTTCATAGCTCAAGACAATTTTGAAACAATTGAATCTCAGTTAGAAGAAAAGTTTAATTTAAAAGAAGTCTATATCGTCCCATCTAGTGAAAATAAAGATGAAGTTTATTCCAATTTAGGTAAAGCCGGACTAAATCTATTAAAACGTCTAATCAAGGACAAAATGGTAATCGGCTTTAATTGGGGTCGTTCCATGGGGGCTATTGGCTATCAAGCAGCTATCGAAAATTTCCCAGCTGTTGATGCTGATTTCGTACCTTTGGTTGGTGGTTCCGAAAGCTTAGATGTTGACCTTCATGTAAATACAATTTGTTACAAGGTCGCAAATGCATTCCAAGCTAGAAGCCATTATCTTTATGCTCCAGCTATAACGAAAAATACAGAAACAAAAAAAGCAATTATAAATGATACTAATTATTTAAGAATTCAAGACTTATGGGATAAATTAGATGTAGCCTTTTTAGGTATTGGTTCTCCTACATCTGCTTCCAACGTAATTTGGACTGATGGACTAAAATCAGAATACATCACTTCTTCCTTTGGTAATCGTATCATCGGTGAAACTTGCACTCGTTTTTATGATAAAAATGGTAACGAAGTACCAACTGAAGTTGTAGATAGGACAATCTCCATACCTTTTTCTCAATTACATAAAGTCAAATATGTAATCGGAGTTGCAGCTTCTGACGAAAAAGTTCCAGCTATCTATAGTGCATTAAAAGGAAAATTAATCAATATTTTAATCACTGATGAAAGCACTGCAAAAAAATTACTTAATTTTAACAGTTGATAAATAAAAAGGAGGAAAGCTCTCATGTTCTGGACATTTATTGTATTAGGTATAGTAATGTGGCTTCTCCAAGGTTTATTGAATATTTACCAATTAAAAAAAATTTAATAAGGAATTAAAAAATCTTCGTCAATCTGGCCGAGTCGCAATCGGCAAGGCCAGAGGCAGATTTAAAGCAGGTTGTCTGTTACTCTTATGTATAGATGATGATTGTAAAATACTCACCGGAAAAAAACTACAAGGTGTAACAAGTTTTGCTAGATTTAAAGATTTCAATGAATTAAATGGATATTACCTTCCAGAAATCACTGAAAAAGACTGCCAAAACTTTGACAAACAAACAAGCTCTGCCATCTTATCTGCCGTTGAAGAATATAAACAATATACAAAACAACAAAAAGAAGCGTCCACATGCATTGAAAATGCATCACAATAATCAAAAAATTCTAAATTAAAGGAGAGAATATTTATGGACACTTTAGTACTACTAGCTCAAGGTTTTATTGGTATGTTTAACAAAGGTGGCGAAACGTTCATCGGTCTTGTTTCTGGTATCGTTCCTACCCTCATCTGCTTATTGGTAGCAATGAATGCAATTATCCTCTTTGTCGGCACTGATAAAGTTGAAAAATTCGCTCATCTCTGTGCTGGTAATGTTATTTCTCGTTACATGATTTTTACCTGTTATTGGTACATTCTTCTTCTGTAATCCAATGACTTTATCTCTTGGTAAATTCATGCCAGAAAGATACAAACCATCTTATTATGCAGCAGCTTCTCGTTCTTGCCATACATTAAATGGTTTGTTCCCACACGTAAATCCTGGTGAATTGTTCGTATTCTTAGGTGTTGCTAATGGTATTACTCAACTTGGTTTATCTACAGTAGACTTAGCTCTTCGCTATTTCTTAATCGGTATTTTAATCAACTTCATCGGAGGCGTTGTCACTGACTTCACTACTGCTTAATGTATCTAAACAACAGGGCGTAGTTTTAAGTGAATAAAGTAAAAACTACTCATTAATTTTTATCAAGCAAATTTAATTCGTATATAAAATAAAGGAGATATTTATCATGGCTCAATATAAAGATGTTATTGTTAATGCTGGTGCTGGCGGATTTGGCGGACCTCTTGTATTAAAACCAGATGATAAAAAGAATAAAGTTGTTAATATTACAGGTGGGGTTATTTCTCCTGTATCTCAAAAAATCGCAGAATTAACAGGTTGCGAACTTGTTGATGGTTTCAAAACTAGTGTTCCTGATGATGAAATTCTCTGCGTAATCATTGACTGCGGCGGTACACTTCGTTGCGGTATTTATCCTAAAAAACGCATCTACACAATCAACTTAAATCCAACTGGTGCAAGCGGCCCTATGGCTAAATATATCACAGAAGATATTTACGTATCCGCAGTAAAAGAAAATTGTATCTCTTATGCTTCCGCTGAAGATGCTGCTAATGCACCAAAAGTTGCACAAGCTCCTGCAGAAGAACCAAAAAAATCCACTTACGATACAAGCAAAAAAATCACTGAACAAACTGATGTAGGCTTTATGGCTAAAGTTGGTAAATTCATGGGTTATATCACAGCTACCTTATATCAAGCTGGTCGTGATACTATTGAAACAATCTTAAAAACTATCTTACCTTTCATGGCATTCGTTTCCATGCTCATCGGGGTAATCTTAGCAAGCGGTATCGGTGATATCATCGCTCATGTACTTACACCTCTTGCAGGCTCTGTAATCGGTCTTGTTATCTTAGCATTAATTTGTTCCTTCCCATTCCTTTCTCCATTCCTCGGCCCTGGCGCTGTTATCGCTCAAGTTATCGGTGTATTAATCGGTGTTGAAATCGGTAAAGGCAATATTCCTCCTAGTCTTGCACTCCCTGCATTATTCGCTATCAACGCTCAGGCTGCTTGCGACTTTATCCCTGTTGGTTTAGGTCTTGCTGAAGCTGAACCTCAAACTGTTGAAGTTGGTGTTCCTTCTGTATTATATTCTCGTTTTATCACAGGTCCAATCAATGTTGTTTTAGCATGGCTCGCTAGCTTCGGTTTATACGAAAGCTAATTTATCAATAATCAATACAAGGAGATTATCTTATTATGAAAAAAATATATTCTACTATTGTTAAAGATTTAGGTCCTATGGCAGAAGATTTTATCGGTGAAAAAATGATTATTCTCTTCAACGAAAATGCTCCTGCTGAACTTGCTGAATTCTGCGTACTTCATACTGGTAATGAATTAACTGATACTGTAGAAGTTGGCGATATTTTAAAAATCAACGATACTGAATACAAAATTGTAGAAGTAGGCTGTGAAGTTCAAAAAAATCTTAAAGATTTAGGTCATATCGCTCTTCGTTTCAATAATAATGAAGAAGGCGAATCCTTAGAAGGTAGTCTCTATCTTGAAGATAAAGCAGTTAGCCTTCCTTCAGTTGGCTCTGAAATAGCTATCTTCAAAGCATAATAAATAATAATAACAAAATTATATAAATTGGAGTGATTTTATATGTCATGGTTAGCCCTTGAAGGTAAAACAGCTGTTGTTACTGGTGGTGCTTCTGGCATTGGTAAAGCTGTAGTTCAAGCATTCTTAGATAATGGTGCAAATGTTGTTGTTTGTGATATGAACCCACAAACTCCTGAATATGATTTTACATGAAGGCAGTGGAGAATTCCTCTATGTTCCTACTGATGTTACTAAAGCTGATAGCGTAAAAGCTATGGTAGAAGCTGGTAAAGCAAAATTCGGTAAATTAGATATCCTCGTAAATAACGCTGGTATCAATATTCCTCGTCTTTTAGTAGATAAAGATGATCCATATGGTAAATATGAATTAGATGAAAATGTTTTTGATAAAGTTTCTGCTGTAAATATCAAAGGTGTTTACCTTTGCGCACAAGCTTTAGGACATGAATTCGTAAAAAATGGCGAAGGCGTTATCATCAATATGTCTTCCGAAAGTGGTCTTGAAGGTTCTGAAGGTCAGAGCATCTATGCTGCAACTAAAAATGCTGTTAACTCTTTCACTCGCTCTTGGGCTAAAGAATTAGGTAAACATCATGTTCGCGTTGTTGGCGTAGCTCCTGGTATCTTAGAAGCTACAGGTCTTAGAACATTAGCTTATGAAGAATCTTTAGCTTATACTCGTGGTATTACTGTAGAACAGTTACGTGCTGGATATACAAATACAAAAACAACTCCACTTGGACGTGATGGAAAATTAACAGAAGTTGCTGATATGGTTATGTTCTTAAGTAGTCATCGTGCTTCTTATGTACATGGTGTAACATTCAACGTTGCTGGTGGTAAAACTAGAGGTTAATAATTATATTATTAAAACTATATAGATAGGACAGATACTTATGCTTAATATAAATAAAAAAGCCACCATGAAATTGCCGCTTCATAGTGACTTAAAGCCTAATCATTGCACAGACCTAGGCTAAGTAAAGCATATGATAAAGATTTTATCCTGTCAAGCAAAACTAATTTATCCCCATCTTAAAACAGTCAATATTAATTGGCTGTTTTTTTTTGCTCTTATAGTTAACTAAATATTTTTTAAAGGTTAGTACAATATATGCATATATGATTTAATAACAATAAATTATTGTTTATATGTTCATCTTCTTTATTGGTATAAAAATTGATATAAAAAATAAGAACTGATTAACAAATAATTAAATGAGAGGGATTTTTATGATATTAACAAAGAAAAAAGAAATCTTATCCACGAAAAGTATGATTTTATCGGCTTTATTCGTAGCTTTAATCGCATTGGTTGCTTTTATTAAAGTTCCTGTTCCAGTTTGTCCTTTTACTTTGCAATTATTATTTACTACTTTAGCTGGACTTCTTTTAGGAGCTAATCTTGGTTTTGTCAGTGTCTGTGTTTATATAATCATTGGCTTAATCGGTATTCCTATTTTCACTGAAGGCGGTGGCCCTGGATATATTTTTCAGCCAACTTTTGGTTATCTAATTGGTTTTGCCTTTGGTGCTTATGTCGCTGGCTATCTCACTCAAAATCGCACTAAATTATCTTTCATTTATCTACTATGCGTTAACTTCCTCAATCTTTTAATCGTTTATGCCTTTGGTATGCTCTATGTATATATCATTAACAATTTTTATTTAAACACTCCTATTGGTATTTGGCCTGTAGTTTTATACTGTTTCTTATTAGCTGTTCCTGGCGATATAGTTCTTTGCATTCTCGCTGCCATATTAGGTAAAAAATTAATACCTAATTTAAAACATTATAAATAAATTATTTAGAAAAGAGATGTCTTATGAGTAAAGGTATTTTTATTACTGCAACTGGTACTGATATCGGCAAAAACTTATGTTACTCGTCTTATTAGATAAAAAAAACTTCGCGAAGCTAATTTCAATGCTGGCTATTATAAAGCAGCTTTAAGTGGTGCTGATAATATTGCTGAAAGCGATGCTGGCTTTGTCAATCGCATTGCCAATATCCATCAAGATGAGCAAACTTTATTATCTTATCTATATAAAAATTGCTGTATCTCCTCATCTAGCTGCTAAAATCGAAGGCAATCCTGTAGAAAAAGATACTGTAATTTCTGATTATGCTACTGTACAAAAAATTATGATTATGTAACAGTTGAAGGCAGTGGTGGTATAATCTGCCCTATTCGCTATGATGATAAAGCTAAATATTTTCTCACAGATATCATAAAATGGCTACATCTTCCAACATTGATTATTGCTGATGCTGGTCTTGGCACTATAAATTCTGTAGTGTTAACAGTGGAATATTTAAAACATCAAAATATTAAAGTACAGGGAATTATTTTAAATAATTACACTGGTGGTATTATGCAAGAAGATAATATCAAAATGATTGAAGATTTAACTGATATTCCTGTCATAGCTTTAGTAAAACCAAATGATAAAGATATCGATATTGACGCTAAATTTTTAGCAAGTTTATATTTATAATTAAAAACTAACTACAATTAAATATTAAATTCAAAAGAAATGGATTGATTTTATGTGTAATATTAATTGGATAGATGAAGATTTAAAATATATCTGGCATCCTTGCTCACAGATGAAAGATTATGAAGAATTAAAACCTATCGTTATCGACCATGGAAAAGGTTCTTATCTTTATGATATCAATGGCAAAGAATATATCGACATCATCAGCTCATGGTGGTGCAATCTCTTAGGACATGCCAATCCTAAAATTAATGAAGCTATCAAAAATCAATTAGATAATCTAGAACATGTTATTTTTGCCAATCTTTCACATAAACCAGCTATCAAACTTTGTCAGGAATTGATTAAAGTTGTGCCTAAAGGTTTATGTAAATTCAATTTCAGTGATAACGGCTCTGCTTCTGTAGAATGTGCTTTAAAGATGGCTTTCCAATACCATTATCAAACAGGCAATCCGCAAAAACAGCGTTTCATGTGTTTATCCGAAGGTTATCATGGTGAAACAATCGGTGCTTTATCCGTAGGTAGCATGGATTTATATGCAAAAATCTACAAACCAATGCTCATGAATGCTGTACATACATCAGCGCCAGATTGCTATCGTTGCCCTTATCATCAAAATCGTGAAACTTGTAAATGTGAATGTTTCGTTCACGCCGAAGAAGATTTCGCTAAATATGGCAATGAATTAGCAGCTGTCATCGTTGAACCACTCATTCAAGGCAGTGCTGGTATGCGAATTTATCCACCACTTTATTTAGAAAAACTTCGCAAACTCTGTGATGAATATAATGTATTATTAATCGCTGATGAAATCGCAACTGGCTTTGGTCGCACAGGTAAAATATTTGCATTTGATTATACAAATATTTCACCTGATATCATGACTATTTCCAAAGGCTTGACAGGTGGTTATATGCCAATGGCGATAACTATAACTACACAAAAAATCTATGATGCTTTTTATGCAGATTATAATGAAGGCAAAGCGTTTATGCACAGCCATACTTATAGTGGTAATCCATTAGGCTGTAGTGCTGCTTTAGCCGTACAAAAAATCTTGCGTGAAGAAAATATTTTAGCCAAAGCTCAAGATACGGCAAAATATCTCCATGAAAAATTACAAGCAACTTCTTAAATCATCAAAATGTCGGTGAAATCCGCCATTTAGGCTTGATAAATGCCATTGAACTTGTAAAAGATAAAGATACAAAAGAAGCTTTCGACAGCAAAAAACGACTTGGCTATCAAATATATAAAAATGCCCTCCAAAAAGGTTTGTTACTTCGCCCTCTAGGTGATGTATTGTATTTCAATCCGCCATTAAATATCGATAAACAAACATTAGACAAAGCTATCTCTATTTGCCATACTTCCATAAATGAAGTTTTAAATTCCTAAAATTAAAGACTATATTTAGACTAAAAATTTCTCTTAGTTTAAATATAGTCTTTTTTATATATCTTTCCCTATAATTCCTTGATAATCTAGTTCTAAAAATTATATACTATAAAAAAACACATTTTTAGGGTATCTATATGATTTTACGCAAACAACAAAAAAAATTTAAATTACGCTTTCGTGCCTTTAAACGAAAACCATTTTTATTTTTACGTCATTTTTTACTCATCATTATTTTTCGTTTTTTCGGTGTCATTATTTGTTTGTTTTCACATGTCTTACCTTTACCACTCAGCAACTTCATTCAACATTTGATGAATTTAAATCTATCGCTTAATTCACTAAAAGATATCCTCTCATCTGTAAAACAACTCGCTACTAATTTTTATACCATAATACCTTCAACCAATGATATTATGCGTTTTATCAAATCATTTTTGCTGAATTTTTCACCTAGCAATTTTTATAATATCTTACGCAGTTTGCCACATGATTTACGCCAATTATTTTTACAGATATTTGATTACTTACGTCAACGCTTAAAAGATATACGCTTATTTATCAGGTCTTTATTCCCCTTGCGACAAGCTTTCTCACGATTTCATAAATTCATCATTACTCATGCTAGATTAGCTAGACGTCTATTTCGCAATCTATTAATGGTATTTTTTTAACGTATTATTGATAAAAATATTATTCTTAATCATTATCCCATTACTTGGCATCAGTACAATTTATTTTATCGGTGTAGATATCAGCTTGATTATCATTGCTACATTGAGTTTATTGACTTCACAACTAGGTACTTTAATCGGTAAATCAGTTACTAATATTCTCATTCGTCTATATGATATAATCCAACAACGAACAACTAAAATGAATATATTTTTATTTCTTATCGCTTTGCTTTACAATAAAATATCTTTATTTATCAAAAAAATTCGCCTACGTTTAATTTTTCTTTTTAGTTGTCTTTTGCAAAAAATATGTCTATATTTTATTGCCCTTTATCTTTATTACAAAATCCAACGACAAAAATTCTAATTAAGGAGCATAATTTATGTATTCTAAAAATCTCTTTCTCTTTTACTAGCACTTAGTGCATTTGGCTGTTTTATGCCTACTACATTTGCCAATGAAACACCTAATGCTCATAGCTTAGTTGAAAATAATAATCTCATTGCTTCACCTAATTACACTACAATCATCACTAAAGAACAAATACACGATAATCACTATAAAAATCTAGCAGAAGCTCTCTCTTATGCCAATGGTGTAACTGTAAATCCTGGCTCACTGAATACTTCTCATATGGTAGTGCGCATTGATGGAGATGATAGAGTAGCTATCTTCGTTGATGGTCGTCGCATGAATATGAATAAAGGTATCATGAGCGGTCGTGCATCTTATGATTTAGATTTATTACCATCTATAATGAATGTAGAACGCATTGAAATTCTTCATGGTGCAGTTGGTTCTACATATTTAAATTATGATACTCCTGCTGGGGCTATCAATATCGTTACTAAAAAAAGGCGATAAACGTGAAACAACTGTTGACTTAGCTGCTGGTGAACACGGCTCTTGGAAAGTTAAAGCTATAACAAGTGGTAGCTAGATGATTGGTCATGGGTAGCTACTGGTGGTTTTGATAATGTCGATTATATGAAATACAAAGGCACAGATGACCACACTCATGAGATGCCAAATTCCGACAACAATCGCCGTGAAATGGCTTATCGTATTGATAAGAAATTGACGGATAACACTTCTTTAACTTTTGACTATGGTCATCTAAGCAACGATACAGGTACTTGGATATCCAAAAGTTATCCACAGGATTATAATTATGAAAAATTAATCAACCATTTCGCACTCACTTATAATTATAAAGAAAATACTGAGACTCCAGCATTTTTAGCAATTTATCACTATTATACTCAAGGAGATAGCTATATCCCTACTGGTCTAAGTGAGCAAGAAAATGAAAAGACTTATAGTCGCTGGGAAAATACTACTCAAGGTATTGATTGGCATGATGCTTGGAAAATCAGTAAAGACCACACCATTTCTGCGGGACTTACTTATCGTAAAGATGAAGTTGATAATATCAACAACGATTACAATAATATTTTCAGTGGCAATTATAATAAATCTATGGATAATTTTTCTGTTTACCTACAAAGCACTCGCCGTTTTGATAAATTAACACTGACTGGAACATCTGCTTACAATAATAATAGTGAATTCGGTGGAAAATACGTTTCTAATGGTGCTTTAGATTATAAACCTGATGAAAATACTGTTTATCTATGCTTCTTTGAGTCAAATTTATGCTACGCCATTTTAGATGATTTATATTTCAATAATGCTCATATTCAAGGAAATCCTAATTTGCGACCAGAAACAGGTTATAAAGGCAGTCTAGGTGTACGCTATAAATTAAATCCTACAAGCAATATCAATTTCAATGCTTTCCTAGAAAATATAGATGATCCAATTAGGCTGGCGATATGAAAATAATAAATTCCATGCTGTTAAATTTTGAAAATCAGAAAAAACGCGGTTTCCAATTAGAATATAATAAAATTTTCAGTCCAAAATATGATATGTCTCTTGCTTATACTCGTACAATTGCACATACTGATTTTGCTGATGGTAACGGCAATCAAACTGATATCAATGCAATAGCTCCAAGTAGCTATAAACTTCGTTTTAGTTATCATGACGATACATGGCATAATAATATTTTACTAAATGCTGTATCTGGTAGAGATACAAATTATTATAGCGATAGCAATTATTATATACTTGACGCTAATCTCAATTATAAAATCAATGACCAATGGTCAACATATCTGAAATTAGCTAATATTACCAATGTATCTTATGAAACTATCGGCTCTTTCTTAGACGGAGATTGCCCTGCTCCTGGTAGAACTGTACTCATGGGTATGGAATACACTTTCTAATTAAATCTAAAATACAAATAAAAACAAAAAGGTAGAATTAATTCATATATTTAAATCTACCTTTTATTTTTGCTTGTTTATTTCGCGATATTTAATTTTCAAATCATTTAATAATATTATTAAGTGTTTTTAGCAATGATAGCACCGATTACACCGCCAATTAATACTGCAGCTGTGATATCGCCTTTATCATAATCTTTGTCGCTATCATCATCGCGGTCATCTCTATCGTCACGGTCATGACGTGGAGGTCTATCTCTATCCCAATCATCGTCATCATCATCATGACGAGGTGGTGGTGGAGTCCAATCATCATCGTCTCTATCAGGACGAGGTGGTCGCTTATCATCTCTGTCATCATCGCGAGGTGGAGGTGGTTTTTTCCAATCCTTATCCTCATCAGAGCGACCTCTATTCCAATGATCATCTTTATCAAAGCCGACTGTATTGAATTGCTGTTCATAAGCAACATTTGTATTCAAAGCTGCTGCTGAAGCTTGATTCATACTATAAACATAACTCACTGGACTGCATAAGAAACAAGATAATGATACAGCTGTTATAATTTTTTCGCTCGCTTAGAAAATAATTCTTTCATTTTGCTACCCTCCCTATCTAAAAGTTATATACATAAAATTAAACATCAAGTATTTTTAGCAATTACTGCACCAATTACGCCACCGATTAACACAGCAGCTGTGATATCTCCTTTATCGTAATCATTATCATCATCTTTATCGTGTCTATCATGTTTTGGTGGAGGAGGTGGTGGATCATGTCTTTCTTCATGACGAGGAGCTGCACTTACTGTGGATAGTTGTACAGCATAACTCACAGGGCTACACAAAAACATGCTAGGGCTATTATTCCTATAAAATTTTTTTAAACGTCCTTTAATTAATTTTAACATATTTACACAACCTTTTATACATCTTTTTTATTTATGTACATCTTATATATTAAATATATCATGAGAAAATTAAATTATACTTAAAATATTATTTAAAATTAATTAAAAAATTCTAGCTTATCCTTGCCAATAAAAAAGCCATTATCTATAATGAAAAAATGTATTAAATATTTTTAAAGGAGTATCTTTTATTTATGATAAATTTAAACAATCTCTTAACTGAAAAACGCAATCCTTATACATTAAATATTGATAATGTATCCACTTTAGAAATGTGTATGCTTTTAAACGAAGAAGACAAACGCGTAGCTATCGCTATCCGTAATGTATTGCCACAGATTGCTATGGCTGTTGATGAAATCACCTCTCGCCTCAAAGACGGCGGACGCTTATTTTATATCGGTGCTGGCACATCAGGTAGACTTGGCATCTTAGACGCTGTGGAATGTCCGCCAACTTACAGCACTGACCCTGAAATGGTACAGGGAATTATCGCAGGTGGTTATAATGCAATCTTCAAAGCTCAAGAAGGTGCAGAAGATTCTTTGACTCTTGCTCAAGAAGATTTACAAGCCAAAAATTTATCCGCCAAAGACTGTGTTATTGGTATCGCAGCCAGCGGTAGAACTCCTTATGTAATCGGTGGACTAGATTTTGCCAATAGCATAAATTCCTTGACTATCGCTATCAGTTGCACTAGTAATAGTGAAATCAGCTCTCATGCCAAAATTGCTATCGAAGCTTTGACTGGCCCAGAAGCAATCACAGGTAGCACACGCATGAAAGCAGGTACTGCCCAAAAAATGATTTTAAATATGCTCTCCACTTGCACCATGATAAAATTGGGCAAAGTATATAGTAATTTAATGGTTGATGTAAAATCATCTAATAAAAAACTCGAAGAAAGAGCAAGACGCATATTGATGGAAGCTACTAATTGCGACCGACAAACTGCTATTGATACTTTAGTCATCACCCAAGGTAAAGTAAAACCTGCAATTTTAATGCTACTTGCCAATATCTCCTATGAAGAAGCACTCTCTAGCTTAAATAATAATGAAGGTTTTATCTCCAAATCATTAAATAGTATGAAAAAATAATTGCGAGGTTTCTATGAATTTACAACAAACAGCTTTTGCTATCTATGAACTTATGAAGTCATTTTCTATCTTAAAAATAACTAATTGTATGACTAGACTTCGCTTACAATTAAACACAGAAGATATCGCTAATTTACCCTTAAAGAATTAAAAAATATTCCCAATGTCTTAGGCGTAAACTTAAATGATAATGAACTACAAATCATCTTAGGCCCTGGAAAAGTAAATGAAGTAACGGCTGAATTCAAAAAAATTATATGCAAATAAAAATCTTGAAGCTAATACTCAAAATACAAATCAAAATGCAAATAACAATCAAAAACAATTTGGCAATGCCGAAGAACTTCATCAACAAATCCGCAAAAAAATGCTACACCTTTTAAATTATTATTAAAACGCATTTCTAATATCTTCATGCCACTTATACCTGCATTTATCGCTTGCGGTTTAATCACAGGATTATTAAATATCGCCTTCAAAATCGACCCTACTATCACCAGCTATCCTGCAATCCAAGTTTTACAAATAGCAGGAAATGCTGTATTTTTCGGCTTAAATATCTTTGTCGGCATCAACACCGCCAAAGAATTTCATGCTTCTCCTATGCTCGGCGGTACTATGGCAGCTATCATTACACACCCAATGCTCAACAATATCAGCCTATTTAATATAGATTTACTCGCAGGTCGTGGTGGTATCGTTGCCGTCTTATTAGTAGTAGCTTTTTCCTCATGGTTAGAAAACAAATTGCACAAAATCGTGCCGAAAATTTTAGATTTATTCTTAACGCCACTACTCGTAATTTTAATCGCCACTTTCCCTGCTCTATTCATCTTACAACCTATCGGCGGTATTATCGCTGAGACTATCGGCGTAGTTGTAACATCTGCAATTAATTCCGGTGGTGCTATTACTGGCTTTATCATCGGCGGTATCTTCTTACCACTCGTTATGACTGGTCTTCATCAGGGACTCACACCTATTCACGCCGAACTGCTCAATCAATACGGCGTTACTATCCTTTTACCTATCTTAGCTATGGCAGGAGCAGGGCAAGTCGGTGCTTCTATCGCTGTATATCTCAAAACTAAAAATCAAAAATTAAAACAAACCATAGCTTCTGCCCTTCCTGTCGGCTTCATGGGCATTGGCGAACCTTTGATTTACGGTGTAACCTTACCACTTGGCAAACCATTTATCTCCGCTTGTATCGGCGGTGCTTTCGGTGGTGCAGTGCAAGCATTTTTCCATGTAGGTGCTACCTCCATTGGCTTATCTGGTCTACCACTTACAGCAAGTACAGACAAAATGCTTTATTATCTAATCGGACTTTTCACAGCCTATATTTTCGGCTTTATCGCCACATTAATAATCGGCTTTAACGATCCTATCGAGGAGTGATATTTTGCAAAACGGCATTTCCATTTATCTTGGCTTAGATAATACATTAGAAGAAAATTTAAACCTAATTCATCTAGCCCATAAATATAATCTCAATCGCATTTTCACCTCATTTCATATACCAGAAACAGATATTTCCCATTTTCAACAAGATTTACAGACAATTTTAAAACTCACACAAAAATATAATATGGAAGTAATCTGTGATGTATCGCCAAATACTTTAGCCTTATTAAATTTAGATACATTAAATATCCAAGAATTAGCTACTCTTGGCATAACTACACTTCGCTTAGACTTTGGCTACAGTGCCGAGCAAATAGCCAAATTAAGTCATCAAAATATAAAATTACAATTCAATGCCTCAACTATCACTCAAGAATTTCTTGATGAATTAAATCATTACCAAACAGATTTCCAACATATTGATGCACTCCATAACTTTTATCCTCGTGAAGGCACAGGTCTAAACGTAAAAAAATTACAACAACAAAACGAATTACTTCATAAATATAATATTTCCGTAGGTGCTTTCATACCTAGCTATAACAAAGCTCGCTCACCAATCAAAAAAGGCTTGCCAACATTAGAAGTACACCGCTATCAAACAGCCAGCCTTGCCATGCGACATCTAAAATTACTAGGTATCGACTCCATTTTTATCGGCGATAGCCTACCTACAGAAGACGAAATCCAAGAATTAGCCAATTTAACTGATGAATATATCTTATTAAAAGCAAAAAAATTAACACAAAATAAAGATATACTAAAAGTCTTACAAGAAAAACACCTTCACCGCTCGCCTAGATGAAGCAGACGGAGCCATTCGCACCCAAGAAAGTAGAGCATTATTCAAACAAATATATATTTGCCCTGAATATATCGCCCCTAGAGAAATAGGCTCTATCACCTTAGATAATGCCCTTTATGCACGCTATGCAGGAGAAATGCAATCATCACCCATGCACAAAAAAAAGATAATAAAATCAATACCATTGCTAAATTATTAGACAGCGAATTAATTTTATTATCTTATATAAACCAAATAGCAAATTTAAAATAAAAGTTTAAGTTAAATTTTTA